>Ga0209335_10004047_pt1 | contig 14239 bp, 11 predicted proteins | sample COG_09_FD_184753 | JGI IMG/M metagenome (GOLD analysis project Ga0209335, IMG submission 184753) | Pelagic Microbial community sample from North Sea - COGITO 998_met_09 (SPAdes) (version 2) | ecosystem: Environmental > Aquatic > Marine > Neritic zone/Coastal water | place: Helgoland, sampling...
GTCTTATTGCCCACACCCTTTGTATTCACGTTCAGCGCACGAATAATCGATCCATTAACATCAACAGTTAATGTGTCGCCGCTTGCTTCTTTAATGTCGCCCACAAGTGTATTGTTCTCGCCAATAAACTGAGCAACAAACGCATTATCAGGGCGTTCATACAGTTCATCAGGTGGAGCCAATTGCTGAATGACACCATCGTTAAACACAGCAACCCGGTTCGACATCGTCAGCGCTTCTGATTGGTCGTGGGTCACGTAAACGACTGTAACACCCAAATTCTCGTGGATATGCTTAATCTCGTATTGCATTTGCTCACGCAACTGCTTGTCGAGCGCACCAAGCGGCTCATCCATCAAAATAAGCACGGGGTCAAACACAAGCGCACGGGCCACGGCAACACGTTGTTGCTGTCCACCAGAAAGCTGTGCTGGGCGTCTATTCCCAAATGCACCTAGCTGAACCATATCGAGCGCTTTATTAACACGCGCCTCAATTTCGCTTTTCGATGTTTTACGAACTTCGAGCGGAAACGCCAGGTTCTCAGCAACTGTCATATGCGGGAACAGCGCATAATTCTGAAAGACCATACCAATGCCACGCTTGTGCGGTGGCACATTGTTGATCGGTTGATTGTCCAAGAAGATTTCGCCATGCGTTGCAGGCTCAAATCCAGCAAGCATCATCAGGCATGTTGTCTTTCCAGAACCTGAGGGCCCGAGCATGGTAAGAAATTCACCACGAGCCACATCAAGATTTAGATCTTTAACAACAAGTATTTCGCCATCATAGCTTTTTTGAACGGATTCGAACCGAACGAGCGGATCATTATTTTCCGTCATGCTATCTTATACCATCCCTATTATTCATTTGTGTCACTTCTTCAGAAGCGATCATTTTATCTGATTACTGCAACATGCTTGCAGTATGATTTCAAGTGCAGCGATGAGAATGTTCTAATTCCGACATTTTCATGACTCGTCCTGTTTCCTGGGAAATCTCTAAACTTAACAGACAGCCCTAGTCATCAGCATTGCAGACGACAATTCACTTTGGCTTCATCATAAATCAATATCAGGCGATGCAATTGAGCGTTGTAGATTTGCCAGCGCAAACTTCATAAATATCGCCAGCAGAAACGCCAAAGCGATCCACCAACTCTGCCACATGCCATAAGAAACATTTGCAACGAATAACCACCCTGCAGCAGGTGCCATAGCCAAGCCGCTTATCCAACCGTCATTTGTAAATGTGGCTAACCTGTAGAATACAGAAAAGACCAAGCCAGCAAGTATCAACGAGCCTGGAAAGCCTAACTCCAAACGTGTTTGCAACGCTAAATTATGTGGATGCAAAGGCATAATTTCCATATTCGGTGCAAGACGCCGATCTTCCTGAGGAATGCGGCGAGAAGCACCAAAGCCCCAACCCAACCAAGGTTTTTCATCAATCTTCTCTGTAGCAAATGACCACATAGCCAGGCGATGTTCTGCAGATGTTGGCAAAGAAAATATTTCTCGGTTTTCTTGCGATTGAGGATCTGACGTGTAATTCGACACGGCATAAGGCGCAAGAACAACCAAAAAAGACGCGATCAGTGCAATCATAACACCGCCATATTTGCCCGTAATTTTTCTTACAATAAGGACAAGGCTACCAAGAATGATTACCCCGATTGCTGCCATACTCGACAGGTTTAAGATCAAACCCAAGACCAAGATAAACAGCAGTGCGAATATAATGGGTGACTTCTTCAGGGCCGCTTCGAAAGCAACCCAAGAAAACAGGCTAATGACCACAGCACTATTATTAAGCGTGCTCAATGGATCATCATAAAAGCTGCCCCAAAGGGATGTTTTATTTATAACTGCGTAAATCGCACCAACAGCGACAATGACGCACCCTGCAAATACGCCTGGAACAAGCATACGAAAAGATACAAATTCGCTTAGTTTATTCTTTTCTGGAAAAATTGACCAAAGAGTTAACCCCACCACAAGAAGGCCGCTAGCCTTGACCGCTGGCCAATACTCGGCTGGATCATGTTCAATCCAAAAAATAGTGGAAGTCAGCCAAATAACAAACAAGCCAATTAAAATCGATAACACTTTATCTATTTTTATCGGCGATCGCAGACGCGGCAATACTGTTAATGTCACGATGGCCATAAACAGTAACAAAACTGATATCCGTGGCGCAACAATGAGGACGCACAATGAAACTGGTATGATCAGTTCATATGCTTGAAACTTTTTGCCTCCCTTCGTCACAATCAATCCTTTCGATCCACGCCAAACCTTAGATGTCGATATTAACTTATCTTACCTAAGACTCCGCTGCTGTTATTAATACATCGCTTGTCCGGCGTGCGGTTTCTTCCCACGAATACAAACTTGCGCGCTTGATTGCTAATTCACTAAGTTCAGCTCGATGCTTGGGGTTTGCCAACAAAGCACAAATAACATCTGCAATTTCACTCGGACGGTGAGGGTTAAAGTATTCAGCGGCTTCTCCTGCAACCTCAGGCATCGCGGCTGTATTTGAACATGCGATCGGTGCACCACACGCCATTGCTTCCACGAGTGGATTGCCAAAGGTTTCAACAGAACTTGGAAATACAAAAATAGTGCATTCTTGATATAGTTTAGGTAAATCCCTGGCATCCAAGTGACCCAAAAAATTTACAGCTTCTGTAATCTCAAATTTCTTGAGCAATTTCTCTAACTTCTCAACATAACCTATATCAATAGGGCGTCCGGCAATTTGAATTTTGATATTCGGAAAACGCTTTAATATCTGCGGCAATCCTTCAAAAAGAGAGTGAATATTCTTTTGCACGTACAAATCAGAAACGATCAGCAACTGGTTTTCAAAACGTTCAACATTCTGGGAGCTTTTAAATTCATCGCTTATTCCATGTGGCACAATATTGACAGGCGTTCGCATCAGCGAGTGCATGCCTCCTGCTGCTGAGCGCCTCGCATATTCGGAAACTGAAATCGCTGCAATAGCACGAAATAACGAGAGGGATGTGCCAAAGTATATGATAGCCCAATATGCCAATTTTGAAGGCCTACGCTCCACCAATGCAACACTAAGGGCATTACGCAGCAATATGACGGACTTCCGGGTTATAATAGGGCCGTAATTTGCTGGGGAAAAAACCACATCAGCATCAATTCGCCGCGCAAGAAGTGGTATTTCGACTTGTTCGACGACCATGACTTTTAGAAAGCTTGAAGCATCACGTTCAAAAATATGCAACGTTACACCATCAAGATATTCCTCAAAAAGCGGTAACTGATCTCGATATAAACACAGATGGACGTCTAGGCGACGATCTTCAGCAAGATGTGGGAGGACGTTTTTGAGATATGTAACTCCTCCCCCGCTCTTTGAATGAATTGCATTGACTAAAACTCGTACAGCATCCCGTTCGTCATGCTCAAGCACTTGGCCCAAGCGCGCATAAATATGATCTACATGATGGCGCCATGTATATTTCTGAATCACCAACTCTCGAGCCCTGACGCCAACCTTGCGACGCCAATCCGGATTGTTCGCGCAAAATTCAATTGCCTCAACAAGTTGAGAAATATTTTCTGGCTCAACTCGAATACCAACAACGCCGCTCTTAGGTTCCACCTGAACATCTAGGCTTTGCAAGTCTTCACACTTTGGAGACAACGCCATTATTTCAGACATCTGACCTAAATCACTCACAATAACCGGGCGGCCCGATGCAAAATATTCAAATAATTTGGTTGGTGAGCCAAAGAAAGAGGACTTGTCTGGATTAATAATTGTTGGCGAAACGAGTACATCTGAAGCATTTAGGAATTCTGGTATTTGGTTGGGCGACACCAAGCCTGTCAAAATTATTTGACCTTGTTGAATATTCTTTTGAGCTAAATCGACAACTTCTGATTTTTTGACACCATCGCCTATGAAGATAAAAAAGATATCTTTTGCGCCATCGCGTGTTTCTTCACGGCGGTTCAAACACTCCATAGCCGCTTTTGCCAGTTCTCCAACCCCATGCCATGGGCCAAATGTGCCCACGAATGTGACAACCATCGCATCCGCAGGTATCTGGTAACGTTCCCTGATACTCATGGCGGACAAAGCAGGCAAAGTCTTGGGATCGAAATCTTCCGGGTTAACCCCGTTAGGATGTACCCCTATTCTTTTTGCGTCGACACCCCGCGAAATTAACTCGTCGCGCAACTGGGTTGAAACTGTGACGACCAGATGCGCATGCAATAATGTGACATTTTCAATTGCATTAATGGTGCGAGAGAAAGTAAATGGTGTTCCCCAGTTACGTGACATCCAGCTTTCCGAACCATTATATTCCACAATCAATGGAAGTTTTAAGCGTCGTGACAGCTCAACACCGCAAAAATTTCCAATCGATGAGCGTTGATATATGACACCACGAAAGTCCTTTAAATGCTTCATCGCTTCTTTGAGAAACTGATAGTGGTAAATAAAGTGGTTTAACTCACGAGGGATTGTATAAGCTTTTTGAGCATTACATTGGTCAAATACGACGCCAAAATTAAAATATCCACGTTGATCGTCGGCAGATAAAAAACGGACGGCAATGCCTTTTTCTACGATACTCCTTACCACACCAATTGTATGCGACATTGCGCCGCCAGCCTGCACACCTAACCACAAATTCGTTTTAATATATGCAAGATTATCGTGGAGCTGATCTGCACCCTGAGCAGGTGTGACTCTAGATTTATGAAACAACCATTTTGATCTAAAATAAATTATTGGCACGGTGCCAAAACCTAAAAACGTCGAGTGCAGGAGATTGGCAACGCACGTTATTAACCGGCTATATTTGTACCTTTCTACCGTGCCACTTAGCATCAAAACATGCCGTCGCTTTGTAGGTACAATGAACGAAATAAGTTGCATCACTGAAAGCAACGACTTGGCATTATCATTTGAGACAAATAGATACAGATCATCATACTGGGTATGACGAAGTTGGCGTATGAGATTTAAATAGCCACTCGAGATGATCGTCGAGATAACTAACACCTCATGTGACGAATCTATTATGGCATTAATTTCATCAAGCACTTCATTGGTTATTGGATAATGCGATAGCACCAGTGAACGTTTTATATTTTCACCTGGCATTAAACGAATCCCTGCAAAACGATTGTCGTAACTTTATTGATCTTGCAAAACGGATAAGGCTCAACAAGCATTTTTGGCAAAACCATTATTACGAATCTCCTCAGCAATAAATTTTGCAGCGAGCCTCAAGCCTGTGGGTGTCAGATGAACTGAATCATAGAAAAACTCATGACGTGGATGCATTGCCACTTTGCTCCATTTGGCAAGGTCGATCAAAACCAATCCGCGATCCATCGCCAATTTCCTAAGCATCGCATTATATCGCTCAGTCAGCGCAAGTAATACATATGGATTATTAGTAAACACTGGCAAATGCGCTTTACGATAAGATTGTTCATTCATATCTTCTTTTCCGACAAAAAGCCCTGGAAGAGTGATCAGCGCAATCTTGGAATTGACCGTCTGTATAGCGTCAATAAATTCAATGAGTCGCGGCAATTGAAAATTTGCGTACTGCGCAACAATTTCAATTGAGACGTCATTAGGATCAGAATTAAGGCGTGTATTTTTTTCTTTGGCCGGTTGTGTCTGTGTATGAGTTTGCCGTTCAATAATTTGATCTATTTTTTCACGCGCGAAACGATATAGCCAAGCCGTTCGCCACCAGATTTCCAACGCATTCACAACAGGTGTGCCCAAGAATATTTCATTCCATCCAAGCATTATCGTAACGCCGTTTGGCTGAAGTTCTGTATAACGATCTATCTCATAAAGATGGTTTTGAACGCGATAGCCCTCAACACCTACGTTTATCACTTCGATGCTCGGCATCTTCTTGGACAGGTGTTTAAAAACTTCATTGGGATACGTAGTGCGTGCGAGACCAAATGTGACAGAGTCACCAATCATTAAAATCGAGCAACGTGACGGGTCATTTGAGAGTTCTACACCCCGAAAACCCGCCGAATTTATCTGCAATTCTCCATTTTCTGAAAATGCTAGTGCACCAAGAGTCTTTTGGGCACGCTTTTTGTTTTCAGCTATGACTTTCCCACTCTCTATATAATTTGGCCTTAAGCGCCAGTGGCGATGTCGCGTTGGGTCTGGCATTTCATATGAATCCAAATGTGACAAATTCTTCGGCAAAACATCAAACACGATTGGCAGGTTAATAATATCTCTTTGCGCATAAAAAAAGCCGCGCGCGCCAAGTTCCGTTCCAACGACGGTTACAATTAAGATTATTGCGATATTGATTAATCTATCAGATTTCATTTTATTTTACTTTAAATGCCGCCAAAACAATTTTGATTTAGTCATATGACTGCATGAATCCGTAATGGCTCGCATTCGTACCAGTACACGTTCAATTTCGAGCTTGAGAATTGAGGCTGGTAAGTTGCCGTAAGATAAAGACTAGGCTAAACCTTCTTATAAACTTAATCCTATCCGATAGAATCAATATCAGGAAGAATCAATGTCTGAAATCAATCTGCTTAAGCGTTATCCCTCTGGAAACCCCAGTGTAGCTAAGCGCGCATCCGCGAAAACGAATGAGCATGTTCGAGTCTCACGCGAATATGGCAAGATGTATTTCGATGGACCGCGTGAGTATGGGTATGGCGGCTATAGATACGATGGCCGATGGGTTGCTATCGCTGAAGACATGATTGCGCATTGGAATCTCAAACCAGGGATGCGTGTGTTAGATATTGGCGCCGCCAAAGGTTTCCTCGTAAAAGATTTCATGATTGCGTGCAAAGGTATTGAAGCCTTTGGTCTCGATATTTCCGAGTACGCCTTGATGAATTGCGAAACAGAAGTCGTAGGGCGTTTACATCTCGGTAATTGCGCTCAACTGCCATTCCCTGACAATAGTTTCGATGCCGTTGTATGCATCAACACAATTCATAATTTAGAGCGAGATGAGTGTGTTCAAGCCGTCAAGGAGATCGAACGTGTCGCATTAAATGGCAATGCATATATTCAAGTCGATAGCTACCGAACAGAAGAACAACGGGAACTTTTTGAAAATTGGGTCCTAACAGCCTATACCCATGATTATCCAGATGGATGGAAAGATTTGTTTAATGAAGCAGGTTATACAGGCGATTATTACTGGACGATTATTGGGGGCGAATAACTTAATATGAGTATTCTAAATTCATTTGATGCAGGCATGGCAAGCGAGCGTTGCCGCCAATATAGACGCCGTATTCTCGATGTGTCTCAGCAAGTTGGGGCGCTGCATATAGCTTCGGCGTTCTCATGTACTGAAATTGTTGACTGCATATATAATAATTTGATGCGCTGGGATGGGACGACTTCGCAAGATACATTTTTAATGTCAAAAGGCCATGGCTGCATGATTCAATATGCTATTTTGGAAGATTTAGGTATCCTTGACCGCCGTGACCTAGACGAATATTGCACAACTGATGGCCGCCTCGGTTGTCATCCAGATTATGGCAACCCTGGTATTAACGCATCAACGGGATCTTTAGGACACGGCCTCTCGATGGCCGTAGGCATGGCCGTTGCGGAGCGCACCGATGACACTGGGGGGGTGATTTTTACGGTTCTGAGTGACGGTGAGGTCCAGGAAGGCTCCGTTTGGGAGGCAACTTTGATGGCCAGCACTTTAAAATTGAACAACCTTGTCGCATTCATTGACAATAATGATTTCCAAAGCCTTGGCCGCACCTCGGAAACACATCCGAGTTTTTATCCTTTGGCTGAAAAATTTGAAACTTTTGGATGGGAAGTCATCACTGTGGACGGTCATGACGGGGCGGAAATATATAACGCTGTGAAAAACAAGACTAATGATCGACCCACTATGATCGTTGCCAAAACCACCAAGGGAAAAGGTGTGAGTTATATGGAAAATGTACCTATTTGGCATTACCGCTCTCCTAGCCCAGAAGAATATGAAATAGCGGTCCGCGAGATTGAGGAGAGCGTACAATGAGAGATATGTTCTCCGAAGTTCTATATGATGAAGCCAAAAAAAATCCGGATATATATACAGTCGCCGCAGATATTTCTCCCGCAGGGAGTATGGCAAAGTTTTGGGCAGATTATCCTGAGCGCTGCATAAATGTTGGCGTTGCGGAACAAGTAATGATTGGCATTTGCGCTGGCTTAGCTCTCAAGGGGAAGCAGCCCTTCGCATACAGTATCGCCACCTTCTCACTTTTTCGTCCATATGAGTTTGTGCGTGACGATCTAGGGTATCAAAATTTGCCAGTTACGGTTGTTGGTATGGGTGCCGGCATTATTTACTCTACGCTTGGTAGTACCCATCACACCCAAGAGGATATTGCAATTGCAGGTTCGATCCCAAACATGCAGGTTATTGCACCATGCGATCCGCTTGAAACAGCGGCCGCAACCAAATACTGCGCAAACCAAAAAACTGGCCCCGTATATCTTCGAATTGGCAAAGGCGGGCATCCGAATTTAACTGAGAACGTTTTAGAGGCTTGGGAGTTTGGTAAACTCCGTTACCTCCGCCGCGGATCCGATATCTGCATCCTCTCCTACGGAGTCGTGATGGCGAAGGCTATAGAGGTCGCCGACGCGCTTGAGGCCTCCGGCAAATCAGTGTCGGTAGTCTCCGTACATACGCTCAAACCGATTGATCGCATTGGCATTATTGATGCGCTGAGAAGCCATGCTGAAGTCATTGTAGTAGAAGAACATGTCCCGATGGGCGGATTAGCGTCAATGACCACTCAAATTGCGTGGGAATCAAAAGCTCCATGCAATTTGCATACCTTTACACTGCAAGATGCGTTCATACATTGCTATGGCTCTCATGACGATATTTTAGCCGCACATGGCATATCCGTTAAAAAAATCCTAGACACGATCCTTTAACGAAATGCGCATTCTTATTACCGGGGCAAATGGATTTTGTGGAAGGCATTTGATCCATCTATTCCAGGGGGAAAACCACGAAATTATTGCACATACTGGCCGCTCACCAATGGGTCTTAGTGAATATCAGAATGTCGAAGTGTATAGTGGAGATTTATCTGACGGCTGGAACTTTCCATCAAACATTGATGTCGTCGTTCATACGGCTGCAGTATCTCCGGGGCCTGGTGTAAAAACGAATACTCAGCAAATGATTAGAGCCAATAGCTCAGCAACGGACTACCTCGCGCAACGAGCTGCGGATGTTGGCGTAAAAACTTTCATCTTCCTCTCCACCATTTCCGTATTCGGTCAAATAGATACGGACGTATTAGATGAGACATCGCCAATCATTGATCCATGCTCGTACGGCATGAGTAAGCGGCTTGGTGAATTAGCATTACGCGAACGGGCATTCAGTTCTTTATCGATTCGCTTACCCAGTGTTCTCGGTCATGGCGCGAAACGTCACTGGATATCCACATTGCTGGAGGATTCACACGCCGGACGAGATATCTCGTACTTTAATGCCGACAGTCAGTACAACAACGCCGTTCATGTTGATGATCTCTGCTCTTTGATCAGCAAAGTCGTTCAAAATGGCTGTCAGGGGCATGATATTGTTACATTAGCCGCTTCTGCACCCCTGCTCGTTCGAGAAATGGTCGACATAATTATCAACGCCGGCGGAGGTAAATCCAAATCCCATATTATGCCTTCGCGCAAAAAACCATTTCTGATATCAAGTGAACGTGCTTCAAAAATTTACGGCTACGCACCTATGAGCTTGCGTAAAATGTTGAACCAATATATCGACGCATACAATATCGCTTGAATTATTCTCAACGGATAAGGTAATTCTACTTGAAAAAAGCACTAATTATCGGCGGCGGTTTTAGCGGCTGCTCAGCGGCTCATTTATTATCCCTTGAAGGCGGTTGGGACGTTACTCTCGTTGAGATCGCAGGAGACCTTGGCGGCGGCAATAAAACACGTTGGTATGGAGGGCATCCATATACACTTGGACCAAGGCATTTTTTGACTCCAATGCCTGAGATCTATGAGTATCTAAACAGATATTGTCCGCTGAGAAGTTGTGCCAATCACGAATTTCTCACATATATTGAGCAAGATGCGAGTTTTTATTCATACCCTATACACCGGGATGATTTACCAACAATGCCCGATTACGACAATATCTCGGGCGAGCTTTCAGCTATCAACATGGCTGCGCTATCCAAAATGTCGAAAGAAGAGATTGATGCGTCATCACCTGATGAACTAAAACATCGCAATCTTGCCTCCGAGGCGAATGATTTTGAAGAATATTGGATAAAATCAATCGGAGCCACACTCTACAGCAAATTTGTCGACGAGTATTCCCGCAAAATGTGGATGATCGGCAGCAATAAAGAAATTGATGATTTTTTGTGGTCCCCAAAAGGCGCGACGATTAAAGAAGGTACTCGAGCTGCTTGGAACACTGCAATATCAGCGTTCCCAATAGCATGGAACGGGTATGATGACTATTTTCGAATTTCGACTGCCGATACTAAAGTCCTTCTGAATACAAAGATTGAAGAATACGACATTCCAAATAAGACCGTTGTATTAAATGGGGAAAAACAGACTTATGACGTCATTATAAGCACCATTTCACCAGACATCCTATTCGATCACTGCCACGGCGAACTTGCTTATGTTGGTAGAGAGTTGATTCCTATTGTGCTGCCGATAGAATTTGCGATGCCAGAGAACGTTTTCTTCCTCTATTATGCAGGGAAACAACAGTTCACTCGAATTGTAGAATACAAAAAATTATCACTTCACAAATCACCATCGACATTAATCACTCTTGAAATACCGTCTCGTAAGAACAAACTTTACCCAATGCCTTTTGAAAGCGAAAAAGCGAAATCGCATAAGTACTTTGACGAAATGCCAGATGGTGTCTTTTCAATTGGACGTGCGGGATCCTATCTGTACAACGTAGATATTGACGACGCTATTCATCACTCAATGCAAGTAGTCGATAAGCTAAAATCGTAACGCATTCAAAAGTGACGATATCAGAGGATACTAGCATGGCCGACAATAACGAAAAACCGCCTGTGACAATTGAACCAATCTTGGGCGAGCCCTGGGTGCGGTTAGCGAATGGCGAGGCATTGAAAGATTGGGGACGGGATGAAGAAATCTCGTATAACCAAAACAATCGACAGACAGAGAAGGCTCTTTTTTATCGACGCACTTTCGATTTTCTAACCGATAATCGCGTATTCGGTGACTATCACGAATATGGTTGCCATCGGTGCCGTACTTTCCGTATGGCGTTGACTGAAGCACGTCGACATGCCGCTTGTGAGACTATGAGGTTCTTTGCGTTTGATAGCTTTGAAGGTCTACCCGACCCAACGTCTGACACATCCGTTGAAATCTGGAAAAGCGGTGCCCTGACGACCAGCGAAGATGATTTCATGGGCATGGTCAAAGAGCATGGAATCCACGCTGACCGCGTCAACACTGTAAAAGGGTTTTACGACTCCTCGCTCACGCGTGAACTTCAAAAGGAGATGATGAATCAACAAAATAAAATTTCGTTGGTGAATATTGACTGCGATTTATATGAGTCCGCTGTACCTGTTTTTGATTTCATCGATCCACTACTTCAAGAGGGTTCGGTTATCTACATTGATGACTTATTCGCTGGATATAAGGGCAATCCGATGAAGGGTGTGGCAAAGGCGTTTCTTGAATACCAGCAACGCACACGTTGGAAATTTGTTCGCCATTTAGATATTGGTTGGTGGGGGCGCTCATACATCGTCTATCTTGATCGATTTGAAGCCAACGGCGTTCTATAGCACACTCTATTTTGGCATAGCCGATAGGAAATACAAATATGAGCGTGTCTGCCGCTTTATCATTTACTGATCTCCCACAACCAAGGCCCGTAGCTGGCGAAGACGCCTACGCGCGTGAAAAAGAATTGGCACTTGCCTCAGATGCAGCCAAACGTGACAATTTTGAATTGTTTAAAGCGCATAAAGTACGCACCGCAGAAGTTGATTATCTCCCGATCAAGCTTGATATTGAGAATGTAAGCCGCTGCAATTTTCGCTGCCCAATGTGTGTTGTCCCAGATTGGCAAAAAGGTCAGCGCGCCAATGATATGTCGCTCAACGACTTTAATCGATTGCTGGATGAGCAAACCGGCTTATTGGAAATCAAATTACAGGGCATAGGAGAACCACTACTCCAACGCGACGATTTCTTCGCTATGATACGTGCCGCCCGTGCGCGTCATATCTGGGTAAGGACGACCACCAATGCGTCGCTCTTACACCTAAAAAACAATATGCATGAACTTATTGATTCTGACCCCAATGAGATTCAAATTTCAATCGATGGTGCGACAGCCGAAACTTTTGAGAAAATTCGCGTTGGCGGTGACTTTGAGCAAGTAACAAAAAATTGCAAAGCTATCAACGCTTACTGCCGTGAAAAAGATGTCAAAAGAACAAAAATGTGGACTGTCGTTCAACAAGACAATGTGAACGAACTTTCAATGTTGGTCGATCTTGCTGCCGAGCTCGGTTTTGAAAGCCAGGTGTTTTCATTAACCTTGAGCGATTGGGGGCTTGATCATATGAACACCCGCAACAACTCCGTATCTGCATTCGATAATCTCAGGCCTCAAAAATTGATGGGATTGGTTGATCAAGGGCGTGCGCTTGGTGTTGAAGTCGCCTTTTGGATGGTTAGGGAAAAGTACAGTACTGAGACACCTGAAAAGCTATGCCCATGGGCATTCGAACGAGCATACGTCGGCTCTGACAATCGGGTGACACCGTGCTGTTATATCGGCAATCCTGATGTCTATGAAATCGGCAATGGGATCGATCCCGATAATAGTTTTTCGTCTATTTGGCATGGCACTGACTATAAAAATTTTCGCCGGGCACATTTAGACGGAAAAATACCGAAAGTTTGCCAGAGTTGCTATGAAGATAAGGCTACTTGACCTTATAATCTATTTTTATCACTACATCGACAGTTTAAACTGAGTCGAGGAAACGATGAGCGACAAGCAATTAGAATTTTGGGAAAAGTTCCTGCCGAATCAACCTCTTCACAGTTACCATTTTAAAGGCGACTCATATATCCCCGCACTTTATGAAATGGTGTGCAAATCAAGCGGCATCAACAGCCCACACGAAGAGTTATCTCTTGAGCAATCAGACATGTTCAGCGTTGAAGAGATGGCGTCCAACCCAGTAAGCCTTCATTTCTTGCAATTCTTAATCAAAGTGACCGGAACTCGTCGCATTCTCGAAATTGGTGCGTTTATCGGCGTGTCGACAATGTATTTCGCGAAAGCATTACCGAAGAATGGCAAGGTTGTTTCCATCGAGAAATTCGATCATTTCGCCGGCATTGCACAACGCAATTTTGAAGCAAATGGCTTGGCTGATCGCATTGATTTACATCATGGTGACGCGTTTGAACTGATTGATCGTCTACCAAAGGACGAGCTTTTTGATATTGTATTTATTGACGGAGATAAAGAGCGGTATCTTGATTACGTGCACATGACCGAGCCCCTACTGTCACCTAAAGGTATAATGATCGTTGATGACTGCTTCTTTCACGGCGATGTTGCGAATGCAACGCCTGTTGATAAGTCAAAAGGGGCAGGTACAAAAGCTTTTATGGATTGGGCTGCCCATCAGGACGATTGGTTAAGGATCGCCTTACCCCTTACCAATGGCATTTTCATGATGGTGCGAAAATAACAAAACCAACCTAGCAGAAGAAGATTTTCTTCTGCTCTCATTCCGCAGGAATCTTAATTATCCTATTTTCGATAAGTAAGTTAAAGATATGTTCTTCAAGACCTCTAGCAATGATCGAGGTCCCAGTTGAATTTGGATGCCAATCATCGTCTGACTGTACAAATACAGAAGCATCCGACACAGGCGCGCCAAAATATGGTAGTAAACTTAACACTTCTTGATCATAGAATTGGGGAATACTGGAGACTAAGCGGTCAATCTTGTCTTTAGGCACCCCTCCATACCCACCTAAAAATTCGATATTTTTCTCGATCTCAAATGGATTGGGGATATGCAATATATATGTAGGGATTTTAGTAGATCTAATATCCTTCCATGCATTTATAAACTGCTCATCTTGAAGAAAACTATCAATTCCAACA
>Ga0209335_10004050_pt1 | contig 14230 bp, 10 predicted proteins | sample COG_09_FD_184753 | JGI IMG/M metagenome (GOLD analysis project Ga0209335, IMG submission 184753) | Pelagic Microbial community sample from North Sea - COGITO 998_met_09 (SPAdes) (version 2) | ecosystem: Environmental > Aquatic > Marine > Neritic zone/Coastal water | place: Helgoland, sampling...
TCTTCTTCTTTGTCTTCTTCTTTGTCTTCTTTGTTTCGTCTTCTTCTTCTTCTTCTTCTTCTTGTATTTCCTCTCTTGCTGTCGTCTCCGTCATCTCCACGTCGTCGTCTCCATCGTTGCCAACAGCAGCAGCGTTCGCGTTGGCGTCAGACGACGTCATCGCGTCCGCGAACAACAACACAACGTTTCAAAAGTCGAGGTTGGATATTTTTTTTGTCGTCGTGCGAACGACGAACTCAAATTTTTGTTTTCCTTTTTTTTTCTCTCTCGCGATTGAAATTGATTGGATTTCAACCACCATTCGAAAAGGACAACACCTGATTCTTTTAACTCGTTTTTAGAAATCTTAATAACACACACTTTTTACACGCTCGGCGCCGCGAAACGTTCTGTCGTCAACACACACACACACACACACACACACATCACATCACATCACAGAGGGAGAAAGAGAAATAAGACTTACAGATTTTGCGCAGAGTTTTAAAAGAAGCAACAACACGCACACACACAAACACAAAAGCGAGAAGCGTTTAAGGGGAAAAAAAAGATGTCCAACAACAACACGCCAATGAATCCGTTTTTAGCGCACGCGGAGCAGCAAGAAACTTCTTCGCAACAAAGGAACGACGCCGCCGCGGGAGCGACCACGGCATCCCAGAATATGAATACGAATAACGCGGCAGAAATTTCTCGACCGGCGATTACGGCGACAACGTATACGCCAGCACCGGCTGCTGGAACACCAATCGCTGGCCCGGTGCCTTCGCAGCAGGAAAGTCGAGCGAACAACTTCGCGGTCGGATCGCCGTTCTTTAGCAGTCAGTTATACACCGGCGGTCCATCCGTAGAACACTACGAAAACGATGAGCAAGAGGCACAAAGAGCGAGAGATGAAATTCGGAACGCGTTTTCCCAAATTGGCATCAACGCACCGTCGTCGGATAACTCGAACGACTTGTTACAGTTTGTCGTGGCGAGACAATTATCGAGGACGTTGAGACTGTTCGCGTGCGTGGATATTATATTTTGTATGTTTTTCTTCTTCACGGCGTGGGTATTCGTGTTTTTATTGTTTGGACCGGTGTTGGGGTACCAAGGTGCGAGATTTTTCAAGTACGGCAACGTGGTGGCGTATTTAGTGTACGTCCTCGGGATGGCGTGTTGGCGAGTGGCACTGTTTATAATCAACAAATCCGCCGCGGCGAAAGTGTTAACCTTTATCATGTTTATGGTGGAGCTTTACATTTTACGTCTGGTGTTTAAATTCATGCAGTTATTGAAGCGGTTTTCGGAGGAGGAGTTGCAGTTGCTGAGAATTTTAGAGAATCCGCAGCGGAACGTTTGGTGGCATCAAAGCGGCGGACCGCAAGCGACGCAAAGGGTCGTCATGGTGCCGCCACAGGCAGGCATGGCAGGGAGAGCGCCGATGTACCATTAAAGATTGCCCCAACTACATCTTTTAGCACATTTTATAATAAAAATAACACGCAGTAATGTAAAGCACCATCATATGCTGGTAATTTCTTTATTTGTGAAATGAAAATAACAACGCGTGACATTAAAAATGTTCCTACATACTCCTCTCTCCCTCTCGTCTATTATGTTTTATGTATCTCACGCTTAAGCACTGGCTTCCTTCTTCAAATCGCTCCACAATTTGGCCACATCCTTCTTCGCGTTCGGTCTCCCGACACCGCAGAACCAACTCGCTTGTCTCCCCGGAGGCACTTTGCACTTGCACGGCTTCCCGTTCGGTTTCCCTTTCGTCAACGAAAACCATCCTCGCGGTGGTGGTCGAGACAAACCACCTTCGTTACTCGTTTTCACCATGTGCATGTACGCATCGTCATCCGCGAACCACCCATGCGCACAAAACGTATCCAACCACCACTGTCTCGGCTTCACCGTTTCGTGAAATTTGAACTTTGTCGAAATCTGCGCCACGGCAGACTTCTTCCTACCATCAGCCGTGTCAAACCTAGACGTGGACTGTCCAACCGTAATAAAAGCATTCGCTCCAGGTTTAGCCACTCGACTCAGCTCGTTAATGGACCGATCGATATCTGCTTCTGGAATGTGCTCGAACACCTCGACAGACGTAATCATATCGAACGATTCCGACTTGAACGGAATTTCTTGCATTGGCGTGGAAAATACCGTCCCATTCGCCAACAAATCCGACGCGTACTCTTTCAACGGCAAGCTCGCGGCTTCAATCCCTCTCGCGTCTACCCCACTTTGTCTCAATTTTCTCACCATCACCGCCGTGCCGCACCCGGCGTCTAACAACGTCTTAAACTTGTACCTCTTTTTAATCCCATCTAAAAACCTGCACGAGTGGCACACGTTCGCGCCAGAGCGTAACTTGTGATACTCGTCGTACATCGTTTTATACATCTCTCTGTGCTGCGGGTTCGTCCACGTTTGCTTACCGGATTGCACGTTCGTGTTCACGGTCGTTTTCGGTTTCGAGACTAAGTGGTCGTCACCGTCGTGGTGGTCATCATTTTCTTCTTCTCCGTCGTTATGATGATCGCCGCCACTATTCGAGTGATGATGATGATGATGCTGACGACTCGAATCGTCGTCGTGGTCGTCGTCGTTATTGTCGTCACTATCAGAAGAAGAAGAAGACCCGTAACTCGTCGTCGGATGCCAAGTCGATGAATGATCGTGACGATGAAAAGATGATGATGATGATGATGGTGCGCCAAATCCGTCGTCGTGATTCGGAGGCGTGAATAAAAACCCGGCTAAAGAGCCAACCACCATGCCGACGGCGACTAAAAACGCCGCCGAACGCACGCGTCTCGCTAACTTTTCGTTGTCTTTGACTCCCATTATTTATTTATTCGTGGATAAATAAGTATAAGGAGAGTAAGTTGTGTCGTGCTTTCCTTTTTCTTCCTTTGCTTCCTTTGCATTTTATCTTTTTCAATTTTTTGCTGCCAAAAAACGACTTTGACAGCTTGTTTGACAGCTTGACTGTTGTCCGACAAAAACTGCTGTGTGTTGGACACCCCAGGAGATGAAGTTTTCTCTTCATTCTTCAAAATCATCAATAAAATACTTCGACGACTGAACAACCGAGAAGAAGAAGAAGAAGAAGAAGAAGAAGAAGAAGAAGAAGAACGATGATGATGAAGATGATGGATTTCCGCACCGCGGTGTTCTTTCTCTGCACGACCGCGACGCTTCTTTCCACGACGTGCGCCATCGCCGGGTTCCTCCCGTTTCTCTCCCTGACTTTTTTTCCTCTTCTGCGATTTCATATACAGAGAACGTATCGAGTGGCGTTTTTCAGCGCGTGCTTGGCGTTTATCTATAGGATTGGATACACGTTGAAGAAACTGACAGGAGGAGTCACGACGCAGGAACAAATGAGGAAAGAGTTGAATGCGGTCACGAGTTCGAATGGGTTTCAGTTGACGATGTTTTCCGTGATATTTGCTTTTTATTCGAGACCGCTAATAATCGCCTTGTTTCCGATATGCGTGCCAGCCTTGTATCAGTGGTTTACCATCGTGCATAAGATTTTTCACAGCGAAGACGGGAAGAGTTTGTATACGAAAGTCGGCATGAGCAGAATCTTTTCATTCTTGCAAGAGAAGATGCACGTGGCCTTGAGCTTGAGCGCGTTGATGGAAATAGTCATATTGGCGGTTATCGTGACCGACTCCGTGAGGAAGAGAAGCGTAGGCAAAACGTTCATGTACGTGATGTGGTTGCGAAGCAGGTATCAGTGCGAAGATAACACGGTTTTCAGGATCAAATACACGTATTACAACACCGGGTATTATCACAAAGAGGCTTGGAAAAGTTTGAATCAAAATCTGTTCGCGCCTCTGACGTCGAGAGTCCCGGCATTGCAACGCGTGAGCGACGGGATAGCGATGGCGTTTACGCAACCGAGAAGTAGGGGCATTTAGGAAGAAGCAGAGTGTAGCAAAAATCTGAGTGTAAACCACTCTGTGCGTAGTTGGTGTAATCAATGTGTACCATGGTACCGTAGTACTATTAGTATCATAATAATAATATGATAAATCAACGTTTTGGCAACTCGCACGCATCCAAACTTTTCTTGGAAACTTCAAAGCCCGGGAACATTGCAAAATCAGGCGTTATGCCGGTTCTGTCGATGTCCACAAACTTAGGCGTCACGTATCGCCCGACGGTTAACACGACACCACTACCATCGCTCAGCTCGTATACGGATTGTATCAACCCTTTGCCGTACGTTTTGGAACCAACCACCGTGGCGCGACAGTTATCTTTCAACGAACCGGTCAAAATCTCACTCGCCGACGCCGACCTCGAGTTCACTAGAACTACAAGCGGTTCCGTAACTTTTTGTTTGTTACTTACTGCATCACTATTTTCTTTGTCGCTCGATGAGAACGACGAAATATCCCCTACTCTCTTTAATTTAGTCGGTGCCGCGTCGGCGCCTCCTGCGTTCTGAAGGCCCAAACGCGCATTTACCGTCGCGTCGACATCTGTATCCTCTTTCACGCCACCGGCGACGACTCGTCCTTCCGTATACGCAATCGTAGCGTCTTGCGGTAGAAACAACTTTGCAATCTCAACGCCAGCTTGAACTAATCCTCCAGGATTATCTCTTAAATCTAGTATAAACTCCTTTGCTCCTATACCACGCAACTCTTCTATGGCTTCTGCGACGTCCTTCTCTGCGAGCGCGTTGAACTCAGTCAAACGAATGTACCCGGTGGACTTTCCTTCTAATCGTGACTTCACCGGGTTCTTAGGCCCAGCCGCTCGCTTCAACGCGAACAACTTTTCCTCTCCATCTTTCTCACCTCGTCGGACTTTCAAATCCACCGTCGTGTTGCCTTCGCCTTGAATCATGCTCGTGACTTGAAATGCACTCATGCCGTTCACATCGACGCCATCGACGGATAAAATAACGTCGCCTTGCTTTATTCCCGCTTTTGCGCCCGCACTTTCAGCCACCAATCCGAGTACGCCAACTTCGCTCGTATTGTCAGGCATCTCCGCAATGTTCAATCCGACGCCAGAAATATCGTACTTCAAGAGCTCCTGAAAATCTTTCGGCGCAACAAACCTCGTAAACGGGTCGTTCAACGTCGAAAGCATTCCTCTTACGTATTCGTACGCCTCTTGTCTCGATTTCGGTGGATTTTTCACAACGCTCTCTTCGCGCAAGGCGTTCCACGCCTCTCGGTCGAAACCTACGGAAATATCGTTTCTCACGGGAAGGAACGTATCGCTGACGAGTTGCCAAACTTCATCGACGACTAGAGCGTCCGGTGAAAGCTGCTCGTTATCATTATCACCAACAGAGGTCTTTTTCGGGTTACTTTTCCCGACATCGCTCGCGGTATCCCGCTCCTCCTCCTCTTCCTCGGCGTACGCGACCAGACCTTTTGCAAGTGTATTACTAGTTATTGTTGGTGATGTTGCCGCAGAATTCCAGGAGTTCAAAAGCAAATACGGAGAAGGCGCTCCGGATGCAGACGCAACAGCCACAGCTACCGCCGCGCTCATTGCAGCCACTTTAGTGGATATCCTTTGCAACAACACCAAATTACTATTACTATTATTTGTATTACTTTTCACGCCGCTGAATGACGAGGACGAGGACGAGCTCGCTCTCGATGACGATGAGGAGGAGGATGGCATGTCCCCGTTGTTGTTGTTGTTGTTGTTGTTCGTATTATTCGAGTCTGATGAGGATGAGGATGACGACGAGCTTCGCAAAGCGCCGCGCGTCGTCGTCTTCGTGGCACCACTTCTTCTTCTTCTTCTTCTTTGTTGTTGATGAGGTGGATGAGGATGTCCGTGATTACGATAGGAATACGAAGAACACGACGTCGAAGAAGGAGAGGAAAAGCCAACCATTTTTGTGTGTGTCCGCACAAAAACGCAAAAGCGGCTGCGTCTGTGTTCGCAACTGACGACCACTGTTCGAACAACGACAAAAGTGAGTTGAGGCAAAAGTGTGTCCGTGTGTGTGTTTTGATGAGTTCACCTAACAAGTATCTTCTCTCTTCTTTTTCATCGTGCACTTTTTCTCTTCTTCCATACGAAAATTCTTCTCTTCTTCTCTCTCTCTCATCTTTCATCTTCAACAAAGAAGAATAAAAAATGAACCGAGGAAAACTGGCGACGTGGTTGCTCGTGCTCGCCGTGCTCGTCGCTCGGTAAGTCTTTTTATTCTTCTTTTTCTGCTTGGTCTTCTTCTCTCTCTCTGTCTCTCTCATTAGTAATCGACTTTTGGCGACGGACGACTGATTTTTGAGAACAAGAAATCCCCTAAGTTAACCCGCGGGTTTCCCCTACTTACTCCTTACTACTACTCCGTGCACAAAACAAACGACAGAGTGCCGGTGTTCTTAAACGCAAAAACGAAAAATACGTTCGCCCCGATCGACGGCGCCGCGGCGTTTGCAACGAAATACTTTAGCGGCACGGATGACGACGGCGCACCCTTACTCAAACCTCCGTTTGTAGCGAGAGCGCTTTTGTACCCATCGAAACTTGTCCCTCAGCTTTCACAAAGTTTGAAGTGCAACGCGAAAGAGAACATGAAAGTGACGTCGACATCAATGGAAGGAGGGAGCGAAAGGAATAATTGTTTGCCGTATTTCCCGGATTTCGAGTCCTTCACGACGAGGAAAGAAATCATGCGCACGCACAAGAGACTGGTGAAAACGTTCGGTGAGGACTCGCGAACTATTCACGTCGTTTACATCGGGAGCGTTTTGTTGACCTACTCGGCGGCGTTTGCGTTTTTTAGCGGAACGTGCGGAAGAGTCGGAGTGTATGCGATTGCACTTCTCGCGTTGGGGACTTTGACGAATAGCGGGAAGAGAGACGGAGCGGTACCGTTACCAGGTTTATTTATTATTTCGGCGTTAACGTTTACCTCGATGATTTTCGGACGGAATACGAAAAGACGAAGGACGAAGAAACAAAAGACGCGTTAAATGAGGATTTAGATGACCTTTAATTTATTAAAACGATGAGCACTATACAATAAGCCGCGTGTGTATATTACAATAATTTATATCAATCAACCGTACGGTTTGTCCATACCTATGGACTTGTTTTTAACCGTTGAAGGCGGGATTCTAAAGACGTGCGAGAACAAACCTCCTTTACCTTGATTCTTCGCCTCTTGCAGTAAGTCAAACTCGCCGCCTAAAGAAACCGCACGTCGATGGTTCAAAGTCGGTTTGCCACCACCACCACCACCACCACCAACGATACCGCCGCGCGATGTATTCATAGATTTGCTCCCATACGGATTTGAAAGATTATCAATGGACATTTCTTCGAGAGCGGATAATTTGGAGGACAATCCGCTGCCGCTTCTGCGATGGCTCCCGTGCTGCGCTGTGACGGCTTGTAATCCCGAAATGCTCAAATCGCTGCCTGATCGCGAATGACTTCCTCTTCGATGCATGCTATTGTTGGTGTGATGGTTCGTTTGCACGCCCTGTTCGTTTGTTGTCGCCGCGGGCGTTTGGAGATGATTCATTTCGTTCAAACTCGAGCCGCTCGAATTCTTTGAAAGCGAGGAGGAGATTCCGAGTTTCTTCTCCAAATTTTGTCGGCACTCGCGTTCTTGTTCAAGTTGCGTTCGACTCGATTGCAATTTTGTTTTCAACGTTTGCTCGCGGGTTTGGTACTCTTGAATACGTCGCTCGAGCCGTTCAACTTTCGCGAGCAATTTCAACTCGCGAATCGTGTGCGAACCGTCGTCATCTGTTGGAATCTTTTTCGTTTCTCCCGCATCTGCCTCCCCAGCGCCGATACTGTTCACTGCGCTGGTTGAAGTGTCGTCGATTAAGGAACCATTACTTCCGGTGGTATTCGGGGGCGTATTCGTATCCTTTGGAAGTCGTGGTGGCGGCGGTGGCATCGATAAAAACGGGTCCTCATTCGCATAACCGCCCGTGGAAGAAGGCTCGAAACCGACCCACTCCGCCGGCGGTGTCTTCTCTTCACTTCTCGTCGTCGTCGTCGTTACTACAGACAAGTTTTGTTCTTCGCGTTGCTTGGGAAAATCATTCAGGTCTGATAGCAACCGCAAGGCTCTGTTTTGTGCCTCTGACGCGCTGATTCTATCGTCCGGATCGAGTTTACACAAGTCGCGAACTAACGCGTCTATTCCGGGAATTTGCCTAGGAAACTCACGCTCGTGCTCTTTACTGAACTTTTTACCGTTTGGAGTAGCGGATAGCGCCGAAGCGTTTCGACTTCCCGCACCCCTACCACTCAGCGAACGCAGCATAGCCTCTGAAGCATCGCCAAATGCCAACTCGTCGTACGCAAGCTCGTGCAAAAAACAACCGAGCGCCCACAGATCTGCCGCCAAAGAAGGCGGTTTTTGAAACTTCCAACAATCCCACATCTCGGGAGCTCTGTACGCTGGCGTCGTTTTCGATTTCATATCGTCCTGGATTCTGTGTCGTTCGTTCGCGTCTTTGTACGTGTACTCGCTCGCAGGCGCAAACTCGCACGACCCGAAATCGCACACTTTATAGAGATTCTCAGACTTGGAAAAAAGAACGTTTTCGCGTTTTATGTCCCAATGACACAACTTTGACCCGTGCATTGTTTTTAACACGTCACACACCGCCAAAAACGGTTCCAAGATCTTCTCTAACTCTTTTTTACTAATGGTGCTATCACTACCCTTACTATCACTATCATTACTAAACGATCTCATGGACAGATCGCCATCGCACAACTCCATGCACATGCACATCCTATACGCGCGTTCTCTCGATGAGACTCGTCGTTCGTCCGCCACTCGGATTTCCGCGCCGAATAAAGTCACCACGTGCGCGTTCTTCGATAGAGATTTGTGCACGGAAACTTCCGTTTTCGCTTTTTTCACAAAGGTCGAATCATCCGGTAATTCTAACACTTTCATCGCGCAATAAAAGTCCTCTCTTTGGTTTGCATTATTATTATTATTATCCGCGGCGCCGTGCAGAGCAGAAGAAGAAGAAGTCGTTGAAGAAGAAGCTTCAACAAATTTTGCTTTATACACCACCGCAGATGCACCCGACGAGGAGAGCACTTCCACCAATCGAAACTTTTTCCCTTCCACTTGAATAGTTTTCCCGAGCAGTTCATTGTTATGAGGATGAGCGCTGTTGTTTTTAGCGTTACTATTAAGAGTCTCCGTGGACGATATGCGTTTCATAAAGTTCTTCATCATTTCCTTTCCCGTGATTTTTGAACGGTTTTTTCTCCGCGTCAGGGAGCCTCGCGAAGAGAAGAGAAGAGAAGAGAAGAGAGAGGGAAACGAGGACGCGTTTGTTCTCGTGGAAGAGAAGAGCTGAAGACCTGAAGAAGAAGAAGAGTGGTAAGAGAAAGGACAACAGGTCTCCTCTGGTGTGCCTTTCTCAGAAAGTTTTTGGAGACGAGTCAAAACATCAAAATCTTTTCTTTTGAGCTCTCTTTTTTGCTTTTTTGCACCGAACAAAAACACACAACGTAAAAAAGAACACACACAAAAAACACACCACACAAACACACACAAACGAAAACGAGACAACCTACGACGCAAATCGACGATGTCGAAGGAGATGATCGAGAACGACGACGAGGACGACGACGCGCACAAAATGTCTTCTCCATCGAAAGAAGAAGAGGCGGCGGAGGAGGAGAAGTACGCGTCGCCGGCGGCTGAAGAAGAAGAAATCAAAAGCGAAAGCGAGGAGGACGAAGTGGGTCAAGTAAAAAAGGTAACAACATCATCATCATCACCAGCGCGCGCTCACGCGGATGCACCCGAGCAAGCTACCACAGCCGCGAAAAGGACGACAACAACAACAAAAGAAACAACAGCAACAACAACGACGAGTTTATTAGACCAGGATGACAGTACAGAAGAAAAAGAAAAAGGGACAAGGGAAAAGAAGAAGTTTGTTGATGAGGAGGAGGAAAAAAAACAAAAGAAAGGAGAAGGAGGTATGCGACGACGACGAGGAAGAAAAGGAGAAAATGAAAACGACGACGACGCTAAAGAAGATGATAAAGACGATGATAACGACGATCCAAACAAGAAAATGAAAAGACCGAGAGGTAAGCGACCACCGGGAGCGAATTTTATCGTGCATTTCATACAAATTCTGTGGACATACATCACTTTTATATTTTCGTTCTCGATGGACGTCGTAGTGTTCTTTTCGCCGTCGACGAAATCGAGACATCGAGCGAGAGGTCATCAAAACCACCACCAGCACGATGGAAAAGAGGTAAATGTCAATCCAGCGGATATAAACGATGCGGAATTTTACGATTTTGTGCAGAGTTCGCAGCAAATGATGATGGAAGAGATTGGGAAACAAAAACGACAACAACAACAACAACAACAACTACGCTCGAAAAGAAGTGAGAAACAGGCGGCAAAGTCTAGACAAAAAGCTGTCGCTTCAATATCTCAAGAAGAATACGAAATTCGACTTTTGAAAGCGCGATTGGCGGAGCTCGAGCAAGCTTCGCGAGGGTGAATGGAGCATAAATAGTAGATAAGCATTTAGTTTGGAATTCTAGTAGTATATTACAGCGCATTTTTAATCCACCGCATGTCCGCACACAGCATATCGTCTTTGAGAGAGTACATCGCTTGCTCCTGCGGAATGTTCAAGCTTACTTTTTGTAACCGACGCATGTATCCAGGGTCGGCCAATACCAAGCGCATGGAATGTAAACGACACACTATCGTTGTTTCGAAACCCGTCGGAAGCGTTTGCACGGAATGGTTCATGCACAGCTTCTCGTGAACTTCGAGAACGTCGGAGACGTACACTTCTTTATAGCCGAGTTGTCTCGTGCGCAGAAGTAAAGCGGCGAGGAAAATGCGCTCGTGTTTTGAAAGTCCTTTCAACATCTTCATGTAAGTCGCCGAAAACATTTCATTCTGCGCCTTAGATATATCGTTCGGACCACATCGAGAGACACAATTCAGTTCTCCAGAATCGCGTTCGCGCGCGATCCTCGCCTCGGCGATTTCAATGCCTCTCCGGCACAACTCTAGAGCTCGTCGGGCATCGCCTGAAATTTGCGCGACTTTCATACTCGCCAGCTGCACCGCGTTTTGCGTGATCGCGTCGTATTTACCGTCACTGATGTAATCACCGGTCGAGCGTAAGCGCGCTTCAATAATTTTTATCAGTTCGGATGTGTTGTATGGATTAAACGTCACCCGACCCGAGCCCAGGCGAGAAGCAATTTTCGGTAACAAACGCTCCGGTAAATCCATGGTATTCGCAATACCAATGACTGCAATATTACTCGCTTTGTACGTCGGCCAATCAAAAATGTTATACAAAACAGATTGCGTTTGCGTGACGAGAACGTCGAGCTCGTCCACGACGAGAACGAGCACTCTTCCATCCGACTCTTTGCCTTCCTTGAACCGTTTCTCGAGCCATTCTGCCGCGCGACTCGGTGAAAATCTTCTACCCGTGAGTTCCTCTGCTATTAAACTGTACGCGTGTTGCGGCGTTTGTAGCCTTAAACCATTCATTTCGATGTGATTAAACTTTGGAACTTTTTTATTCGCGGCTTCTTGGCGCAACGTTCGTATGACTTCGCGAACTGTTGCCGTTTTCCCAGTACCGGGAACGCCTGAAATGTAAAGCGAGTTGCCAAGACATGAAGACGCACCACCGTACGCACCGATCGCGTTTTTTGTGAATTGCATGATCTTCTCGCGCTCCTTTTCCCGACACTCTAGCTTTGCCGGGATGGAACTCAGCTGTAACGCTTTTCTCGCGCGCTCAATAGCAGTGCGCGACCCATTATTTTGAGCAGAGTCTATGGCCAAAATGCCTGATTTACCCAAGCCAATGGCTTCTTTCCATTCTGACGAAGCGTTAGCTCCTTTTTTAGAAGCCGCAGCTTTCTTTGAGGCGGCAATATCTGCTTTCGTTTGTCGCACGTGCGCTCTCTTTTCCGCTTTTCGCTTCTCTTTGCGGTGATCGTAATCGTCGTCGTCATCGTCTGAACTTTCAGTTTCGCTCCACAGGATATTTTTAGCCTCCATGTCACATTCATCTTCCGAGAAATCAGAGTCCTCCCATTCTGTTCTCCGTCGAAAGCGAGAAAAATTTTGGTCGTACGAATACTCGCACATGTAGACGTCGTCATTACCGCCGGACGAGCGAAATGCGGCAGGCTCGAGGACTTTTGCGCCCATGAGAATCGCGGCGCAATTTTCCTCTTCTTTGATGTTCGTAAGAAACACCTCTCGGCGAATGTGATGACGTTGCCTTCCCGTGTGAGTATGTTCCGGTAGCACGTATAAGCGAGCGATGAACTTAAACGCTTCTTCTCGAACTTTTGGATCTCTGTCGTTGAGTTCATCTACGTTTGCCCAGATGCTCTCGATTCTAGCCAAACAAAGTCTCCCCGCCAGAAATTCACCGCAAGGCGTACGTCTCTCGTGGAAATTTTGCGGCGCGGCGATACCGGAAGGCGCAGCGACGCACATTGGGCAACTCCAAAATGTTTCGTCCGGCACGTGATCTAATTTCAAACACCGAAGATGCCATGATCTCACGCAATAATCGCACTCGAGCATTTCTGTTTCGACTTCTTTGCCATCGGCGCCTTCTTCGACGCCCGTTTTTTTGCAAAGCTCGCAGATGTGGTCGACGTCCTCGGTCAAATCAACCGTTTCGGGAGTACACACGTAAACATCGTCGCCGACTTTGAACACTTCGTCTTCAACTTTCACTTTTTTATAAAACTTCTTCTTGTTCCACACCCCTACCGGGAGTTTCTGTTGCTTATTATTTCTATCCGTAGAAGGTAGAGCTAAAGCAAGATCGGATTTGGAGCTGTTCTTTCTGGATACTCGCGCGTCGTTCTTCTCTATCAAAACGTGTTCCTTTTTGTTGCGCGCGCAGACTGTTGATGCCGCTTTCGTCGCTTTAAATGTCTCGGCGGTATTCTCGTTCTTCGTTTTTTTCTTCGTGTCTATCATCGACGCAACACCTTCGTCGATTTGCCGCTTCTTCTTGTTCGGATTTCTTCCGTATCTTTTGGGGAACAAATCAGAGTGCTCATTTTTGTCGGGCGAGATGTACACTATTGGCGCCGACATTCTGTTCTCTTTCGGGGACGTTGGCACAAACAAATGCTTCTTCGCGTATGCAATCCCCTCTTCTTTACTGTCCAAATGATCGTAGACCACCTTATACATCGTTTTCAATGGCTCAAGATCCATCTTCTCTAGCTCTTCTATTTTCATCTTTGTACCGATGCGTCGAAACAAATCGTCCGCGTCTCTATCTATGTGTAGACTGAAGATCCTCAACAGCTGTTCTTTGGTGGACTTTTCCACGCCGCCTGTGTATTCAACCATATCCTTGATCTTTTTCTTCCGATTCGTGTCGAACGGTTTCTCTTCTCTTAGTCCAATACTGGTATTGTTGTCGTAGTTATTGTCGTCGTCGTCGTCGTTGTCGTTCGAAAGAGACGCGTAATCATCACCATCACTGCTAGAATTATTATTATTTTCATCCGCCTTCTTCTTCTTCTTCTTCTTCTTCTTCTTCTTCTGTTTCTTGTGTTCCTGGTGATGATTTTGAATTTTCTTCTGATTTGCTCCGGCAGTCTCTTCATTACCATCAAGAGAAGTTTCCTTTACTCGGGCTTCACTCACGAGCTTTCTTAATACCGCATTCGTTGGCTTTTGCTTCATCGTCCTCTCTTTGTTCTTGTCGCTGTTCTTCTTCTTCTTCGCCTTCGTCTTCATCATCTCCTTTTTCGAAGATTTCTTCGCCATTTTTGTTGATGAAAAGTGCCTCCTCTTCTCCTTTTTGGTTATGCGCCCCACCCTATCGTTCGCACACAGAAACACAGAAACACTCAGAAAGAGAGAGGGGGGAGAGGGAGGGAGGGAGATGCGTGCTTTTCAGGCGCGCAACGGCGGAATTAACGATCAATGATGATGATGATGATGTTTGAAGAAATTGTTTTTGAGTGATACGAAACTTGCCTCCAAAATTTTTGAATTCACAAAGAATGACAAACAACACACAACAACACAAAAAACAGTTCTACAAAACACACATAAAAAACCCACGACAGACGGACGGAAACACACGCGTGAATGAAAGGTGCGATGGAATAAGAGACGCAGGAGAAAGATGACGTGCACTTCTCTCCGAACTTCTCTCCGAGCGATGATGATGACGACGTTGCACAGTAAATCGTC
>Ga0209335_10004058_pt1 | contig 14207 bp, 11 predicted proteins | sample COG_09_FD_184753 | JGI IMG/M metagenome (GOLD analysis project Ga0209335, IMG submission 184753) | Pelagic Microbial community sample from North Sea - COGITO 998_met_09 (SPAdes) (version 2) | ecosystem: Environmental > Aquatic > Marine > Neritic zone/Coastal water | place: Helgoland, sampling...
ACTGGGAGCAAGACTAAGTAGAGATGACATTGTTGCAAAACTAAAAGCCGTCTTTGGCTAGTCATCAGGGTTAGTTGCTTGAACTTAAGAGTGATCTTAAGTCTAGAGAAATGATAAGTTTTAATGACAGAACCCGGCTTATAGTTTGTCTAGCAAACTTATCCACAACATGTATTTATTAAATAATTAAATGTTCACTTTTTGATTCATTATTGAGTCACATCTGTTCTTTTTTTTCATTCATAAATTGTATTAAAATTAGAACTAAAAATAGTTTTAGTTAATAGTGATTGGTAAAAGCTAGCTACAATTGTCAATAAATATGCCTATAATGAACATATTGACTAAATATCAAAATACCCATATTATCCCATATATTCCCAAATAAGGAATTTATGAAATATAAAAAATATGTTTTTATCAACTTTCGAGAACAAAATAGACAAAAAAGGAAGGGTATCAGTGCCTGCTAGCTTTAGGTCTCATCTTTCAAACTTAGGATACAACGGGGTTATTTGTTATCCATCATTCAATAATCAGTCTATAGAAGCATGCTCGCAAGATAGAATTGAAAAACTTTCAGCAAGCATAGACTCTCTAAGTCCATTTGAAGAAAAAAGAGATTATTTTGCAACATCAATATTATCTGAAAGTACTAATTTACAATTTGATAGTGAAGGTCGAATTTCACTTTCTATAAAATTATTAAAACATGCGAAAATAAAAAGTAGCATGCTATTTGTTGGTCAGGGTCAAACATTCCAAATTTGGGAACCTGCGGCATTTGAAAAATTTAAGGTCAATGCAAGAAAAAAAGCTAATCTAAATCGAGCAAGCCTTAAATGGGAAAAACATTTTAATAACTATGAGGGGAAATAAAAAATGACAATTAACTTTAAATCACCAGAAATAAAAGAATTACAACCAAGACTATTAGTTGTAGGAGTTGGTGGAGCAGGCGGAAATGCTCTTAATGAAATGATTGATAGTGGGTTACAGGGCGTGGAATTCATTGCTGTAAATACCGATGCTCAAGATTTAAAATCAAGCAAAGCTAAAGCAAGAATTCAAATTGGTTTAAATTTGACTAAAGGGCTTGGTGCCGGAGCTAAGCATGATATTGGTCAAGCAGCTGCAGATGAATCTTTAAATGAAATTGTAAACACTCTTCAAGGTGCAAACATGGTTTTTATTACCGCTGGTATGGGTGGTGGAACAGGAACAGGGGCTGCACACGTTATTGCAAGAGCTGCAAAAGAATTAAATATTTTAACGGTTGGTGTTGTTACACTTCCTTTTTTATACGAAGGACCTTCAAGAATGAGAAGAGCTCAACAGGGCCTAGAAGAATTAAGAAAACATGTAGATACAATTATTGTAATTCCAAATCAAAACTTATTTAAGATTGCAAATGAACAAACTACATTTGAAGAGTCTTTTAATCTTTCAAATAATGTTTTAATGCAAGGTGTACAAAGTGTGACTGATTTAATGGTCAGACCAGGAATAGTTAATTTAGATTTTGCTGATGTTGAAACGGTTATGGCTTCAATGGGTAAAGCAATGATGGGAACAGGTGAAGCTGAAGGAGAGGGTAGAGCGGCAATCGCAACCGAAATGGCTATTAGTAACCCATTAATAGATGACTACACATTAAAAGGTGCTAAAGGGTTATTAGTAAATATTACAGGAGGCAAAGATCTTAAACTTTTTGAAGTTGATGAAGTTGTCAATAAAATAAGAGCTGAGGTTGATCCAGAAGCTGAAGTAATTATAGGAGCCATTACTTCTGGGGACCTTGATGGTAAAATTAGAGTATCAATTGTAGCAACATCATTAGATGGACAGCAACCTGAGTCAAAGTCTGTAATTAATATGGTCCATAGAATACAGAATAGAAACCCTGGCTATTCGGACTTTAATACTTCGGGTTCAGCACAATCATTCAATTTTGGATCAACAATTACTAATCCCATTTCACATGGAGCAAATGCATTAAAGTTAGAAAATGAGATTATTACAGAACCAACAACTGACAGCCCATCATCAGATATGATGAATAAGCAGACAACAGTTAATCAAGAAGTAAAAAGTATTGTTGAGGATAATCAATCAAACAATTATGAACAATCTTTTTCAGAGGAAGCATTTAGTGTTGCTAATGAATCAGAAGTAAACAATTTATCTGAGCCAGAACAAGTTTCTAATGGACTAGAAAATTTTGGTATGGAAGATGAGAGTGCCCCAGATCTTTTTAGTTCAGATTATGAAAGTACAGAAACTGAAAGTTTGCTATCCACAGAAACTTCAGCAAATGCTTCAGATGATGACGATCTAGAAATTCCAGCATTTTTGAGAAGACAAAAAAATTAATGGTCTTCAAAAAAATAAATGATAGCCACCATAATACCAGATATGAGAAGTCATTATCCGGTATTACTAACTGAAATTGTTAGTATTATTACCCCTCAATATGGTGGCACATTTATAGATTGTACATTTGGTCAAGGTGGATACACAAAGAAAATATTAAATTTCAAAAATACAAAAGTAATTGCTTTAGATAGAGACTTAGAAAGTTTTAAAAAAGCAGGAGAAATCAAAAAAAAGTTTAAAGATAGATTTTTATTTAAAAACATTAAATTTAGTCAATTAAATAATTTAAAACTTAAGAATGAAGATGTGAAAGGAGTTATTTTTGATTTAGGATATTCATACACGCAAATAAAAGATCCCAAAAAAGGGCTATCGTTTGAAACTGTTGGAGAACTTAATATGAAAATGGGAATAAATGATTTTTCGGCAAAAGAAGTAATCAATAAATTAGATAAAAAAGAACTTTCTCAAATATTCAAATATTTTGGAGATGAAAAAGATAGTAATAGGATTGCACATAACATCGTAGAAGATCGAGCAACTAGAAAAATAACAACAGAAGAATTAGTAAGAATAATTGAGTCTTCAAAAAAGAAAAAAAATTTAAAGACACATAGTGCAACGAAAGTTTTTCAAGCATTAAGGATTTTTGTTAATAAAGAAATTAGTGAATTAATTTATGGACTAATTAATGCAGCAAAAGTTGTTAAAAAAGATGGAGTCATAGCAGTTGTTACATTTCATTCACTAGAAGATAAAATAGTAAAATATTTTTTTAAAAGCTTGTCAGAAAATGACAGCATCTCACGATATATGCCAATAGGAGAAAAAAAAATTAATTTGTTTAAATCTTTCCAAAAAAAACCAATAACACCATCAAAAAAAGAAATTGAGGAAAACCCACCTTCACGGTCAGCAAAATTAAGATATGTTGTAAAAAAGGAGGATTTTTATGATTTTGAAACTAATATTCTGGAGAAATTTGATCATTTAATTAAAATTGAGAATTTTTCTAAAAAAATATGAAGAAAGCAATATTCGCGACTATTTTGATATTAATTATAGCCACATCTTTAGTAAAGAATTCCACAAAAGAAATTGAAGATAAAATTTTTATGGTAAATGAAAATATTAGACCATTAAAATCGGAATTAGGTGACGTACTTTTAGAATATAACTATTTAAGTTCGCCAAATAAACTAGCTCAATATCAAACGCAATACTTTGAAAAAGATTTAATAAAAATTGATATTACTAAAATCAAAAAATTATATGAAGAAAATTCTCAAATAAAAATAAGTAATTTCATATACAAAAAAAAAGATGAACAATAAAAAAAATAACGTTACTTTAGAAGAATATGAAAATTCATTTTCGTATAAAAAAAGTAAAACAAATTTAAATATAGAGTTTAATAGAATAGCTTTTATTTTTTTTATATTTTTAGCAATTTCAATAATTTACTCAATACAACTCTTTCACTTAGGTTCTTTAAAAAAAGATAATTTAAACAAGTCTTTAACTGTTAAAAAAGATTATAGGGCAGATATAATAGATAGAAATGGAAATTATTTAGTTAAAACAGTCAGTTCCATAGATATAGGGATTAATCCGATTGAAGTGATTGATGAAAAAAAACTTTTAATTAACTTACAGCTAATATTTCCAAACAAAAACTATTTAAACATTTCAAATAAACTTAAAAAAAATAAATATTTTTATTTAGAAAAAAAGATATCTGCAGAAAATTATGAAAAAATAATGTCACTGGGAGATAAGTCTATTAAATCTGAAGAAAAATTGACTAGGATATATCCTCAAAAAAATCTGTTTAGTCATATTATTGGACAAATAGATGATGATAACAGAGGAATATCGGGACTAGAAAAGTCTTTAAATGAAAAATTGAAAAAAATAAAAGAACCTCTTCAGTTAACAGTAGATACTGACTTACAATATTTAATTAGAGAAGAGTTAATAAAATTTCAAACAATATTTAAAAGTAAAGGTAGTGCAGTAATTCTAATGAATGTTAATAATGGCGAAATTCTTTCAATGGTTTCATATCCTGACTTTGATCTTAATAAAAGAGAAACAATAAGTGATGTAAATTTTATTAATAGAAATACTAAAGGAGTATATGAATTAGGATCTGTATTTAAAACATTCACCATAGCAGCAGGATTAGAGGAGGGTTTAATTAAAACAGATACAGAGTTTTTAAATTTAGAAAAAAAATTAAAATGTGGAAAAAATATTATTTCAGAATATGACAATGAAATTCCATCAAACCTTACAGTTGAGCAAATTTTAATTAGGTCAGGAAATATAGGCTCTGTTAGAATTGGACAAAAGCTTGAGATTGATAAATTAAAGTTGTTTTTAGAAAAAATTGGTATTTTAAATAAAATAGATTTTGATATTGAGGAAGTTGGTGAACCAATTCCGTTTAGATGGGGAAAATGCAAATTAGCAACCGTATCATTTGGACACGGTATAACTACAACGCCACTTCAACTAGCAAAAGGCTATGCAATTATTACAAATGGTGGTTTTCAAGTTAAACCAAGTCTTATAAAGAAAACTTTGGAAAATCATCAGAACCAAAAAAGAATTATTAAAAAGGGTGTTTCAGAACAAATCAATAGAATATTAAGAAAAATTGTAACAACAAAAGAGGGTACAGCTGGATTTGCAAATATAGAGGGATATGAAGTTGGTGGAAAAACTGGGACAGCTGAAAAAGTTATAATCGGAGGTTATACAAGAAAAGCAAAAGTTAATACTTTTGCATCTATATTTCCCACATCTAATCCTAAATATGTAATGATAGTATTATTAGATGAACCAAAAACATCAGAAGATTATATTTATAAATATAAGAACAGGAGTGGCTCTTATAAAGGTACACCGTTTAATACTGCTGGATGGACATCAGTAGAGGTTGCTGGAAAAATCATTGAAAGAATTGGGCCTATTTTAGCCACAAAATATTTAGAAAATTAGTTCATTCATGATCATTGGAAATTTTATTAAAGAAATAGAATTAAAACATAAAAATCATTATTTTTCTGGGCTATGCTTCAATAGTACAAAATGTAAAAAAAACAATATTTATTTTGCAATAAAAGGAAACAAAATAGATGGCAATAAATTTATTAATCACGCTATTAAAAGGGGAGCAAAAACTATAATTTCTAGTCAAAAGTTTAAAGGTATAAAAAATAATATACTATATATAAAATCCTCTAATGTGAGAAAATCATTATCAGAATTTGCTTATAAAATTTATAAAAACAAGCCAAATAATATAATTGCAGTAACAGGTACAAATGGAAAGTCGTCAGTTGCAGATTTTTATTTTCAAATTTTAAGATTAAACAAAAGAAGAGTAGCTTCAATTGGGACATTAGGAATTAAAACACAAAATTATATAAAAAAAGTTTTAAATACAACTATCGACCCAATTTCCTTAAGTATAGTTTTAAATGAGCTTAAAAAAAGTAAAATTAATAATGTTATATTGGAGGCATCAAGTCATGGCCTTAAGCAAAATAGATTAGATGGTTTAAAATTTAAAACGGGAATATTTACTAATTTATCCCATGATCATTTGGATTATCATAAAACTTTTAATGATTATTTGAATTCAAAACTGTATTTATTTAATAATTTGCTTAAAAAAAATGCAAATATAATTACTGATATAGAAATTCCTCAATATAAAAGAATTGAAAAAATAGCTTTAAAAAATAAATCTAGAATTGAAACAATTTCGAATAACAATGGCAATTTAGAAATCATTTCTCATGAATATAAAAATGAAAAGCAAATAGTTAAAATAAAATATAATAAAAAAATTTATAAATTTGAAACAAGATTAATAGGAAAGATTCAAATTAAAAATGTATTAATGGCAATGCTAGCAGCAACCAAGAGCAACCTAAATTTTAAAAAAATAATTGATATAATTAAAAATCTTAAACCAGTGAGAGGAAGATTAGAACAAATTGGGAATGTAAAAAATAACTCAAAAGTTATATTGGACTATGCACACACGCCTGATGCGCTAGAGACATCTTTAAAGAGTTTAAAAGAGCAGTTTAAATATAGAAAAATTTCAATAGTATTTGGTTGTGGTGGGGATAGAGATAAAGCAAAAAGACCAATGATGGGTAAAATTGCCAATCAATATTGTGATAGAGTATATTTAACAGATGATAATCCAAGATGTGAAAATCCAAAGACTATAAGAAATTCTATAAAAAAAAATATTAATAAATCTAAAATTTGTGAAATTTCAAACAGAGCTAACGCTATTAAAAAAGCTATTTTTGATTTAAAAACCGGTGATATTTTAATTGTCGCCGGTAAAGGTCATGAAAAAATTCAGGAATATAAAGAAATAAAAAAATTATTTTCAGATCAAAAGCAAATATTAAAAAATATTTCCATTAAAAATAAATCACTTTCAAGTAATTTTAAACTAAATATTTTAAAAGAATTAAGTAATTCAAGTAATATTTCTCCAAAACTAAAAATTAAGGATGCATCAATTAATTCTAAAGAAATTAAAAAAGATAGTATTTTTTTTGCTATTAAAGGTGAAAATAAAGATGGTAATTTATTTGTCAAAGAAGCTTTTGCTAAAGGAGCATCACTTGCAATAGTTAATAATCAAAAAAAATCTAAAAAAAAAATTGTAGTAAAAAATACTTTAAAACTTTTAACACAAGCATCATCCATTCTAAGAGAGAATCTATCGAGTAAAATTATATCAATAACAGGTAGCTGTGGAAAAACTTCACTAAAAGAATTAATTGCAAGATCTTTAAATAAAACTAGTCAGGTAACTTGTTCACCAAAATCTTTTAATAATAAGTTTGGTGTACCATTAAGTCTTTTTAATTTAAAAAAAAATGATGAGTTTGGTATTTTTGAAATAGGAATGGATAAGAAAGGAGAAATAGATTACTTATCTAAAATTATTAAGCCTGATGTTGGTGTAATTACAAACATTTCTTATGCTCATATCAAAAACTTTAAAAGTATAAATCAAATAGCTTTAGCAAAAGCAGAAATTATTAATAATATAAAAGAAAAAGGCCACTTAATTTTAAACAAAGATGACAAGTTTTATAATTTACATAAAAGAATAGCATTAAAAAAAAATTTGAAAATCCTATCTTTTAGTTTGAATAACAAAAGTGCAAATATAAATTTAAACTCAATTTCTAAAATGAGATCTAAATATAAAATTTCTATTAATATTGATAAAACAAAAAAATATTTTTATTTCAATTCTATTTTTGAAAATGATTTAAAAAATTTGTTAGCGACAATTACAATTATATCAATTTTTAAAGATATAAAAAAATTAAGTATTGATATATTTGATAATCATCAAAAAACGAATGGTCGGGGAGACATAGTAAAAGTAAAATTATTTAAAAAATTTTTTTATCTTGTAGATGAAAGTTATAATTCAAATCCATTATCTTTAAAATCTGCATTAAAAAATTTTGAGATGATTAAAATCACTAATTCAAAAAAACATTTAATACTTGGTGATATGTTGGAACTCGGTAAACATTCAAAAAAACTTCACATTGAAATTGGAAAAAGTATTAACAAAACTTCTCTTCAAAATGTTAATATTGTAGGTAAACAGGTTAAATGGACCTTCGATAGTCTTAATAAATATAAGAGGGGAATTATTATTCAAAGGAAATCTCAAATAATTGATTTGATTAAAAACAATTTAAATAATAATGATTATTTAATGATTAAAGGTTCTTACTCTACTGGACTAAACAGTCTGACTAACCAAATAAAAATGGGAAAAATTAATGCTTTATAGTCTTATTTCTCAATTAGTAGATCAGTATAGTTTTCTTAATGTTTTTAAATATCTTACATTCCGAACTGGTTTAGCAATGTTTACTTCTATGATTGTGGTCTTGTTAGTTGGTACGCCATTTATTAAATTTTTTTCAACAAGACAAATCTTAGATCCAATTAGGGATGATGGTCCAACGGAACATATTATAAAAAAAATAGGAACACCCACAATGGGAGGTGTTTTAATATTATTAGGTCTCAGTTCAGGAATACTTTTATGGGGAGATTTATCCAATTATCACATATGGTTTTTACTTTATATATTAATAAGCTTTGGTTTGCTTGGAGCGTATGATGACTACAAAAAAATTAAATTTAAAAATTCTTCAGGCATTTCATTTAAATTTAAACTTACTGCACAAATTTTAATAGCATCAGTTGGTATATTTGGGCTATTACAATTATCTCAAAATGTTGAGTTAACAAATTTGTATTTTCCATTCTTTAAAAATTTAATTATAAATTTAAGTTGGTTTTTTATACCGTTTTCTATATTTATAATTATAGGTTCTTCAAATGCAGTAAATCTTACAGATGGACTTGATGGGTTAGCTACTGTACCAGTTATACTAGTTGCAGGATGCTTTGCATTTATTAGTTATGTTACAGGAAATATAGTATTTTCAGAATATTTAAATATACCTTACCTAGAGGGTCTAGGAGAGGTATCAGTTTTTTGTGGGTCTATTATGGGAGCATGTTTAGGTTTCTTGTGGTTTAATGCACCACCTGCCAAAATATTTATGGGTGATACTGGTTCCCTAGCGCTTGGAGGATCATTAGGTGCAGTAGGCATAATTACCAAACATGAAATAGTCCTAGCAATAACAGGTGGTTTATTTGTTTTAGAAGCTGTTTCAGTTATCGTGCAAGTGATATCTTTTAAATTAACAGGTAAAAGAGTTTTTAGAATGGCTCCCATCCATCATCATTTTGAAAAAAAAGGTTGGCCAGAATCAACTGTTGTAATTAGATTTTGGATTATTTCTATAATTCTTGCTATGATTGGATTGGCGACATTAAAGTTAAGATAATGTTAAATAATCAAAATCTTTTTTATAATAAAAAAATTTTAATTTATGGTCTAGGAAAAAGTGGTTTATCAGCTTTTAAATTTTTAAAAAAAGATAATAGTATAATTACTTATGATGATAAAATAAAAAAAAATACTAAAAAAATAACAAAAATTAAATTTGATTATATAATAATAAGTCCTGGAATAGACATAAATAAATGCAGTTTAAGTAAGTTCTTAAAAAATAATCAAAAAAAAATTCATACAGATTTAGACATTTTTTATAGCCACCATAAGAGAAATAATAAGATAACAATTACAGGTACCAATGGTAAATCTACCACAGCTAAAATTTTATACGATGTACTAAAAGATCAAAAAATAGATGCACGACTGGTGGGTAATATAGGTAATCCAGCACTATTGGAGACAAAAGTAACAAATAAAACTGTTTTTGTTATTGAAGCTTCTTCATATCAGCTAGAATACAGTAAGCTATTTAAGTCAAATATATCTTTAATTTTGAATATTTCACCTGATCATCTTGAGAGACATAAGACTATTAAAAAGTATGTAAGTGCTAAATTTAAATTGATTAGAAATCAATCTAAGAAAGATTTAGCAATTTTAAATAATAATAATTTCTATATAAAAAGAGAATTAAAATCTAAAAGTTTTTTACCCAAGATAATCAAGATCACAAAAGATATAGATAATAATTTGTTAAAAAAAATAGATAATCAATATTTTGATACAGATGGAAATAGAGAAAATTTAAGATTTATTTTAGAGGTTGCTAGAATACTTAAACTTAAAAAAAAAGTTTTACTTAAAACATTAAAAAAATTTAAAGCATTAAAATTTAGGCAGGAAACAGTTTTTAAGTCAAAAAATTTAACTATAATAAATGATTCAAAAGCTACAACATTTTCTTCATCAGTTAGTTTGTTAAAATCGCTAACAAATGTTTACTGGATAGTTGGGGGTCAAGCAAAGAAAGGAGATAAGCTACTACTATCAAAAAAAAATTGTAAAAATTTTAAAGCATATATATTTGGATCTAATAAAAATTTCTTTATAGGTAAAATAAAAAAATTTATGAAATATGAATCCTTTTCCGATTTAAAAAATTTGATTAAGAAATTATCTTTAGAAATAAAAAATAATAAAAGTTTAACTCATAAAACAATTTTTTTTAGTCCATCAGCAGCATCATTTGATAGTTTTAAAAATTTTGAGAAACGAGGAGAATATTTTAATCAACTTATCAAAAGATATATGAATGTTTAATTTTAATACTATGTATAGATTTTATTATGGATGGTGGAAAAATATAGATAAGGTATTGTTTGGACTCATCATATTTCTGTTTGGCCTTGGGTTATTTTTTTCTTTAGTATCAACATCTTTAATTGTGTCTGATAAGCTTGATACTAATAATTATTTTTTTTTCTTTAAGCATTTTGCTTACATTTTAATTGGAATGATTTTTTTGATATTTTTTTCTTCAATAAGTGATAAAAATCTTTTCAAAATTTCTTTTTACCTTTTTTTCATATCTTTATTTTTTTTATTTTTAGTACCAATTTTAGGTACGGAGGTAAAAGGATCTAAGAGATGGCTCAAGTTATTTTTTTTACCAAAGTTTCAACCAATAGAAATAGCTAAACCATTTATAGTTATTTTTATTTCTTCAATTTTATGTAGTGAAAAAAATTTCAGTATTTATCTAAAGTATTTGCTGACTTTTTTTGCAATAATACCTGCTTGTCTCCTATTAATTATCCAGCCCGATATTGGACAAACGCTACTCATTTTTTTAGCTTGGGCCACAGTAGTTTTTATTTCTGGTATAAGTTTATCTTTAATTTTAACAGTTTTTAGTTTTTCAATATTATCTCTGGTTTATATGGTATTTTTTATTTCAAAATTTGCTTATATAAAAAGTAGAATTTTATCTTTCTTTAATCCAAGTGAGGGTACACATAACTTTCAATCTGAAAAAGCAATCGATGCGATTAGTAGTGGTGGTTTTTTTGGAAAAGGAATTGGTGAAGGAACTTTGAAAAATAGAGTTCCAGAAGCTCATACAGATTATATTATCTCAGTAATTTCAGAAGAATTTGGTGTGATAGCTATTGTTTTGTTATTATTTTTATTTTTATTTTTTATTTATGCTGTGTTCAAAAAGATATATTTAGAAAAAAATGAAAAAATTAAATTAGTCTTAACTGGAACTATATGTTTAATAATTTTTCAAGCTTTAATCCATATTGGAGTCAATATTAGACTGTTTCCCACAACCGGCATGACTTTGCCTTTTTTAAGTTATGGTGGTTCATCAATTGTAGGTGTATCAATATTATCTGGAATAATATTAAATCTAACTAAAAGAAAAATCAATTAAATGGAAAAAAAAATTTTGATTAGCACAGGAGGATCGGGTGGTCATGTTGTTCCTGCTACAATATTATACGAACATTTGAAAGATAAATTTCAAGTTTACCTATCAACTGACAATAGAGGTATGAAGTTTTTAAATAAAGAGATGAAAAATTTAGAAGTTTTTAATATAAATCCAATATCTAAAAATTATTTTTTACTACCATTAGATTTTTTTTTAATGATTTATTATGTCATAAAATCAATTTTTTTTTTAAAAAAAAAAAATATTGATATATTGATTTCAACTGGTGGTTATATGTCTTTACCATTGTGTTTAGCATCTAAAATTTTGAATACTAGACTCATTTTATTTGAACCAAATATAGTTTTAGGTAGATCAAATAAACTTTTTATAAATTCTTGTGAAAAAATTTTTTGTTATTCAAATAAAATTAAAAATTTTCCTAAAAAACATATTGATAAGATTAGTGTAATACCAGCTTTATTAAGAAAAAAATTTTATAACATAGAAAAAACTAAAAATATTGATGAGTCCATTAATTTATTGGTAATTGGTGGTAGTCAAGGAGCCAAAGTATTTGATACGTTTATTAAAACCCCATTAATTGAATTATCAAAAAGATATAACATAAAAATTTACCAACAGACTAATTTTATCAATTTTAAAAGTTTAAAAAAATTTTATGAAGATAACCACATTAATCATCAATTATTTGAATTTAATGAAGATATTTCAAATCTTATGAGTAAGGCTAATATATGCATCACTAGAGCAGGTGCATCAACATTAGCAGAGTTAGTTTTTTTAAATCTTCCATTTATAGCAATACCCTTGCCCACATCAAAAGATAATCACCAATTTGAAAATGCTTTTTTTTATAAGGAAATCGGATGTAGTTGGATTTTAAATCAAAGTGAAATTAATGATAAGACTATAACAAACAAACTAATTAATATTATTGATAATAAAGAAGAATATTTAATTAAAAAAATAAATATGAAACAATTTAGCTATCAAAATACCTGGAATAATATAAATCAAAAAATTATATCTGTTATTAATGAAAATAGAATTAGCAAAAACTGAAATTATACATTTTGTTGGAATAGGTGGGATTGGCATGAGCGGTCTTGCACTAATTATGAAAAGAATGGGTTTTAATGTTCAAGGTAGCGATGTACTAATTAACAAAAATATTGAAAATTTAAAAAAAGATAAAATTAAAATTAATATTAAACACAAAAAAAAAAATTTAATTAAAGCTACTATTGTAGTTATTTCATCAGCTATAAAAAAGAATAATCCAGAGTTATTAGAAGCTAGAAAAAAACAACTTCCAATTTATAAACGTGGTGAAATGTTAGCTAACATAGTTTCTTTAACTAAAAATATTGTTGTGACAGGTTCACATGGCAAAACTACAACAACATCTTTATTAGCGTCAATATTTTCAAAAACAAAATTAGACCCTACTATCATTAATGGTGGAATTCTTAATGCAATCAAAAGTACAGCAAAACTTGGAAAAAGTGATTGGTGCATATTAGAAGCAGATGAGTCAGACGGTAGTTTTATTCACGTACCACCAACATATTCTATTGTTACAAATATAGACCGCGAACACATGGATTTTTATAATTCAATGAAAGATCTTAAAGATTTATTCATAAAATTTATTAATAAAGTTCCTTCTTTTGGAAAATCATTTATTTGCATAGATAATAAAAATAACAAAAATCTATTAAAAAAGATAAAAACAAAAAATTTTTATACATATGGAGTAAATTCAAAATCACAATTTCGTATTAAAAACATTAAACAAACAAAAGATTTTTCTGAGTATGATTTAACAATTAATTTACCAGGAAAAAAAAATATTGAAATTAATTCAATTAAAATACCACTTCTTGGAACTCATAATATTTTAAATTCAACAGCTGCTGCTGCAGTAGCATTAACAATTGGAATATCTAAAGATGTTATAAAAAGTGGACTGAAAGAATTTAAAGGGGTCCAAAGGAGATTTAATAAACTTTTTACACACAAAGAAACTAAATTTTATGACGACTATGCACATCATCCAACAGAAATTAAAGAAGTTTTAAATGGAGTAAGAGCTGCTTATAAAAAAGAAGAAGTAATATGTGTGTTTCAACCGCATAGAATTTCTAGACTTAAAGACCTTAAAAAAGAATTTAGTTCTTCATTTAAAAAAGCTGATACAGTAATCTTATGTCCAGTTTATGCAGCAGGAGAAAAAATAAAATTAGGTTTTAATTATAATAGTTTTGCAAAAGATATAATTAAAAATTCAAAAGTTCAATTATTTTTGATCAACGATCAATATGAATTAGCAAAATTAATAAAACATACAATCTATGGAAAAAAAATAGTTGTGGGAATGGGTGCTGGCACTATCTCAGGATGGATGAGGGAATTACCAAGTTTAATATAATGCTATCAAAAGAATTAAAGAAATTTTCAAATGAAATTAGTAGTAAAATTTAT
>Ga0209335_10004059_pt1 | contig 14207 bp, 22 predicted proteins | sample COG_09_FD_184753 | JGI IMG/M metagenome (GOLD analysis project Ga0209335, IMG submission 184753) | Pelagic Microbial community sample from North Sea - COGITO 998_met_09 (SPAdes) (version 2) | ecosystem: Environmental > Aquatic > Marine > Neritic zone/Coastal water | place: Helgoland, sampling...
GTCCTCTTTCCCGAACGCAAACTCTTTCTCCGTTGTCCGCAAGGGCGCCACGGCACTACCCGACGACGAGCCAGACGCGCGCAGCGCCAGGTCCGATTCCCCTCTGTCATAGAACTGCACGCGTCACCGCCTGCATGAAGTTTGCAGCTACTTCATAGCTTCGGGCGATTGTCTAGCGTATGGCCCTCTTATAGCCGCACACACGAGCCCAGTCTCAATGATGCGGGCTCCGTTGCAGGTCAGTGGCGCCGGCGCCCTCCTCGGTTCTTGAAGTGCAAGACTACATTATTACCGGTGGCTCTGTCACTATCTGCGCCCAGGCACAGTGGCCGCCACCCCGTGCACATGCTTGGCCGGCCCTACGTCGCTGTTGGTGCTGCGAGGGGCATTTACAAGGTCTCTGGAAGCATGTGAGAAGAGTGCGCTCATGGAACTGAAAGAGAGTGGCTTCATCGGCAGGTGCTCCTCTGCACGTTTGGCTTCGCGCTACTTCCCTTGGTCGACCAAAGCGCATGAGGCGGTCCGCGAACACGCACATCAGCATGTGAGATGTGCGCATACTGCCGCTGTTGGTCAGAGGAGAAACGCATAAGAATTTTCAATCATTATTCGAGAGAGAGAAAGAGAGAAAATATCCGTTTACTGACACCACTCACATACCGCAAAGCGAAGACACCAGAGTAGCAGGGGCCGTATCGCCGAAGCCCTAAGGTTATACAGCTGAGCTTCCATCCTAAGCCGAGCAAACATAGCGCCGCGGCGCTGGAAGAGTTGCTCGGGTGTCAGGGGCGACCTCAGGGAGTTCGCGACGGCGCGCTGCTCAGCGGCGTCCATCTTTGAGTGAGGGATGGTGATATTGAACAGAGAGAGAGGGTGTGGTGAATAACCTCGTACTGACCGGGTATCATACACGCTAAACCAAACAAGACAGAGGAGCATCCGTTTATTAACAAACAGTCGCAGATCGCAGTGCGAAAAACCGTGGGATGCCAGGGCCCGGGAGACCGCAGCAAGGAAGCCGCATAACATGAAAGGCAAAAATCCAGGAGAGAGGGGAAAGCATTAGTAACTTTCTTTGCACAGAGAAAGGGAGGATGTACTGAATAGCCCTGTACAGATTGGGTATCATACAACCAAACCGGCAGGCACGCAAAGAAGAGAGAGTGTGAGAGAGGGGTTACTGAATAACCTCGTACAGACCGGGGATCATACGACCAAACAAACCGATAGGCAGGCAAAATCCCGGATTGGGAAAAAACCAAAGCCCAGACCGCGAAAAAAACACGGCCGGGAGCCTCCTCACCCTGCACCGCCCAGCACGCCCGCATACGACCCACCGCCCGCCGAGACCGCCACCGCGTGCACCACCGGGGCCGCGAACGCGACCGAAGGCGGAGGAGCCAGCACCGCCACCCACGCCCGGGAGAGCCGCGGCCGAGGCCGTGGGCACCGCCGCCCCGCCCCCGCACTGGAGAGCCTCGAACGCATGCAGACACCCAGCCTTCATCGCGACGAGGGAGAACTCCGCCTTGAGGCGCCCGAGGACCGCACCCCGCATTTGCGGGGCGCTCGCCCCCATGACGGCGCCCGCATTGTCGACGTCCATCCCCGCCCGTTGAGCCCCGATCGCCTGCACCATCTGCGACGCGAGGAGCTCCAGAAAGCGGAGGGAGTCGGCGTGCGGCACGCCGGCCGTGGAGACCACGAGGGACGCGAAGCCCCAGCCCTGGCGAGAACACCAGAGCCCGTGCTTCCCCATCTTCTCCGCGTGCCGACGCTTCAGCGCGTAGGGCCGCGGGCGCGGCGGCGATCTGGGGTCATCGACCGCGGCCGACGACACCAGCGACACGTCGAGCGCCAGCCCCCGCAGTCTGTCCCTGTAGAAGGGCACCCGCACCCCGGGGATCGGGTTGAACGCATCATGGTGGAGCGCGATATCGGGGCGACGATGTACCCCGCCAGCCGGATCCATCTCGGCGGGAAACCCTGAATTCCCTGTCACCGTGACCGTGAGTCCCGCGCCGCGCGCCTGCCGCCGCACCCATCCCTGCACGAGGTCGTGCGCCTTCGTGACCTGGGCGCATCGCACGCAGTTGAGCAGGTGGACGCCGCCCCGGTCCACCTCCACGCAACACGGCGCGCGCTGCCCCCGCGCCAGGAGGCGCTCCGGGAGCTCGAGTCCGAGCATCTGGTTTAGGACGAAGGTGAGCTCGTCCGTCGACAGCCGCGCCGCCGCCAGGACGGCGGCCCGCAGGAACGCCGTCATCGTGCGCGACGAGGTCTTGCGGCCGACGTACGCGGCCCCCTCGAAGCAGCCGCCCAGCGCGTGCTCGGGGGTCCGCGCGTTCGGCACTCCCGGCGGTCCGGGCGCCGAGGGGCTCGCGACGTACAGCGGGAACACCTGCTTCGCCCGCTCCGCCGCCCACCGCCGCATCGCATCCGGCATCCCCATGAGTCCTTAAAACTTTACAAACCAAAGAGTTTCTATCTGTACACTGCCTGGCCCCAGGGGAGATCATGACAGAACGGGTTGTCCGACAGCAACAGTTCTTTTGGGAGTTGGAAAAGAAAGCGCCGAAGAAGACCTTCATCGTCCCTTGTCGTGAGTGTCCCCTCCCCTGCACCTGTGTACTGACGAAGAACCACTGTGCTCTTCCTTCCACAGCATGTGACATTCGTGAAGTAGGAGCAACTACGGCTGCGTATTACTCAAAGATGCATCATTTTCAGGGGAAGCAAATGCCAGCGGAGATTGGAGTCTCAATGATCTTTCAAACGGACGCGTCGATCTCGCCTGTATTGCATTTCTCACCTTGTGATCTATGCATGCGTAGCCTTGACCTGTGTCGTCCTCGTTCGCAATCGTCTGGTCACACATCGCGCTCGAACCGTGTAGTCGTCGATTGTCATGCATCCCAACTTTTGCGCGTTTCGAATTCTTTTTGTTTCACAGGTCGTGTTATATCATCCGCACTTTTCTTCAGCTCAGGCATGTCCCACTTGAGACCGTATTCTGATTGCAAGGTTGAGAGGTCGAGCCATTGCGAGGTTTCATCCAAGCCTGGCTCGCACATGAAAGCCCGGAAAATGATCTGCTCTGGATGGATGGCTTGGCTGTCCTTCAGGTATGCGGCGAGACGTGGACGTCGCTTTAGTGCTTGGGCCAGGATACCCGCAGGAGGAAGACCAGCTGAGCGGAGATCGAGCTGCGGGCGCGGCAGTGATCGGGCGCGGAAAATGCATGGAGGTAGCGCGCCGTCCACATTTTTCATTAGTTCATATTGATTAAGCATCCAAACTTCAGAGATATCATTCAGACTTTGAGTCCGGGCCGCGCTCATGCAGCGAATGGTACTGGTGAGCGGACGGCTTGCGAAACATTTGCGCCCGAATGAACACACCATAGCATTCCAAATGCAAACCGCGATCTGGGCAACGAGGTTACAACCCTCCATGGTCTTCCTTCGCACAATCGTGCCGGACCAGACCTCCTCTGAATTCATTACTGGAAACACTGCCCTCAAGGTTCCCGATCAGCCTCGCTCTGTTCCGAAGGCGCTGAATACTGAGGCGTGGGTTCACCCTTGGGTTCAGTGGACGAGTAGGCGCTCTTTTGCAGCGCTCGGGACGTGAATCACAGGAGATTCATCGAAGGGAAACAACGGTGGATCGGAATGTCTAGCCCGCCCATGCCATCATCCCACCATGTCACCGCTGTGCTACTTTGCTTGTAGTCAAATGCTTGTCAAGGAGAACGCGTCTTTTGCGATTCTTGTATGATATCTTTCCAAAAGTCTTGCATGGTACCGTCTCGCCAACCTTCTCAATCTCAATTGCATTGTTCACACAGGTCTCGGAAACTGGAGTCGAAACAGGCGAGCGTGCAAGATTTGATTCCAAGAAGTCTGCCGCTTTTCCCGGGGAGGACATGAGTGTTGGGTTGGAGAGTTCTGCAGGGGTGAAAACTGATGACGGCTCAGACGAATATGACGAGGGCGCTGCTGCTGGAGTTCCAGACAAGTATAGCCCGGACTTGTTCTCTGCGTCAGAATACCTTGCACACTTTCGTTGAACTGGGACGTTCATAGTCCACACGCCCTGTTCAGTGTTTTTATCCGAAACAGTTTAGTGCGCATCAAGGATCTTCCACTCTCGTTGAAAATGATGCCTGCGTACCAATGGCAGAGTTCGCCAAGCCATCGATAAGAAGTTTCTGCGGTCTTACCAACCCCATGCAAACCTCTACAATCAAGTCACAGTCATGCACCAGCTCCCGACGCCTGATCTTGTGCAGTGAATGAGTCTGTAAGCATGCATTTGAAGGACTTACTGACTGGACACTTGCTTGTAGGGTGCTGCGGGGCTGGACCGTGTCGCGAACCGGTCTAATGGAAACGATTGCCGCTGCACGGGATCGGGGCGATGAGTGTGCAGCGGCAGCTGGAAGCGGCAGCGCCGCACAACGACGGGAGACTGTTGTGGTGCTGCTCGACGAGGAGGGCCTGCCCCTCGGAGACTTTCTGCAAGCGTATCCGCCGGGCGAGACACCGCTTGTGGTCGTCCTCGGCGATCATCTGGTCTCCTCCGCCCTCGCCCGCCCTCGCGCGACAGCCCCTCAACTAAGCACTCGGTGCATTTCATGACCCACTGACCCTCACACTTTCTGCGGCTCCCGCCCAATCACCTGACCCTTTTTCGGCTGAGACTGCACAGGGTCTGCGGGAAAAAGACCTGGCACTGCTTGCTCGTGGGTGCCCGAATGTGGTCAAGGTGTGTCTCGGGCCGCGGCCGCTGCTTGCATCGCAGTGCATTACCATCCTCCTACACGCCATCGACGTCGCTACTCTCGGAACCGTATCGGCCACTGAACGCGCAGCATAGCCGTTGTACTCAACAGCCGGAGAGCAATGAGTCTTCACAGCACCCGCCTTCAGACGCAAAAGAGAACGCCCCATTTTTCCGTATGCGTATCTGCTATATTCCTCTCACGCCAGCCATAGTTTCCAGACTTCACTGCTGTTCCAACGAACCAAGGCTAGCACTCCTCCAAGCGCGGATTATGCTTCTGCGTCTGTCGCGCAGCGAGAATCAGGGTCGACGTGAGCTGTCGCGGCAAGTCAGATGTGGAATGTTTTGAGCCTTGGGCGGATGATGCCGCTTAATTCACTCTTAATGCGCCCGTCGATGTTGTTCAGCGAAAGATCTGCAAGAAAAAGGAACACGATAAGACAGACAAGAGATACGACATTTCATGGGTTGAAAGGACTCACTCAGCACGAGCATGAAGGCAATATTATTGTTGATGAAGTGCATGCAGGTGGGATCACAGTGATTGTGTGCGAGCGGCTTGACTTACATAGAGAAGTGAGAGAAGTGGTAACACGAAGGCCCGGGAGTAATTCCTTGGCCCCAGCGCTGCCAAGGCTGTACACAGGCACTGAATCAGAAAACATACGCGTCTCGGCTTCATAGTTCCAGTTCTGCTCGTGCCGTGCAGTTTCTATGGCGACAATTCAGGGCTAGCTGTAGATTCAGGCGTAAGAGCCCTCAATAATACCTGTTCCCAAACAGCTTGAGTTGGACGAGGCCGCTGAGACGCGATATACACGGTGCAAGTGCCGCTGCTCCTGCCGGTCTGGTGCGCACCACATTAGCATGTGTCACGCAGGATCTCAGCAGTAAGTACATTACAGGTACTCATGCCTTATTTTGGCCCGCAGCTAGGTCTTGAACAATTTTTTGAGAGAGTTGAGGTGAGGCAGCAATCAGGCTTTCGAGGGGTTTAGAACGCCAATATCAGGGTGACTGGGTAGCATTCTACCCCAGATCGTTGAAATTGAGATTCAGTTCCTGCAGGCATGTCCCAAGGGCAGCGGCGAGACTCGTTGCACCCTCGCCCTCCATCTCGTTCCGCGAGAGCGAGAGCACGCGGAGCTGCGGGTTCGCTCTGAGCGCCGGAACCAGCTCTTGTACGCCTTCTGCCCGCAGGTCGCACGCGGACAGGTCCAGCTTTAGCAAGCTTGGCAGCTCGCCAGCACGCGGTATGAGCGCTGAACCTACTGCTGCGGCGCCTTTTATGCCGATCGCGCCCCCAGAGAGTGATAGCGAGGTGAGACGCAGGCGCGTACACGAGAGTGCCGTGGCGATTTCAGAAGCGCCGGCAGATAGAATGCGATTTCCCGCTAGAGAGATCTTGACGAGACGAGGCAACGCTCGCAGGGCTGAAGCGATGCTTGCAGCACCGGCTTGGCTGACGCAGTTGTCGCCGAGAGAGAGGGAGGTCAATCCTGTGTTGTGCATTAGTGCCTGGCAGAGCCGCGCGGTACCAGCGTCCCCGATGTTGTTGTCTGAGAGATCTAGCGCTGTCAAGGCGCACCAACCCTGATCGAGAGCCTGCAGCACGGGCGGAAGTACGCCGTGACAACACTTTGCTGTAAGCGACACTCCTGTTGGGAAGCGCAGCAGCGACTCCGCTGTCACCTCCGCACCGTTTGCAGACCACACGCGGAGGTCAACGCGTTCGGAGCGTAGCAAGCATGTGCGGAACCTTCGGCAGACAGAGAGGTGCGAGCACACGCGCCCTGAAGCAAGCCCATAAATTTGGCAAATCAGCGAATCTGGAAGGTCCTGAAGCTGAGTTCCCGCGCTTTGCCCTCTCCGTGCCGCCCCCATCCGTCGCGCAACGCCGCACTGCACCCACGCCGGTGCGAGGTGGTCATGCCGTCGAAAGAGGCTGAGAAGCGCCGCGCGACTTGCACGATGGATTCGTTCGTTTTCTTCCCAAGCTTCCTCGAGCGCGCCCCGCATTTCAAGGTCCGAAGGCGGACCGCCGTCGCCGAACTTCACCCGGGACACGAATCGCTTGGTACATTCTAGCCCTCGCAAGTCTGCCATTTGCTGGAGGGTGGCCTCCACATCTCCCACTGCATTGGATCGTACTGCCACAACTTCGTGAGCTTGGCTATCTGCTGTTTGCACTTTTTCCGTCGTGCCATGGTCTAGACGCCGCAGCGGAGCCACACTTCCTTCGTTGAGCTTCCTTTGCTTTCTTCCCCAAGCTGCACTCTGCTCCTCCAGGATGTCTTCGCCATCCTCAGAATGTCTCATACCAAACATCATCCGAGTTGCGTTAATCTATCCTGCGCGCCCCCGCCAAACTTCGGCGGCAACCCACCTCAAGGATCGAGTTGCAAGCACAAGGGACTCTCTAAGAGAGGGAAACCGTCGTCAAGTCAACCTCGGAACCTTTTCTAAAGTGGTTACGATTCCACCGCCAAAAAGGGGGTCACAATTCAACTGTTTTCAACGAGGTCAACGAGGTCCTGAGGTGCAGGCAGCGCAGCGATGTTCTGAACCGACGCTTGCCATGCACCGCTACACCATCACTAAGCGCTTGGGTGATGGCACGTACGGCGAGGTCGTGCGCGCCAGCAACAAACAGACTGGCGAGAAGGTATGCAGCAACCCGAGCATTTCAATGACGTTTCCGGCCGGCAACCTGTACTCAGGGCTCAGCCAAGCTGCGTACGTGCCTGGCGGCAGCATTGGGCTGACGGCAGGACGGTTTATTCGCAGGTGGCCATCAAGCGGATGAAGCGCAAATATTTTTCATGGGATGACTGCATTGCCCTCCGTGAGGTGATGGCATCTAGGCTCCTGAGGAAGTCGACTGGGCCGCCGCCACTAAACGTGGCTTGCATGAGACAGGTACAATCACTCAGGAAGCTGCGACACCCAAACATCGTTAAGCTGAAAGAGGTTCGCCTGGACCTGCCAGTTTCGTGCGATTTGTTGCGTGAGAGAAACACGATCTGTGGAACCTTGCGCTGGCTGGACTGAGTACCGATGACGGGCTTCTCGCTCGCACTTCGTGAAATACCGGTGATGCACACGGCAGATCATTCGAGAAAGCGATCGCCTGCACATGGTGTGCCTCGTCACTTCCCTGCACTTGTGCGCCTGAATCTGTCCGCAGCACTTCCCTTCTGTCAATCGTATGAGAAACAGTCCACTCTGGAAGAAGCGGCCCCTTCAGCCCTGTAACAGAGCATCCGCCACTAGCGTAAGCGCAGCCGATATACTGCTATGTTTGATCTGCAGCACACAGGCACTGCAATCTGAGGAGCTCTCTTTTTTTGCACCGCAATGCAGTGCTCTGAGCTTTCGTTCTCTGGTCTCTTCATGTCTCGATCGCCTTGCAGGTGTTTGAGCACCTCGACTGTAACCTCTACGAGCTTACTAAAAACAGGCGCAAGAATATGCCCGAGGACCAGCTCAAGAACCATATGTTCCAGGTACCGTGCCGCATCCGGCAGATGAGAAGCTCTTCGGCACTGCCAGTGTGCATTCAACGGGTGTCCTGTTCTGACGCCTGGAAGACTCGGGCGCCTCTGCTGCTGTGTGACCGGCGCCTGCTCGCGAGCAGATTCTTGACGGCCTGGCCTTCATGCACAAGAGTGGGTACTTCCACCGCGACATGAAGCCCGAAAACATCCTGGTGGTTCAGGACACGCTTCTCACAAAGGTAGAATCCTCCCCACCACCCAGCCGCGTGCGAGCAAAATTGCACCTGTTGCCAGTCCACCGCTGGGACTGCCTTTTGCACGGGCATCTCGTTTGCCTGACGATGAAAATTTGTGCGTAGGTATGCGACTTTGGGCTTGCCCGGGAGATCCGGTCGCGGCCACCGTACACAGAGTACATCTCGACACGCTGGTACCGCGCACCAGAGGTTCGGCCAGCTCCGCGTGCTCGCGACAGCTACCAAATGCATCGCTGCCGCTCATTAGAAAGTGCATTGTGGCATTCATGCTCTATCCCCCTATCTCTCACCGTGCTGCGTGGTACTGGGAGCGAAGCTCTCGGTTGGAAGCACGCTGCTGCGGAAAAGGGCTGACGTGGAAAAGCTCGTTTCTCCTGTTTAGGTGCTGCTTCGCTCAAGAAATTACAATGCGCCAGTGGACGTGTTCGCGGTCGGATGTATCATGGCAGAGCTTTATATGCTTCGACCACTCTTTCCGGGATCTTCTGAGTCGGATATGATCAACAAGCTGTGTCAAATCATGGGCACGCCAACTTCAGATGTCTGGCCCGACGGTCTCAAGCTCGCGCAGTCTCGCCGCGTGCGACTGCCAGAGTACCCCAAGATCCCGCTCACCACGCTGATGCCACATGCAAGCAAAGAGGGGATCGAATTGATGGACCGGTTAATGGAATGGGACCCGCAGAGGCGTATCACCGCCTCAGGTCCATCTACTGCCACTGCACGCCTGCTCTTTGCGCGAAGGCGTGCGTATGCAACGTGATCTGGGCCCAGATTATGGGCTGAATGCGAGAGTCGGTGGATTAGGGGCACTGGCACACCCGTACTTTGCGAAGGAGCGCGCACGTGCGGAGATTCGGGACCGAGAAGAGAAGGAACGCCGCGAGCGCCGAGCGCAGCAGCAAGCGTTGGCGAAGCAGGCAGCAGGGCAGGTGCCCCCGAAAGGGGTTGGAGAGGTGGGCAACAGCACGGGACGGTCGCGGTTACCACATGAAATGAGCAGTGGGCAGGCGCTTCACGTCACGGCGCGGCGGCGCGAGGGAGAAGACACCAGAATGGGCAGGGACGGCCGGCACCGCGGCGAGGACGGCAGCAGCCGCCGTGCGCCGCACGTCCCAGACAGCGGTCGTGGCGGTGGTGGGCTACTACCGCCTGTTGACGGCGCCGGCGGCAAGGAACCTCGGCAGCGTGATCGAGACATGCTCTCCTCGGTTTCGACTTTGCGGAGAGATGATTTAATGGGGCACGACGGGGTCGGGAGGGGTGGAGCTCGATTGGACATGCCCGACATGTCCGGGATTTCCGACCGGATGTCGCATCACATCGGAGAAAGAGAAGGCGGGAGAGGCTTGGTCCCTGGGCACGGGCTTGTGGGCCCGGGACGAGTCCCAACCGAGATGAGTCGGTGAGCGATCTTCCCCTCTTACCCACTTTCTGATCTGCTTCCTGGAAATCGAAAGAGAAAAGTTTCAGGTTTGAAGTCGGCTTCTGTTGTTTGCAGGGACCCACTAAGGACACAACGGAGCCAAAAGTTGGCTGGGATGGGGTCCGACAAGCGGCAGATGCAGAGGGCAATGCAATTAGGCGGAGAAGCTGCGGGTGGCGACGCGCTCTTCAACGAGACAGTGTTTGGCCCTGGGGTCGGCAAGTACCTGGGAGGCATGCTGGGGGGAGACGACAAGGAGCGTGGAGCCCGTGATGCATCGCTTGGATCTGTCCGCCACCCCGCCTCCATGTATCGCGCGCTTGGTGCGTCGGGAGGCGGAGTTGGCGGCGATCGTGGCGGTGATCGTGGCGGGGAGCGGGCTGCGCTACGGGAACGGTATGCCTCCAACCGCGGATGGCGACCAGACGTCGGGCTGCCTTACCTTGCAGGGCAGAATCCGCCGCCACACCACAGGGGCGCTGGCCGGTATGCCCCTACGAGAGCCCAATACGGGAATCCCCGACAGAAGTTGCATGAGAGATTTGGTTGAGTGATGCTGCATCTGTGACCCAAATTACTCTGGCAACAGCAGCAAGGGTGGCGCTGTGAAGATTAGCGAGACTTGCAAATCAGGTGTGCCGTAGACCAGGTACACTGAAAAGCTGACGCAACTCTTGTAAGCAGAATGATGCAGCCACGGCCACCAATGGACGCGAGGGGTGGTGAAGCGCGCGAGCGGCTTCCGAATTCGCTCCGAAAGCCGGGCGGTGGACCTTCCGTGCTTGAGCCTCTCCACCTCGGGGGCCGTCGCGATGCTTGAGAGATGAAGGGTCTATGAGGTGGCAGACAAGATAAGGAAATGCGTGGCTACTCAGGGTACCAAGGTAGGGCTTGACCGCAAGTTTGCGGACAGTCTGTGCTCCTGTGAAGACCTTTGCAGTTGGAATCAAGGTATGTTGGGCTGGACAGTTGGAATCAAGGTATGTTGGGCTGGATTAGTACGAAGGTGAGAGCGTGCGACAAGTCGGTGTCAGCTAGTGAAGGCAGAGTAATGATATTACAAATGGATGGATTTTCCCACATGGGGGAAGCGGCGAGCGCACTCGATTCTCCGAAATCGAGCCGCCGCTAGCATGGCGCAAAAGCTTTGCGCGCCCCTCTCTCTCCATCCCCATTACCGGCGCGCAACTGGCACAGGTCGCGGGCAAGTAGGGTGAGAAAAAGGCCGGCCGTCTGCGCACGGGCCGCAGGTTAGTGAGCTGGTCGCCCGACGGAGCGGGACGGCAGAGCAAGGTAGACGGGAGCACCCAGGCGAAGGAAAGACAGACGAAGGGGTCGGAGAGCTCGACAGCGCGGGAGACAGGTAGTGGCGCGGCAAGGATATTATTGGCAACGTGCAGGACAAGCGGTTCGAGCAGGCCCGTTGCGTGACCACGCAGCAGCATGCGACTGCTGAGGAAGCTGCCGATAAGAGCGGCCAGACACACTTGGATGAGCACGTAGGAGCGTTCGAAACGCGCGACGGATGCATTGGCGAGATGCGAGACCCCGAATAGTAGACCAGAGAGCAGCACTGCTCTCTCACCTCTCATGCGGTTCCTCGTCTGTCGCCATGGAGAGCGTGAGCATCAGCCGGGGTGGGGCCCTGGTGGAAGGGCGGGACGGTACGATGTGCACCACCAAGCCGCGGAAGAGTAGTTCTTCACGCAAAGGTGCAATTAACGCCAGCTCAGCCGCACGGCGCGCAGATGCGCCCAGCACCTGCCCACTCGTTGCCTCCAGAAGATTGTCGATGGAAAATATCTCCCGCCTCAACCTGCGCTCGCAAGGGCCGCAGTAATTGGCTGTGAGCTATGATAATGGCGCAAAAGCGACCGTCACTAGCAAATGTCGTGCTGCTACAGGCGCGAGAAGGGGCACACGGCTCGGTGGCTCGCACTCTGGGCAAATGGAGGAGGGCAGGGAAACTCTCCGCCGCTGAAGCAAGATTTGGGTCGAGTGCCCCGCGACCATAGCAGTTAGGGTGATGAGAGCTGTGGCCGAGAGCGATCCTCGCGGTAAGAGGGCGCGTGCAAGTCCCACTGGGCTGATGCTGAAGAAAGCTGCATACCGCCAGCACAGTAGAACAGCCATCAGCGTAAGGGCAACCAAGCTGCGAGCAGCCACCATGCGATCACATCCCGTCAGCCGAGGTTTAAAGAATGTGCGAGGCAAGCATCGCGCGCTGTGGGACAGGCATGCAGACCTGGCGACCACGACCAGTGCGTCGCGCCGCAGTGCGCACAAAAGCACCCCTGCGATTGCACCATGAGGACCGCAGGTCTCGTGCCGAGGGCTGACCCACTCAGCAACCCGCAAACATGTAGACGCACCCACTGCAAAGCCCAGAGCGCCTTCCGCCAGGCAGACAAGACACTCTAGTGCAGCCACCAACTCCGCGAGTGTGGAGCCCTGTAACTTCACAGGGCCGCCCGCGAGCACGTCCTTCGGCTCTCTCATCCCTGAGTCCCGTTTCGCATCGTCCATCAACGGCACACCGAGCGCTTCATGAAGGAGCAGTACGAGCCCATTTTCGCGCTGCGAAGAGAGGGCTGGTCTAACGAGGGCACGCGCGCGTTGCGGCGGGTTTGCAGCTTTGCCAAAGAGCTCGTCCGTTTGCACAGCCATCTTCTCGCAGCGGTGCTGAGGTGTCTGACTGATCTCGTAGCGGCGGCCTCGATGTGCAGAGCGCAATCGCGACCCCTCACGCACAGGTTCCGCAACGGCTGCAGGTCAGCCGCGGTCTCATCGGACCACAAACAACCCCAAACGTCAAAAGTCGCCAACGTCAACTTTCTCCACCGCTTTCATCATGGACCCCAGTGTCCATCACATGCAAGGGGATTTTTGCCGTTCGGAAATCAAAAGTGAAAAAATCGAATTTCACTGAGCATATAACGGCTTCTTTTTGCTTCTATCGCGCCCGCGAATAACTTCTCTTTCGGTGCATCGTAGGATTCGTCTACGTGACAAGCGGACACGACTATGCCACTTTTGCCGTTCCCGCAGTGATTAGCCAACTTGTGACACCCTCGGGACCGTTTCGCAAAAAATCACAGCTCGGCAGCTAAGGCGTCTCTGCAGTCCTCGCCTCGGACTACGGACGCTTGACGCGCGGTACATCGAGGTCGCTGGCACGCTGCGCGTTCGACGGGGTCTTCCTAACGTAGGAGACCGTCTGCGTGGCGAAAGGTAAACAGCGTCGCTGGTATCCGCTGGCGCTGCTGCATTGGCTCTGCCTGACGCACGCGGACCAAGCACCATGGTGGGACGATTCTACACGGTGAGTCTCTCCCCATCCCTTCTCATCTTGCCTGCGCAAAAATTCGTCGTCCGCAGTGCAGCCACGGTCGGCCGCAAGATGCCGCGACTCGACTCTGGTCGAGGCCATAAGATCCCGGCGCCGCATGCGGACCCGGCCGGATATGGGCCCCAGCGTGCCAGGCCTGGACCCCGTCCAGTTTTCTCGTCGCAAGGCTTGACGGCCCGATTCTTTGCAGGTTGCGCTAATAAGCGTGGCAATGCTAGCCAATCTTCCCGTGTCTGACGCACAGGCATGGGCGACCGGCTACCCCAAGCTCGAGTTCGGGAACCATATGCAGCATAGCAACTCTAACACCCCTGAGGTGTTCCCCGGGAACTTTGGCTCCGCCATCCCAAAGGGCAGTGTTCCTCAGCAGCTTATCTTTCGCTTCAAATCGGGAGCGAACGCTGTGGACAAGAACGTGTGGAAAAACGCCGCCGGGTCGAGCATCAAGATCGAGTTGCCGGGATTCACCGGCGCCGACAACATGTGAGCTTTCCGGACAGCCCAAGTCATTACAAGTTTTACGGCCCAATGAATTTGCGCAAACAGAAATATGCTATGTGGCAAGAACCCGCGGAGGGATATTTCTGATATGCCCCGTCTGCCACAGATGGGACAAGGACGACACGAAGGTGTCTTTCTACACCGTTGCCGCCGCCAACAAGGTGCACCACATCCCGCATGTTCTTTGTCGCTGCGCAGTGTAAAATCTGCATTTTCCACTCGCGCTGAAGATGGTTGCGCGCAGGCGATCGCCACTTCCACCAAGTACAAGGCCAACGTTGACAGGGCGACATGGTACGCAGTCGTCCCATGAACGCAGCCCCCTCGCGACACCCGTCCCACGTGCTCCCGCACCGCAGCATGCGTGTGAGTGTTGAGGAGGGTACCAT
>Ga0209335_10004068_pt1 | contig 14189 bp, 20 predicted proteins | sample COG_09_FD_184753 | JGI IMG/M metagenome (GOLD analysis project Ga0209335, IMG submission 184753) | Pelagic Microbial community sample from North Sea - COGITO 998_met_09 (SPAdes) (version 2) | ecosystem: Environmental > Aquatic > Marine > Neritic zone/Coastal water | place: Helgoland, sampling...
CTGCTTCAGGGTCACTCGGTCGTCGTCCGGGGTGCAGCTCGTTTCCAAGGAATCCTTTAATGACCTGTGGTTTAGGGTGTCCCATTCGGTCGTACTCGACGGGTAATCGACCGGTCAACTTACGTGTCATTACTGTACGGCGCATGGCAGAATCAACAATCGGCATATTTTTGCCATCTACAGGCGGCTGAAGCTGTCCAGTTTCCTGCTTCTCTTCAAACACAGAGCCCGAAACTCCTTGCGCCCGAAGAACCCGCAGGAAGACCTCACGATCCCGCCGTTTTGCAAAATCGAAGTGGTACGGCCGATTTCCCTCGAATTGAATTTCGAGATGCATCTCATTGACTTTGTGGGGGAGAATCTTGACGATGTTCTCAAAGCGAAAGCTCTTTTGAACATGCCAGCCCTTTCCATCCTTGTCCATTTTTTTGTTCACAATCGCACGATCTTTCTTGTCGATCTCAATACGGCGATCACCATCCTCCAATAAATTGAGGCGCTTGCGCACGTACCACACAGTCGTTGATCGAATATCACGATCCTCGATGGGTTTCTCAAACGTCGCTTCGTCGAGTTGCTGAAGGTGCTGTGGGAGCATCACAAGCCTATGCGGGTTTCCGTAAATTCGGGTGAATTTTTGACTCCAAATTGCGCGAGATTCTTCCTGAGAGGCAAGTTGCTCTTGTAAAAGTGCTGTAGGATGGGACAGATCTTTTGACTCCGGGAGCGGGCGCGGCGCCTGGCCAACATCGGTAAAAGCAGTCAACTCCGGCATCTGTGTCAGTCTTTTTGCCCGGTCGAGTGGGCCCTCCTTTGCAAGAGTCTCCGAATGTGGGATCTCCTCCAGGCCGATAAGCTCCACATGGAACAGACGCTGTAAGTGATAGAAGCCACCTAAAAGTTCTTGCTGTGTCTCCACCAGGACGCTGAGACACTCCACAATGTGCTTCTGTTGCAAAAGCAATTCTTCACGGGCTACATGTCGACTCAGGTCGACATCGAACACTAGACGCATCCATACCCTGCAAAAACTCTTGGTGTTACAACAAGCGACCAACAAAAATCGCAGCACTCGTGTGCGTTACTGAGAAGTTGGGCACCTCGCAATCGTAACTTTTTGACGAGGGCTGTCGCGCGGTTTCCGAATCTCTCGGCCCATGATGAAGCTCTCCTTCTCCACATTGCGCTTGTCCGCGGTGACACCATCGATGCGAATAAATTGCGGGGGAATGGAAAGAAGCTCTGAAAGTTCTTGGGCGATCTGCCGAATAAACGGATGTCGGAAGTCCGGGGTGGACCAGAGTTGCAACAAATTGAGGTCGTGCAGATCCAGGATGAAACGCTCTCCAGGAACACGTTCACTCTCCGTCCTTGAGACTTGTTCAGCCTCCGGAACGCCGATCCATCCAAGCGCCTGTCACCGAGCATGTTCAATCAGAACCGATCATGTCTCCTCTTGGGCGTCGTCCCCTGTTCCTCCTGGAGAGCAAACTGATCACACATATACTTGTGGCGCAGCACTGCCAATTACCTCAGCCTCAGTGGCAAGACGAGCTCTTTCCTCAGCAGCTTTCTCTTCTTCTGTCTTGGGGGCGCGCTTCTCCGCAAGTTCAGCGAGTCGCTTGGCGCGGTACTCAGCCTCCTGCTCATCGGTGCAATCTCTGTCCTCGTCGCCTGGCATGAGGCCCAACTCTACACGACTGATTAGCCACTTCACATGCTTCTCCCACGCAGGGTCCTTTTCCGCAGCCTCAGGAATGAGTTCCTGCCAGCCAGGCCAAATTCAACGCCATTACGTTCCCCTTCGCCGCGGATCGACCACTTGAGTGCGCGGCACAACAGTGGAACAATGGTGCTGGGCTTGCGAACCTCATCCTGGCGCTGGGCGATCCCGCGTGCAAGCAACACCTCATACGGCCTAAGGTTGCCGCGTTCAAACTGCAGCCTCACTGGAGAACCTATAGGACCCTTGACCAGCGGAGCGACGTCGTGCACGTCAGCCCTCGACACGTCGTGCTCATCGACCCTCAGCAGCACGTCACCAGTCACAATCTTTCCACACGCCTCCGCTGCGCTGCTAGGCAGCACTTCCTTAACTGCCATACCACCAAGATCTAATTGCCTGAAGACAATGCCGACACCCACATGGCCTTCTGGATCCAGATGTTGAGGGCGCGCCCTCTGTCGGCGCATACTTGCCCAAGAGTTTGCGTCGACTAGCTTCCCCTGACCCTGTCCGTCGAATAGCATTGCAGTTCCCGCCTCCAACGCCTTCCCATTGGCGTAATTTGCCATGAAACTAACGCCATCTTCGCATGCCGTTCAGCGTTTGTCATTCCCCACTTCCGAAAGCAAACCCAGCGTAGCAACAAGCCCACAATTTTGGACCGCAAGCGCGCGGGGCTTCGCTGCATGCGGGAGGCGGTATCGTTACCTACGGGCGCAAATGATCCGAAGCCGTGCTTCTTTCCAGCCACGTACGATCCTTCAAATACATCTCCGTTCTTGTATGTATACTTACCCTTGCCGTGCATCTGCCGTTTCCAGTCAGGCCATCATTCGATTTCAGCGTCATACAATGTGGCTGTTGCGGCAATGGCACAATCGTGAGAGTTACAATCAGTGGAATCATTGAATAAATCCAACAAGACCTTGTTGTCCAGCCATTCTCCTTCATACACATCGCCACCATCGAAAGCAAACCTGCGAAAACGAAGTTGCTCTCAGAAAGAGCCTGGTAGAGACTCTGGTCATATATGCGATACAAATGCATCTCAGGAGTGCGAGCTACAACATTGTCGTTCAACTTGCTCAAGACATCAGAAATCGTGGTGTCTGGTTTACGCTGAGCTTCGGAGAAACCCGATACATGAGCAGGGCGTGATTTCGAAGCTCACCTGCCTCTGCCCTGCATCTTCCCTCCAAGAATGTCTCCCTCATAGACACCATTCGGGAAGCGCCGCACAAAAAATCCCGTCAGCGCAAGAGCTTGCTCTCCCGTCGGCATGCGCACTGCCAGAGAAACACGAGCAGCACTCAATTCTTGCTTCTGCTTCCTAGGCAGGAAGACTCCTACCATGGGCAGGCACAAAATCCAATGAGTGTAAGGCACACATATGTCCATGCATGTGCGGGGCACCTGAATCCGGCAACCCAGTGCTCCTCATGGTAAGGGCTGCCGCCATGCCGGCCGGAAGGGGGATTCGCCCCACCCCCTGCTAGCAGAGCCCGCCAACCTTTCAGAGGCTGTCATGTACTTTTGTATCATAAGTCAACATAGGATTTCTCCCAATTAGGCACCACTGAACATGACAAGGCTCGCCGCATGTGCGGCGCTCGCCCTGGTCCTTGTCGGTTGATCCCCATCCCAACATTTCAACATCGCAGTTATCTTTGCGGGTCCTGGCGATCTGTCCCATTTCATCCACGTTGTTGCTCTCCTATTTCCGTCCGCTTGTTTATGCCGTGAATTGGACTCCCATCGTGACACGAACATGCGCCGTGTGCGCCGAACTCTGCCAGCGGAGTCCTTGGACACGCAAACGGCTCGCGAGACCACCCAGCTGTTCCGGTTCATTTCGATTGCGTCACGCTTCCGTTTCCGCAAATCTGCTGAGAGGCAGTTGCAGCGATTCAACTCCTTGGGGTAGATGATCGGGTCCCTGTGGAGAGCTCTCCCACTGATCGTAGTTGATCCAATTTCCTGACCCGACACGCCAAAGAACGCTTCAGTATTCACTGACGATCTTTGTCACTTGGCGCAGGCACTGCAGCAGCGCTCCAAGAGGAGCTGTGCGGGGATGCCATCTGTGGAACTTACGGGAATGCGCCTCGTTTCGATGACTCGAATCGCCCACCTAGCAAAAATGCGCTCGGCCGCGCAACCTGGACGTTCCTTCACGTCACGGCCGCGTATCTTCCAGAGAAGATGAATCCTACGCAGCTGAAGTCTTTCTTGATTTTGGCGAATGCACCTGCCCATCTGTATCCGGGCAAGGGTGGAGCGTTGTACAGGTCGATCCTCGCAGATCCACAGGTTAAGGAGGAAATGAACGCCATCCAGACCCGCGAAGATGCCATGCTTTTTATTTGGAAGAGTACAGCCCGCACCACCCTCTCATCCTCCCCGCTTCGTTGCCATGACTCATGCTTGCAATGTGTGTCATGCCAGTATCTCGGAGTGCGAGATGTGGTCGCTCGGTTGCCGGCTGACCGCGCCGGCCTTTTCTTTTGGCAGTGCACAACGCTGTGACTTCGAACCTGAAGCCCGAGGCCGTGCTTTTCCCAGAGTCGATGGGACTCAAACCCAAACGTTTCTCGATTCCTGCAAACACGAAGGACCAGTTCACGCTGAAGTCCATCAACGGTGTTCTGAAGAAGCAGATTATTGATGCGCTCAAGACCCGCTGGGTCATCACTGGTGGGCTAGAAAATCATCACTGGTCGAAACGCGATCTGCTCAACCTTCCGCCGGACCGCAGCATGCTCGGACGCGCGTCATGGACCTTCTTTCACACAGTGTCGGTTTACCTTCCGCACACGCCATCCCCCGCGCAGCTCGAGTCCTTCAAGGGCCTCTGGGACGCGATCTATGAAGTATACGCATGCCCGCTCTGCCGCGGTCATTTTCATCTCTTCTACCATGACCCTGTCCTCCAAAAGGAGCACAAAGAGATTGCGACAAAGCACGACGCCATCATGTTTGCTTGGAAGGTGCACAACATTGTCACTGCGGATGGAATCGACCGCGGGGACTGGCCGGATCGTCACCTCTTTCCCAAGGACAAACACTTCAATCAGTCTCAATTTCTCCTCACAGCACCGACGGCTGACACGGACCAAATGCGCATGGAAACGTGCGCCAACACGTCAGCAACCTGCCTTGGCAAGGATGACCACTATGAGATTGTGGCCGACGTAGAGTCGCGATGGCAGATTGAGGGAGGCATTGACCAGCCACTCGTGGACAAGGGACCCGAAGCGTGTGACCCGCCGAGCAAGGGCGTCAAGGTTCTGCACATGGACATGTACGTAATGGGTAAGTGCCCGTGGTGTGCCAAGGCGATGGAAGCGATCGCAGACGACATCAAGTGCGACTATACGTGTGAATACAAGGGAGAAACGCTCACGGCGCGCCTCGACTTCAATTTGCACATGGTCGGCCTCAACAATGGGACGTACGATCAGCCGTGGTTGCGCGCGATCCACGGCCCCTCGGAGCTGGTTGGCGAGCGCCTGGAGCTTTGCGCTCGGCAACACTACGCTCGCGACTACGAGTACGTGCGCTTTATGCACTGCATGGATGAGAATGTTTCGGTGATTCCGATCCGCGCGCCTGAGTGCGCCAAGCGCCACGGTATGGATCTCGACCTGCTGGTCGCATGCGCCAACATGCAGGGAGAGCAACTTGTGGCGGGCTCCTATGGCTTCGCATCTTGGATGGGCATTGATATCACACCAACCTTCGTTCTTAACCACAAGAAGAAGGTGCTTGGGCTTCCCAAGAACTTCACCGACATTGTGTGCGAGCAGTTAGCGACTACCTCTACTTCGCTTGCAGAGGCCTCAGTTGCTGTTAGCGCGGCTGGGGGAGGTTGGCACGGGCTCTCGCGCGGGGGGCAAGCAGAAGACCTGATGGTGACGGGGCTCGCCGTAGGACTGGTTACGATGCTTGTACTCGGTGCTGCACTAGTCGTAGTGCGCATGCGGGGAGGCACTCGTCGGAGTCGCGTCGAAGAGCGCGAAGCGCTCCTGCCTGCCACCGTGTAGGCAGACCATCCGAGCTGCATGTACCAGGCATGCAGGAGTCGTTGTACTGTACGGAAAGAACGGGAGTGAGATTAGCTTGACGATGTGGTGGTAAAAACTGCTCTGGAATGTGCAATGCTTGCGGATGTGATTGTTTCTGTGGTATTCCCTTCCCCTGTTCGTATACAGATGTATTGCAACAGATTCCAGAGCTACGAGGTGGCCAAGACCGCGCCGAGAAAATGGGCTCCTGCGGCGAGTGTCTTGCCAGCGAGTGCAAGGGTTGTCGACACGAGCGCGATTTGGCCCACACGCTCAAAACGCTTGCGCTTCTGGGCCTCCGCGAACCTGCCAGAAGGGCGACTTGGGATTATACGAGAGAGAGATTATACGGATGAGAGGCCAATCTACGCGTCGCACTTCGCACCGCTCGACCTCAACGTCGAACAGGGCCGCCTTATACGCTTGCAGGCACAGTGAGGGGAGTGGTGTTCAAGAGTTCATGCACGCGGCGGAATACTCCAGGGCGACGGCATGCTAGACGGGAAATCGAGACGGATTCGTACGAGGCATCGTCGTCAATACGGAGGAGCTGAAGAATCGGGGGCGTGAAAAGGGACGGGAAAAGTTTGGAGAAAATCTTGTCAACGATGATTGGCCCGATGAACCGCACTGTGCCCAGCGGTCCAGGCCGATCGCACCTACGCAATCCTGTACATCAACGAGATGCCTCTCCAAGCATACTTGTGTAACAGCAGCAACGTCGCAGAGGAAGGGATCCGGGGCAAACCCCCAAGAAATCTCCACAAGCGAAACCGCCTCAGCCCCACGTCGTTCCGAAAAGCGCATGAGCGCAGATTCGGTGTCCACCAGGCTCGGCCCAGCAGCAGCAGCATCTATACATTGCCCTAACACACGCACGTCCTCTAGCGCCTGAACCAAAGCGTTTCAGAAAGGGGCACCGGCGTACACTCGGCGACGATGAGGGTGGGATTCGCCTGATTAACGCCAAATCCAAAGAATGGCTTCACAGTGTGAATTGCATCACCGAGCAGAGCAGCCTCACCGCCACGGTGGAGCACGGGGCCGCAGTACTGGAACTGTGGGAGGCGTGAAACGGTCTTTCGCGCAAAGCTCTCCAGTGCTGCGTCGTCAATCCAAGGGAGGAGTTGAGGAAGGTGCTCTGCAAAGAAGGCACGCGCGTCTTTCGCTGTGGCGATGGAGAGTACGCGATGGTCCGTCGGGCGGAAGAGCAGCACCCCCACATGCAGTCCCTCGCGGGTCGGCAGCGCATCCACAACAAGATCCGATTTGGTCCGGATCTACCCGCGCAAGGAGGTATTTTTGTGAGCATCGGACAGGTGGGACAAGGCTAGAGGGCGTGCAATGGGGCTGATGGGCGCACCGAGTAGTTGAGGTCCAGCTGCTCTCCCGGAGTGCCCGCGATATTAAGGGTAACGGTCTTGTACACCCGCTCGTTGTCGTCTTGGTATGCGCGGGAGACGCACCCGGCAACGGACTCCGCGAGCGCTTCTCGCACCGCTGAGCGCGCGCCGTCCGCACCGACCACAAGGTCGAAGTCGCGATTCTCAGACGCACCTACGAGAGTTACGGTCGATCCCGTACTGCCACCAGCACGTGCCTCACCGCCGGAAACAGCCTGCGGCTCTGTTGATGCAAGTGCAAGGCGCGCACCCCGTTCGAGCCACTCCACGCCCGTGCACTCACAGTTGTGCGAAACACTGATCTGCGGATAATTTTCTCGAACGTGTGCCAGTAAGCAGCCTGTCAGTCGATCGCGCTGGATGACCTATCGATCTCGCCACGCGTTAGAACAGGTGGCTTTCACGGGGTGCAAGGACAGCGCAGATAAGGGACTGAGGAGGGTGCACCTTGGTTACGTAGCCACGTTCCTCGGAAAGAATGGTAATCGATGGCTCTTCACGCTCTGGTACCCAGTCCTTTCGTCCATGCACATCTGCACAGTTGATGTCGACCTCATCCCAAACACCGAGTTCCGCAAGTGCCCGCTGCCCGATCCTGTCAGGATGGATCACATTGTCAGAATCCCGCCACAGCACAGCATTTCACCGGAATGTGATATCAGATCAACTCGGCATTGAGCAGCTACGGACTTGTCAATCCCAATATTGTAGGATCGCTCCGTATCGCTCCATACCACTGGGTCAGGCTCCGAGAGTCTGTCAAACACCTGCGATGCAGGCAGCGAGGTGAATCCAGGAACATAAAGTTGCACAGAAAGCTTTAGGACACCCCAATCTCAGATGGGGTGATGCAGCTTCTACAGCGATACATTCGCCGAAGTGCAAAAAATAGTGCGAGGAACAAGTTGGAACACTGGCAACTGCGCGGGTAGCCTTGACCTCGATCTTCTTGAAGCCACGGCGAGCGAGCATGATTGCAGTGGATAGACCCGCGGGACCTCCCCCGACCACTGCGATGCGCTCCACGTCCTTCACCTCTGAAAGATCGTTGGTGTGTGTCGCCGTGTTGATTGCGGTGGAGGCCATGATAACGCGCGCGGGACGGTGAGCGTAGTGCGGCGAGAAGAGCGTGGCACGCGCTGGGACGAGCCTGGTCAAAGGTCTTGCGCTGAGCCGAATTTGAGATGGAAGCATTTGAGTGGGAGAGTAGCTCTTAGCAATGCCACAGAACAGCGCTGATAAGAGGATATGAGTGGAACGCATCATCATACGCCGATCTAGACCCCCCATCATCTATGATGGGGGGGTCCTTTACATGCAGGTTTGACCACATTTTTCGACGAGCCCGCCTCTTTTGTTGTCACCGAGAACACAGATTTCAGCAGCGTCCAGTGTGCGCTTGGCTACAGCTGGCTCCTCTCAGAACAGCTCGCGCTCGTGTGCCGAGTGCGGTGAAATGTGTTGAAAAAGACGAAGGCTGCTAGTTCGACCTTGGTCGCGTAAAGGATCAGACAACCTCGCACAGCCGCAGCTCGGACCATGCCTGAACCAGCTGGAGGAGTATTGCATCCGGTCAGTGAACGGACACCGACACTTCCAGCAGAGCTGGAGGAACGACTGCGCAAGAGCGAGGGTGAGAGGGCGTTGATTTCGGCAGCTATTGAGAAGCATGTCAGGCCAGGAATCGTGCCGAATCGCGTGAATCAGATTGAAGCGCTTGAGCTCGACGTTGAGCTGAACGAGATGCTCTCCGATCAGTTCAACCGTATATTTGCTTATTTCCGTCCAGGGTACCACCCATCATTCCCCCTCTTGTTTGTCGACAGGCGACCGTTTGAGCTCGCCATTTCATTGCATACACACGAACACGACGTCTAATCCTCCCATGGATCGACATAGGCTGCAGCAGGACCTGAAACCTGAGTCAGATGCACTTTTTGGCGCCATCATAGCGCTCCTTTCAATCTGCGCGGGCGCTCCAACACCAGGTTAGAACTTGGTCTGACCCCTTCATCTAGCGCTGCAATGAAGTTGGTACCAGTTCTCAGCTTGCTGCTCAGACCGCCCGCAGTGCAACGCCTGAAGTCCACCAAAACTCAAACCTCCAGGAAATATGTTCCAGAATCTTGCTTTCGTTGACCGAACTCGGATGCGCCCACAATCTGCGCGCCGGCGGCTTTCGTTACCGCAGCGATGGCAATGCGTGGGTTACATCCTGCTCTTTGTTGTTCTACCGTATGTATGGGCTCGTGGAGCGCGGTTCATGGCGCAGCGTGAGTGGGGTGCCTTGCCGCCCAAGGACAACCGCCGCCGCTTGTGGGTCCTCGTCCAGCGCGCTGAGGTGATACACAAGTGCTCCTCGACGGTGCGCGCCAACCCTCGATGCGGAGCCAGGAGTCAGTCTTGGTTTTTCCAGAGCTGATGTCAGCCAGTGCTGCAATTAAATCGTCCACGGGGAAAGGCGAGATGGTACAAGGGATGAGGCTTGCTGTGGTTTGTTCGCTATATTTCCTGCGTCACCGGCTCTCTCCGATTCTTTCTGATTTCTTGGCCTCACGACGGGTATGGATGCTGCAGGTCAATTTGTTGCTTTTCCTACGCTTCGGCGGCTTTCGCACAATTGGTGAACGTCTTTTGAGAATAGGACTCGAGCCTCAGGATCCTACGCTGCTGCGCACTCTCAACTTCGAGTACACTAATCAGGCGCGGCCCCACCCCACTGTTTGAATGGGCCACTAGGAACCAAGATTCGCTGATGGCGCCCAAAGTGAGCAGCAAAGAAGGCGGTCGGCTGATGCGTGTGCTGTAGGTTCTGGTTTGGAGGGCTCTACAGGACTTCATGTCACGCAGTCGACCGCTGATTGCGGTGGTACTTCCGCGGCTGAGGTCAGGGCTGGCAAGACTTTGGCTTGGATTATTGAGCATCAGCAGGGCAGACGATGGGAGTAGGCAAGACACGCGAACGCTCCCCGCAGGTTCATGTATGTTCTGTGCGACGTTCCCTCTGAGTTCTCCGCACATTGGCGAATGCGGACATCCAGCATGCTACTATTGCCTTAGTCTGCCCCGCCTGCCCCACTTGACCCTTAAATGTTGAGAGTGACATGATCTCAAATTCACATTTTGCCCATCAGTTTCTGATCCTCTTTTGGTTGCAAGCAGAGTCATCGCAGATATCGGGAGGTGGAGTTGTAAATTGCCCTCGTTGCAGAAGGGCACTGCGTGAGTGTAAACGGCTGCCTTTGGATTTTGTACGCCCCTATCGTCATTCAGGGCCAGAGGAGTAAGTGAGAGCGAGTGAAGCTACAAGAAAGTGCACACGTGAGCACGTGACCGGCCAGATTATGAATACTTCAATACACTCGTCAACTCTCGAATTTACTGAACGATTCCACAACCCCTCCACAACCCCCTCTCGAGAAGGACGACTCTGATTTACAAAACAACGTCTACGGTTCTTGTGGTTGCGAGGCGGAACACATACCCATCTTGGTCAATCTTGCATTGTTGTCGCCCCGATCAAGACATTGTTGTTTCCTTTTTCCAGGAGTCATCTTTCGAAGCCGCTACGGAGAGCGAAGCCAGCTTCTTGGATCTGTTGGAGGGTATCTACCGTTGCTGGCGGATTTAGCGTTCGACTTGGAACTTTGATCTGGACTTGAAACCGCTGTCGGATTGCCATCATAGGTTTTCACAAAGCGTGCAAGTGGTGAGTGCTTGCCGGCCAAAACGTCTTGTTCTCGCACCGTTGGAATTGGCGAGGCTGTGGCAGACCTGCCCCGGATACAGGGCCGATTAGAGAGCAGGGACCGAAAAACACGGCGGCACAAGAAAGGGTATTTCTTTGCAAGGCTGGGGATACTTACGAGACTTCACTCGCTGAAGATGTCACTTTCGTTGAATGCGGCGATCTGGGACCCAACGGATTTGTTATTAAGGACCCCGGCTTATGCAGATTGACAGAGGCCGCAGAGGATATAGACGGATTTTTATCCACGACACCAAATCTTGTTGAAGATTCGCTTGTTGTGATGGACTTGTCATTCGAACCCCCACTCGTGTCGTTACACGGCTGGCTGCGAGCAAACAATTGCTGCTGCCGCTCCCGTTGCGCGAATGCACGGTCAACCACTTCGTGCACCAGAGGCACAAGTTCGCGAAACTGTGCCTTGAGCATACACAGCTGCTGAAGATCCAGCTCGGGATCAGGTGGATTCGACTTTGCTTCCCTGAATCACGATACGCACAGCGTTTTACACAATGTTTGACACTTGATACACGGCAGGAGCGCGGCGCTAGCAACATGCACAAACGGATTGATTCGTGTCGGGAATGGTTTGCGCACTCCCAAAGTGAAGACATCTCCGGGATTTCCTCAGATTCCAACTGCCCGTGATTCCACAGCTGTGCCCCCTGCAGCGCAAGGAGCCGCGACAACTGCGCTCCCCTTCTAATTCAGCCCAGGCGGCTGCAGCAAGGCTACACGCAGAGTGGGCACGGCACCGTGGAAAACACAGATCGCGTGAGGGTTTCGTTTGAGGCAGCAAGGCCACGCGAATCGAACCAGGCGATCACTTCATCTGTTGTTGGCCACGAGATCTGTGCGTGGGGACATTTCAGCGCGGGTCAGCACTGCAGAGCTCAGCATGACGGACTGATCGAAACGAGTAGCGTGAACATCTGAACCTTTTCAACAAGTGACGACGAATCGAGAAGGCGAGCTGTACCGTCTGCGAAAAAATTGCCTGTTGCATTCGAGTTTCCCTGTGAGTGCACACATGGCCAAGAGAAGCAGCACAACAAAGAGATTTGATCGCAAACATAGGACTGGGCGCGGACCAGTGTACGGGTAATTTTGTGAGAACTTTGCACACGGCTTCCCGACCAGGACAGGATAGATCGTCTCAATACCACTCTGGCCTTGATGGGCATAATCTGGGCTGGAGATGGCGCGCGACTGGCTTTGCTCTTGAAGACCCTGCCATCGTGGAAAGCAATGTTGCGTCACATCAAAAGGGTTCCAAATGCCAAAATCTCGATTTCGGCGGCGATAGGCTGCCAACAGACCTGCATGATGAGAAGCTCTTTGAGCACATTACTCGGTGTATCGTGATCAGTGCCCTGAAGCGGTGTGATTGCCCCAAGCATGCCTGCTGAAACCTGCAGTTCCCTCCGGGTGTGGATTTCAAGAGTGCAATCACTGGATGCAATGCAGGTAAACAGACACGGGGCGACAGATTCTGGGTGCATACCAGCGGCAGTGCCACAAGAGAATTGAGGAGTCCTTGCGAGAGACTTTCTTCCCAGTTATCGGTGGAACTCAACCGCTTTGTGTCAAGGTAGTTGATAACCCGATGTCCCGCAGGAGTAACCGAATTGTTCAATACCTCGTGAAAAAGTTTTGCGTGTAATCGCTCCGAGCTCGGATTGAAGGAAATAAAGGTTGAGTATGTCCCCTCACCGACAGCAACAAGACACGAGTATAAGGCATCAGCAAGTGCGTCTGCCGTGCGAAAGCGCATTGCAGCAGATTTTTCCAAGCCCCGAGCAACAACAGAAACGAAAGCGTCGCTCAGCGCATTTCGCCCTCCTAGCAACGCCTTTTCGCGAAGATTTGGAGCCTGAAGCGCACAAAGGGTAAGACACACAAACGATCATATTTCAAGATCGAAATCGGAAAGAAAACACGAAAAAGCTGACCTTCAGATTCATATTTCCTGCAATGGCAGCCGCAGCAGCAACCGGGTCTCTGATTCGTCCAAAAGGAGGCTCTCCGGCCACACTTTCGAAAAGCATTGCGGCAAGTGACCAGATGTCGGAGGCAAACGTCAGTTGAACTCCTTCAAGAAACCTCTCGGGGGCTGCATACGTGGGTGTCCCTACAAACATTTTCGTAGGAGAGGTAACTGTCTTGAGTGACTGACGAAAGTCTTCGTCAAGGTCTAGCTCTTGTTCAACAAAGTCAGCAGCTCGCGCGGTCCTGCTCCATCGGCCGTACATCATCTAAATCGACACGACAACAAGTGCGAGTGTGCTTCATTGATACGATGCACCCTTAAAGCTGCACGCGACGTGCAAAGAAATGGGGGACAAAGACCCGAGATCGATGAGCTTGTGTCTGTTCCCATTCCAGGATCGCATCACATTTGCAGGCTTGAGATCACAATGGAGGACGCCAAGTTCATGAATCCTCTTTAAACCAGACGTTACCTCAATCATCGCTTTGATGGACTCAACCTGAGTATCAAAGGGCTGGGTCACTTCTCCACAAAAACGTTTCATGCAGCTGAAGTCAAAATTTCGGAATGGAGCATCGGAAGATCACAAAATGATCAAATGTGGCCAGAAACGCTTTTGTAAATGAAGCACGACCTGTGACAGAGGACCGTTGCGCCTGAGGAGCTCCTCTAAGGACTCTCCATCCACAAACTCCATTGATATCCAATAAACCTGAACATTGTGTAATTTAAGTAGAACTTCTGTGAAAATATGATCAGAGAGTCATGACGTTTTGTGAGAGCCTGACGGTGAGCTGGATTTCACGTTTGCATCTGATGACAAGCCTGCTTCATAAAAGTTGGCCACATTGAAATTGTGGATGCGTCCCAGCAATGTGCTCTCTCGCTGCATCCGACGAAGTTCATCCGTTCCAAACTTTTTACGTGGCTGCTCCGGTGCATGTACAAGCTTGATGGCTCGATGCGAAGAAAATGGCTGCAACATTTCAAGAAAGACTTGTTCAAGGAAAAACAATTCCAACAGTAGGAAATCTCGCATGGCGCAACGCTAGCTCATTAAAGAGATCTACAATCGCAGTAAGTGCCGCAAAATTTGAGAAGAACGAACCTCGCTCAAACTTGCATCAGGATCCTGCAAAACCTGCGACACTTGCAAAATGATGCTGTTTCCTCCCTGTCCGAGCAACTTGACCGCTCGGTACTTGCCACGCAACTCGTGCGGGAGATCGCGCTGATTGGCAACCGTGCCCTTGGCTGC
>Ga0209335_10004079_pt1 | contig 14161 bp, 15 predicted proteins | sample COG_09_FD_184753 | JGI IMG/M metagenome (GOLD analysis project Ga0209335, IMG submission 184753) | Pelagic Microbial community sample from North Sea - COGITO 998_met_09 (SPAdes) (version 2) | ecosystem: Environmental > Aquatic > Marine > Neritic zone/Coastal water | place: Helgoland, sampling...
AAGAAATTTTTAAATAAAAAATCTTTTCCCTATGGGAAAAAAATAAATTTTAATTCAATTAGAAAAGGTGAAATTATTGGAGAACATGAGGTAACATTTACTAGTGGTAAGGAAGTAATAAAATTAAACCATGAAGCATTTGATAGGGCTTTATACTCCGATGGTGCTTTAACTGCAGCAAAATGGCTTATAAATAAAAAGCCTGGACTTTATTCAATGAGAGATTTATTGAATTTTGAATAATGGATGAAAAAAAAAAAACAAAAAAAATACTTAAAATTTTAAATAAAATTTATCCAACAACCCCTATACCACTGGATCATAGAAATAAATTTACTCTGTTAACATCAGTTCTTTTATCGGCTCAGTGTACTGACCTAAATGTTAATAATGTAACTAAGAATATATATCCAAAATATTATAAACCTGAGCATTTTGTGAAATTAGGTAAAAAAAAAATTGAAAGATTGATCAAAAGTATTGGCATCTTCCGAATTAAAGCAAAAAGCATTTATTTAATGTCTAAAATGCTTCTGAAAAAACATGATGGCAAAGTACCTAAAAGCTTCGAAGAACTAGAAAAACTACCTGGTGTAGGGCATAAAACAGCAAGTGTAGTCATGTCTCAAGGTTTTGGTATACCAGCACTTGCAGTAGACACTCATATACATAGGCTTGCTCAAAGATGGGGATTAACAAATGGGAAAAATGTTGTCCAAACAGAGAAGGATTTAAAAAGATTGTTTCCCAAAAGAACATGGAGCAAATTACATTTACAGATAATTTATTATGGAAGAGAATTTTGTAAAGCAAGAGAGTGTTATGGTTTGACTTGTAAAATTTGTACGACTTGTTATCCTAACAGAAAAAATCCAATTAAAATAAAAAAAGCTTAATATGAAAATTCTAGGAATTGGAAATGCGATTGTTGATGTTATATGCAAAGTAAATGACCAATATTTAGTAGAAAATGGGTTAACCAAAAGCACTATGAAGTTAGTAGATGAAGGTGAATTTAAAAAACTTTTATCCACTCTAAAAATTGAAGAAACAGTATCTGGTGGATCTGTCGCAAATTCTATTGTTGGTCTTTCCCAGTTAGGAAATGATGTTGGTTTTATTGGTAAAGTTAGTTCTGACAACCTAGGCCAAAAATATGAAGAAGGATTAATTAAAGAGAATGTTCAATATTTTTATAAAAAGAAAGAAGAAATTCTACCAACAGGAACATGTTTAATTTTAATAACACCAGATTCAGAAAGAACTATGATAACTTTTTTAGGAATAGCAGGAAAAATTAATGAAAAAGATATTAATGAAAAAGTTATAAAAGAAAGTGAAATGATATTTTTAGAAGGATACTTGTGGGATGAAGGTGAACCAAAATCTGCATTTGATAAGGCAATGATGTTGTCTAATAAAAAGGCAATGTCTTTATCAGATCAATTTTGTGTGGATAGACATAAAGATAGTTTTTTAGATCTGGTTAAAAGTAAACTTGATATTACTTTTGCAAATGAACAAGAAATTAAATCTTTAATTGATACAAATAATTTTGATGAAGTTATAACATTTGGTAAACAACTAGGAAAGCTTCTAGTCATTACTCGTGGAGAAAAAGGAAGTATTGCTATAAAAAATAATGAAGTAACAGAGTGTGATAGTAAAAAGAATTTAAAGATTAAAGATTTAACGGGAGCAGGTGATTTATTTGCAGCAGGATTTCTTCATGGGTTTATTAATGGTCTTTCAACAAAACAGAGTCTTGAAAAAGGTACGGAAATGTCCACAAAAATAATTCAAAAAGTTGGCGCTAGACTAAATTAGTCTCATTTTAATCAATAAAATAACCATTTTGGTGACTTAATATAAAATTTTCATCATTAAATTTATTACTTATTTTTTTTCGTAATCTATAAATATGTGTTTCAACAGTATGAGTTTCCATATCTGGAGAATAGCCCCAAATATTTTTTTGTAAATCTGCAACATCGTGTTTTGTTTTTTTTTCATTTAAGTATAAAATAATTTCAATTTCTTTTTCTGTTAACTTTAAACTCAAATTATTTTTAGATAAAAATTTAGAATTTAAATTGATTTCATAATCTTTAATGTTAATTTTTGACTGGTGATTAAACTTCAGTTTAATTAGTTGAATATTAATTATTTCTAATAATTTATTTAAGGGTAGTGGATAATCATTAAAACTTAATAAATTTATATCTTTTATATTATTATTTAATGTTAATTTTAAATTGTTTTTTGAAATTACTAATGAATTTTTTATATCTAGATTAGAATTTTTTATAAAATCATGTTCATCTTCATATTTTATGATTGTAAAAAATAAATTTTCTTTAATCTCATCCAGGATTTCATATAGTGAATCAAAATTTATAATAGAAACATTTTGCTTAATCATATTTAATACTGCCTATGATAATTCATGTAAAAAATAAAGACACCCTTATAATTGATGATTTTACTTTAAAATGTTGTACTGGAAAAAATGGCCTAAATTTTAATAAAAAAGAAGGTGACTATTCAACACCCAAAGGGATATACAATTTAAAAAAATTATACTATAGAAAAGAACGAGTTGGCATTCCCAAATGCAAAATAAAAAAAAAAATTATTAAAACAAACATGGCTTGGTGTGATGATCCAAATCATAAAAACTATAATGAAGAAATTAAAACATACAATAAAAGAATCAAAGAAAGCTTATATAGAAAAGATCATAAATACGATTATGTAATTTCAATTAGTTATAACGAGCAAAAAACGCCAAATAAAGGTAGTGCTGTATTTATTCATTTAACGAGTGATTATAAACCAACTGAAGGATGTATTGCTTTAAAAAAAAAAGATTTCGAAATATTAATTAAATTAATAGATAAAAGAACTAAAATTAAAATAGGTTAATCTCTACTACCAAAGATCTTTGAACCTATTCTAACAAATGTTGTATTATTTTTAACAGCATCCAAGTAATCTCCAGACATACCCATGCTTAAATTTTCGAAATTTAAACTTTGGTTAATTCTATTCATTTCAGAAAAATAATTTTCAGTGTTACCATCATTTGGCGGGATACACATTGTGCCAACTATATCTAAATCCAAATCTTTACAAAACTTGCAAAAGTCAGATAACTTTTTTTTATGTATCCCTGATTTTTGACTCTCGTTTCCAATGTTTACCTGTATAAATATTTTTGGTTTCTTTCCTTGTTTTTCTTGTTCATCTGCAATTTTGTTTGCTAATTTTTCACTATCTAAAGAATGAATATAATCAAATACTTTTAATGCAAATCCAACCTTATTTGTTTGAAGTCTACCAATTAAATGAAGTTTGATAGTGTTATTTTTGAGCTTTACTTCTGTCCACTTATCCAGTGCTTCTTGAACCCTGTTTTCACCATAATCAATATGACCATGCTCAACTAATGGCAAAACTTTATCAATGCTAAACGTCTTTGATACTGCGATAATTTTAGGTAATTTATAACCGTTTACCCTGGATTTAATAAGATCTTCTATGTAAATTAAATTTTTAACTGTGTTATGCATAATAAAACTTTTAACAAATATTACTTTATAAATAAATTTGACCAAAGTCACATAGATAAACAGAGCAAAGAAACAACAATTATCTTTAGAAATTATAACAAAGAAGTAGATAAAAAGTTAATTTTAAGTCTAAAAAATTACTGCAGAAAAAAAGGTAATAAATTTTTAATTTCTAACAATGTAAAATTAGCAATAAATCTTAATTTGGATGGTGCTTATATTCCTTCATTTAATAAGGACAAAAAGCATCTTTCTTATTCATTTAAAAAAAATTTTATCTTACTAGGGTCAGCTCATAATATTTATGAAATGAGGATTAAAGAACAGCAAAATGTTGGGGCAATTTTTTTGTCTTCAATATTCAAAAAAAACAAAAATTATTTGGGTATTTATAAATTTAAATTACTATCTCTTTTAAGCAAAAAACCATTCGTAGCACTTGGAGGAATTTCTTTTAGTAATTTAAAAAAATTGAATCTAACTGATAGCTTGGAGTTCGCTGGTATTTCTTTTTTTGAACAAAAAAAAGGCCCCTGAAAGGGGCCCTCTTTAATATTTTATGTTCTAAATTAATTAGAATGCAAATGCTAGAGTAAACTCATAACCTTCACTGTCTCTGTCAGCGTTGAAGCCAACGTTATCAACTGTGTTCATAGCACCTGAGAAACTCATAGATCCCAATGTGTATGATGCAGAGATACCTGAAGATTCCTGATCTTTATCAGTAGTACTTCCAGATTCAATAGTAGTTTGGTTATAAGCAACTGAAATGTCATCATTTACAGCGTACGAAACACCCATAGCAGTCATATCTTGATCACTTGCTAAAGTTGGGTGGTCATAAACTGATTGTTGATAACCAAAAGTAAACGATCCATATACATACTTAGCGTACATAGTAGATTCGTCTATTTGAGTTCCAGTAGTTTCTTCTGAATCACCTGAAGCATAACCAACAGTTAAACCATCAAGAGCTTCAGGGCTAACTGCAATACTCCAGTCAACGTATGAAACATCAGTGACTGCATCAGATGCATTTAAGTATGCCATTGCAAATGTAGCACCACCAACAGTTGGTGATGTGTATTTGAAAATGTTAGCACCAGATACACCATTAGGTGGTGTTGTAGCACCTGTTATTACATCCCAAGATTCTTCATAAGCATTAGGTGTTACGTCATCAACAGCACTTAGAGCACTACTTCCACCTGATCCAGAAAATCTAATAGTACCTGCATCACCCATACCGATTTCGATATGATGATCGTCTAAAGCACCAGCGTCGATTTCGTAGTTTACTGCTACAGACCAACCGTTGTCCATTTCTCCTGAAGCATCAAAATTAATGCTATCACCCATTGAGAAGCCATTACCTTCAACGCTCGAAACTGAACCTTGAATAGTATCACTGTTCACATTTTGTAGAGATATTGAAGCTCCACCACTAACACTCATGTCTGCAGCAAAAGCTGAAGAAGCAATAAGAGTAGTACCTAAAGCTGTTAGCCCTACTTTTGTTAATTTGTTCATATTATAGTCTCCTTGTTTATTTATTTGTTATTATTAATAATTAACAAAGAATAAATATCATTTATTTTGTAATTTTATTGTTTTTAAAGCATATTTATTATTTAAAGTTGAATATGTTGTAATTTTACAACACTAAAAATACGCGAATATCCTATATTCCTGTTAATTTAAAAAATATACTGTATAAAATTGGCTTTATTTCAATTAAATCAAATAATGCATCTCAATAAAAATATAATCATCATTTTACTCATCCTTTTTGGGTTAAACTCTTGTATCCTGAAAAAAATACCAGGTGGTGATGCAAAGAAAAATCCACCAGACCCTAAATTAAGAGTTCAAAAAAATTTAGAGGAAGGAAGAGGATTCAAATTTAGTACAAAAAATAAACAAGCTGGAGTTTTTGAGTTTGCAAGTTCTAATGAACTGTGGAGAGCTTCACTCGACACTATTGATTTTATGCCTTTAGCCTCAGTAAATTATAGTGGTGGAATTATAATCACTGACTGGTATTCTACTGAACAAGATTCAAATGAAAGTATTAAAATTTCAATAAGATTTTTAACTAATGAAATTGCTTCTAACTCTTTAGATATAAAAGTTTTTAACAAAAAATGTAAGAAATTATCTAACTGTGTTATTTCTGAAAAAACTGGAAATCTTGTTTCTGAATTAAAAAAGAAAATTTTAAAAACAGCTGCAGTTTATAAAGAAGAAGAAAAAAAGAAAAAGAAAAAATAAAATTTCATAATCCATAAGTTTGGGTGAATATAGATTATAATAAAAGCTATTAAGATTTAATTTTGTGGATAGATATAACTTCAAAACTGTAGAACAAAAATGGCAGAAACTTTGGGCAAAAGAAAAAGTATTCTCCACCAAACTAGATAAGAATAAGAAAAAATTCTATTGCCTAGAAATGTTTCCTTATCCTTCTGGAAAAATTCATATGGGTCATGTTAGAAATTATGCAATAGGAGATGTATTAGCAAGATTTAAGGCTTTACAGGGTTACAATGTTCTTCATCCAATGGGATGGGACTCATTTGGGATGCCAGCAGAGAATGCTGCAAGACAAAATAATCTAGACCCTAAAACTTGGACAGAATCAAATATTGAAACAATGAAGTCTCAACTAAAAAAGCTTGGTTTATCTATAGATTGGGATAAGGAGATATCAACATGTTCACCAATTTACTATAAACACCAACAAGAGTTTTTTTTAGAACTTTATGACAAAGGCTTAGTTTATAGAAAAGAAAATTATGTTAATTGGGACCCTGTTGATCAAACAGTTTTAGCTAATGAACAAGTTGTTAATGGTAAAGGCTGGAGATCAGGAGCTATTGTTGAAAGAAAAAAACTGAACCAATGGTTTTTTAATATATCAAAGTTTTCTGAAGATCTTTTAAAAGGACTAGATTCTTTAAAAAATTGGCCCAATAAAGTTAAGACAATGCAAAAGAATTGGATAGGTAAGTCTTTTGGGTGCGAGGTAGAATTTAAAATTGAAGGTAATAAGTCAATTGATAGTATTAAATGTTATACTACGAGACCTGATACACTATTTGGTTTTTCTTTTTTAGCTCTATCTGTTGATCATCCATTATCAAAGTTTTATGAAGATAATAAAGACTTTCAAAATTTCAAAAAAGAATGTTCAAAAAGTGGTACGACTGAGGAGTCAATTGCAGAAGCTGAAAAGCTGGGCTTTAAAACTAACTTAACTGCTGTAAATCCATTAGACAAAAATATTAAAGTTCCCGTATATTTTGCAAATTTTGTACTAATGGACTACGGACTTGGTGCTATTTTTGGTTGTCCAGCACATGATCAGCGAGATTTAGATTTTGCAAAAAAATATAATTTACAAATTAAGCCTGTTGTCAAACCTGACAAGAATAAAAATTTTGAAATTAATAATGAGGCATATACTGGAGAGGGATATCTCTGCAATTCAAATTTTCTTGATGGGTTAAAAGTTCCAGAAGAATCAATTTCTCATACAATTGAGTATCTTGAGCAAAAAAAACTAGGTCAAAAAAAAACTAATTACAGATTAAAAGATTGGGGTATATCAAGACAACGATATTGGGGATGTCCTATACCAATTGCTTATGATGAAGACAATCAACCGATCAAGATTCCCAAAGATATGCTTCCTGTTAAACTGCCTTATATTAAAAAATTAGAGAGTACAGGTAATCCACTAGATACACAGGAAAATTGGAAATATTTTATTTTAGATGGAAAAAAATATAGACGAGAAACTGATACACTAGACACCTTTGTTGACTCTTCTTGGTATTTTTTAAGATTTTGTTCACCAAATAATATTGATTATGGTTTTACCCAAGAAGAAGTTGATTATTGGATGCCTGTTGATCAATATATTGGTGGTGTTGAACATGCCATATTACACCTTTTGTATTCAAGATTTTTTATGCAAGCTCTCTCATTTAAAAATGAAAAATTTAAATTAAAAGAACCTTTTGATGGTTTATTCACACAGGGAATGGTTTGCCATGAAACTTACAAAGATAAAAAAAATAATTGGCTGAGCCCTGAAGAAGTATCGTCTGAAGATGGGAAAAAATTTTACAAAAAAAATATCCCTTCAGAAGAAGTGATTGTGGGACCAATTGAGTCAATGTCTAAATCAAAAAAAAATACGATAGATCCTGGGGATATTATTAAAAATTATGGAGCAGACTCGGTTAGACTATTTATTCTTTCAGATAGCCCCCCAGAAAGAGATGTACAATGGTCTGATCAAGGGATGATGGCTTCATTTAAATTTATACAAAAATTATGGACATTACATAATAAAATTTTAAAAAAAATTGAATTGAATGAAAACTCAGAGGAAGAAGATACTTTAACAAAATTTACCAATCAACTATCTTATAAAATCACAAAAAATTTAGAAAAATTTCATTATAATGTAATAATTGCAAATTTTTATGAAATGTATAATTTTTTAATAAAAGAATTAGATAAAAAGTTTAAAAAAAAAATTATAATAGAAAATTATAAAACAATACTTGTCTTAATGCTTCCATTTATTCCTCATTTTGCAAATGAATGCTTGAAGGATATTGTAACCGAGAAAGCAAAATGGCCAGAAATTTCTAAGGAACAATTGATTGAAGATAATATAAATTTTGTAGTTCAAATAAATGGAAAAAAAAGAGCTCTATTAAACGTAAAAAGAGACATAGATGAAAAAACTTTATTAAATGAAATACAATATAAAAGTTTAGAAACAGAGAAGTTTTTAAAAGGAAAAAAGATAAAAAAAACAATTTTTGTATCGAACAGATTAATAAATATTATACTGGTATAAATGATTAGAAATATTTTTTTTATAATTTTACTAACATCAACTTTTGGTTGTGGATTTGAGCCAATGCATTCAAAAGGTAAATTGATGAACGCAAATTTTTCAATTAAAAAAATAGATTTTGAAGGAGATAGAGAAATTAATATAAAAATTAAAGAAAAATTAGACAACTATTCAATAGAAAAGAAAGATAAAGATTTTATTTTAAAAATAAATAGCAATTCAACAAAAACTATTACAGCTAAAGATAGTAAAGGAGACCCATCTGTTTTTAAATTAGATGTAAAAGTTTTTGTTCAAGCTAAAAATGGCAATAAAAAAGAGACTGAAATTATTATAAGTGAAGATTTTAAATATAATAATATCAATGATAGCTTTGAATTAAAAAGGTATGAAAAAGAGATTAAAATCAGTTTAACAGAAGCAATTGTAAAGAATCTAATTTTTAAGTTATCCAACTTTCAATGATTGTAAGGTCATTTGAACTAACAAAATTAAATTTAAATGATTATAATTTTTACCTTTTTTATGGTGAAAATGAAGGTTTAAAAGAAGAAAATATAAAAAATTTATTTGAAAAAAATTACGCAGATAAAATTTATAGATACGAAGAAAAAGAAATTATTGATAATAAAAATCACTTTTTTAACAGTATTCTGTCCAAATCATTTTTTGATAATGAAAAACTCATTATAATAAGTAGAGCTACAGACAAGATCAAAACCTTAATAGAAGAAATTATAGAAAAAAACCTCCAAGATGTTCAGTTTGTATTAAACTCAAAAAACCTCGAAAAAAAATCTATATTGAGAAAATTTTTTGAAAAAGAAAAAACTATTGTATGTGCACCTTTTTATACAGATAATAATCAAACTTTGAATTCTATAATTAATCAATTTTTTAGAAATAAAAAAATTCCTATTTCTCAGCAGTTAGTCAATATTTTAATAGAAAGATCTAGAGGTGATAGAAAAAATTTAAATAATGAATTGAAAAAAATTGAAAATTTTTCATCGAATAAAAAAAATATCAATCTTCAAGATATCCTCAAATTAACGAACCTTGCAGATAATTATGGAGCAGACGAACTTATTGATCATTCTCTTGCTAAAAATACTAGGAAAACAGTCACTATTTTGAACGAAAATAACTATTCAGATGAAGATAATATAATAATTATTAGAACCTTATTATCAAAATTAAAAAGACTGGTAAAAATTTATGAGTTGATAGATGGCAAAAATAATATAGAGAATGCGATTGCATCATTTAAACCTCCAATTTTTTGGAAAGATAAGCCATTGGTAATACAACAAATTAAAGCTTGGCAAGGAAACGAATTAAAGAATTTAATTTATCAAACTAATGAAATTGAATTTTTAATTAAGAAAAATTCTAATTCTGGTAAATATATATTATTTGATTTTATAATTAATAATTCTAAGAAAATTAATAATTAGATTTTATAATTCCAATTATTTTATTTAACTGATCTAAATCTTTGTATTCTAGAACTAGAGTTCCTGTATTATTTTTTTTGTTTTTAATTAAAACATTTAATCCTATTTTTTCTATAATTGAAGATTCTAAAGCTTGCAAGTTTGTATCCTTTGGTATTTTAAGTGATTTTTTTTTTGTCTTAAAAATCTTTACAAAATTTTCTGCTTGTCTAACAGAGAGGCTTTTTTCAACTATTTTATTTGCAACATATTCTGCATTATCCAACCCAACTAAAACTTTTGCATGACCAGGAGTTAATTTTTTTGTCACTATTAATTTTAATACTGTCTCAGGTAAACTTAATAATCGCAAAGAGTTAGCTATGTGACTGCGACTTTTACCAATAAATTGCGCAACTTTTTCTTGATCATATGAAAATTCTTTAATAAGACGTTGATAACCATAGGCCTCTTCAATTGCATTTAGATCATTTCTTTGAACATTTTCAACAATAGCAAATTCTAATGATTTTAGATCATCTATATTGGTAATAACAACGGGAACCTCGTGAAGACCTGCTTTTTGGGCTGCTAACCATCTTCTCTCTCCAGCGATTATTTCATAACTTGAACTATTAACACTCGATTTTCTGACAATAATTGGTTGAATAATACCCCTCTCTTTTATCGAATTTGTTAAATCTTGTAAACTTTCTTCATCAAATATTTTTCTTGGTTGGAATTTATTACTCACCAAGTCGCTTATGGAAACTTTATTAATATTTAGTTCTGTTTTTGTCTCACCTATTAAAGATGACAAACCTCTACCTAATCCTTTTTTTATTTTGTTTGTATCCATTATGCTGCACTCCCTATTTTTTGTTCTTGTTTAATAAATTCATCTGTAAAGTTAAAATATGATTTACTGCCAGGACAAGATTTGTCATACATTAAGACTGGCATGCCGTGAGATGGAGCCTCAGATAGCCTAACATTTCTTGGGATCACTGTTAGATAAACTTTTTCATTAAAATAGTCTCTTGCTTCTTTTTCTACCTGTGTAGATAGCTTGTTTCTTTTATCAAACATTGTTAAAAGTATACCTCTAATTTTTAATTCAGGATTTAAATTAACTTTTATTCGTTCTATGGTTTTCATTAGCTGGGTTAAGCCCTCTAAAGCAAAAAATTCTGTCTGCAATGGTACTAATAGTGATTGGGAAGACACTAAAGCCATGACCGTAAGCAAACTTAGTGATGGTGGACAGTCTATAAGTACATAATCATAGCTTGCTCTAGAATCATTTAAATAAGCGGTTAATTCACGTTTTAAAATGAAGGCTCTCATGCTATCATCTGCTGTCTCGACCTCAAGCCCAGATAAATCTACATTCGAAGTAATAATATCTAAATTTTTGAACTCAGTTTTTCTAATTACTTCAGAAATAATCTTTGTTCCATTCAACACCCCATAAATAGTCTCGGTCGAACTTTCTAAATTAGATAGACCGAGTCCTGTAGTAGCATTTCCCTGAGGATCAAGGTCGATTACTAAAACTTTTTTCTCTTGTTGAGCCAAACCCGCTGCAAGATTAATTACCGTTGTCGTTTTTCCAACCCCACCCTTTTGATTTATTATTGAAATAATTTGCATTTATTTTTAAATTTTTTTTTTAATATTTTTTATATTTAATAAAAATGAATCTTTGCTTGTAATACTTTTTTTCTTTTCGAAATCAAAATTCCAATTTATTAAAGTTTCTTCTAAAATTTTTTCTCCATTTTTTCCCATGAAGACAATTAAATTTTTGTAACTATTAAAATTTTTATAAACTAAATCTAAAATTATTGGCAAAGGTTTAAAAGCCCTTGCCATTATTGTACCCGACTCTAAATTTTGTGCTTCAAAAATATTTTCTTGCATGACCTCAGTGTTTAATTTTAAATCTCTTGATACTTTTCTTAAAAAAGAACTTTTATGGTGACTTTTTTCATATAAGTAAACTTTAGCTAAATTTTTTTGATTTTTAATCATAATTGATATAATTATACCCGGCATACCTCCACCTGACCCTATATCTGTTATTTTATTACTGTTTAAATCAATAAATTCAATAATTTGTGCTGAATCAACTATATGACGTTCTCTAATTACTTCACTTTTAGCTGTATCTTTGCTTATTATGTTAATTTCATCATTTTTTTTCTGTAGCATTGACACAAATATTTCAAAATCCATAAATGTTTCACGTGGAACATTTTGATCCTTAAGTAGTGGATATTTTTTAAAAATTTCTTCCATTAAGCTATAAGCTTAATAGACTTTCTTTTTACATGTGACAACAAAATATATACAGCGGCTGGAGTTATTCCATCGATTCGCAGTGCTTGTCCCATAGTTTTTGGTTTTATTTGTTTAAATTTAGCTTTAACTTCATTTGATAGTCCTGGAAGATCATCATAATTAACTTTTTCAGGTATAACTAAATTTTCATCTCTTTTAAATGCTAATATATCTGCTTTTTGTTTTTTGAGATAGCCTCTGTAGTGAGCATTTATTTCGATTTGCTCATCTATTTTTTCATTAAAAAAGGGGATTTCAGGCCAAATTTCTCTTATTTTTTTCATATTAACACCTTTTTGTGTTAATATTTCGTTAGATTTTCTTAAAATACCATCTTTTGCAATTTTAATGTCAAATTTCTTTATTTGTGTTGGAGATATAGATGATACTGACATTATTTTAGATATTATTCCTAATTTGTGTTCTTTATCTTTAAAAAGATCTTCTCTATCTTTTGATATTAGTCCAATTTCAATTCCTTTATTTGTTAATCTTTGATCAGCATTGTCAGCTCTTAAACTTAGTCTATATTCGGCTCTTGAAGTAAACATTCTATAAGGCTCTGCAACACCCTTTGTTACTAAATCATCTATCATAACTCCAATATAAGCATCCGATCTGTCTAAAATAAATGGTTCTTTTTTCTTAAAAGATAAAGCAGCATTAATTCCGGCTATTAAACCTTGAGCAGCGGCTTCCTCATATCCTGTCGTCCCATTTATTTGCCCAGCAAGATATAAATTTTGAATTTTTTTAGTCTCAAGGGTTAAAAATAGTTCTCTGGGGTCAATATAATCATATTCTATAGCATAACCTGGTCTAATTATTTTAACATTTTCTAAGCCACTGATATTGTTACATATTTCTTGCTGTATATCTTCAGGTAGTGAAGTAGATATTCCATTTGGGTATATTGTGTGGTCATTTAACCCTTCAGGTTCTAAATATATCTGGTGACGATCCTTATCTGCAAACTTTACTATCTTATCCTCTATTGAAGGACAGTATCTTGGACCAACCCCCTGAATACTTCCTGAATACATAGCACTTCTTTTTAAATTTTTTTGAATGATCTTATGAACCTTTTCATTCGTATAGGTCATCCGACATGACACTTGTTTGTTTAAATTTTTTTTAGTTATAAAAGAAAAAAAGTAAGGGTCATCATCTGCAAACTGTTCTTCTAAATTGTCATACTTAATTGTTCTAGCATCAAGCCTTGGCGGTGTCCCTGTCTTAAGTCTGCCTATTTTGAAATCATATTTTTCAAGTTGTTCACTTAATCCTGTTGAAGGCTTCTCATCAAATCTTCCAGCTGGAGTTCTCTCATCACCAATATGTATCAAACCATTTAAAAATGTGCCTGTTGTTAAGATTAGCTTGCCACTTAAAATTTTTTTACCTGACTTTGTTTCAAAACCACTTATAGTGTTTTTATTAAAAATAAATTTTATTACAGGATCAGAAAAAATCTTTAAATTACAGTAGTTTAGTAATTTTTCTTGCATATATTTACGATATAATGATCTGTCTGATTGAGTTCTAGGTCCTTGAACTGCTGGCCCTCTACTTCTGTTTAATAATCTGAATTGTATACCTGATTTATCAGCAACTTCTCCCATCACACCCTCTAAAGCATCTATCTCTCTAACGAGATGACCTTTACCAAGACCACCTATTGCTGGGTTACAAGACATCTCTCCTATAGTTTCAATTTTGTGTGTGAATAGGGCAGTGTTAACTCCAAGGCGTGCGGACGCTGCTGCAGCTTCACAACCAGCGTGTCCTCCTCCAACAACCACTACTTCAAATGATAAATCATTTTTCATAAGTTAAATTTATAACCGATATAAATATTTACAAGCAGACAGTATTTTTTTTAATCAATACTTGTTAAGACAACTGTGGCTATGTTTTTATGATTAAAATTAGTG
>Ga0209335_10004090_pt1 | contig 14137 bp, 9 predicted proteins | sample COG_09_FD_184753 | JGI IMG/M metagenome (GOLD analysis project Ga0209335, IMG submission 184753) | Pelagic Microbial community sample from North Sea - COGITO 998_met_09 (SPAdes) (version 2) | ecosystem: Environmental > Aquatic > Marine > Neritic zone/Coastal water | place: Helgoland, sampling...
ATCCCGCCCCAGGGTCAAGTCAGCCAAGACACGTGCTGCCAGATTTGACGCCCCGACACCCTCCCCCACATAACCGCCGGCACTGCCAATACCGATTGCACTATCGAAGGTCACAAACGGTCGCCAGTGACGCGGCACGCCCATAAGGCCACCCCAGCGATGGGTAATGGCTGTACCCTGCAGCACTGGAAATAATTCCTTCAAGGTGCGAGCTACATGCTCCAACATCGGATCTTGAGGATCGATCAAGGCTTTACGCTTGGAGCCATAGTAGTAGCCCGCACGCCCGCCGAAGGCAAGTCGATCATCTTGAGTTCTTTGACCATAGATGGTGACTCGCCGCGCGTCACCAAAGGTTTCTCGCTGTCGCAGACCAATATCATCCCAGACACTTTTTGCCAGGGGTTCGGTGGCGACCATCATGGAATACAAAGGCAGCAGTTGGCGTTTGTGACCTTCGATAGAATCCGTATAGCCTTCGGTGGCCCGCAGAATTTTAGCCGCTTTAACCACCCCTCGACTGGTGACCAACTCAGAAGGATTGATACGACTCACCGCTGTCTGCTCATAGATATTAACGCCACGCTCGCGCAACACTCGGCCAAGCCCTTTGACCAGATGGGCCGGATGAATGCTGGCGCAATGGGGTGTATACAGGGCGCCATGATTAGGCTGCATGTTCACTCGCCGCTTCGATTCATCGGCATCGAGCCAGATGAAATCTTCGGCGTCAAAACCCAGGGACTGGTGGGCTTTGATACTTTGTTGCATCAAGGGTACATCGAAGTGCCGGGTTGCGACGGTCAAGGTACCACCCTTCTTGAAATGACAGTCAATCCCTTCCTTGTCGCAGACTTCGCCGATTTCATCCACGGTCTGTTGCATCGCTCGCGCGACAGCAAGTCCCTGGGCCGCACGGGCTGGTTGAGCGAGCAGCTGATCGACCCCCATAGCGGTGCCCATACACCAACCGCCATTGCGGCCACTGGCACCAAAGCCGATGGTATTCGCCTCAAAAACGGCAATCGACAGTGTGGGGGCAAGTTGGCTCAGGTAGTAGGCAGTCCAGAGTCCCGTATAGCCGGCACCAACAATGGCGATATCCACCTGCGCGGGTAGCGTCTCAACGGGCGCCGGCTGCAAGGGCGCTTGCAGGGAATCGAACCAGAAGCTGCCGTTATCAAAATGTGCCTGCATATCATGGCCTAATGGGGTTTTGTCTCAAGATATCCCAAAGGCGCTCAGCCTGCCAGTCCACGGCCCCGAACATCAACCATCCGCAGCCGCTATTGATACTTGAACACGCTATCCTCAAGGTCGATCTTCGGTAGCTCATCTTTCTCCAACCAATAGTCCTGAGTATGCTGCCACTCTGGCTTATCACCGCGCTTCGGCATCAGGTGCATTGATCGCAGCAGATAGCCTGGGTTGAAATTTTCCGGATCGATCCATTCACGCAAGGGCATATCTGCATCCTCAGGCCGCAGTACTGGGACCACAGATTGATAACCTTTGGCCGCCATGAAATTCAGTAAGCGACAAACAAAGTCGGCGATGATATCTACCCGTAACGTCCAGCTGGCGCGGAAATAACCAAAAATCCAGACCATATTGGGCACACCGGTAAACATCATGCCTCGATAAGTGACCGTCTCAGCGAAATCCACTGGTTGGTCATCTACCGAGAAGTTAATGCCACCTAACACACTGAGGTTGAAACCCGTCGCTGTCGCGATAATGTCAGCTTCCAATTCTTCGCCAGACTTCAGCAGAATACCTTTTTCTGTGAAGCGCTCGATCTCATCAGTGACCATGGAAGCTTTGCCTGCCGCGATCCCCTGAAAAATGTCACCATTAGGCACGAACGCAATCCGCTGGCGCCAGGGTCGGTATGTCGGTGTGAAATGTTTCTCGATGTCATATTGATCGCCTAGAAAGGCGCGTACGCCACTCAGCAGTTCGGCTTTGACCACTTCGGGCTCTTCAAAGGCGCGACGGGTGAATTCCGCCTGATTGCGAAGGATCTGGCGCCGCGCAATTTCATGAATCCAGGTCTCGTCCACTTCCAGTTCACGCAGCGTATCAGCGAGTTCATTTTCATTGACGCCAGGAATAAAGTAGGTGGGTGAACGCTGCAGCACCGTGACATGACTGCAATCGGCGGCGATAGCCGGTGCCAGCGTGGCTGCTGTGGCACCGGAACCGATAATCAAAACATGCTTGCCTTTGTAATCCAGGTCTTCTGGCCAAGTCTGAGGATGAACAATCTGGCCCTTAAACTTGTCCATGCCCTCCCATGCCGGCGTATAGCCTTTGGCATGTTCATAGTAGCCTTGGCACATCCAGAGAAAATTCGAGGTGAAGCGCACGGCCTCTCCAGTATCTTTGCGCGTACCCTCCAGTGTCCAGCGCTGTTTCTCGCTAGACCAGTTTGCGGCAGAGATATGGTGTTGGTAGCGAATATGTGAGTCGAGCTGGTTGTCTTCGATCACCTCACCCATATAACTGAGGATCTCATCACGGGTCGCAATCGGCGCACCAACCCAAGGCTTGAACCGATACCCAAAGGTATAAAGATCACTATCGGAACGGATGCCGGGGTAGCGGTGTATCTGCCAGGTACCCCCATAGCTCTCCAACCCTTCGACGACCAGAAAGGTCTGATCTGGGCACTGGTCTTGCAGATGATAGGCCGCACCGACGCCAGAAATACCAGCCCCCACCACAAGTACATCAAAATGCTCGATAGCGGGCTGCGGCGCACTTGCTATCTGCTTCTTGGCTTCACTCATATCACGGGTCACACAGTGGCTGATGAATAAGTCCACTGTGCCGCAGCGCGCTATCGTGACATTGACTCAAGTCAAAGTGCCGCGGAAAACCAGCCATGATTGCGCCAGACCACCCTAGGCCTGCGTCGATTTAGCTCGGCGATATTGAGCCTGGCTACTGAGCATCCAGTAGAGCCGCATCGAACTGCAATACGCCCTGCTTCAGCAGTTCCGAAACTTCGCTGGCACCCATTGCCAGCCAATCTGCCAGCACCGCCTGATTATGTTCGCCACGATGAGGGGCCGGTCCGCGCACGCCACTCTTGGCCGCCGAGAATCGATAAGGAGATTGCGTAACAGGTCGAGTACCACCGGCACGGTCATCAATCTGAACAATACTGCCACGCTCATGGATACTTGTCTGATCTCGAATATCTGCTGGGTCGCGCACCAGACCCCAGGCAATATTCATCTCACTCATCACGCGACTGAAATGCTCACCGTCGGTCAATTCTCGAAAAAATGCCTGGGCGACCTGCTTCCGCAGGATGATTTTTTCCGCCAGTGCCATATCAGCGGTGGTGGGATCAACAACACCCTGACTACTCGTCAACAGCTTCCACAACAAACGAAAATCAGTAGACAACAATACCGGCCCCAGTGGCGAATCCCAAACCGCATTAGGGAGTGGCGCTGTATCGTGGGAATCTTCAAGATCATATTGCAACTGATCGTCCGTGGCCGTGGTCGCGTCAACCATGGCAATATCGATATGCTGTCCCAGCCCGGTGCGCTCGCGCAGAATCACCGCCGCCAGAACGCCAACCAGACCATGGAGCGAGGCATTCGTGTCGGCTACCGACAAGGGTAGGTCACTATAAGCTGCGGCATTGCGTTCCGCATGACGATGCAGCAGTCCGATCTCGGCATGCACAACCGGTGCATACGCCGGCCGGCGCAATTCAGCACCCTGATGACCAAAACCGGAAATCGACAGCATGATCAAGCGGGGATTGATGGCCTTCAAGGTGTCATAACTAATACCCAGCCGCTGCATGACATCCGGCCGGTAATTTTCAATCAGGATATCGGCTTGCGCCACCAGGTCACAGACCAGCTGCACCGCACCTTCCGCCCGCAAATCCAGGCAGATATTCCGCTTACCCGCATTCTGCTGGTGGTAGTAGCCCGGAACCCCGCCAATGACACGTCCCCAGTGACGGGTCACATCGCCTTCAGGCGGCTCCACCTTGACCACTTCAGCCCCCAGATCGCTGAGCATTCGACCCGCAAAAGGACCCGACAGCACCCGGGAGAAATCGAGCACTTTTAAACCGGACAAAGGGTAATCCATCATGATTCACCATTGAGAGCATTGACGGACCAGCATAGGAAATTCTTCCTGAAATAGCGATAGCATCATAGAGATGCCGGTTTGCAGTTATCTGTACTTTCCGGCTAAGAACCCGTTTAATGTTTGCCAGAAACCTTTGAATCGCCGTGAAACATCTGGAGAACAATATGGAAAACCGTGTACTTATTGATATTCAAGACCATGTCGCGCACGTCCGTTTAAACCGCCCGGATAAGATGAACGCCTTGGATGACGCCATGTTTGAAGCAATCGTTGATGCCGGCGAGCAACTCAAGGCGAATCCAGACATCCGTGCCGTGGTGTTGTCTGGTGAGGGCCGGGCCTTCTGTGCTGGACTGGATATGGGTAATTTCGCGAATATGGCATCCGGCAAACCCGATGACGCGACAGCGAAGTCAGAGACCGCGAACGATGCCGTGGGCCGGCTCGAGCGTCGCACCCATGGCCTGGCGAATCGCGCCCAGTACACCAGCTGGGTCTGGCGTGAGTTACCGGTGCCTGTGATCGCGGCACTGCATGGCGTGGCCTTTGGTGGCGGCTGTCAGATCAGCATTGGTGCGGATATGCGCTACGCTGCACCTGGCACAAAAATTTGCATTATGGAGATGCGCTGGGGCCTAGTGCCCGATATGGGCGCCACGCCCTATCTACCCCATTTGCTCCGTGACGATGTACTACGTGAGTTAACCTACACCAACCGCATCATCGAAGCGGATGAAGCTCAAGCCCTAGGCCTCGTCACCCAAGTCGTCATCAACCCCATCGAAGCGGCTCTACAAACTGCCGCTGAGATTGCTGCCAGAAACCCGGAAGCGGTGCGTGCTGCCAAGCGAATTTTGAACAATGCGCCATTCCAGAACCCGCAAGAAATTCTGTTAGCTGAATCTCGTGAACAGGACCAGATCATCGGCAAACCCAATCAGGTCGAGGCCGTCATGGCCAATATGGAGAAACGCGCACCTCGCTTTCAGGGTTAACCCAAGGGCCAGACTATCGCCACCTTGAATTCTGCGCAGAACGACCCGGCCGGGCAGATCCCACAGATCTTGTCCTCACTGGTATAGTGCCCCTGTTCTAGGGGCAGACTGAAGTTGATACTGCCTTTATTCATCCAGCGAGGTTTTTAACGGCATTGCGTCGGACTGCGGCGAACCACTCAAGTCCATATAGGCTTGATATTGGCTCAAATAGACATGGCCTGTTAGATGCTCTAGAAAGCCCGTGTCTTTGATGTAATCCATCACCGGCCCCTTGACCTCAGACAGGTGAAAGGTAATGTTCAGGTTGCGCAAATGCCCATTGATCGCCTCCAGTACTTCAAGCGCGGAATAATCGATCGTGTTACAGGCACTACACATCAACACAAGGTGACGAACCTCGGGGTTATTCTCTAGCGCACTGTGAATGTATTCCTCGAGGTAACCCGCATTGGCAAAAAACAGATTCTCGTCTACCCGCAGGGATAATATTTCAGGTCGGGTAGAGACCTTATGCCGCAGGATATTTCGAAAATGTTCAGTACCTTCTATCAGACCCACCTCGGCAATATGTGGCTTCGACGTGCGGTACAGATACAGACACAACGACACCAGCACCCCGGCTGCAACGCCCGCTTCCACGCCAAACACGAGGGTGCCCAGAATGGTCAAGGCGACGGCAGAGAAGTCGCTTTTTGAGAGTTTCCAGGTCTTCGTGATGATCGATACATCGATCAGCCCTGTGACGGCCACAATGATCGTCGCCGCGAGTGTCGCCTGCGGCAAATAAAACAGCACCGGCGTCAGAAACAAGGAAGCCAGGGCGATACCAATGGCCGCCAGGATACCGGCAATCTGGGTACTGGCACCGGCATCAAAATTAACCACCGAACGTGAGAAACCGCCAGTCACCGGGAAACCTCCAGAAAATGACGAGGCCAGGTTAGCGGCACCCAAACCCACAAGTTCCTGATTCCCATCAACCCGTTGGCCACGCTTTGCACCCAGGGTTTTACCGACGGATATGGACTCGACATAGCCAATAATCGAGATCGCCATGGCTGGCACAATCAACAGCTCCACCATGGCCAACGAAAACACCGGCAGATGTAAACCTGGCAATCCAGCCGGCACCTCGCCGACGAGCGCAACGCCCTTGGCATCCAGATCGAAAATCACAGCGCCAGCAATGGTGACGATAATGCCTACTACCGGTGCTGCCTTGGCGACCAGCTGCGCCGTATTCAAATCCATCCCCCATTGCGCCATCAATCCGGCGGCGCCGCGCCGCGCCCAGAATAGAAAATAAACCACTCCAACACCCACGGTAAGGGCGTAATAATTCACATCTGGCAGGTGCTGCAGCAGCGATATCAAGAGTTCGAAGAAGGTATCACCCTGGGCTTTGACGCCAACAATATGTTTCATCTGGCTCAGGGCAATCAGGATACCCGAGGCCGTGATAAAACCTGAAACCACCGTGTGAGACAGAAAATTGGCGAGAAAGCCAAGCCGCAAAACGCCGAGGGCGATCAAAAACCCGCCGGAAAGAAATGCCAACAAAACTGCCGCGCTCACATAATCGCTAGAACCTGTTTCAGCCACCTTGCCAAGAGCCACCGCGGTCATCAATGAGGCAATGGCTACGGGACCGACTGACAAGGTACGACTGGTACCAAAGATCGCATAGGCCACTAGGGGCAGAATGCTGGCGTACATCCCTACTTCCGCTGGCACGCCTGCGAGCAGCGCATAGGCCAGGGATTGAGGAATCAGCATGACCGTCACTACGAGCCCCGCAATCAGGTCACTGAGCATGGATTCTCGATTATAACCACGCAGTGATCCCACCAGCGGAACAGCGGCTAACAGGGGCGAGAGCTTCATCTGCGGCGGCCTAAGTCAACCACTCGCGCCCCTTGAGCATCAATTGCCAATAGACCGTCGGTAACGCGTAGGTTTTGAGCAGCCAGGCGAGCCGAGTCGGCCGCGCGCCATTGTTCAACCAAGCGGGAAAGGTGGGTAACAATTTGCCCCCATAGCCGAACTCAGCCAGCACAATTTTGCCCCGCTCAACGGTCAGGGGACAAGATCCGTAACCATCATAGCTCGCAGTTAACGCCCGCGCTTGCATGGCGCTGACAAGATTGTCGGCCACCACAGGTACCTGCTTGCGGGCTGCAGCCATGGTCTTCGCGTTCGGTGCATTCAGCACATCACCTAAGCCCCAAATATTATCGAAGCGCTGATGCCGCAAGGTCGCTTGATCCACATCTAGCCAACCGTTGGCGTCGGCTAACTCGCTATCCTTAACGAAGTCAGGCGCACATTGCGGTGGGCAAACATGCAGCATGTCGAATTCAACACAGGTCTCTTGCGGCTCGCCGGCGGCATCGGTGCTCGTAAACCACGCCTTTTGGTTTGCACCATCGACCTTCACCAAGGTTTGTTGAAAGTGCAGTTTGGCCTGATATTTTTCCACATACTCCATCAGTGCCGGCACATAATGGGCAACACCAAACAGTGCAGCACCGGCATTATAGAAATCAACTTTGATATCCTTGAGCACGCCACGGCGAAACCAGGCATCAGCGGACAGATATAGGGCTTTTTGCGGCGCGCCGGCACACTTAATAGGCATGGGCGGTTGAGTAAATACTGCCCTACCGCGCTGCAAGGTATTCACCAACTCCCAGGTGTAGGGCGCCAGGTCGTAGCGATAATTTGAAGTGACCCCATTTTTGCCCAGAGATTCCTCAAGCCCCGCTACAGCAGACCAGTCAAGCTTTAGGCCAGGGCAAACCACGAGTTGCTGGTAGCGCACAGTCTCGCCATTATCGAGACGGATTTGGTTGTTTGCTGGATCAAAACTCACCACCGACTGTTGTTGCCATGTCACCCCCGCCGGAATCAGATCTCGAGTCGCCCGCCGCGTACTTGCTGAGTTAAACACGCCCGCACCGACCATGGTCCAACCTGGTTGGTAGTAGTGCTCACTCGATGGGTCAATCAGCGTGATGTGCAGTTGCGGATCACGTTTTTTGAGACTGGCCGCCAACGCTATCCCCGCGGAACCCGCCCCTACAATCACAACACCGTCACTGGGTCTGTCAACCAAGCCACTGACTTGCGCCTGCTGCAGAAAACCGGTGACATCAAAACCTGTGGGCGAAGTCTCACTCGCTATCGCCGCCAGCGATTTACCTTGGTTCAGTTGGCTCGCTGCCCAGATATTGGTGGAACGATTACCCGTTCGACAATAGCCGTGAATTTTCTTGCCCGTGGTAATCAAATGCCCGAGCTCATCGACGAGTTCACGGGTCAGATCAGCAGGTTTGAATGCCAACTGAATGGCGACCATGCCCCGCGCTTTCGCTGCTGCCTCAATCTCGGCAAAAGATGGTTGATCCGCTGCCTCCTCATCCGGTCGATTACACACCAAAATCTCAACATGGGCGGCGGCCAATGCGTCTAAATCATCGATCGACAACTGTGCTGAAACGGAAAATTGTTCATCGAGCTTTTGGATTTCCATCGCCTGCCTCCTGATTCATCGGTGAAAAATAAAAGACAAAAATTCATCCCAAAGGTTATACCAGTTATTCTGCGGTATCGCACGGCCAACGCATCCCGGCAGCGATCTCTGCCTGCATTCAGGGACTGACATTAAGCGTCTGCGTTATAGGAGGCCTCGCTAATGTCGATCAAGCAGCGGTGGTCAAGTCAGCACCCTCGCCATTGATCGGCAGATTAGCCTGACTCATCTCCTGAATCGCAGCCAACCATGGATATCATTCCTGGCCCTCTCTAAGCTCGCTACTGCAGCGATACCGGCGCAGTTAATTTACCGACTCTTAGTGGTCAGATACAGGGACTCCGCACCATGTCAGATAGGCCGTTGGCGAAGAAAATGTCAGTCAAAAAAACAGTGCTTCGAGCCATGGGCCAACTGGCCTTGCGACTTCTTACGACCATCGATACTGTCTCCTATGGCCGAGGACCACGTCCCGGGGTGCTGGAGAATCGCAATAACCCCTACCTGTGGCTAAACAGGCTCCGGTCCAAGGCGCCAGTGGTTCGCAGCTTTGCAACTCGGGGCTGGCTAGTGCTCGGCTTTAAGGAAGTCCAGGCGGCGTTCAAGGATCCTCGACTGAGCAGCGATATGCGTCATAATCCATTTCTCGTCAGTCTGCTGCGAGCCGCTGCCGATGGTCAAAAACTGCAGCTGTTAGACGATCCCTCCATGCTCAGCCTCGACGCTCCGGACCACACGCGACTCCGTAAGCTCGTGTCCCATGGGTTTCTGCGCAAATATATTCTCTCCTTGGAACCCCATATCAAACGCATCGTCGATGAATGCTTAGCCAAGGTTGATCCCGGCACCCAGTTCGACCTGATGGCAGTTTTGGCAAAACCTTTGCCCGCTATCGTCATTGCCGAACTGCTAGGACTCCCCGACAGTGACCGCGAGAAATTTCAGGCCTGGTCCAATGAACTGCTTGGCCTCACGCTGATTGATGACCCAGACATGGTTGAACGAGGCAACAACGCCAACAACGCACTCATCGAGTATTTCACCGGCATTATCGAACAGAAACGCCAGACTCCTTCACAGGATTTGATCGGCCAGCTCATCGCCGCCGAGGAAGAAGGCGATCGACTGTCCGCCGGGGAAATGTACTCAACCTGCGTTTTACTGCTGCTGGCTGGCCATGAAACCACGACTCGACTGATTGGCAATGGCATGCATGCCCTACTCCAAAACCCGGATCAACTCGCGCAATTACAACAAGATCCGAGCTTAACGCCGAATGCCGTAGAAGAAATGCTGCGCTATGAGCCGCCAGTACAGATGCTGGCGAGATTCGCGAAACAGGACATGGATTTTCATGGCGCTGCCATTAAGAAAAATCAGCTCGTGCTTTTGGTGATCGCCGCCGCCAACCGGGATGCGGCCGAAAATGATCACCCGGACATCTTCGATATCCACCGCGCGCACCCAAGCCATGTTTCCTTTGGCTACGGCCTCCACCTTTGCCTCGGGCTAGCCCTGGCCCGACTTGAGGCGCAAGTGGCCATTGACGCCCTACTGGCAAAGTTTCCGAATCTGACCCTGGCCGAACAGACAGTAGACTGGCAGGTGGGCGGCCTGGTACGTGGTATGGAGCATCTCTATCTTGAAACCGCGCAGCAGGCCAGCACCAGCGCTGATCTCTCTGCCCGCCGCTAAATACTGCTCGGAAGACTATCAAAACTCGGCTTACGGCCCTAACGCCCTCGCGCCAAACTCACTGCCAGCAGCCTGACGCTGCCTTGCCTCACACACCCTTGGCTTAAGCCCTTCACCTGCCTGAGTCGGGAATCATTTGTCAAATGACGCCAAGCATGGCATTTTGGCCTCTGTTCAAAAGCCCTCGTCAACCCAGACGAACCACCACCTGTCATATTTGGAGAATCAAGATGGATTTAGGACTCAAAGGCCGCAACGTATTGATTACCGGTGCCACTCGCGGCATCGGCCGCGCGATCGCAGATACCTTTGCCGATGAGGGTTGCAACGTAGCCATCTGCGCTCGTAATCCCGCAGAAATCGAACAGGCCCTCATAGACCTGAACGCCAAGGGCATCAGGGCGATCGGCAAGCAGGTAGATGTCATGGCCGACGGTGAATTGAAAGCCTGGGTCCGTGAGGCGGGCCAACAGCTGGGCGGACTGGACATTCTTGTATCTAACGTTGGCGCTATGGCGCAGGGTATTGATCGAGACTCATGGATGCAGAACATCAATGTGGATGTGTTCGGTCTGGTGGATATGATTGAAGCCGGCCAGGGATTCCTCGAGACTGCCGCACAACAGCACGGCGATGCCGCCGTCATCGCTGTGGGTTCTGTATCCAGTACTACCGCCGCAGTGGCATCCTCTTATGGTGCCGTTAAAGCTGCCATGGTGCACTTCATCAAGGGCTATGCCAAACAGAATGCCCACCAAAAAATTCGAGCGAATATCGTCTCACCGGGTACCGTGTATTTCGATGGCGGTATCTGGCAGACGATTGAGAAACATAACCCGGAGATGTTCAAGGGCGCAATGGCGAGAAACCCCACTGGCCGAATGGCAACGGCATTCGATGTGGCCAATGCCGTCGTCTTCCTGGCGAGCGAGCGATCGGCGTTCACCACAGGGATCAATCTGAATGTGGACGGCGCTATCACCGATCGTGTGAATTTCTAACGCCCATCGGCCTGCTGTCCGCCTATCAGTGGAATACCTAGCGGCCCGCAGAATACCTAGCGGCCAGTGGAATACCTAGCGGGTCGGGTTCAAGCAGACAAGCTTAAACGCCCGGCACGCCGGGCGTTTTTTTATGGGGCTCTCAGCATCTCTCGTAGCTTCTCTTGCAACCTGTAAGGCCTCATCCCCAGTCCCTGTGCCGAAGCGTAACAATGCTGTACAACCTGTCCCTGACTGTCTTACCCTATCCTCCAAGCTAAACAACAACAGGAGAGCCAACATGGTCTGGAATTATGGGGATATGTTTGAAGCCATCGCCGCGGCATTGCCGCAGGACAGACCGGCATTGATTCACGATGGGCGGGTGCTGACGTGGCAGCAAATGGACCAACGGGCAAACAACCTGGCTCGACATTTTCTTCAGGCTGGTGCCAAAACCGGCGACAAGGTCGCGTTTTATATGCGTAATCATGCCGCCTATATGGAAACGCTGACAACCTGCTTCAAAGCCCGCTTAACCCATGTCAACGTCAACTTTCGGTATGTGGAGGATGAACTGTGGTACATCATCGACAATTCTGACGCTCGTATCGTGGTCTTTGCCGCGGAGTTCGCACCCCAGGTCGAAGTCCTCAGACGCCGTTTACCGAATGTTCTGTTATGGGTGCAGGTGGACGACGGCCACCCCGGCGCTGATATGACTCACGCTGGCGCAGATAGCCCAGTGAAATCTTATGAAGCACTGGCCACTACCGGCGACGGCAGTCCCCTGAACCTTAAAAGACAAGGGGATGACCTGTTGTTCATTTATACCGGTGGTACAACCGGCATGCCCAAAGGCGTCATGTGGGCCCATGAGGACATCTGGACTGCTGGTGGTGGTGGCGCCGTCGTCGACCAGGACATTGCTGCACCCGCCAATCTTGAGGAACATGTGGCTAATATTCTGGCGGCAACTGCCAACAACCGAGGCATGCCTGTCTGCCCAGAGATGCATGGCACGGGCTTGCTTACAGCCCTGGGCACTCTCGCCCGTGGCGGCACAGTGGTCACCATCGGCAGCGCTCATTTTGACCCGCAGCAGATCTGGCAAACAGTCCAGGACCAACAGGTCACCTCCATGGCGATTGTCGGTGATGCATTTGGTCGCCCTCTGCTGCAGGCACTGGAGCAAAACCCAGGCGCCTATGACCTGTCGTCCCTACTGGTCATCATTTCCTCTGGCGTCATGTGGAGCCCCGAGATCAAACAGGGATTGCTCAAGCATAACCCGCAAATGAGTCTCGTTGACTCCTTTGGCGCCTCAGAAGCCATCGGCTTTGGCCAATCTGTGACTACTGCTGACCAGGGCGTTGCGGTCGCTAAATTCGCCATCGGCGACTTCACTCGAGTCTTTTCTGAGGACCACCGAGAAATCACGCCCGGCAGCGAAGAACCTGGCTTTGTGGCTCGCTGTGGCGGCATACCCCGGGGCTACTATAAGGATCCGGAGAAATCCGCCAAAACCTTCCCAGAGATTAACGGCGTGCGCTATTCTATACCCGGCGACTGGTGCCAGGTGGCCGCCGACGGCACCATCACACTGCTAGGCCGAGGCAGTGTCTGTATTAATACTGCTGGCGAAAAGGTGTACCCCGAAGAAGTCGAGGAAGTCCTCAAGACTCATCCCGCTATCAAAGATGCCCTGGTGGTCGGTGTCCCTGATGACAAATGGGGCCAAGCGGTCACCGCCGCCGTAGAACTGGCTGACGAGGCGGTTTTAGACGAAGCCGAACTCAACGTCTTCATTCGACGGTCACTGGCGGCCTATAAGTGCCCGAAGCACGTCTTCGTTATTGATCAATTAGGCCGGGCCGCAAATGGCAAAGCCGATTACAAAGCCGTTGGCCAGTACATCAAGACACAACTAGGCATTGATGGCTAATACAGCACCGCATTACTGCAAACTTCAGAACAGAGATAGGAAGGAACCGTGCCAACTTATCAAAATATTTACGATATCGCTTGCCGGCGCAAGGGCAGCGAGGCTCAGCTTGAGTCTTTGTTGGTAGGGCCTTTGTCTGGCCCGCAACTCAAAGTTATTCCCGATGCCACTTACCTGTCAGCGCTCACCAAAAAAGTCTTCCAGTCTGGCTTTGTCTGGCGCGTTGTAGAGGCTAAGTGGGATAACTTCGAACTGCTGTTTTGGGGCTTTGATATCGACAAATTGTTGATGATGCCCGATGAGATGTTAGAACAGCGCGCCCACGACCAACGTATTATTCGTAACTATCGAAAGGTTTGGGCCATTCGCGAAAACGCCCTGATGATCGACCTGACTCGCCGCCACCACCAATGCAGCTTTGCCGCCTTTATTGCCGACTGGCCCTGCGATGACATCGTCGGACTCTGGGCATACTTGAAGAAACACGGTAGCCGCTTGGGCGGCAATATCGGCCCCTATGCATTACGCGCGCTCGGCAAAGATACGTTTTTACTAACCCGTGATGTTGAGGCTTACCTGCGAGAGGCCAAGATCATAGAAACCGGCATCAATACCAAGTCGGCCCTGAGTCGAACCCAACAATTTTTTAATGACTTACAGCAGGAATCGGGCCGCAGCCTGACAGAGCTTAGCCGTCTGGTGTCCTTGAGCCATGGTGACAACCGCGCAGGCCTGCAAGCGGAAGTAGCCCAACGGTCAGCATAAAGTCAGCAATTGCAAAAATCGCTGTTGCTCGTTTTTTTGATCACTCCACTTTAATTTCTAACCATTGAGTTGATGACCATGAATTACGCCAAGC
>Ga0209335_10004096_pt1 | contig 14125 bp, 11 predicted proteins | sample COG_09_FD_184753 | JGI IMG/M metagenome (GOLD analysis project Ga0209335, IMG submission 184753) | Pelagic Microbial community sample from North Sea - COGITO 998_met_09 (SPAdes) (version 2) | ecosystem: Environmental > Aquatic > Marine > Neritic zone/Coastal water | place: Helgoland, sampling...
TTTTTTGAAATAAAAAAACAAAAAATTAAAAAAAATACTATATTTTTTAGCCCTGCAGGTGCATCTTTTGATATTTTTAAAAATTTTGAAGATAGAGGTAATTATTTTAATCAATTAATCAAAAAGTTCATCAATGCAAAGTGATAGTTTAATTTATAAATTTTATTACCAATGGTGGAAAAATATAGATAAATCTATTTTTCTTCTTATAAGTTTATTATTTATTATAGGTTTGTTTTTTTCACTGGTTTCAACATCTCTAATAGTATCTGATAAATTGGATACTAATAGTTATTTCTTTTTTTTTAAACATCTAGTTTATGTTTCAATTGGAATTATAATTATTTTTATTTTTTCTTCGTTTAGTAAAGATAAATTATTTAAATATTCAATTATTCTTTTCTTTGTATCTTTTTTTTCACTATTTTTGGTTCCAATAATTGGTATTGAAGTAAAGGGCTCCAGGAGATGGATAGATTTAATTTTCTTACCAAGATTCCAACCAATTGAAGTTTTGAAACCTTTTTTAATAATATTCATGGCAACTATTCTTTGTAAAAATAAAATAAATATTATTTATAAATATTTATTATCAACTTTTTTAATTTCAATAATCTCATTACTTCTAATTATTCAACCTGATATTGGACAAACGTTACTTGTAGTTTTTTCGTGGGTTATTCTAATTTTTACTTCTGGAATAAGCATATACTTTTTACTTTCAATTTTTATTCTAGGTTCAGCTTTACTTACCTATCTAATTATTTATTTACCCAAGTTCGATTATATTCAGGGGCGTATTTTTTCATTCTTTAACAGAGAAACTGGATCTCATAATTTTCAGTCAGATAAAGCAATAGAATCGATTACTAGTGGAGGTTTTTTTGGAAAAGGGATTGGTGAAGGAACTCTTAAAAATAGAGTGCCTGAGGCGCATACAGATTACATAATATCAGTTATTTCAGAGGAGTTCGGTGTGGTTGCTATAATATTAATATTGTTAATGTTTTTGATCTTCATTCATATGGTCTTTAAAAAGATTAGCATGGAAACTAACGATAAAATCAAACTGATCTTAATTGGATCAATTAGTTTAATTTTAATGCAGGCAACAATACATGTTGGAGTAAATATAAGATTATTCCCCACTACAGGAATGACATTACCATTTTTAAGTTATGGAGGTTCATCAATAGTAAGTACTTCAATATTAGCAGGAATAATCTTAAATTTAACAAAAAGAAAAATAAATTAAAATGAAAATTAAAGTATTAATTTCCACAGGTGGTTCTGGTGGACATGTCATACCAGCAATTACAATTTACGATCATTTGAAATCTAGATATGAAACTTTAATATCTACTGATATAAGAGGCTTAAAATATATAAATAAAGAAAATTATAAATCTATCATTATTGATACACCTAAATTAAATAATTTATTTTTACTTCCTTTTGCATTATTTAAGGTGTTTGTTTTAACAATTAAATGTTTAGTTCTTTTAAAAAAAGAAAATATTTCAATTTTAATTTCTACGGGTGGATATATGTCTTTACCATTATGTTTAGCTGCAAAAGTTTTGAATATCAAAATTTTTTTAATTGAACCTAATATGGTTCTTGGTAGAGCAAATAAATTTTTTTTAAATTTCTCAAAAAAAATATTATGTTATTCCAAAAACTTAATTAATTTGCCAAAAAAATTTGAACAAAAAAAAATTATAATAAAGCCTTTAATTAGAAAAAAGTATTATGAAACAGATAATATCCCAAACAAGGATAGTTTATTTTCAATTATAATAATTGGAGGTAGTCAAGGAGCAAGTATTTTTGATAATTTTATTAATGAAATACTTGTTAAAATTTCAAAAATATTTTCTCTGAAAGTTATTCATCAAACTAGTGAAAAAAATGTTCATACGCTTAAAAATTTCTATGAAGAAAATAAAATTGAAAATAAGGTTTTTGCTTTTGATCAAAATTTAAATGAACTTTTAAAAAAATCAGACTTATGTATTACAAGAGCTGGAGCCTCAAGTTTGGCTGAACTTTCTTTTCTAAATATCCCATTTATTGCAATACCACTTCCAAGTTCAAAAGATAATCATCAATACGAGAATGCTAAATATTATAAGGATAAGGATTGTTGCTGGATGATAGATCAAAATAATTTTAATAAACAAAAATTAGAAGAATTATTGATTAACATATCTTCTAAAAAAGGTGAATATTTAATAAAAAAAAATAATTTAGAAAAATTAAATTACCTAAATACTTGGAATAATGTTAATGAAAATTTGTTAAATATTATAGATGAAAATTAAATTAGCAAAATCAGAAATAATACACTTTATAGGTATTGGCGGAATAGGGATGAGCGGATTATCTTTAATAATGAAAGGCAAGGGTTTTAAAGTTCAGGGTAGTGACTTAGCTAGTAATAAAAACATAGAGAGATTGAAAAAAGAAAAAATAACAATTCAAATTGGGCATAAAAAACAGAATATTAATAAAGCAACAATTGTAGTTGTTTCTTCTGCAATTAAAAAAAATAACCCAGAATTAATTGAAGCAAAAAAAAAACAATTACCAGTTTACAAAAGAGGTGAAATGTTAGCACATATAGTCTCTTTAACAAAAAATATTGTAGTTGTAGGTTCACATGGCAAGACAACCACAACTTCATTAATAGCTTCAATTTTTCAAGAAACTAAAATAGATCCAACTATTATTAATGGTGGAGTAATTAATTCGATTAATAATTCTGCAAAATTGGGTAAAAGTGATTGGTCTATTTTGGAAGCAGATGAGTCTGATGGAAGTTTTATTTATATTCCTCCAACTTATTCAATTATAACAAATATTGATAGAGAACATATGGATTTTTATAGCTCTATGGAAGAACTAAATGAGTATTTTACTAAATTTGTAAATAAAGTTCCATCCTTTGGAAAATCATTTATTTGTTTAGATGATAAAAATAATAAAAAACTAATTAAGAAAATAAATAACAAAAATTATTATACATATGGTTTAGATTCAAAATCAAATTTTTGTATTAAAAATGTAAAAGAATTTAAACAATATTCAGAATTTGATTTAAAGATAGTCTTACCAAATAAAAAAAATAGACTAATAAAAAAATTCAGAATTCCTTTGCTGGGTATTCACAATATTAGAAATTCAGTTGCAGCTGCGGCATTATCGATTAGTGTTGGGTTAACAGTTTTAAATATTAAAAAAGGATTAAAAAATTTTAAAGGAGTTCAAAGACGATTTAACAAAATTTTTAATTACAATAAAGTCGATTTTTTTGATGATTATGCACATCACCCAACAGAAATTAAGGTAGTTTTAAATGGCGTAAGCAATGTATATGGTGGTTATGAAAAAGTATGTATTTTTCAACCACATAGAATTTCAAGATTAAAAGATTTAAAAAAAGAATTTACTTATGCCTTTAAAGATGCAGACAAAGTAATTTTATTTCCTATTTATACTGCCGGTGAAAAAATCAAACTAGGTTTTAGTTATGTTAATTTTGCAAAAGAAGTAATTAAAAACTCAAAAGTAAAACTATTTTTAATTGATGATAAATTTCAATTAGCAAAATATATAAAAAACAACATTTACGGAAAAAAAATAGTTATTGGAATGGGTGCGGGTTCAATTTCAACATGGATGAGAGAATTACCTAAATTATTATAATGAATATTAACCTTGAAGAATTATCATCAGAATTCAAAAACAATGTAAAATTTGATTATGATTTAAAAAAAAAGAATTGGTTTAATATAGGTGGTAAAACTAAGATTTATTATAAAGCTAGCAATTTAAAAGATTTAATTAAATTTTTAAGAAAAATAGAAGAAAAAGAGAAAATATTTGTTCTTTCTGGCGGCTCAAATACTTTGATAACTGACAAAACTTATAACGGAGTTGTAATTAAACTTTCAAGTAATTTTAATAACATTTCACTTTTATCTGACGAAATAGTTATCGCAGGAAGCGCTGTTAGTGATAAATCTCTTTCAAAATTTGCAATGGATAATAGTATAGGTGGATTTGAATTTCTCTCTTGTATCCCTGGCACAGTAGGTGGAGGAATAAAGATGAATGCAGGTTGTTTTGACAGGGAGTTTAAAGATATCTTAATTTCGATACAAGCAATTAACAAATCAGGACAAGTTATAACAATACCGGCAAAAGATATTAATTTTGAATATAGAAACAGCAACTTATCAGATGATTTAATTTTTCTAAGCGCATCATTTAAAGGTTATAAAAAAAAATTAGATGTAATTAAAAATGAAATGATGGATCTAAAAAAAAAAAAAGAAAAAGCTCAACCTACTAGAATTAAAACTAGTGGAAGTACTTTTAAAAACCCGGTAAATCAGACAGATAAAAAAGTTTGGCAATTAATAAAAGCATCAGTATCACTCGAAAAATCCTTTGGAGACGCGTGTATTTCCCAAAAACATTGTAATTTTTTTGTTAATAAGGGAAACGCTAAATTTGAAGATATGAAGAATTTAATAGAATTTGTATCTGAAAGCGTTTTAAAGGAAACTGGAATTAAATTAGAAACAGAGATTAAAATTTTAGAATAAATTGAAAAAAAAAATACTTATACTTTCAGGCGGAATTTCAAAAGAAAGATTAATTAGTCTTGATACAGGTTTGCAAGTTGCAAATGAGCTAAAAAAGAATGGTTATAAAGTAAAAATTTCTGAACCAGATAATAATTTAGCAAAAAATATTAATCTTTTTAAACCAAATATTGTCTTCAATGCACTACATGGACAGTTCGGTGAAGATGGTTATATACAGACTATTCTAGAAGGATTTAAAATACCCTACACACACTCGGGTGCAATCCCTTCATCAATAGCAATGGATAAAGAAATTTCGAAGAAAATTTTTATAAGCAATAAAATTCTCACTCCAAAGCACATAATATATTCATTTAATAAAAAGACTTCAGGCTTAATAAAAGTAATAGATAAAAAACTTAAATTTCCAGTAGTTGTTAAACCAATAAATGAAGGTTCAAGTGTTAATGTTTTTATTTGTACAAAAAAAAATATTTCAAAAGTTTTAGCTTCAATTAAAATTTATAAGCAAATAATGATAGAGGAATTTATTGCTGGAAGAGAGATTCAGGTTGCGATAATGGGAAAAAAAAAATTGGGAGCTATAGAGCTTAAGCCTAAAAGAAAATTTTATGATTATAAGGCTAAATATAATGCTAAAGCTAAAACTCAACATATAATACCTGTAGAATTATCTAAAAGTAAATTAAATGAAATTATGAGTATCGCACTTAAAGCTCATGATGTTATTGGTTGCAAAGGTGTGACTAGATCTGATTTTAAATTCCATAAAAATAAGTTTTACTTGTTAGAAATTAATACTCAGCCAGGTATGACAAAATTATCTCTTGTACCCGAAATAGCAGCTTACAATAAAATAAGTTTTATAAAGTTAATTGAATGGATTTTAAAAGATGCATCAACGAAAAGGTAAAAAAATTTTAATTTATTTTTTTTTATTACTTTTAGTTGGCTCAGTAAACAATATTGAATTAAATAATATTAATTTTCATAAAATTAAAGACATTGATGTCAGAGGATTAGAAGATAATAATAATATTATTTTAATGAATGAAATTAGAAAATTAAACTTAAGTAATATTTTTTTTATAAATAAAAAGAGAATTTCAAATCAAATAAGCTTAAATAATTTAGTTGAAGAATTTAAAGTTTTTAAAAAGTATCCCTATGTTTTAGATGTTCATGTTAAAAAAACAAAATTTATAGCAAGAACAAACCATCAAGGAAAAATTTTTCTTATAGGTTCAAATGGAAAACTTTCATCAAATAAATCTTACAATAATGAATTGCCATTCATTTTTGGCAAACTTGATGTTTCTGAGTTCTTAAATATCAAAAAGAAAATTGATGAATCTAGTTTTTCTTATAATGAAATTAAAAATTTATATTATTTTTCATCTAGAAGGTGGGATTTTGAACTTAGAAATAATGTGTTAATAAAATTACCTAACAATAATACTGAAGATTCTTTAGAGTTAGCATTTGAATTTTTACGAAATAATAATTTCAATGATATAAAAATTATTGATGCTAGAATTAAGAATCAAATTATTATAAATGATTGAAGAAACAGATATTGAAATTTATTTATTTCTTTCAAAAAATAAATTTCAAGTTTGTGTATTTAATAAAAAAAATCATAATAATCTTTATAGTCATGAAGTAAAAGTTGATCATGAATTTAATTTTCAAGAGACAAATGACTTGTCAAAATTTCTCGATAAAAATATTTATAAAATAGAGAGATTAACTGGCAATTTCATTAAGAATATTATTCTGATAATTGATTATGATAAAAATTTAAATGTGAAAATTTCAACGAAAAAAAAAAATTATGAAAATGTTATTAATAAAAAATATTTAGATAATATTTTGATCGACCTAAAGGATTTATTTAAACAATATTACCATGATCAAAAAATTATGCATATGATAATTGATAATTATGTTGTTAATGGTAAAAAATATTCTTCATTAGAAAATGATCAAAATATTCAACAGTTATGTCTTGAAGTAAATTTTATATCAATTTCAAATGATTTAGTTTTTATATTCGAAAAATTAATGGAAAAATATCAAATTAAGGTTAGCCAATATATGTGTGGAAACTACATCAAAAATTATCTTGATGAAGACAATAATGAATTATCATTAATAGCTTATAAGTTAAAAAATGGTATGAATAAAAATGAGGTTATCTTAGTTCCAAAAAATATAGAAAATAGTGGTTTTTTTGAAAAATTTTTTCAACTATTTAGTTAAAACTGTTTTTTCTGGTAACATTTGTTGTTTTTATAATTCAACGTAATTCATTTAATAATTGTGTGTGAATTATTTAACTCAAAAATCAATTAAAAATAATGTTTCATTTAGTGGAGTAGCTCTACATAGTGGATTAGATGTAAATATTTGCATAAAACCAGCAGAACCTAATTTTGGCATTGTTTTTAAAAGAGTAGATATTAATAATAACAATTTAGTTTATCCAAACTTTATGAATGTTACAAATACCTCTTTGAATACAACTATAGAAAATGATTTTGGAGTAAAAGTTTCAACAATAGAACATTTAATGGGTGCATTATTTGGTTTGGGCATTGATAATGCCTTAATTGAAATTGACAATGAGGAAGTGCCAATTCTCGATGGTTCAGCTAAAGAATTTATCAATAAAATTTTATCTTCAGGAATAAAAGTAAGTGATGCTCCAATTAAAATTATTAAAATTAATAAAAAGATAGAATATAAAGATGGGGCAAGATTTATTTCAATTCAACCATCTACACTAAGTTTGGACATTGATTTTGAATTAAAATATGAAAACCAAATCATTGGGAATCAAAGAAATAAAGTTAAAGTTTTTGAAGATGACCTAACAGATATTTATAATTCAAGAACATTTTGTTTATATGATGATATTGAACTGATTAAAAAAAATGGTCTAGCAAAAGGTGGAAGTTTAGATAATGCGATAGTTGTAAAAGATAAAGAAATAATGAATCCGGAAGGTTTAAGAAATGACTATGAATTTGTTAATCATAAAATTTTAGATTGCATTGGTGACCTTTATACATCTGGTTATAGAATAGTAGCTGGAGTCACTTGTTCTCAAGGTGGCCACTATTTAACAAACCAATTATTAAGAAAAGTATTTCAAAACAAAGAAAACTTTTCAATTATAGAAATTAAAGAAAAAAACCTTCCTCATACTCTGATAAACAGAAATTTATTAAGATCAATAGCCTAATAATAAAGATAACTTTAAAATTCCCTTTTAACTAAGTATAAACAAGAGATGAAAATAAATAATTTTTTTTCAATTTTTCTAATGATATTTCTACTTTTGGGTTGTGCAAAAGAGGCAAAAAATAAATCTGTAATAGATGAAAAAGATTTAGATTTACAAGTTCTTGAAGCATATGAAGAAGGTATGAATGCATTAAATGGAGGTGATGTTTTGTTTGCAGCTCAAAAGTTTAATGAAGCAGAAACTCTTTACCCCCAGTCTGAGTGGGCTCCAAAGTCAGCATTGATGGCTGCATATTCATATTACAGTCAAGATTATTATGGCGATGTAATAGCAGAATTAAATAGATTCTTAAGAGTATATCCTAAATATGATGATTTAGATTATGTATACTATTTATTGGGTATTTCATATTATGAGCAAATTGTTGATGAAAAAAAAGATTTACAATCAATAAATAATGCAAAAAAATATTTTAAAATAGTGAAAGAAAATTATCCAAATAGTGAATATGCACTAGATGCAAATTTTAAAATTGATTTTATAAACGATATTCTTGCATCAAAGGAAATGTATATTGGCAGATATTATTATGATAAAAAAAAATGGATACCTGCAATTAATAGATTTCAAACAGTAATAAATGATTATGAAACAACAATTTATACTGAAGAAGCACTCCATAGATTGGTTGAAGTGCATTATAGAATAGGTTTAAAAAATGAGGCTCAAAAATATGCGGAACTTTTGGGTTATAACTATCAATCATCTGAATGGTATAAAAAATCATATGCTGTTTTTAATAAAAACTATGAAAAAAATAAAAAAAGAATTAATAAAAAGAAAAAAAATACTATTTTAAAAAAATTTAAATCTCTTTTAGATTGAGATGAATAAAAAAGAAATAGAAAGTAAATATATAAATAAAATAAAATTATTAAATGAATTTAATAAATTTTATTATGACAAAAGCAATCCCAAGATTTCTGATAAAGAATATGATGATTTAAAAAAAGAAATCTTAATATTAGAAAAAAATTTTAATTTTTTAAAATCAGTTAAATCACCATCAAAAATTGTAGGCTATAAACCATCAAAAAATTTTAAAAAGGCGCAGCATAGAATCCCAATGCTTTCATTGGCAAATGCTTTTGATGAAAAGGATCTTCTAAATTTTGAAAAAAAAATTTTAAATTTTTTATCTCAAAAAAATAATTATAGAATTTCATACAGTGCAGAACCAAAAATAGATGGAATTTCAGCTTCGCTTACATATAAAAATGGTGAGTTTGTAACTGGATTATCAAGAGGCGATGGCAAAGAGGGTGAAGATATAACAGTAAATCTTAAAACAATTAAGAATATTCCAAAAAAAATTTCATCAAAAGATTTTCCAAATGAAATTGATATTAGAGGAGAAGTTTTTATCAAAAATAGTGATTTTGAATTTTTAAAAGAAAAGTTTGCAAATCCAAGAAATGCAGCATCTGGTTCATTAAGACAGAAAAATCCTGAGGAAACTAAAAAAATACCCTTGAAATTTATTGCTTATACTTTTGGTTATGAACAAGGGTTAAAGCTTAAAAATCAATATGAATATTTAAAAAAGTTAAATGAATGGGGTTTTGAAACTAACCCACTAAATAAATTAATCACAGGTGTAAAAAATTTATTAAATAATTATAATGAGATAGAAAAAAAAAGATCCGAAATAGATTTTGATATAGATGGAATTGTTTACAAAATTAATGATTTTAATCTACAAAAAAGACTTGGGAATGTTGCAAATGCTCCAAGATGGGCAATAGCTCATAAATTTTCTTCAAATAAAGGAATTTCGGTTATTAAAAGTATTGAAATTCAAATTGGAAGAACAGGTGCCCTAACACCAGTTGCAAAAATAAAACCTATCAACATAGGTGGTGTAATTGTTTCTAATGCAACACTGCATAATGAAGATGAAATTTACAGAAAAGATATAAGAGTTGGTGATACTGTAACTGTAGAAAGAGCTGGTGATGTTATTCCTCATATTTTGTCTGTTGATTTAAAAAAAAGATCAAAAAATTTAAAAAAATTTAATTTTCCAAAAAATTGTCCTTCATGTGGATCAAAAACAATTAAAGAATTTAATATAATAACTAAAAAAAATGATGCAGTTAGAAGGTGCACAAGTGAAGGTTATGAGTGTAAAAAAATTACTATAGAAAAATTAAAACACTTTGTTTCTAAGGAAGCTCTAAATATTGATGGATTTGGAAAAAAAATTGTTGAGAACTTTTATAAATTAAAATTTATAAGATTTCCTCAAGATATTTTTAGATTAGATTTTAAAAAAATAGAAAAGCTAGAGGGCTGGGGCAGGTTATCAGCTCAAAATTTAAGATATGCAATAAATGAAAAGAAAAATATTTCTATAGAAAGATTAATTTATTCTTTGGGAATAAGACATATAGGTTTAGAAAATGCAAAACTGATTTCAAAGTATTTTAAATCATTTTCAAAATTTAAAGCTTTATCTAAAAATAAGGAATATAATGAATTATTGAATATTGATGGAATAGGTGAGACCCAAGTAAATTCAGTAAAAAATTTCTTTTCAAATAAGATAAATATAGATGTGCTGCATCAGCTTGAATCAATCTTAAATATTAAAGATGTTTTAGAAGAAAATAAAAATGGAAAATTAAAAGATAAAACATTTATGATAACCGGAAAACTAAATGGTATAAGCCGAGCAGAGATTAAGTCTTTGATTGAAGTAAACTCAGGAACAACAATCAGTAGTGTGTCAAAAAAACTTGATTATTTAATTGTTGGAGAGAAACCCACAAAAAGAAAGATTGAAGCTGCTAAAAATTTAAAAATAAATACTTTAGATCAAAAACAATTTTTAACATTGTTAAATGAAACTAGCTAGCCATTTTCTTTCTTTTAAATTTAAATATTTAGAAACTTTAGAATAAACATTCATATGATATTTAAATAGATAATTTTTTTCAGCAGAAGATAAAAGTTTGTAATTGATCAATTCTTTTTCTATGGGAGCAAGTGTTAAATTTTCAAAAAATAATTTTTTTCTAATTCTTTTAACAAACAATAAATTTTCAATACGTATACCAAATTGATCTTCTTTGTAGAAACCTGGCTCATTACTTAGAATCATTCCTTCTTTAATTTCTACTTTATTGATTTTTGAAATTGATTGTGGACCTTCGTGGACATTTAAAAAAAAACCAACACCATGCCCTGTTCCATGGGCATAATCTAGATTGCTTTTTTTTAGAAATTTACGAGCTCGTTTATCTATTTTACTTCCAGTATTATCTTTTTTAAGATTGGTATTTGCAACTGCAATATGACCCTTGAGAACTTTTGTAAAAACATCTTTGATATTTGATTTAGGTTTTGAAAAACAGATGGTTCTTGTTACATCAGTTGTTCCAAACTTATATTGACCTCCGGAGTCGCATAAAAAAATATCTTCTTTTCTAATAATTCTACATTTCTTTTTTTTTGCTCTATAATGAACTATTGCACCATTTTTTCCTGATCCAGCAATTGTATCAAAACTTGGATATAAATAATTTTTATTCATTTTTCTAAATTTTTCTAATTTATTTTGTGCTTGAACCTCATCAATTTTTTTCTTGTTAGTATTTTTAATCCAATAAATAAATTTCGTTAAAGCAGCACCATCAATAATGTGAGTATTAATCATATTTTTTATTTCAATTTTATTTTTAATTGCTTTTAAAAGATAAGTTGGATCTTTTCTTTTTATAATCTTAAATTTAGACTTAATTATATTCTCAAAATAAACTGAGCATGACTTATTATCTATAATAAAATTATTTCCTTTTAATTGAATAATTTTTTTTGAAAAATCTTCTATGTTAATTAATTCATTGTAATTGATTATTTTTTCTTTAATAAGATTTTTAGTTTTTTTAATGTTGCTAATTAGAATTAGTTTCTTATTTTTACTAATAATTAATCTACAATTTGGTATAGGGCTGTTAGGTACATCTCCACCTCTAATATTCAAAATCCAAGCCACATTTTCAGGAGCACTTATAAATAAGTAATCAGATTTATTTTTTTTTAAATATTTAGAAATTTTATTAATTTTTGAAGTATAACTTTCTCCGACAATATTTTTACTTAATGAAAAAAAAGGAAAATCATCTTTAATTTTTTTTTTGATAATTTCATCAATCAAATTTTTATTAATAAATTTAATTTTATTATTTTTTAAAAAAAATGTTTTTGCTTGGTGATAAGTAATTAATTTTGGATCGATACCTAATGTTAAATTCTTAAATAAATTACAATTAATTATTTTTTCATAATTTATAATCTCAAAATTTTTACCAGACTCAATTTGACTTTGAATTGTGTATCTCCCATCAGTAAATAAATAATTTTTATTTTTTAAAATAATAGCTAATCCTGCTGAACCACTAAAGTTAGATATAATTTTTAATCTATTAATTTTTGAATATTCAGTAAAATAATCATCATTTTTTGGAACAATATATCCATCAATATTATAAGTTTTTAATTTTTCTTTAAGAGCATTAATTATTTTATTCATTTAATTCTTTTTTGATAACGTATCCATCCTGGACTACGCGTTCCTTCTTCTAATTCAAAATCTTGATTAAAGTCAAAATCATCAATTTCTTCAGCTTCTTCATCAAAAAATGAATTTTTTTCTAAATGTTTTTCAGGCAACTCTTCAATAAACCTTGACGCCATACTGTCAATCCAATCACCTTGATAAAATCTATTCATTGAAAAAGATATGATAGCTTTTTTTTTTGCTCTAGTAATGCCTACATAAGCTAAACGACGTTCTTCCTCTAAGCCATTTTGACCTTTTTCTTCAATTGATTTTTGATGAGGAAATAGTCCTTCCTCCCAACCAGGTAAAAAAACTACTTCAAATTCAAGTCCTTTTGCACCATGCATGGTCATCATGTTAATCTTTTCACCCTCCCATTCTTGATCGACAGATGTTGCAAGAGAAACGTGTTCTAAAAAACTTTCAAGATTATCAAATTCTTTTAACGCATTTAATAGTTCTTTTATATTTTCTAATCTATTTTCGTTATCTACATCTTTCTTGTTTTTTAACATTCCTGAATAACCAGATTCGTCTAAAACAATTTGTAATAACTTAACGTGACTAATTTTTTTAATTATTAAATCATTTCTCCATTTACTAAGTGATTTAAGAAAAAAACTAAGGCCAATTTTAGCTTTTGGTTTTACTAAATTCTGCTCAATCATCTTTATTGAAGCTAATTCTAAACTTAAATTTTTTTCTTTTGCAAACTCATGTACACCTTTTAAAGTAGTATCACCAATCGATCTTTTTGGATTATTAACAATTCTTTCAAAAGCCAAATCATCTTTTTCTTGATTTATTAATCGTAAATAGGCCACACAATCTTTTATTTCTGCTCTCTCATAAAATTTAGTTCCACCTAAAATTCTATAAGGCATACCAATTTTCAGAAATCTTTCCTCAAATTCTCTTGTTTGAAATATTGCTCTAACCAGAATTGCTATATTGTTATATGAATATTTTTTTTTTATTTTTTTTTCAATTTCATCAGAGACACCAATGGCTTCATCTTTTCCATTTTTAAAGCAGTTTAATTTTACTAAATCTCCATCTTCCATATCAGTTGTTAAATTTTTCCCAACTCTATTTTGATTGTTTGCTATAAGATTAGAAGCAACAGATAAAATATTTTGAGAAGATCTATAATTTTGCTCTAATCTTATTACTTTAGTATTTTCATAAACTTGATCAAATTCCAAAAAATTTTTTATTTCTGCCCCTCTCCAACTATAAATAGATTGATCATCGTCACCTACGCAGCATAGATTTTTATTTTTTTCAGATAAAAGATTTAACCATTTACTCTGTATAAAATTTGTATCTTGATATTCATCGACTAAAATATATTTAAAATTATTAGTATAAATTTTTCTTATATCATCATGGTGTTCTAAAATTTTTACAGTATGTAAAATTAAATCACCAAAATCACACGAATTTAAATCAATTAGTTTTTGTTGGTAAATTTTATAAAGAGGAAGGATAGTTTTTTCATAAATATCTTTATTATTTATTATTACTTCTGAAGGGTAGTATCCTTTATTTTTCCATCTATCAATAATAGCAAGTGTAAATCTTGGAGCTAATTGTTTTATATCAATGTTTTCTGCTTTACATATATTTTTAATT
>Ga0209335_10004098_pt1 | contig 14122 bp, 11 predicted proteins | sample COG_09_FD_184753 | JGI IMG/M metagenome (GOLD analysis project Ga0209335, IMG submission 184753) | Pelagic Microbial community sample from North Sea - COGITO 998_met_09 (SPAdes) (version 2) | ecosystem: Environmental > Aquatic > Marine > Neritic zone/Coastal water | place: Helgoland, sampling...
TAGGATTTATAATTATTTATTATATTAAAAGTTAGTATGAAAAAAATTAAGCTTACAATTTTAACATTTATTTTAGCATTTAGTTTTTCAATTCAATCGAATTCAAATACTGTACCAGCCTCTTTTGCGGATCTTGCAGAAAGGTTGATGCCATCAGTTGTAAATATTTCAACTACTCAAACAGTAACTACAACAACTAATCCATTTCCATTTCAATTTCCTCCAGGTTCACCCTTTGAGGATATGTTTAAAGAATTTGGAACCCCTCAAGAAAGAAAATCATCAGCACTAGGATCTGGTTTTATAATTGATGAAAAAGGGATAGTGGTTACGAATAATCACGTTATTCAAGATGCAGAAGATATTATCGTAAGAGTAAATGGTGATGAAGAATATAAAGCAAAAGTAATAGGAGCTGACCCTTTATCAGATATTGCAGTACTAAAACTAGAAACTGAAGATAAATTTATTCCAGTTGCTTTTGGAGACTCTGACAAAGCAAGAATTGGAGATTGGGTGATAGCTATTGGAAACCCATTTGGTTTAGGTGGAACAGTTACGTCAGGAATTATATCAGCAAGAAATAGATCAATTGGTCTCTCAAGATATGAAGATTACATTCAAACAGATGCATCGATTAATTCTGGAAATTCAGGAGGTCCGTTGTTTGATATGGACGGTAATGTTATAGGGATTAATACAGCGATACTTGGAAGAAACGGATCAATTGGAATTGGTTTTTCAATTCCAGCAAACAGCGCAAAAATAGTCATAGATCAACTAATAGAGTTTGGTGAAACTAAAAGAGGCTGGCTTGGTGTTAGAATTCAAGATGTTACAAAAGAAATTGCAGATGTTGAGAAATTAGATGAACCTAGAGGGGCATTGGTTGCAAGTGTTGCAGAAAATAGTCCATCAGCCAAAGGTGGAATTAAAGCTGGTGACATTATTTTAGAATTTGATGGAACTAGAATAAATCAAATGAAAGAATTACCTGCAATTGTTGCAAAAACAAAAGTTGGAACAACGGTAAAAGTTAAAATTTGGAGAAATAAAAAAGAATTAACAAAAAATATTCTTTTGGGAAGATTGGAAACTTCAAATGATTTTAAAGTTAGTGAAAAAAAATCTGAACCTCCTAAAGATATAATTATAGAAGACTTAAAAATTACAGTTAGAAAACTAACCAAAGAAGATATCAAGACTAGAAAACTTCCAAATCAAACCACAGGATTGGTTGTTACAAAGATAGGGAATACTAGCCCGTTACAAAAATCAATAGAGACCAATAGTATTATAGTTGAGGCTCAAAAAATAAAAATTAAGAATGCAAAAGATTTAGAAAAGATTGTTAAAGATGTTTTAGAATCTAATCAAAAAACAATTTTACTAGCAATATATAACAATCAAAATCAAAGAAGATATATTGGTGTTAAGATATACTAATCATGGATTTAAAATCCAAGATTATTTTAATTTCTGGACCAACTGCTTCGGGTAAATCTAATTTTTCAATTAAACTTGCTAAAAAAATTAATGGTGAAATCGTTAATGCAGATAGTATGCAGATTTACAAAGAATTAAAAATTTTATCAGCACGCCCTTACCTTAAAGACTATCAAAAAATAAAACATCACCTGTATGGTTTTCACAATGTAAAAAAAAATTTTTCTACAGGAGATTGGTTAAAATATTCAATTAAGAAAATTAAAGAAATCAGGGCAAGAAAAAAAACTCCAATTTTTGTGGGAGGGACAGGATTGTATTTTAAAGCTCTAACTGATGGATTAGTAAGTATTCCCAATATTCCAATTCAATTTAGAAACAAAATAAGAGCTTTACATAAAAGTTTAGGGCAAAAAAAATTTTATCAAAAACTTGTAAAGCTTGATTCAAATTCTAAAAAAAGAATTAACTTAACTGATACTCAAAGATCAATTAGAGCTTACGAAGTTAAACAATTTACTAAAAAATCCTTATATGATTGGTTTGAAAATACAAAATCATATTTTGCTAAAGATGATTTTTTTAAAATTTACATAGATTATCCACGTGAAGAGCTAATCCAAAGAATTAACAAAAGAACTGAGCAAATGATTAAGATTGGAGCAATTAACGAAGTTAAAAGATTTCTAAAATTAAAAGTTAGAAAAGATAAAAGCGTCAATAAAGCCATCGGTATCCAAGAAATAAAAGAATATCTAGAAAAAAGAAAAGATATGAGCGATGTTATTGAAAAAATATCAATAAAGACTAGACAATATGCAAAAAGGCAAAGTACTTGGGCTAGAAGCAACATGGTAAGCTGGTTAAAATTATCGCCACAAGACTTAAATAAATTTTTAAAAAAAATTAAATAATTCACTCTAAAACTTGACCAATCAGTACAACTTCAGCTAGATTGCGAAATGCCAAAATTATATACTGGAGCAGAAATTGTATTTAAATGTCTTGAAGAAGAAAAGGTAAATCATATTTTTGGTTATCCTGGAGGGGCAGTTCTTCCAATTTATGATGAACTAAAAAATCATATAACTATTAAACATATTTTGGTGAGACACGAACAAGGCGCTGGTCATGCAGCAGAAGGTTATGCAAGATCTTCAGGTAAGCCTGGAGTTGTTTTAGTTACCTCTGGACCAGGTGCAACAAATGTTGTCACTGCATTAACTGATGCATACATGGACTCTGTTCCATTAGTATGTATTTCAGGACAGGTCCCAACTCATTTAATTGGTACAGATGCTTTTCAGGAATGTGATACGACTGGAATTACAAGGCCATGTACAAAACACAATTGGTTAGTAAAAGATATTAAAGACCTTCAAAGAATTATGCATGAAGCATTTAAAGTTGCAACAACAGGCAGACCTGGACCAGTATTAGTTGATATACCAAAAGATATTCAATTTGCAAAAACCAAATATGTTTATCTTAAAAAAGAAAAGAAAATAGAAATTAAAAATAAAAATAGATTTAATCAAAAAGATATTGATCAATTAATTGAGCTAATGAACAAAGCTTCAAAACCAATTTTTTATACTGGTGGAGGTGTTGTAAACTCTGGACCAAAAGCTAGTGAGCTTTTAAGGGAATTAGTTGCATTAACTGGTTTTCCAATCACATCAACTCTTCAGGGCCTAGGTTCATATCCTGGTAACGATAATCAATTTTTAGGAATGCTTGGTATGCATGGTACTTATGAGGCTAATAACGCAATGCACGATTGTGATTTATTAATTAATATTGGTGCAAGATTTGATGATCGTATTACTGGTAAAATTGATGAGTTCTCTCCTAAATCGAAAAAAGTACATATTGATATAGATCCATCATCAATTAATAAAATTATAAAAGTAGATTTAGCAATTGTCGGAGATGTAACAGATGTTATTAAATCAACAACTAAAACATTAAAAAAGAAAAATATTAATTTAGAAAAATCGAATAAACAAAAAATTTCTAAATGGTGGCAGCAAATAGAAAAATGGAGAACAAAACAATCTTTAAATTTTATCAACAGTGATAAAATAATTAAGCCGCAACATGCTGTTCAAAGACTCTATGAATTAACTAAAGATCAAGATACCTTTATTACTACGGAGGTTGGTCAACATCAAATGTGGGCAGCCCAACACTATAAATTTAATAAACCAAATAGATGGATGACTTCAGGAGGTCTTGGTACTATGGGGTATGGTCTACCAGCTGCAATAGGTGTGCAGGTTGCAAATCCAAAAAAATTAGTAGTTGATGTTGCGGGTGAAGCTTCAATTTTAATGACTATGCAAGAGATCTCAACTGCAATTCAGTATAATTTACCAATAAAAATTTTTATTTTGAATAACCAATATATGGGAATGGTTAGACAATGGCAGGAATTACTTCATGAAAAAAATTATTCAGAAAGTTATTCTGAGGCTTTACCTGATTTTGTAAAATTAGCTGAGGCTTATGGGTGCGTTGGTATTAGAGCTGAAAATCCAGATGAATTAGATGAAAAAATAGAAGAAATGATTAGTATTGACAAGCCTGTGATTTTTGATTGCCATGTTGATCAAGCAGAGAATTGTTTCCCAATGATTCCATCAGGAAAACCTCATAATCAAATGTTATTAGGTCCAAAAGACCAAGAAGAAAATAAAATTACAGGTAAAGGAAAAGCGTTAGTTTAATGCCAAAATCTAAATCAGCGTATAGCGCTCCAACTAAGCAGAGTAAATTAGAGACGCATATAATTGTAGTTTGGGTAGATAACGAAGCAAGTGTCCTCTCTAGAGTAGTAGGTCTTTTCTCTGGGAGAGGTTATAATATCGAGTCACTTGCTGTGGCTGAAGTTGACCAAAAAAATAATTTATCAAGAATTACTATTGTAACCACAGGAACACCTGAAGTAATTGAGCAAATTGTGCTTCAACTTAAAAAATTGGTTCCAGTTCACAAAGTAGCAAATTTTAAAAGAGAGGATAAAAATGTCATTTTTAAAGAAATGGCATTACTTAAATTCCTTGGAAATAATACTAAAATTAAGAAGGTTTTAAATACTTGTAAAAAATATAATCCAGTTATATTAGATCAATCAACAAAATCTGCTGTAATACAAATTACAGCATTACGTAGAGAAATTGACAATATGACAAAAAAATTAAAATCGCTCGGTCTAATAAGTGTCTCAAGAACTGGAGCTGTAGCAATGACAAGAGGCGCAAAAATATTTAACTAATTAATAAGGAGAAAAATAAAATGAAAATGTTTTATGAAAAAGATGCAGATGTAGAATTAATTAAGAATAAAAAAATTGCAATCTTTGGATATGGAAGCCAAGGTCATGCGCATGCTTTAAATTTAAAAGATAGTGGAGTTAAAGAAATTGTTGTAGCTTTAAGAGAAGGGTCCTCAAGTGCAGCCAAAGCCGAGTCTAAAGGATTAAAAGTTATGAATTTATCAGATGCAGCTGCTTGGGCAGATGTAGTTATGATTTTAACACCAGACGAATTGCAAGCTGAAATTTATAAAAATCATATTGAGCAAAGAGTTAAAGAAGGAACAAGTATTGCATTTGCTCACGGATTGAATGTTCATTACGATTTAATCAAAGCAAGAAAAGATTTAGATGTATTTATGGTTGCTCCAAAAGGACCTGGTCATTTAGTTAGAAGCGAATATGAAAAAGGCGGTGGTGTTCCTTGTTTGTTTGCAGTTCATCAAAATGGCTCAGGAAAAGCTAGAGATCTTGCGTTATCATACGCCTCAGCAGTAGGAGGGGGAAGATCTGGTATTATTGAAACTACATTTAAAGATGAAGTCGAAACAGATTTATTTGGAGAACAAACTGTTTTGTGTGGAGGTTTAGTTGAGCTAATAAAAAGTGGATATGAAACATTAACAGAAGCAGGCTATGAACCTGAAATGGCATATTTTGAAACAGTTCATGAAGTAAAATTAATTGTAGATTTAATTTATGAAGGGGGAATTGCTAATATGAATTATTCAATCTCTAATACTGCAGAATATGGTGAGTATGTTTCTGGACCTAGAGTTGTAAAGAAAGATGAAACTAAAAAAAGAATGAAAGAAGTTCTGGCTGATATTCAATCTGGAAAATTCACTAAAGAATGGATGGATGAATGTAAAAATGGTCAAAAAAACTTTCTTACAACTAGAGCTAAATTAGCGGAGCATTCAGTAGAAAAAGTTGGTGCTGAGTTAAGAGCCATGATGCCATGGATTGGTAAGAAAAAATTAGTTGATAGCGATAAGAACTAATTTTTTATAAAGACCTAAAACGATCAATATTTGTTGCTTGAATTTAACAATTATTTTGCAATCTCACTTATAGATTGTATTATAACTTAGCAAATAAATTCAATTATGAGCAATAAAGATAAAGTTTTTATATTTGATACAACTATGCGTGATGGTGAGCAATCACCTGGAGCGTCTATGAGCTTAGAGGAGAAAATTCAAATTTCTAGAATTTTTGATGAACTAGGTATTGATATAATTGAGGCTGGATTTCCAATTGCTTCCCCCGGAGACTTTGAAGCGGTGACAGCAATAAGTAAAATTGTAAAAAACTCAATTCCTTGTGGTTTATCAAGAGCAAGTAAAAAAGATATTGATGCTTGTCATGAAGCATTAAAAGCAGCACCAAGATTTAGAATTCACACATTCATATCTACTAGCCCATTACACATGAAACATAAGTTAAATAAAACTCCAGAACAAGTTTTGGACGCAATAAAGGAAAGTGTAACTTATGCAAGAAATTTAACAGACGATGTTGAATGGTCTTGTGAGGATGGTACAAGAACGAACATGGATTTCATGTGCAAAATAGTTGAGTTAGCAATAAGTAGTGGTGCCAAAACTATAAACATACCGGATACAGTTGGATATACAATTCCATCTGAATTTACAAAAATTATTTCCACACTAAGAAATAAAGTTCCAAATATTGATAAAGCAATTTTATCAGTTCATTGTCATAACGATTTAGGTTTAGCGGTTGCTAATTCTTTAGCGGGTGTTGCAGCAGGTGCTAGACAGGTTGAATGTACAATTAATGGGATAGGTGAAAGAGCTGGAAATGCAGCTCTTGAGGAAATTGTAATGGCTATAAGAACAAGAAATGATTTAATGCCTTATTCTACTGGAATTAAGACTGAATTATTAAGTAAGGCTTCAAAAATAGTTTCAAATGCAACTTTCCCAGTTCAGTTTAATAAAGCAATTGTTGGAAAAAATGCATTTGCTCATGAAGCAGGAATTCACCAAGATGGAATGTTAAAAAATAGAGAAACTTATGAAATCATGACTCCAGAAAGTGTTGGGGTTAAAAAAACTTCTCTTGTGATGGGCAAACACTCAGGAAGACATGCATTCAAGGAAAAATTAAATGATCTAGGTTATGCCGATGTAACAGATGACGTAATTCAAACAGCATTTGGAAAATTTAAAGTTTTAGCTGACAAAAAAAAACATGTTTATGATGATGATATAATGGCTTTAGTTGATGATAGTTTAATTACTGATAATCAAATTAATGCAATTAATTTGAAATCTTTAAAAGTTTTTGCAGGAACTGGAGAGCCTCAAAAAGCTGAAATGACTTTAGATGTTTATGGCGAGGTTAAAAAAACATCAGAAACTGGTGATGGACCTGTTGATGCAATATTTAAATGTATTAAAGTTTTGTATCCACATGAAGTAAAATTACAATTGTACCAAGTTCACGCAGTGACAGAGGGGACAGATGCACAGGCAACAGTAAGTGTTAGAATTGAAGAAAAAGGAAAAACGACTGTTGGTCAGGCAGCTGATACAGATACTTTAGTAGCCTCTGCCAACGCTTATTTAAGCGCATTAAATAAAATGATAATTAAAAGAGATAAATCTGCTCCAATGGAGCAAGAAAATCAAAAGGTAAGAGGTATATAAATGGGGTTATTCGATAAAGTTAAAAGAATTTGGAGTCAAGATATGGCAATAGATCTTGGAACAGCAAATACTTTAGTTGTTTTGAAAGGTCAAGGAGTTGTTCTAAATGAACCATCTGTTGTTGCAATAGTTGATCAAGGTGGAAAGAAAAATGTTTTAGCAGTTGGAGATGAAGCAAAAACTATGCTTGGAAGGACGCCTGGAAACATAAGTGCTATTAGACCTTTAAGAGATGGTGTGATTGCGGATTTTATTGTGACTGAAGAGATGATTAAGCACTTCATAAAAAAAGTTCATAAAGGTAGTACATTTGCAAATCCTAGAATTTTGATTTGTGTTCCAACAGGCTCAACTCCTGTTGAAAGAAAAGCCATTCAGGATAGCGCACTTGCAGCAGGTGCAAGAAGAGTTCAACTAATTGAAGAACCTATTGCTGCTGCCATTGGAGCTGGTCTTCCAATTTCTGAAGCAACAGGATCAATGGTTATTGATATAGGTGGTGGTACAAGTGAAATAGCTGTTATGTCTTTAGGCGGCTTAGTTTATTCTAAGTCCTTAAGAGTCGCAGGAGATGCAATGGATGGCGCTATAGTTAATTATATGAGAAAAGAGTACAATCTATTAATAGGCGATACTACTGCTGAAAAAATTAAAAAAGAAATGGGAACAGCTATACCAACTGGAAACAATACTTATCCAGTTAAAGGAAGAGATTTAAGATCTGGTACACCAAAAGAAGTAAATATTACTGAGGAAGATACTGCAGAAGCGTTAAATGATATTATGAAAGAAATGGTTAATTCAATAAAACAAGCTTTAGAAAATACTCCACCTGAATTATCTGCTGATTTAGTTGATATGGGATTGACTTTAACAGGTGGTGGAGCATTGTTAAAAAATATTGATAAACGTTTTTCTAAAGAGACAGGTTTACCTGTACATGTCGCTGATGATCCTTTGTCATGTGTCGCTATTGGTACAGGAAAAGCTTTGGATCAAGAAGAAACTTTTTCTACTATGCTATCTGAATATTAAGAAAAATGGCTAGAAGCAGAGATGATTTCGTAATAGCCATTAGATCTGCATTCTTAAAAAAAAAAGATAAACAGAAATTTTCGTTATTAACTTTATTATTTTTATCTATTTTTGTAATTGTTTTAAGTAATTATAATTTTAAGATTATAGAACTTGTAAAAATAGGTATAAATGAAGTTACATATAGAGTTTCATTTTTAGTATCATTACCAGAAAATAAAATACAAAATATCAATTCGCAAATAAAAGATCATATTAAAATATATGATAATTATAAAAATATAGAGTCTGAGTTAAAAAAACTAAAACAGAAACAATTATCAAATAATTTTCTAAAAATGGAAAATGAAAAATTACGAAAGTTAATTAATGAAAGTATTGAATCAGATGAACTTTTAGCTAAAGTTTTAATAGATAAAGACAGCCCATTTTTAAAATCAATTATTCTCAACAAAGGTACTAAAGATAAATTAAAAATTGGTATGGCAGTAGTAGATGAAATTTATCTTGTAGGGAAAGTTATTGAGGTAAATTTTACCAATTCACGAGTTTTGCTTTTATCAGATCTTAATAGTAAAATTCCAGTAATATTAGAGCCAATTGGAATACAAGCTGTCGTCTCAGGTACTGGTGGAAGTGAGGGTAAAATTCAATACACAAAAGAAGAATATAGCAACAAAATCAAATCACAGGATATCATAGTTTATACGTCTGGACTTGGAGGTATATTCAAACCAGGTTTGCCGGTGGGTAAAATTTCTAGTGACAATATAGGTAAGATTAATTTTTTCTCAGATTTTAAACAATTAGAATACGTAAAAGTTATTTCACATCTAATAGAAGGTAAAAATTAATGTCTTCATTAAATAAAGATTCATTATCTAGCCTATTATTTTCATATTTTCCTATTGGTATGTTATTTTTATCAGTTTTTAATGACTTTGATTTTAATTATCTAAAAATTGAATATTTTTCATTTAATTTTGCACATATATTAATTTTTTTTTGGACACTAAAAAATCCAAATCATCTGGGTTACACTTCAATATTTTTAGCAGGAATAATTAATGATGTTATTATTGGAATACCAATTGGTATTACTAGTTTTTGTTATTTATTGATTTGCTCAGTAACTGCTTACATAAGAAATATTACTTTAACTCCAAATTTTATTAATGACTGGCTATCTTTTTTATTTATAATTTTATTAATTAATTCGATTCAAGTAACGATTTTAGATTTAGTATTTTTAATTGAGGTTAATCATCTAAAATATTTAATTAATATAGTTTTTACTTTTATATTTTACCCAATATTTTTTATCTTATTCAATTATATAAACAAAAAAATCACAATTAGATTAAATGATTAAAGAAAATTCACGTATTAGAAAAGAAGATATCATTAATAGGAGAATGTTTATAATTGGAGCTGCAAAAATAATAATATTGTCAGGTATAGTTATTCGATTATTTTCATTACAAATTGATAACAATAAAAAATATCTAACTCTCTCTGATAAAAATAGAATTAGGGAATGGAAATTACCCCCAACAAGAGGCAATATTTTTGATTATTTTGGCAATGTAATTGCAGGGAATTTAAAAGTTTATCAGCTTCATATAATTCCTGAACAAGTTGAAAATTTTAATTATTTATTAACTAGATTAAAGAAACTCTTACAATTAAGTGATAAAAAAATTTTGAGTATTTTAAAATTAAAGAAAAGATTAAAACCGTGGGAAAGTATTATTGTTTCTGAAAATTTAAGCTGGAGTCAATTTGTAAAAGTAAATAATTATTTGTACGACTTGGTAGGTGTTAAACCAGTAATGACAATTTCAAGAAATTATCCTTTTAACGATATATACACTCATGTTCTAGGTTATGTCAGTCAACCAAATGAAAATGATATTCTGCAAAATAAAATAATTCAGGAAAGATTTGTACCTGGTATGAAAGTTGGAAAACTTGGATTAGAAAAAACTCTTGAAAATTATTTAATAGGCACAAATGATATTCAAAGATATGAAGTTAATGCTTATGGAAAAAGAATTAATCAACTTGAATACCAAAAAGGAAAACAAGGTTATAAAATTCGATTAACAGTAGATACAGAAGTTCAAAAACTATCTGCAAAATTATTAGCAGGTAAAGCTGGATCAATAAGTGTAATGGATATTTATACTGGTGAAGTTGTGGCTATGTGTTCCTCACCTTCTTATAATCCAAATCTTTTTTTATTTGGAATTAGCAATGATGAATGGGAGTTGATTAGAAATAATCCACTAAAACCACTAATTAACAAGACACTTTCAGGACTATATTCGCCAGGTTCTACTTTAAAACCGATAGTAGCGTTATCAGCTTTGGAAAATAATATCATTAACTCAAATTTTAAAGTCAAATGTACAGGTAAAACAGAACTTTATGGTCAAACATTTCATTGCTGGAAAGAAAAAGGACATGGGTTTGTAAATCTAAATAATGCTATGAAACAATCTTGTGACACATACTTTTATGAGATTGCTAGACTTCTTGGTGTAAATCGATTGAAAGTTACAGCAAAAAAATTTGGTTTGGGTGAAAAAGTTTTAGGAGAATATTTTGAAAATGAAAAAAAAGGACTTTTTCCAAACACAAGCTGGAAAAAGAATAATCTTGGAAAAGGGTGGGTGCTAGGAGAAACTTTAATAACAGGTATAGGTCAAGGATACACTCAAACCACACCTTTGCAGTTATGTTTAATGACAGCTCAAATTGCAAATGGAGGTTATTCCATAAAACCAAAAATTATAGTGAACAATGAACCATTTAATTTTACAGAAGCTAAAAAAGCTATGGAAGAACAAAATTTAATCAACCCTAATAGTCAGTTGTTTAAAGATCAAAAAAATATAAAGATAATTCAAGAAGCCATGTTCAGTTCAACTAATGAAATTATGGGTACTTCTTATAGATCGAGAATAGATGATCCTAGGTATCAATTTGCTGGAAAAACTGGCACTGCACAAGTTAAAAGAATTAGTAAAAGAGAACGTGAGCTTGATCTAAAATTAGATCAAATTCCATATAACGATAGAGATCATGCTTTATATATTGCTTATGGTCCCTATAAAAACCCAAGGTATGCTCTGAGTATAATTGTTGAGCATGGTGGATCTGGAAGTAAGGCGGCTGCGCCAATGGCAAAAGAACTTTTCAAGTTAATAATTGATAGAGATGAACTTAGAGAAAAACAGCCTAATTTTGAGGAAATAAATATATAGATGTTTCAACACAATAGACTCGATTCGGAATTAACATTTTTTCAAAAAGTTAAAAATTTAGATTATATACTAATATCATGCATTTTATTACTTTCAGTGTTAAGTGTGTTTGTTATGTATTCTACTGACGGTGGTGAAATTCTCTATCACACTAAAAGTCATTTTATCAAAATATTAATTTTTTTCCCATTAATGTTAGTGATTTCTTTTTTTAATATAAAATTTTGGCATCTCACATCTTACTTTTTTTATATTGTTATTATTCTACTTTTAATATGGGTTTCAGTTGATGGTATAAAAGCTTCAGGATCGCAAAGATGGATTAACTTATATTTTATAGTTCTGCAACCTTCTGAACTTATGAAAATAGGAATTATATTATGTCTTGCAAAATACTATCATAGATTAAAAATTGATAATGTAAATTCATTTACAAATATTGTCATTGCTATCTCAATAATTATAACTCCAATTATTTTGGTAATATCTCAACCTGATTTAGGAACATCAATTCTAATAGCATTAAGTGGATTGATAATTTTGTGGTTAGGAGGTGTAAGAATTAAATATTTTTTTATTTCTTTTGTTACTTTTTTAATTTCTTTACCTTTTATTATTTCTTTTTTAAAACCATATCAAAAACTGAGAATTTTAACATTTTTAGATCCAGATAGAGATCCCTTAGGGGCAGGATACCAAATAATTCAGTCTAAAATTGCAATTGGCTCAGGTGGATTGAGTGGCAAAGGTTTTTTAAAAGGAACACAAAGCTACTTAGATTTTTTACCTGAAAAGCACACAGATTTTATTTTTACTTTATTTTCAGAGGAATTTGGTTTTTTTGGGTCTATTGGTCTTTTAATTATTTATATTATTATCATATCAAGAATTATCAGAACTGGAGTTATATCAAGAAGTAACTTTTCGAGGCTTTTTTGTTTTGGATTTGCTTTTGCTATTTTTATTTACATTGTAGTTAACTTATCAATGGTATTAGGATTATTGCCTATAGTTGGATCGCCTTTACCTATAATGTCATATGGAGGCTCATCAATGTTAGCAACAATGGTGGGATTTGGAATCGTATTAAGTGCCAAAATTAATCATAGGCAAACAATTTCTTAGGAATATTTTTTTTGGAAGTATAATTTTTCACTACAAAATAAAATATTTGGCTGTATAAGCATCTAATGAACAAAAACACTAAAGTTGGAATTGCTGGTGCTGGAATACAAGGTATTTCAAATGCATTATTTCTTCAGAAAAAAGGTTTTAATGTAACTATTTTTGATCGTGATAACCCTGGTAGTATCGCAGCTTCATATGGAAATGCAGGTCATTTTTCTCCATATGCTTCAGTCCCTCTTAATAGAACTGATGTTTTAGCAGATATTCCTGCTATGCTAACAAGCTCGTCAGGACCACTTGCATTAAGATGGAACTATGTTCCAAAAATGATTCCTTGGTTTTTAAAATTTATTAAGAATTGCACTAATAAAAATATGATGCATACAGCAAAAAATATGCACCAAATTTTAGACTTAGCACTACCAGCTTATGATGAATTATTTGATGAGATTGATTTGGAAAATTTAGTTGAAAATAAAGGTATACTTTATATTTGGAATGATCAGGACTTAAAAAGTAGAGATTTAGAAATTAAAATAAGAGAAGAGTTGGGAGTTAAACAACAACTAGTAAGTAAATCAGAAATTCACGATTTGGAACCACACATAAAACCATTCTATCATGCTGGAGTATATTATCCTTATGCAAGACATGCTAGAAATCCAAAAAAAATTCTTTTAAAGTTATTTGATTTATTTCTAGAAAAAGGTGGAAAATTTAACAAAGTAAATATTAAAGATATTAATTTTGATGGTGAAAAACCAGTTTTTAAAACTGAAACACAAAGTTATATTTTCGATAAGGCTGTGATTGCTTGTGGAGCTTTCTCAAAAAAATTAACTGATAACCTTGACGAAAAAATTCCTTTGGATACAGAGAGAGGCTATCATGTACATTTTAAAGATTGTGATCATTTATTAAATAGACCAGTAATATTTTCAAATAGAGGATTTGGAATTACTCCAATGGAACAGGGTTTAAGAGTCGTTGGAACAGTTGAATTTGGTGGGTTGGATAATCCGTTATCAAAATCTAGAGTTAAAAATTTAATAAATAATGCAAAATATATGCTTGGAGATCTACCAGAACATGAAGATGAATGGCTAGGTTTTAGACCATCGTTGCCAGATTTTCTTCCAGTTATGGGTCCTTCAAAAAATCATAAAAATGTTTTTTATTGTTTTGGTCATCATCATTTAGGATGGACTTTAGGACCAATTTCTGGGAAAATAATTTCAGGAATGATAGCA
>Ga0209335_10004099_pt1 | contig 14118 bp, 15 predicted proteins | sample COG_09_FD_184753 | JGI IMG/M metagenome (GOLD analysis project Ga0209335, IMG submission 184753) | Pelagic Microbial community sample from North Sea - COGITO 998_met_09 (SPAdes) (version 2) | ecosystem: Environmental > Aquatic > Marine > Neritic zone/Coastal water | place: Helgoland, sampling...
GACTGTTTGTAGCCATTTTAACCCCTTAACAATAGCTGCTTCGGTCATTGTTTTCCCACCACCAGATTTTAAACGGGCAATTCTCTTTTTGGGATCGCAGCGTTGTTGCATAGTTTTTGGAAGTGTCAGCCCAATGCCAGCCATTGCTTTTTTCATTTTATCGTTATTCATACCTGCGCCCGACATAGTCGGTGCTGCAGCTTCAACAACAGGTGCTAAATCCTTAACATCCAAATCGTTAAATTCAGGCATTGAAATATCTGAAATAGCAGTAGTGACAAAGGTTTTTTGGGTTTTTGGCTGAGCTTTTTTCTGCCTCTGCATGAGTTTTACCACTTTTTGCTTTTCCTGTTTTTGTGCGGAAGGAGCAGCACCACCATCTGAAAAGTCAGAGTTCCCTTCTTCGGCCAACGCAAGACCCATCATCATTCCCCATATGGAGGCCATAATCAAAGTAAGTGCTAGTAGTGATACTAAAAGGCTGTTTAGTAAGCGATATTCACGGAGGTATTTGCTGAATGCGCCCTCGACAGGTGGGGCAACGGTAAACGCAGGGGAATCTTCCTGATATTCTTCTGGAGATAATTCCTGCTCAGGATGTTGATTTTCTTCGGTATATGCTTCTTCTTGATCCATAGTTTTAAGGGTTAAGATTAAGGAAACAAAGGACTAAACTTTTTACAATAAGATTATTTATATAAAAATATTAATGTAATATATTGTAAAAGGTTTGAAGAATGGTCAAGCGTTCACATATACTTTCGTATTATAAAATTTATACCTAATGTTTAGTAAGAGTAGAATATTATTGAGCAGAGTCGCTGTGTTCAGGACTATGCCACTTTTTATATTATCTTTTTTAAAAGCAGAATCGAATAAGACTGTTTTACCAGAAATTGTTAATATTGAAGAAGGTGTCTATGAATTCGGCGGGGTAATCATTAATAAAAACCAAAGATCAATAACCTTACCTGCTACATGTAATCAAAGAAATGGGTTGGTCGAATACGGTTTAGTCCATGAAGATGGAAAAATTCATGAATCTTTGTTTCGCACAAAAGTTCGTCCACAGATTTTTCATACTTCTTTACTTTTGTTAAAGATTAAACCAGTTGAATCTTTTTTTGAAAATATTTGGTCAGACGAACCAGAGCAGATTGATTATTCAGGCAAGTGTTTCGAAATACTTGTAACATGGGATGAAAACCAAACTAAAAGGGAATCCTCTTTCGAAAAGCTTTCTACAAATCAAGGGAAGAGTAAACCAGATATTGGGAAATTATTTATATTTACCGGTTCGAAAATGATAGAAGGTAATTTTTTAGCCGAATCAACCGGATCAATAGTCGCAATTTATGCCGACGATAATGCAATTATCAACAACAGTCATTATGACAGCGTAAATGATGATGTTTGGATTGCAAATAAACAAAAGATGCCTCCCTTGGAAATGCCGGTGAAGATCACCTTCCACTTGCCTCAGTCTACTAATTGATCTAAATTTATAATGATATGAAATTAACTTCTATACCCTTTTTCTCTTGTTATCTGATTCTTAATTTTGTCACGCATTCACTTTGTGGAAGTGAATCAGTTTCCATTAAACTGGAAATTGAACATGCTCTTGGGAAGGGCATTGAATGGATAAATTCTGAACAGAATAGCAGTTCTGGGCAATGGGGAGAAGCGGAGTATCCTGCTCTAACTGCACTTGCTCTGCGTGCAACTATGGGGCATCCGGATTTTGCGGTGGTTCAAAAATACGCCAATCAACAGGCAAAGGGTTTTTCCTTTATACTATCAAAGGTACAATCCGATGGGGGGATTTATGGTAAAGGTTTAGCGTCTTACAACACTGCAATATGTATGATGGCTATGATCCAGTCCAAGGATCCAAAATATAATGATATAATCAAATCTGCACGCAGGTTTTTGATCAATCAGCAGTCTGATTTTGACCGAAAGGGACAAAGAGATAATGTGTTTGATGGTGGTGTGGGGTACGGTTCCCGTTGGGCTCATTCAGATTTATCCAATACCCATCTTGCAATGGAAGCACTTTACTATGCCAAAAAGTCATTTCAGGCAAAGGAAGGCGATGAGTTGGGTTTGGATTGGGATGCAGCGATTTCATTCGTGAGTAAATGTCAAAACTTGCCTGCCACGAATAAGGAGAAGTGGGTCAGCCAAGATGATGAAGACAAGGGAGGTTTTGTTTACTTCCCAGGAAGCAGTATGGCTGGGGAGAAAAAAAGAAAAGATGGATCTGTTGCACTACGTTCTTATGGCAGTATGAGTTATGCTGGGTTACTAAGCTTTATTTATGCCGAGATGGAGCAGGGGGATCCTCGCCTAAAAGCAGTCCGTACCTGGTTAAATCAAAATTACAGTATTTCAGAAAACCCCGGGATGGGGCAACAGGGACTCTATTATTACTACCATACTATGTCTAAAGCTCTCTCCCTCAGTGGTATTGAAAAGCTTGTCGATAAGAATGGTAAGAGCAGGGATTGGAGGAAGGAGTTGGCCTTGGAGATGCTCAATAATCAAGACCCAAAAGGATTCTGGATTAATGAGAACGGAAGGTGGTGGGAGCGCGACCCAGTGTTAGTAACTTCCTACGCATTGCTTACCCTTGAGCGAATATATTACAGTTTATAAAATTATTTCGGGTAACATTTAGATATTGATATGAAGACAATTGGATTTGTTTTATCCCTATTGGTTTTATCCGTTTTAGGGTTGCTTGGAAAAGAGGGAAAGAATGGCTTTGTTGCTGGTAGTAAAGACATAATTTATTCCGATTTAAAACGGGGTGATTCACGAGAATCAGTCATGAATAAAATGCGTGGATCCGGTTTTTTGCAGATTTACGAAGAGCGTGAAAATAATCTGGTTAAATGTGCCCTAAAGCTTAACGGATTCCGTTATGAGTTGGCCGCAAAATTAGAAAATGATTCTTTGGCTTTTTGCCTTATTGAAGGTCAAAAAGGGTGGCAGTTTTCTTTCTTCGAAGATGTGGTTGAACCACAGTGGGAAAATTTGAGAGAGATATTGGTTGAAAAATATGGTGTAAAAAGGAAAACTCGAGAATTCCCAGATTTGGTTGATGTGCCTTTGAATGATAAGGGTGGTTATATCACGGATACATGGGATCTAAGTGACCGTTTGTTGATTTTGACTATCCTTTCTTTCGAAGTAAAGGACTGCTGTACCAATCAGTTGGTTGAATATTCTTGTTGTACTTTATTGATACAACCCAAGGTTGAAATTTAGATGGGTATTTTCTCAAAATTTCAAAAGGGTTTTCAAAAGGGTGCCTCCGTTCTGCATGGTGCGTTTGCTTCACTTTCGGGAAAAAGCCGGTTGGATGAGGATACACTTCTTGGATTAGAAGAGGCATTTTACGGAAGTGATTTTGGGGTGGAAACCACAGAGGATATATTAAATTCAATCCGTGAGGCACACAAAAACGACAAGGTTTTGCGTGCCGAGGGAGTTGGTGAGATTGCCCGATCAGTTTTAAAGAATATTTTAATCGGATCAGAAAGAGAGTTCGTTCTTGAAAAAGGTAATGATAGCCCTGAAGTCCTTTGCCTGATTGGGGTAAATGGATCAGGGAAGACAACGACCAGTGCAAAATTGGGATATCAAATAAAAGCTTCGGGTCGAAAGGTCCTTCTTGGTGCATGTGATACTTTTCGTGCTGCTGCTACAGAGCAATTGAAGGCATGGGCAAATCGTTTAGAATTGGAAGTCGTATCTGGTCATCATGGTTCGGATTCAGCAGCAGTTGCTTTTGATGCATATTCCGCGGGAGAGTCTAGAGATTGCGATCTTGTCATAATTGATACTGCAGGGCGGTTGCATGTAAAAGAAGGATTAATGGATGAACTTGCTAAAATGAAAAGAGTTTTAGGGAAAAGGGATGAGAAAGCACCGCACCATTCATGGCTGGTTATTGATGGATCAACAGGTACGAATGGGATTGAGCAGGCTCGCGTTTTTCATGAAAAGTTTGGCCTCACCGGACTGGTTGTCACAAAATTAGACGGTACCGCAAAGGGTGGTGCGTTGGTTGCTATTTACCGTGAACTCAAACTTCCCATTTATTTCATTGGACTTGGGGAATCACCTGATGATTTACAACCATTCAGTGTTGATCAATATTTAGATTCTATTCTGCCACAGGTTGAGTTGGAAATGTCTAATTAGTGGAATTTCGTGAGAAGGTTGACGCAAGACGATAATGGTTAAAAAGAAATACAAAAAATTAGTGGTCGGTTTAGGGAATCGCTCATATCCGATATTTATTGGTAGAAATCTAAATTTATTAATTCAGGAAACCATTCAGGAATGTCATAGTCGGGGAAAGAAGGTTGTTGCATTAATAGATGATGGGTTAAGTAAAAGCAGGTCTGAATTGAAGGTTGATCTTCTTCAATCTATCCCTCACTTAAATCTTCCCAGTGGAGAAAAAACAAAGTCCTTTGAGTATTTGTCGAGAGTATGGGATTTTTTAGCGGAAGAGAGCGTAGATAGAACCGGGAATCTTATTGCTTTTGGTGGTGGTGTCACCGGAGATCTTTCAGGCTTTGCTGCTGCTTCCTATTTGCGGGGTATTGATTTTTATCAGGTGCCTTCCACCTTACTTGCGATGGTGGATAGTTCAGTTGGTGGGAAAACAGGAATAAATTTGAGTGCTGGTAAAAATTTGGTTGGATCATTTCATCAACCTAAAGCAGTTTTTATTGACCTCGATTATCTAGCGACCTTACCAGAGAGGGAATTTTCAGCGGGGATGGCAGAGGTAATTAAATACGGACTTCTTGGGAACCAGGGTCTTTACCAGAAACTTTTATCCATGAAACCTTTACTGAATGCAGATGCAGAAGAACTATCTAGCATCATTGAGTCCTGTTGTATGGACAAAGCCAGGATTGTTGAACTTGATGAAAAAGAAACTATCGATTCAACCGGCGGTCGGGCACTTCTTAATTTGGGTCATACATTTGCTCATGCGATAGAGGCAGTCGCTGGGTATGGTGAATATTTGCATGGTGAAGCTGTCTCAATTGGACTTTTATGTTCACTTCGACTGTCAGTCTTAATGGGGAATTGTAAAGAATCTGATCAGGTCCAATTGGAGGGTTTGCTTAATTCATATTCTCTACCGATCAAACTTCGATCTTCCTTGTCCATATCCGATTTGAAGGTTGCAATGCACTCGGATAAAAAAGTTTCGGGTGGCAAATTACGATTTGTGGCTATGAAAAATATAGGGGATGCGTTTGTAACTTCAGCGGTTAAGTGGGATGATGTAGTCAAGGTGTGGCAATCTGTCGGTGCTGATTGAGGCACTTTGCCATGGAAGTTGAGCACGATCTTGTTGAAGCCTATTTTGAAAGCAATGGCTTTCTTGTCCGCCAAGCTGGTAACCCAGCGCCAGTGTCTGCACGCAAGAATTCAGAGCCATTGCTTACGCTGGCAATTTTTAATCCGGCAATCCTGCAAAATGGGTCAGATCTCGGTTTTAGGTTATATACAAGTGACTTGAAAAAAATTCGTTCCGGTTTGGTTTCTCTTCTTGGTTGGGGGAATTCGGGATTTACAAATGGCATGCTTAATAATGACAGTATGCTAATTAAGTATTTTAAAAAAGAGTTGAAAGACCATAGGCTGGAGTTGAATTTCAGCCCTGGTCCTGAGCTTGCAGAGAGCGGGATGGGGGCTTTCATGCGTTTGCTTATTGTCCCTGCTCTTCCTCGAAATGAGGCAAAAATTACTGAAGTATTCTCAATACTCAAGAAAAACAGCGTGGATGGGGTTTTAACTATTAGGTCTATGCTGGAGAATTTGCTCAGGCAATCTGATCCTGGTAAGTTCAATCCGGGGAAGCCTTTTTCGCAGGTTTTAAACCTGCTCAAAGCTTATGAACTTGCGAAAGAGCCACAACTTGAAATGTTTTAGCGTTCATGGGATCACAAATTCATTCAACCTCTATTATTTCACCTGAATCAACTTTGGGGAATCAATGCAAAGTCGGTCCTTATGCAATTGTGGAAGATGGGGTTACAATGGGTGAAAAATGTGAAATTGAGTCTCATGCTATAATTAAAAAAGGAACTGTTTTGGGAGATGGGGTACGAGTAGGTCATTTTTCTGTGCTCGGAGGGGACCCTCAACATCTCGAGTTTGATCGCTCTATTGATTCCATTGTTCGAGTATCAAATGATGTAAGGATTGGAGAGGGTGTAACAATTCATCGCTCGATTTATGCAGACGGAGTAACTAAAATTGGTCCCCGTTGTTTTTTAATGGGGCATTGTCATGTTGGTCATGACGGACAGTTGGGAGATGAAGTAATTCTAGCAAACGGAGCCTTGTTGGGAGGACATGTAACGGTAGGGGATTTTACTTTTATAGGTGGGGGAGCCGGTATCCATCAGTTTACAAGAATTGGGGGTGGTGCAATGATTGGTGGTCTGTCCGAAGTATCTAGGGATGTCCCTCCAAATGTTACTGTTGCCGGTCGAAACCAATCCTGTGGACTTAACCTGACGGGCATTAAACGAAGGGGAATCTCTAAAGATGAAGTCAAAGCGTTGAAATATGTCTACCGACAGGTATTAATGAATGGTGGTAACCCGACTGAAATTGCCGCAAATTGCATCAATGAACAAATTATTGAAACAACCCCAATAGCGAAAGAATTTTTGGAATTTTTTCTCACAGAAAACAGAGGGTTTATCCGTAGCAGGTCAGTAACAGGAAAATCCTGAAATCGAAACTTAAAGATTTTACATTTAAATTATTATGGAAGAAAAGGCAGTTAGACCGAATGGAGTACGGGAAGGAAATGAGAAGTTGATAAAAGTTTCTCCTTCTGCTTCCCAAAAAATCTTTCATTTAATCGAGCGGGAGGATAAGGGTGACTTTTTACGTATTCGCATAACTGGCGGCGGTTGTAATGGGCTTTCTTACAAAATGAAATTTGTGCCAAAGCCAAAAGAGGGGGACATATATGTTTTGACCAGTGATGTTAAGGTATTAGTCGATACTAAAACTGCACTGTATTTAAGGGGCACGCTCTTGGAATATTCAGATAAGTTGGTTGCTGGTGGGTTTAAATTTTCAAATCCTAATGCAAAAGCGAGTTGTAGTTGTGGTGAAAGCTTCAACTTGTAGATTATATAAATTTTGTCTTGCTTAACATTCTCCAAAGTTGTGTTATTAGGTTTTTATTAATTTTTAATTCCTACTTTTGACAAGTCATAAACTAAGCTAATCCACATGGTTAAAAAACCAAGTGGAAAAAATAAAAAGCGGTATAATAATAACCGCGATTACATCCGTAAAAACGATAAGATTCGAGCCAGAGAAATTCGAGTTGTTGGTCCAGAAGGTGAAATGCTTGGAGTCATGCCACCAGATGAGGCATTGAAAATAGCTAAATCACACCATTTGGATCTTGTTGAGGTTGCATCGAGTGCGGTACCTCCTGTTTGCAGAATATTGGAGTTTGGGAAATACAAGTATGAACTCAGCAAACAGAAGAAAAAGAATACCAAAACTTCAAAACGTGTAAAAGAGGCGAAGTTTCGTCCCCGGATCGAGGAGCATGATTATGTTACCAAATTACGTCGTTCCGAGAAATTTCTGCATCAAGGCAATAAACTAAAAATTACATTAATGTTTCGTGGTCGTGAAATGGAGCATATTGACCTCGGGATGAATCTTGTAAAACAGGCAATAAAGGATCTTGCAGGTGTGGGTAAGCCAGACGACACTCCTAAACTGAACGGACGCTTTATTATTGTAAGCATGTCTCCTTTACCAAAGCATCTTAGGGTACTTAAGTTCAATTCGCTCGAAGAAATTGATTCCGTTGAGGAGGATGAGGACGAAGATGAGGAAGAGGAGGAAATGGATGATTCCACAGCTGATACTGAAGAAGCGGTATCTTGACCTTCCGAATTAATTTTTTTCTATGGATTGGAAGTTCCTCCTGCTCGTTGCAAGTGGTGGTGCAATAGGATCAATCTTTAGAGCAATTATTTTAGTCTTGGGTCGCACATGGATGCCTTGGCAGACATTACTTACAAATGTGTTGGGTGCTTTCTTGATCGGCATATTCTTAAGGTATTGGGAGCAGAATAGTGAACCTTATTTTTTCCGTGCTTTTTGGATGATTGGACTTTGTGGTGGGTTCACCACATTTTCTACCTTTGGCTTGGATGCTTACAGTTTTCTTAAATCCGGACTTTGGTTAAATATGTTCATTTATGTGACTCTCAGCTTTGTTGGTACTTTACTGGGAGTTTTTCTGGGATTCAAACTTTTCAGTATCTTCAGTACTTAATTTGCTTCCCACTTGCTTAGCATCGATGTTTGTGAGAAATTATATCGTGGCATTTAGATTCTTACTACTCCTGATTTTATGCTTTAGCCCTTCATACGGTGTGGTTGCTCCGAATCCATTTCTTAGGCCTGGTTCGGAGTTCAAACCTTCTCCCAATGAACCTGCACCGGTTCAAAAGATTGTTACTCGACCCGGTGTTGCCAGAGAGCTAGATTTTAAAGGATACTTTATTCTTAAAGGTCAGCCCTTTTTTTCTCTTTTTAATAAAAAGGTTAATCATAGTGAGTGGATTACTCTAAGCGAAAAAACATATGAGGAATTTATGGCTCAATCCTTTGATTTAGAAACTGAAACTTTGACTATTCTTTATGAAGGACAATCTTTTGACCTGAAACTAATTGATGCCAAATCAGGGGTAGGGTTACCAAATTCAATCGGCAAACCTTCTCCTGTGGCTAAATCGGTTCCCGGCGCAGGAAAGAGCACTTCACAAAAAAGAATGCCACCTAAACCATCTTTCGTTCCGGAGCTCCCATCTAATATTACTCCATTCACTCAAAATCAACAACCGGGTAGATCGATAACCGGTTTGACTTCGAGTAAAGGAGGTTCTTCTGGTGGTATACCAGGTTTATCGATTCCCGGTTTAAGTTATCCCGGAGCAGTCCCTAGGCGGAATCCTTCCAATGCAATCTTACCTGAAAAGTCTGGTCGAGTAAATTCAGGGAATAGAAATAGCGGTAGTACATTTTCTACAACTCCACAAACAAGTGTGCCAAATAATACTCTATCCCGTGACCCTGTTGATCCGGTTAATTCTGGTATTTCTAATCCGGTTGATTTCCAAAATTTGCCCCCGCCACCACCTCCGCCGAATATTTTGCCACCCAGTCCACCACCGAACATCGAACCTGCTCGTGAATAATATATTAATTTATATTTCAGTAATTTCTATGTTACCTAATTTTTCTTTTTCAAATGAAAGAAGAATTGGCAAGTTAAGCACCCTGAATTGGGATAATTATTTTAATCTAGGGGCGAATGATAGTAGTTACACCGCTGGAACAAGTTACCCTAGTTTAACTTGCGTGGGGGCTGTTGTAACTGATAATTTGTATGGTACTGGTACTCTCGTTGCTCCTAATGTTGTGGTTACTGCCGCTCATATTTTGAGAAACTATTGGTCCAGTCCCACACCAGTTCCAAGTAAATGGCAGTTTATTCTACATACTGATTATGAAAATGCATCGGGTGCAGTTACTTATGATATAGAATCAATTATTCTTCACCCTGGTTGGATCAACAGGCTCAGTCAGTATGATGGACAGGGTGATGGTGATAGATTAGGAGTAGATATTGCATTATTGATTTTAAAGACTCCTGTGGTCGGGGTTTACCCTGCGAAATTACCAACTGGAGATGTAGAAACCGTTGGAACGCGTGCTGTGCTGGCTGGATATGGAAGGATGGTGGATGGCAGTTCAGGAGTGGTGAAATCTGATAATAGCATCCGTATCGGGGGAGAAAATACCCTTGATCGTGTCGTTGCTGAAGTCGATGCCCCAGGTGTTGACTCTTCGAGTAAGGGCGGATTATTAGCAGTAGACTTTGATTCTCCTCAAAAAAATCAAAATACTCTTTCTGCTAGTTCACCTATCATTGATTACTTGGGTTCAGGTACAAGTTCAGCGTCTCCTCTTTCTCTTGAAGCAAGTTCAGCGGTCGGAGATAGTGGTGGCCCGGCTTTTATCTATGACAATAGAGGTTGGCGATCTGTGGGAGTGGTTTCTTATGGGACTGATGAATCTATGTATGGGGACATAACTGTTTATACGCGAGTAGCCAATCATTTAGCTTGGATTAAAACTTATTTGCCAAATTGGGCACAGGCTAAGCAAATTGCATCATCAGGTTGGCTCGAACTGGATTGGTTTGGACATTTTTATACTTTGGCGAGTAATTGGAATTACCATACCGTGCACGGTTGGTTTTATTCGCCCAATTCTGACGGGGAGTCAATGTGGGGTTGGCAGGGCAACCATGTTGGGTGGTGGTGGACTGGTCTTGGCGTGTATCCTTTCTTATATGCAAATGGGCTTGGTAAATGGATTTATGTGGATACAAAAAAATCCAATAAAGATTCTCTTCGCTATTACGATTATGATCTTGGTGACTCCGGTGACTGGGTGACCATTAGCTTGTAGGTTTTATTCATTGGCGGTAAAGGAAAACTTTCATGGAACCCATAAAAAGTATTTTTAGAAAAAGAGAATTATTGTGGCAGTTTTTACTTAGGAATGTGAAGCAAAGGCACCGAGGTAGTGTATTGGGTGCATTATGGTTAATCGTAAACCCATTACTTATGCTTGGACTATATGTTTTTGCTTTCGGCATTGTATTTGGTGGACGATTCACAGATTCACCTGATGAATCGACCTTGGATTATGCCCTTGGTGTATTTTTAGGCTTGAGCGTTTTAGGATTGGTTTCTGGCTCAATTGGAGTTTCTCCCAGTATAATTGTCAGTCAGCCTAATTTCGTAAAAAAAGTGGTTTTTCCATTGGAGATTCTTCCTACTGCGATGATTGGTGCTTTAAGTTATGATTTATTAATCGGATTGGGGTTGTGTTTGACTGGGATTTGTTTTCTTGGTGCAGGAATTACGCTAAATTTTCTTTTAATCCCAATTCTTATCGGACCCGTTTTTCTTATTGCACTTGGGGTGTCATGGTTTTTTTCAGCTCTAGGAGTTTTTATTCGAGATGTCAGTCACTTAGGTTCTTTTCTTGGGCTAGCCCTTTTATACTCTAGTGGGGTGTTTTATTCGGCAGAGAAGGCACGTGAGGCTGCACCCGGAATATGGAAATTTTTACAATGGAACCCACTTCTTCAGATAATTGATTCTTTGCGAAAAATAACTATCTGGGGAGGTGAACCCGATTGGGGCGCAATCGGATATGCTTGGATTTTTGGTATCATGGTTCTTTTGGTAGGTTCCTGGTTTTTTAATCGTTTACGCCCTACTTTTGCAGATGTTCTCTAAATTTTACTTGTAAAGCTCTTTCGCTAAACTTTCCCATGTGTTTTGATGAGCCCATTTTTTCCCCTCCATGCCCATCTTATCCCTTAAGTCTTTGTCTTTGATTAGTTTAGTTAAACCACTTTTTAGTTCTGATTGATTTTGAGGGTTGGTTAGGATTCCAGTTACTCCATGCTTTACAGCATCTTCAACTCCACCTATGCGATGTGCTATAATTGGAAGTCCATGCGATGATGCTTCCAAGTATACAAACCCAAAACCCTCCACGCTATTAGACCTTGGCATCGATGTTAGGGCAAAGATATCGGATTTCTGGTAATATTTTTTTAGTTCTTCATCATTAATATCGCCTAAAAAATTAATCTTAGCACCCAAGCTCTTAGATTTTATAAGTAGTTGGTCATAAAAACTCTTTTTAACTATTGGACCAGCGAAAGAACATTCAATTTTATCTTTTAAATTTGTGGGTAGGGAGTTAATTGCACTGAGTATTTGATCCTGTCCCTTTCGTGGGTGTATGCGACCCACGCAAAGAATTTGAATCTTATCATTAATTAAATTTTCTGTTTTTGCCTTATTATCACCAATTATTTTCCTTGGTGCTGATCCCGGAAATAAGAGAATTTTATCAGTAATATTCGGGCATACTTTAAGGAGTTTCTTGTGATTGTAATTTGATAAAACATGAATTTTTTTTGCCTGTCTTAATACTTTGCAAAATAAAGCCCTTTCAATCGGATTTTTGCAAAATCGAATGAGTTCTGTTCCGTGAATTGTAATAATAAAACTTGGGCTGTTTTTAAGTAACCACCCAAACCTAATCCATGCTCGCAAACTTCCAGGTTCTGCAAAGTGGAGTATCGTATTGTCGGTAAAATGTTTTCGCCTTTTTTTTATTTCGCGAAACAGTTTCCAACTACATGTCCAATTCTGGCTTCCATGGAGAGGTAATTTAGAAATGTGCTGTTCCAGGATTGCATAATTGGGGGCCCAGACTTCGATTGGATGACCAAGTTTGATTCGTGCATGAGCTAGCTCCTCACAATAAGCACCAGCACCACCTCTCTTGGGCGGGTATTCGTGTGTGATCAGAATGATCTTTTGGTTGTCCATATTCGTAAGTTCTTTATTCTTTATCGAATTAACCTTTCTGGCAAAGATCAAAATTTGCCTTAAGGCATTTTTAATGAAAATAAAAAAAGCATTAGTGACCGGAGGAACATCCGGGATAGGATTTGCAATATGCGAGCAATTACTTGCCAGTGGTTCGGAAGTATATTCTCTTTCTCGAAACCCCCATAAATGTGAAAGTAGGGAAAATTTTCATCCATTAAAACTCGATCTTTCAGATTTAACTGCAGTCTCTGAATTCGGCGAAAGCTTCATTAAAGAACATGGTATACCTGACCTTTTGATCAATAATGCTGGATATGGAGTTTTTTATGAATGGAGTAAATTTCCATATGATGAGATTGAGAAACAGATAAATGTCTTGTTTTCCAGTCCAGTTTTACTCTGCAAGTCCTTTGCTCCTAAGATGGAAAAAATGGGTGGAGTAGTGGTGAATATAAGCTCATTGGCAGTTTTATACCCTTTGCCATTTATGCCTCTTTATAACGCTGGGAAGTCAGCACTATCTTCATTTACTCAGTCTATGATGCTTGAAAGTAGTCGAAGCGTTCGTTGGATAGATTTTCGCCTAGGAGATATTTGTACCGGTTTTAATCAATCAGCACCCCAGCAAGATTATAAATTGCAGGATGGCTCAATGAGGAATGCCTGGGTTCAAATTGAGAAACAATTGCAGGCATCCCCAAACGCAGTTTTGGCTGCGACACAAATTATACAGTCTGTTGAGCGAAATAGGAACGGTGTAGTGTATGGTGGAGGATTTTTTCAATCCCGTATCGCTCCCTTTCTCAGGCTTTTTCTAGGGAGTTTCACCTTAAAAAAGGTATTAAGTTTCAGATATGGACTAAATAAATAAGCTATTCTTTTCCTTTATTTTAATGATAAGTTCAAAGTGGGTTATCAAAAAAATTGTCTTTCAACTTGCAACTAGTTATAAAAGTATAATAAATTAAAGATATGCCCATTTATCGATTTGCCTTTTTAATATTCGCTTTTGCGTATTTTATGACCCTTTCAATGGTTCAAGGTGAGATCAATCTATATTCTGGTTATGATGCAGGTAGGCAATACGCAATAGGTGATTTTATTGCAGTTGAAAATGTCGACAGTAATGTAACCTACAGGGTTGATGGAAACCCTGCTGGAGATGCCCCACCCGCTGGCACTCCTGTTACAGATACAAATTATTTTACCAGTCTTGCTGAAGAAACCCCTGATGAGGGGCCGACCACCGCTAGACCTGATGACCCTTCCCAAGCGGTACAAAATTCTCAACCTGGCGTGCCTGGAGGTGGTGCAACTTCAACTACTATTCGTTTTCGTGGGATTTCCACACGGGGTATAGTTTCTGATGGTAAACCCATGTACGGGGGAATTGATATTAGAGGAAGCGGGAAAAAGAAAATAGCTTTTTTCGGCAGAGGTGCATCGATGGAAAATGTAACTAATTATGTTACGGACCCCATAATATCGATTTATAAAGATACAACTGGAAACGAAGATTGGGAGTTTGTAATAACAAACGATAATTGGGGTATATTAGAAGAAACAGGTGGTACATACTCAATTGAAAGCATATCAACAG
>Ga0209335_10004104_pt1 | contig 14105 bp, 7 predicted proteins | sample COG_09_FD_184753 | JGI IMG/M metagenome (GOLD analysis project Ga0209335, IMG submission 184753) | Pelagic Microbial community sample from North Sea - COGITO 998_met_09 (SPAdes) (version 2) | ecosystem: Environmental > Aquatic > Marine > Neritic zone/Coastal water | place: Helgoland, sampling...
CGTATTCTCAAGTCTTTCGACTCAAAGGCATTTACAGTTACCGAGAGAGAAGAGAGAAAGAAATTCTGAGGAAAAAGTGACGAAAGGACTGTTTGTTCAAAAAAAAAGAAACATTGAGAGTAAGGGAACTTACTTAATAATTTAGGGTTTAAGTGCTTAAGCTTTACTCAAATTTAGCTTTTTACGTGCTTCGTTCGTACTCCTGAGTGCTTCGTGCTTACTCCTGAGTGCTTCGTGCGTACTCCTCTTTTAAAGAGGAGAGTCAAAGGGAATACAGTTAGACTACTACTAAAACACCGCACAAAATCATCATAATGGGGCAAAAAGAAGGCAGCGAGAAAAACGACTCCGAGAAGAACGAAAGAGAGAAAGAAACAAAGACGAACGAAGAAGAGATTATATTCGATGTCGCGATTCTTGGCGCCGGGATGTCCGGCGTATCCTGCGCGAGGGAGATTTGTTTTGCATTACATGATGATGATGATGAGAAAAATGCACGAAAAGTAGCACTCTTGGAAGCGCATTCAACCGTCGGCGGGAGGTGCAAACAGACGAAAAAAATCGCGAAATGGCCGGTGGAGTTAGGGGCGGAGTTTATACACGGCGAAGTGAAGAATCCAGTGAAGGATTTACTCGCAGAAACGATGAGGAGAGAGGAGGATTTGGAGGAGGATTTAGATGGGAAAAAAGGAACGCCGAAACGAATGCAATGCAGCGCGTTCGAGTGGCCGGATCGATACGCGATGAATACTACTACTACTAATAATAGGAACACGGAGGAGAAGGATGCGTTATTATATTCTTTCTCAAAAAAATCGATGTTGGTGCTGCGCGACGGCGACGAGTGCGAGAAGAACGATAAAGACGTGTGGAAAATCCACCAACTGTTCGATCGACTCCCGGGCGTATCGAAGACGAGTACTACTACGACTACCACGCATAATGACGAGTCAGAGGAGGACGAAATGTCCTCGCTCTCCGCGTTAGAGTGGCTCAGAGACGTGCAAAAATGTACAGAACGAGAGATACGCGTGGCGGAGTTGATTTACGCGACTGATTTCGGAGCGAGTTTGAAAGATATCGGGATGAGAGAGATTATGATTGAAAAAGAAAGGTGGGAAAACGGAGAGCAATATTTAGTCATGAACGGAGGGTTTAACGAGTTGTTTCGACGCGCGTTTTTGAACGCGTTTCAAAGGAATAGTAATAGTAATAGTAATAGTAATAATAGCCCCGTCGTCAACATCGACGTGCGGCTGAACTGGGAGGTGGAAACGGTCGAAAAAGTAGACGAACGGAATTTGATCAAAGTCACCGGAAGAACGACGACGACTGAAACGTCTGAAAAAAAGACGTTGTACGCCAAGAAAGTGGTGGTTTCGTTACCGTTGCCGATATACAGACCAACAGACGACGACGATTCAGACGACGACAAAAAGCTCTCGAGAGTGACGTTTCACCCGCCTTTGAGCGAGGAGAAACGAAAAGCTTTACGCGCCGTGAAAATGGGCAACGCGGTGAAAGTTTTGTTGGGATTTAACGAGAAATTTTGGCCGCAAGAGAATTTGTTCAACGTCATATGCGACCACCCGGCGCCGTTTCCGGAGTTTTGGGTCGTGAGCGATAAAGAGAAGACGATTTATTCTGATGAAGACGATAATAATAATAATAATAATAATACTACTAACGAAGAAGAAGAAAGTAAAAAAGAAGAAGTTCGGTTCGTCATCACGTTCTTCGTCACCGGCGACCGGGCGAACGCGATGGCGAAAATCGACCCAAACGAACGAATAGAGATGGCGTTTCAACAATTCGTCTGGATTACGATGCGCATCACAAACGACGACGACGATGGAAGAAAAGAATTCGATCGAATACGCGAAAAGCACTTGAAAACGTCCGAGACGAAAGCGTGGTCCGAGGATAAATTCGCCGGCGGTTCGTACACGCACCCGAGCGTCGGATGCGATCGAAAAACTCGAGACCTTTTGGCAAAATCGGAATGGTCCGACTGCTTATTCTTTTGCGGTGAAGGCACGAACGCGTCCGTGAATCCGTGCTTACAAGGCGCGTTCGAAACTGGCGTCAGAGCGGCGAAAGAAGTGCTCGAGTCGTTGAAGTTACAGTAGTATGTGTATACTTTTTATGATGTACAACGGGCGGCTCTTTCGCGCGATAAAGAGAAAAGAAAACGATAATAAAAGATCGTCTTCAAAATCAACTCCTTTTGAACACGTCCCCTAACTGTCTGTTCAATAAACTCCTCTCCAAACTTTCCACCTCCACTCTTCGTTTCTCGTCTTCCACGTACCTTCCGTATTTCAGCGTGTACGTTTTCGTCACTCTTGAAATCACAAACGTGCTTTCGTTCAAGTCCACTCTCACGCCGCACGCCATCTGATCGTCCGCGAAACGGAACGTCCCTAAATCTTTCCTCGGTGGCGTCCGTTTCGTCACGAGCGCGTACGAGTACGACTTTGTCTTTTTCTTTTCTTCGTTGTTGTTGTTCGTAGTATTACTCTTGATCTTCTCAAACTCCTCTTTCTCGTTGTTGTTACTACTACTCGCACTAGTATTCGAACAATACCATCGATTACTGCTGCTCCTTCTCGTCTTACTCGTCGTTTTAGAAACAGCGCCTGCATTGAAAGCGCTGCTCAAAGTTCTCATTTTCCTTTGTAGCGCTCTCTACACCGGTAAAACTGACGATGATGATTTGAGCAAAAATCGTATCTCTGCTTCGGATTAATGACGAAACGTGAAGAGATGTTTCGCGTTTAAAAGAAGAGTATATTCGCAAAGTGTTTGTGCGCGTATAAAATCTCAACAAAAGTTTTACTTGCTTTTCTCTGAAAGGAGCGCTTTTTGGTCTCTCTGTCTCTCCGTCTCGCTCTCTTCAACTCTCTCTTCGTAGTTAGTAAAAGATCGCACGAGACGAGAGATTTTGAAGCTTTTGGGGGAAAATATCTCAAGGCGAGAAAAGGTTTGAGTGAAATTTTGCTCTCATTTTTTAGTACACGAGTTTCTTTCGCGTTTGTTTATCTACGATGATGATGATGATGATGATGATGACGACGACGACTCTTGTTGCGCGTGTAGTACTCCATGTTCGTATCGCCAACCGCGTGGTAATGGGCAGTTGTTGCCGAGGAGGTATTGTACACATTCGGTTTGGTTGTTCTTGTGAGCGTGGTATACGCTCCAATAGTCCCAAGGCGCTTTGACTTCTTCGTGTAAGTATTTGAGGCACGCGAGATGACCGTTTTCGGCAGCATTTGCACACGCTCCCGTACCGATAGGACACTCATTTGCAACGCAATACTTGACCATTTCCAGATTACCATGTTCTGCGGCCCTATTAATCGTCCCTGCACTCCACTCACACTTTTTCTTCTCTCGTATCCACTTGAGCAACTCGAGTTTGTTCGTTCCAGCAGCTCCCTTGCAAAACCAGGGTTGATCTACCACGTTTCCTTCTTCATCTTCCTCTCCCCATCTCGAATGATTCCACGCCCATTCCAACGTCGAAATGGATGAACATTCGTGAACATTTACACATAATTTCGATACGTCTACCCCGGCATACTTAAGCACATCCAAACTCTCTGTATTGACATATGAAAAGAAATATCGATCTGTCCCATTCAATTTCGAAATCACATGCGAGACAAACACATCCTTCTGATGCACCACCAACCCACTCCACAACGTCGTCGGACCAAGCTTCAACCGCTCCGCATCCTTCGCGGCCTCTTCTCTCTCCTTTTTCTTCTTCCTCTTCTGCGCTCCCGAGAGTTGCTTCTTCTTCCCCATTATTACGAGTTTTAGTCGTGTTCCTTTTCTTTCCCACACATTAAAAGCATGTGAGGAGAAAAAAAATTAAGGCGTTTTTTAGTCTTCTCGTAAGGGGAAAGAAAAGAGACAAAAATCGCTCACAATACATTAGGTATATCTTTTATACTCCTTTACTCTGTTTTAAAGAACAACAACAATTCAGACAAACGAGAGAGAGAATCAGAGAGCAGGTTTCTTTGCTGTGAGTATTGTTCTCGATATTCTCGTTCTCATCGGCATCGCATCAGAGAGAGAGAGAGAGATGGTGTTGGGGAACCACAAGAAGAACACACCGGCGGATTTAAACACATTTTTCAATTCACCTTTGTTTACCACCGCGAAGACGAGGAGCACTACTAATATTACTACCAATGAAAACGACGAAAACGATGATTTCTCGCGTCGTTTCCCGTTTAAACCGTCGCCGAATAACGCGTCGAAACCGACGAAGAAACGAAAGAGTTTATTAAAAGAAGAGGATGTGATTACGACTGAGATAAAGAAGAAAAAGAGGAAGTTTGAAGAGTTCACGAGCGCCGACGACGAGCGTCACGAGGACACCGTTGTCTTTCCTTTCGTCGCGAATACGTCGTCCTCGTTGAAGAAACGGAAGAAAAAGACAAAGTCTGATGCGAGTGGTGAACAAGAACGCGTCGAGGACGACGTCGCGAGGCCATCAGATCCTCCTGCAAATGGTGTTGGTTTCGCAAAAGGCGGGAACGCGAAAGAGCAAACGATAGAGAAAATGGTCTTCGATGCGAGTAAGACGACCTTTACGGACTTCGACAAGAGGAAGAAACCGACGACGACGACGAAAAGGTATAAGAATTTTAGTAAAGGAAACAACAACAACAAAATCGGGAGTAAGAAGAAACCGCCGCCTTTTGCGGCGGCTTCATCGTTTAACGTCGCCGCCGCGGTGGCGAAGAAGAAAGCGCAAATAGAAGTTTCGGCGAAGAAAGCGCAAGAAGTCGGGTTCGGGTCTTCGGCGAGGAAGCCAGCGGCGGCGTATTCCGGGATCGTATCGTCAAACTCGGCTTCGAAGAAAGGAGTAGGTTCTTCGGTTTCGGCGGCGAAGAAAGAGCGCGGTAAAAGGAGTAGCGGCTTTAGCGGTGCGTCGTTCGAAGTTCATCAAAAACAACAACAACAGCATCAACCGAAAGAACAACAACCGAACGAGTTTCAGAAAATGATACAGAAAGCGCGAGAGAACTTGAGAGAGAGTTCAAGAAAGGGTTTACATTCGCCTCAACCGGCGGCGGCGGCGGTTCATCATCGCCCTGTTTTCGTCGCCGCGCAAAATTCGGGCAAACACCAAAGGTTCGCCTCGCCGCCATCAATACCGAAGAGTAAGACGAATATAACGACGACTCCTAAGTTCCCAATCAACCAAACCTTCGTCTCCGCAGCACAAGCGATGAATCAAAACAATAACAATAGCAAACAAGAAGAACACCACCACCACCCTAATAATAATAATAATAACAATAACATCGTCGACATCGTCGCCAGAGCGAAACAAAAGACGTATTTACCGTCCACCGCGGAGAAAGCGAAGAAGAAAGCGAAAGAAACGTACGAGAAAAAGCGCATCGACGCAGAAAGAAAAGAAAAGCTCGGGCAACTCCGCGAGTTAGACGAGACTTTATCCTCAAAAACGAACATCATCATCGCGCCGAAAGACGACGAGAAGAGTGAGAAGAATAAGAGGAACACGTACAATAACAACAACAGAGTGTTCGGCGGCGCCATGACGAAGGCGCAAAAGGCGCACATGGCAGCCACGGAGTGGGAACCTTTATGATGATGATTTCATCATACACCTACCACCAACACCAACAGATACGAACACTACGACTGCTCACAGCCGAGAGCAGAGAGACACAGAGAGAGAGAGACTCTCATTGAAATGTGAAGAACATTTCCATCCGTCGTGTATTTTATAAATAGAGAGAGCAAAACACATCGCTAAAACCTAAACCCTAAACGTTCCAAAAGGCACCTCCCAAAACCACCTCGAGAGTCCCACACACTCTTGAGCGCGCAAACGCTTAAAGTTTTGCTTCCTTATTAAAACGAACACTACTCAAATATAATGTCGTACAAACCACACTTACCTGAACTCGTTTCGGATTTAAAATCCAACCCGTCTCTCATCCACGAGCACGAGTTTCTCGATTTGAAACAAGTTTTGGAAACTGAATTTGCCTCCACGTTTCCCCCAAAATCGAATCAGAATACGACGCCTAATGAGGATGTTGAGGAGGATGTCGACATCAAAATCGAGGACCCAGATATCGTCGGACCAGAAGTCGAACCGGTGGACCCTCCTTTACTTTCGGTAAAGGAAGGCGAAGAGTTGAGCGAAACGGACATGAATTCGGTACGAATGTGATGAGATATTTAATTGTTTTGTGCTTCTTTTCTTATTGAGAGAGAGACGCCTTCGATGTCGATATGTTCTAACTCACTGACATTCTCTTTTAAACCACAACACTTTTCTAATACTAACAGATGATGGAAGCGAAATCGAACGCCTCGCAGGCGTTTTCAAACGGCGATTTTGCCTCGGCTTTGGAAGAGTACACGAAGGCGTTGCGTTTACAACCGACGTCGGCGTTGACGTTTTCGAAACGAGCGGAGTGTTTCGTGAAACTGAAAAGGAATAAAGCGGCGAAACAAGATTGCGAGCAGGCGCTGAAGATCAATCCGGATAGCGCGAAGGCGATGAAGGTTTTAGGGACCGCGCAGAGGTATTTAGGCGAGTACGAGGAGGCGTGTAAGAATCTTGGTCAAGGGTTGGCGATCGATTTCGACGAGGAAAGCGCCAAGGTGGAGAAAGAGGCGGAGAAGTTTTTCCACGAAATCAGAGTGGCAAAATCCAAAGAGAAGGCGAAAAGAGAGCAAGAAGAGAAGAAAAAGATGGAAGAGAGGAGGAAGGAAGCGGAGGAGGCGATGAAGAACGCGAACATGGGTGGCGGGAATGGCGGTACTCCGGGAGGGAATCCAGGCGGTTTCCCGGGAGCCTTCCCGCCTGGAATGGAAGGTTTGATGAACGACCCGGAAATGATGGAAGCGATGATGAATCCAAAAGTGATGAGCGTGTTGCAACAAGCGCAATCGAACCCGGGCGCGTTGATAGCCGCCATGAGCGACCCGGAAGTTGGTCCTCTGTTGCAAAAAATCGTCGGCAAGATGGGCGGAAGCATGGGCGGCGGCGGCGGCGGCGGCGCGCCCGGTTTCGGGAACTTTTCGGGAGGAGGCCCAGGAGGAGGAGGCTTCGGCGGCGGACAACAACCGACGAGTGAAAATCGCTTCACCGAAGAAGACGCCGCGCCGCACAGACCCGCCACCGTCGACGAGGTCGATTAATAAAATAGAAGAAAAGAGAGATAAAAACTTACGCGAAAAGGAAAGAAAATTTTCATTCACTATTCATTCGCGGTGAGAAAGAGATTAAGAGAGAGAGAGAGAAAGACGAGACGATTACGAAAACGATCGAGAGAGCGACAAACAACATCAACGTCGTTCATTTCGTTCCATTTTGTTGTTGCAGTCTTCTTTAAAAGTATAAAAAAACGCACGACTCCCAAAGCTCAATATATACGTGCGACGCTTAAACCCGCAAACATCTCGAGACCTTCAATGTCACCTCCTCGATAAAATTGAATCAACATTCATCGCCACAGAGACTCTGCTTCTGTTGTTTTGTCTCTGGGTACCTTTTAAAGCTGATATTTACGCGCTCAAATGTTCCTATTACTCCGTTTTCGATAGTCGAACATTTTTCAGACCAACGTCTTCACTTTTTCCCACCATGACAGACACATCGAACAAGAAAGGATCGTCCTCTCGCTTGGACCGTTTACTCAAGCTCCTCGAGTCCGGGTCGACGTCTTCAGCGCGCGCGCAAGCGGCGGAGCAAATCGGCGAACTCGTTTTACAGTCCTGCGCTTCCTCGTCGCTCAATGCTGGCGGAGAAGTGACAAAAGTACACGTAAACGCGGGGATGTTGCCGACGGTTCTAAGAAAGGTTCGCGAATGTTCGCGCGCGAAAGAATGGGAGACGAGAGTCGCCGCGGGGAAAGCGATGGGGGCAATCGCGAAGAATTTACGAAGAAAAGAGTCGTCTCTGTATCTAGACGAGGCGCAAAGCAACGATTTCGTCCCGAACAACGCGTTCTGCGCGAGCGCGAGAGATGTGTGCAAGATGGAATTAATTGAGTACGAATTGGTCCTGGAAAAGGTCGCCGGCGAACGCGCGAACCGCGCGAAAGAGCAAAGGACTTCTCTTTTGGATGAAGAAGTGAAGGAAGCACGAGATGAAGTCACACAGATTCTCGATTTGAAACTGGAAAACTTTGACATAGAATCTGTCTTGAACAAAGGGATCGTCTTGCTCTCCTCGACGGGAGACGAGTGGTCCAACGCCGAGAGAGGACCGGGGACGAAGACGGAACGGCTGGAACGAGCGAAGATGAATTTGAAAAAAACGCTCGGGATGGAGCTCGGGAAAGAAGCAGCCGCGTTCGGGTTGGATAGTAAAGCGATCGGGGAAATGGTCACGGAGAAAGATTTAGTCGGAGACGACGACGATTTTGAGAGTCTCGATAAGAAAAAGAAGAAAGCGGCTTCGAAGAAGAGGAAGAAAGGGAGCGCGGATGAAGACGATATTGAAGTGAAGAAAGAAGAAGGCGCGGCAGCGCGGTTGGTCGATTCGTTAGAAGGAAACAACGGCAACGCGGAAGATGATTTTGACGAGGAGAAGTTGCGAGCGCAAGGAATGTCCGCGAGAGAGGTGAACAAATTAAAACGCAAGAATAAACGGTTGCGCGCGGCGGGGAAGACGGTCGTGAAACATCATCAAAGCGATGACTTTAAGGACGACGACGGCGAAGAGGAGGATAAGAAAAAGAAATCAGCGACAAAAAGTGGTGGCGCGAGCGCGGCGGATGTCAACGAACAACAGAGAAAACACGAAGAGATGGAGGAGAAACAAAGACAAGAAGAGGACGAGGAAGAGGCGCAAGAAATCGAAGCCGGGTCGTGGCCGTTTACACGAACGTGCGAATTCTTAGCGTTCTCCTTATTTAGCAGCCGCTGGGAGGATAGACACGGTGCCGCGGTCGCGTTGAGAGAGATTTTGAGGTACCAAGCGGAATGCGCGAACATTTTCATCGAAACGTTCGATACGACAAGTGCTAATTTAGTAAAAGTTCAGCCAGGAACGGCCGAAGCACAAATGCGCGCAAACTTTTCGTGGTTGGAAGACATATCGGTGCGTCTGTTGTGTGTCTTAGCTTTAGATAGATTTGGCGATTTCGTCGGCGATGGGGTCGTCGCGCCGGTTCGCGAAACCGCGGCGCAAGCTTTAGGCGCGTCTTTGCGCGATTTACCGACGCGAAAAGTTTTCGATATCGGTGAAGCGACGTTGACGTTATTGAAACACGAAAAAGCGTGGGAGGTCAGACACTCCGGATTGATTGGTTTAAAATACGTTTTCGCGTCTATTCCGCAAGGCGAACAAGTCAAGATGGACATGTTGGCGCAAAAGTTACTCCCATCGGCGCTTCCGAGATTAATCCTCGCCTTGAAAGACGACGACGACGACGTGAGAGCGGCGGCGGCGGAAGCAGCTTTGCCAGCGAGAGAGTCCTTGAATCCCCAGCTTTTGAGAATGAAAAAAGAAGACAACATTGAATCAGATGATGATGGTAATTTGTTCAAGGTGTTTTTAGAGACGCTCTGGAACGCTCTGTTAGAATTAGACGACTTATCACCAAGCGCGAGACCAATAATGAGCTTACTCGCGAAGCTCTGCGAGAAGAAAGAAACGAGAGACATGTTCAACGTTGCTGAAGTCGCGCCTCGTTTATGGCCGTTCGCCGCGCACCCGATTGCGAGCGTTCGCGAAGCGACGTGGCAAACCGTTTCGGAGTTGAGCGGAACGCTCTTGGAAAACGAGGCCTTCGTCGATGTGCACTTGGCGGATTACATGACTTTAGCTTTGCAAGGATGCGCTTTAGACGAAGACGATAATGCCTCTTTGGCGGCAAAGAAGGCGTTTTTATTGGTTCTCGAATTGTCCGGCTTCGATGTTGGTAGGAGTAATAGTAGTAGCAGCGGTAGCAAAAATGTGGCGCTCGAGGCGTCGGTAAAAAATACGCGAAGAATTATCCGCCTCAAAGTGGCGGAAATTTTCAAAGTGAAATCCGACGCATTTTTGAAAGTCTTGAGCGTCCAAGTGAACAGAACGTGCGACGCGCACTACATATTAGTGAAGAAACCGGCAAAAATGACGGGCGAAGCGCGAAACGTCGCCGCCGATTGGCTCTGTCGCACCAAGACGCGATTCTTAGGCATCGAGTGCGTGGCGAAAGCGTTGGTGTCTTTGCTTCCAACATCGTCGTCATCATCCTCAGAATACGCGGAAGAAGAAGAAACGTTGTCTTTGTTCCTAAACGAAAAAGTGATGGCGTTATCGAAGCATGGCACCGCCGCCGCTCGCGGCGCCGCGTTTCACGTTTGCGCAAACTTTCTCGAAACCGCCGCGAAAGCTGCGTCGATACAAAATACAAGTTTCGAGTTTATCGAAAAGAAATTCAAACCGCTTTACGAAACGTGCGTTTTCGAGGTACTCGCGTGTGCCAATCCAGCGTATCCGTCTGCACCGAGTCCATTCCCGTACGACGAGGCGAAAGCGTTGCAAACGTACGTCAAGAACGAAACGAAATCCTTGTTGCGCGTGTGTTTGCAATCGAACGTAGCGATTGAAGGCGAGATTCCATCGCCAGACGCCGACGGGTTCGGCGCGGCAAACGCCGTGCAAGTCATGGAAACCGTTCCAAAGGTATGTTTTGTTCTTCTTTTCCTTTTTTTTACTTCGTCGTCGTCTTTGTCTTTTGTTCTTTTAACCCTCCTTCCGGATTGGCTGAGCTTCAAAACCTCGGCGTAACAGACGGCGAGCAGATTGAGCGCGTATAGTAGTTTTTTACAACAACTAAACGCGCTCGAAATGTAAACGCTCGCGTCTTTTGCACGGTCCGAATATTAATCATCGATTGTTCGAGAAACAGGTTTCTCCGGGCGAGCTCTGTGCCTGGCGAGAAGTAATCTCAACAAACATTTTTATTTTTTGTACTGCGACGCATTTCTCGAGAGCGTCCTCGAATGCTCAAACTTACCGTCATCTTACTCCTTTCCGAACGACATTTACAGACGACAAACGCGAACGTTGAACGCGCTCGATCTGCGTTAGACGTCTCCGCCTCGCGCCTTCGCGAGACGGAAATGAAACTGCACCAATCCGTGCTCGCCGCCGCCGCCGCTCTCGCGGTTTCGTTTCAACGGCTCCCGCAGAAACTCAACCCGATCATCCAGCCGTTGATGGCATCGACTCGACGCGAAAGAGACGAGGCGTTACAATCGGAAGCCGCGAAAGCGATTGCAAAGTTAGTGAAAAGAGCCATGTCAAGAGAGAAATCACCGAGCGGGAAAATATGTTCCAATATTTTTCTAATGGCGTGTTCGTGCCCGGAAACGACGCCGATTGCGACGGAATCTGGAGAGATGAAGAAGACATCCGCGACGACGGAAGGCGTCGGCGTTCAGACGACGAAAACGACGAAAACTTCGAGCGGTAAAAAATTGGACGAAAATGCCACGGCTGCCGCGGCAGATGTGAACGTCAACGCAGAACTACCGGAAACCGCAATTGCGGCGAGAGGCGGCGCTAAAGCGCTTCGCGAATTTTGCCGAGAGTTTGGCGACGAGGTTTTTACCGAGTTACCGGCGTTGATGACGCCCATCAACGAGTCGTTGGATTTAGTCAAAAACGAACAAGAAAAACAAAATCTCGAAGCGTCTGTTCGACAAACGATATCCAACAGCTGTCGCTGCGTATCTGTCGTTGCTGGAACGTGCACGCAATCCGCGTTTGATGCGCATTTGCGCCCGTTGCTGAAAAAAATCTTCGCCGCCGCGTCTTCCTTAAAATGTCACAGCGTCAAGACGACTGCCTCGAACGCGCTCGCCGCCATGACGACTGCGCACCCGGACGAGACTTTACCAGAAATATTAGCCTTGTTAGCGCCGGCGTTAGAAGGTGGCGATTTAGAGCAACACGCCTCGCCGACGGCTCGATTAGGCGCCGCGTTTGTGGCTTTATCCGTGACTGAATCTGTTCCAGATTCAGTCATCGCGCCGTACTGCGTGTTACTTCTGGTACCGCTCATGTCTCGAATGTCCGATTCGAACGTTGAAGTGAGAACGGCGGCGACCAAAGCGTTCGCGGCGTTAGTGCCTCTTTTACCACTCGCGCGTGGTTCCGTGGCGCCGGAGAAACTCTCAAAAGAGCAAAAGAAGAGAAGTTCAGACGACGGCGCGTTCTTGGAAGCGTTACTCGACAACACGAAAATCGCAAACTTCGAGTTACCGTTCAAGTGCAAGTACCAATTGCGTCCGTACCAAAGAGACGGCGTGAATTGGCTCGCATTTTTGCGAAGATTTAAGCTCCACGGCGCTTTATGCGACGACATGGGCTTAGGTAAAACGTTACAATCGACGTGCATTTTAGCCTCGAGTACGTGCGAACGCCGAGCGAAAGGTCTACCGACAATGCCACATTTGATCATCTGTCCGCCGACGTTGGTTGGCCACTGGGCGCACGAAATCAGCATGTACACGGAAGACCCGAACTTACTCTCCGTGTGCGAGTACCAAGGGTCGCCGCAGGAAAGAGAAAAGTTACAGAACGACGCGAGGACAAAATTCGACGTCGTCGTCGCCTCTTACGACAGCGTTCGCGCCGACGCGGAAAAATTCTTTCATGTAGTCGATTGGTGCTATTGCGTCCTCGACGAAGGGCACGCCATTCGAAACCCGAAATCGAGAGTGTGTGTCGCGGTGAAACAAGTCAAAGCGGAACACCGACTTTTACTCTCCGGGACGCCGATTCAAAACGATGTCGTCGAATTGTGGTCGCTCTTCGATTTCCTCATGCCCGGTTTCTTAGGCACCGAAAGAGAGTTTAAAGAAAACTACGGCATCGCCGCGGCGAGGTCGAAAGCGGCGAAAAAAGGCGGTGGCTTAACCGAACAAGGCGCGTTAACCGTCGGGAGATTACACAAACAAGTCATGCCGTTCGTTCTGAGACGAACGAAAGATCAAGTGCTGAAAGATTTACCGCCGAAGATTATCCAAGACGTGTTTGTCGATTTAACCGCCGCGCAAAGGCGTTTGTACGATACGTTTGAAACGAGCGGGGCGAAGGAGGACGTCAGTAAAGCGTTGAGTTCTGGAGCAGGCGGAGCGGACAACAGTGGCGGCAATGGCGGAAGCGTGCACGTATTCCAAGCGTTGCAATATTTGCGAAAGTTGTGTTCGCATCCCAGATTAGTCGACGGATCTTTGAACGAGAAATCGAGCGCAAAGTCTGTCGCCAAACGCATCGCAGATGGAAGTGATAACGACATGAACTGGAGTCCCAAGTTTGAAGCGTTGAAACAAATTCTGTTGGATTGCGGCATTGGCCGCGACGCGTTTAACGACGACGAGGAAGGAGGAGGAGGAGGAGCGGATGATGCCGCTGCGAATAAAGGGAATCACCGGGTCCTCGTGTTTGCGCAATTAAAATCCCTCCTCGATTTGGTCGAAGACGAACTGTTTCAATCGCACATGAAGGACGTCTCGTGGCTTCGATTGGACGGTTCCGTTCCCGCGCACGAACGCTTCAACGTCGCAAGAAAATTCAACGCCGATCCAACCATCGACGTGTTACTCTTAACCACCCACGTGGGAGGTTTAGGCTTAAATCTCACCACCGCGGATACCGTCGTCTTTCTCGAACACGACTGGAACCCGCAAAAGGATCTGCAAGCGATGGATCGCGCGCACCGATTGGGTCAAAAGAAAACCGTCAACGTCTACCGCATCTTAACGAGAGGCACGATTGAAGAAAAAGTGATGAGTTTACAGCGCTTCAAACTCGACGTCGCCAACGCCGTGGTCAACGCTGACAACGCGAGCATGAAAAGCATGGACACAGGCGCCATGCTCGAGTTGTTCACCGCGGAGAAAGGTAAAAAAGCGAAACTCGAAGCGGAAAAGAAAGAACAACAACAAGGTAAAGGAGAAGGAGGAGGCGAACAACAACAATTTCAACAACAATCGGCGCCGATGAAGCAAATCTTGAACGGATTAGACGAACTCTGGGCGCAAAGTCAATACGACGAAGAATTTGACGTCGAGCAGTTTCAAAAGACCTTCTCTTC
>Ga0209335_10004116_pt1 | contig 14063 bp, 20 predicted proteins | sample COG_09_FD_184753 | JGI IMG/M metagenome (GOLD analysis project Ga0209335, IMG submission 184753) | Pelagic Microbial community sample from North Sea - COGITO 998_met_09 (SPAdes) (version 2) | ecosystem: Environmental > Aquatic > Marine > Neritic zone/Coastal water | place: Helgoland, sampling...
TTTGGTGAGCGCCGAGATGAGCACGGAGGCCATCTCGCGGTCGCGATTTTTCTTCTCCATGGCCTCGACGAGCGTGCGCTTGACCACTTCCTGCCCGCAGCGCTCCTCAACCTCGCCGAGGCGGCAGACTGCTTCCTTGAGGTCGCCACAGACCAGGTACTCGGCAACGATCTCTTTGACCTTGGCCTTGAGCGCGGTGATGGGCAACGGGAGCGTCGTGAGACGACCAGTTTCGGCGAGAATCTCGTCGCTTACTGTGCCCGCAAGGGCCGGGACCGAGGCGAGTAGCGACTCTGGAACCATGCGGTCCTCCAGAAGGTGCGCGAGATACTTGCCCGCACAGCGCACTCCGGCTGCTGTGGGCAGCCCGCTTGTGCCCAGCCCCTTGAGCAAGGCTTCAACACCCGCTTCCACTTCGCTCTCAGAGAACACCCCGCGCACCCCGAGCGAGGAGACCAGCGCACAAACCTGCCGCCCGCCACCTTTAGGCGACATCATGCCACATATAACGCGGTTCCGGCGTGCACGGGCGCTACACGTAGCGTGGCGGATAAGGACCTTGTCTAAGACTTCCTGTTCGTTGGTTCCCGATACCTGGCTTTTGGTCATTCCCAGCGCCAGCACCTCCCGCACCAGCAGCTGCAACCCCAACACCGATTAGCCCTCATACACACAACCAACAAACTTTTCGCCGGCTCGGCATACGCGATCGTATGGATGGGCAACGGCGCAAGAAGGCGAGTCGGCGGGACTCTGTTACCGGTTTCAGGGCAGGAAGACCAAGATCGTCAACATACACTGCACTTTCGTGGCCGCTCTCGTTCGCCAAGTAACCATCAAGTATGAGACCAGCAGCTGCGACCACACGGGCCTCGGCGTCCGAGGACGCCATGGCGCCGCGCTAGACGCTGTCGGTCCTCACAAAGAAGCGACTCCTATTTGAAGTGGTCCTTCGAGCCTCGGTCGACGTCCGGATCCGCTGTGAGATGTTGGCAGCGCCAAACGGGTATGTCAACCGCTTGTAGACACGCTCAGCGAGCAGGGTGGGGTCGACGGAGCCTGCCCTTCTTTCCCAGTCTCCCGAGCAAGCGGATGCTGCCGGCGCAAGACTCCTCTCCCTCAACTCGTCCGGCACGGTCCGATCCGACACGGATGCCGGTCCCTCACAAGCCGCGCACAGAGATCAACCCGGCTAGCTTGGTGCGATCCGGCAACTTGGCAGAGGGGTGCCTTTTTGAAACCGCGGGACGAGGCTGCCGCAACGCGGATCGGCGACGCAACGCGGCTGCAGCCAGCACCAGAGCCCAGGGCAAGCAGAAACTTTTCTTCTCGAAGTACAAGCCGCAGCAGATTCGGCTTTGCAGTGAATATCGTCGGGACGACGCACACGGAGGATTCCTGTGTCCTCGGGGACGTGGCGCGCTTCGGACGGAGAAGCAGGCGCAACTGGGCGGTGCGGAATTTTCTTGTTGATTCCTGGAAGTCCTGATCGAGTCCGGCCTCGAGAGGTTGGCTAATCGACAGACGGGAACGACTTTGGAAAGTTGAATGTCCACTTCGGGGATGAGATTCACTTTCGATCGCCGGGGTGGCGCCAACTGCGAGATTCGTGAGAAAGACCCTGACAGGAACCCGCGGACACCTAGCGAGCGTCTCTCCGCACGCCGGTCTGTCCAGCTACCGACCACGGGGCCTTACAAACGGTGAAGCAAGACTTGCTGCGCAGTGTTTCTCGCACGATCGAGTCGCCTTTTCTTCTTGGGTAGAATGACGGCCTCACGTTCGCTCCTTCGCGCGGCCGCGTGCCTCGCGTTGCTCGGGGCTGGCTCCGCCCTTGTGGCCGCCCCAGTCCGCGCCACGTCGTTCCGGAAGGTCGTAATCCCAATAGCCGTTCTGCTGTATTGACCCTTCCTACTCTCCTGTCGTACCGCACTCCAACTTGCCGCGAGAGCGAGGCTCCTCGCTGTGGTCGCGCGAGGGCGAACACCTCACGGCGGCAGTCGGGCCTGCTCCCCACGGCGCGCCCGCCCCGCACGGGGGGGTTTACACTGCCTGCGATTGAACGACCCTGCCCTCTTCTTACGGGGTCTTACGACCTTTTCTGCACGGGCACGCAGAGCCAGGCAGGACTGCAGCTGCCGGGAGCTGGGTCGCACGAACTCCTTGAGCGGCGAGCAGCCCAGCATTCCGGCGCATTGGCGGGTCTTCGTGGGGGACGGGCGGCACCACCAAACCCGAACCAGGTGTGTGGGTCACCGCGATGTCCCTGCCAGGCTCCGCCCAAAACGGTGGCAGGGCACGCGCGATACGTCCCATCTGCCAGCGCCAAGTGGCTCTGGCAACGCTCCCACGCCGAGAGGGCTTTGGGCTGCTGCCTCCGTTTCCGGGGATTAGCAGTGTTCTTTGTCCTGCAGACTAGCGGGAGCTGAAGGCGCACTTGTTGTGCGCCGCGCCTGGGCGTCTGCCGCCCATCTGGCGGAGGCAACAGAGGCGTGAAGGGGTACTGGGGTAGCTGTAGCGGGAGACTGGGGCTTTTGGTGAGATGGGGCTGATTATGGATTGGTGATATCCTGGCAGGGGCATGGGACACCGCTTGAGCTTGTAGTGTGTGTGTCTGGGATCTATTTCTGCTACCTCTACTACGGGGTGCTCCAGGAAGACCTGCTGACGTCGCAGTACGGCCCTGAGAAGAAGTCGTTCAAGGACGCCTGCTCGTTGCTCTTTCTCATGGCTGTGCAATGCTCGATCGGTGCGATCCTCTCGCGTGTCGCCTGTTTCACGGCCGCTCAGCCGGCGACCGGCTGGCAGTCGGTCCAGGACTTCCAGGGATTCCAGGGGCGACTCTGGCCGCTGTACATGCAGGTCGGTTTCTGTTACGTACTCGCGATGCTTCTTTCCAACGGCGCGCTCTCCTTCATCAACTATCCCACGCAGGTGCATCTTGTGCACCTTTCAGTCTGCACCAGCTACTTTGATAGCGCCCCTTGCCAGATATCCGCATTGCAGGGCATGGCGCCGAGGGCATCCGGTCTCAGCCGCAGTCGTCGCGGCAGGTGATCGTCAAAAGCTGCAAGATGATTCCCGTGATGGCGGTTTCGGTGCTCTGGCGCAAGAAGGTGTACCCGATGGAGGCATACATGCGCGTCAGCATGGTGACGGCGGGCATCATCATGTTCACCTTCTTCAAGAAGTCTTCAAAGATGGGTGGCAAGGCCGCCCAACACCGGCAGATTGTAGGTTTGCTCATGGCTTTGGGTTCACTGATTATGGACGGATTCGTGGGACCGACACAAGAGGAAATCTTTTCACGCTACAATTCATCAACGCACCAGATGATGTTTTACACCAACATGTGGGCCCTCGTTCTCCTTGCAAGTGCAGCAGTTGTGACAGGCGAGGGCCATCGCGCGCTTGCTTTCGTTGGGAAGTACCCGAAGGTACTTTCCAAGATCACGCAATTCGGCGTGCTGTCTGCGACGGGGCAATTCTTCATTTTCTTCCTCGTGCGCTCTTTCTCGGCCCTGACGCTCGTGACTGTCACGACGACCCGTAAGTTCTTTACCGTGCTTGCGTCCATCATTTGGTTCAAGCACCCGCTCTCAGTGGGACAGTGGTTTTCCGTTGCCATCGTCTTTGCAGGGCTCACATGGGAGGAGGTCTCAAAGTACATGGCAAAAATGAAGCGGCAAGCTTTGGCGAAGCAGGAAGCTCTCCTTGTCGCAGAGGCGGCCGCGGTCGCTGCCGCTGCGGGCGGAACCGAGACCGAGGCTGGTCTCGACGGCGGCGGGGAGAACGTTGGCCAAGGCAACATGGAGGGGGACGATGCGCCTGACGGTGGGGCGCCGCCGCCCGCCGCCCAGTGAGTCCGCCCGCGCGGCGTTCAGAACTAGGAAAGAACAGGTCAGGGGGCGAGTAAGCCGGAAGGCACGTTTTTTTCCAAAGGCATGCAAGACTGTGTACGTGGCCACGTACACTGCGATCAACAAGCCTTCTGCACAAACCGCGCGGGGCACTGTCTTCACTTTGTTCCCTTGACACCACGCGGGTCTAGAGACACGAATACTTCAGGGGCGAACATACGTTTACTGACAGCAGTCGAACATCGCAGAGCGAAGAATAGCAGAATAGCTGTGGCCGGGAGACAGCGTTCAAAAACCCGCATACAAAAAAGTCCAAGCCTACACCGCCGGGGCAAATGCCCCGACCCCGCGCCGGGCCCGTGCCCGAAGTCCCGGGAGCAGTGGGGAGGCACAGGGCGTAGCTCAGTGCCCCCCGGTCGGTCCAAGTCTTGCGGTGCTCCTCTCGCGCGAAGTAGAAGGGGTGAAAGGTGCGCGTAGTAGGGCGTCGTCGAGACAAGGAGCTGATCCGCTGCGTGGATGCCGGTCGTGGTAGACGTCGTAGTGTCCGAGCTCCTGCGGCACCTGGAGGCCACACGACTTGGGGTTCGATTCACTCGGACGAAATGCAGTCGCCTATGCCGGGCCGCCTGGTCGCCCGACATGGTCGCAGCCGATGATGTACAGGTTGTGATCCTCTTTTATTAAAATCGCACTCTGACTCTGAAATTCAGAAATTCGGTTCACTTTTCGCAGCATGGCAGGAAACCCGCTCCACGGCCGCATTGTTGTCGTCACTGGTTCTTGCCTCCCCAGCCGGGATATCCTGCAACCTTACTATCACCAGAACGTTGGGACTTGACGTGGTCTTGTGCTACGGATCCTCTCCTGCGGATGCTGGCCCATGTGTTGGCAGATCGCTGCGCATGCAGCAGGGAAAGCGAATGTCGGTGGGTCTGAAGTTTTCGACGGCAGGGGCAAGCAGTGGTATTGGTGAGGCTGTCACACGGAAACTCGCTTCAGAAGGTGCCAAGGTGGTCGCACTCGCGCGCAGGTACTGTGCGTGCCGCAGATACGCAGGCGGGGGCTTCTCTCTCGGCTGCGCGTAGGGTACATGCAGTGGGAAGCTTACTCAAATACTGGTCGCAGGAAGGAAAGACTTGATGCGATGGCATCAGAAATCAATGGGACAGGCGGCGCATGCCTGGCGTGCGCGGCTGACGTTACGGACTTGGCGTCGCTGAAGACGGCTGTGGAGACCGCTGAAGCTCACTACACGTCCAAGGCTTGAGACCCGGCAGCTCTGCGTGTTTCTTTTGCGCCTCTCCTTTCATTGCTGGTGTCCTTTTGCGGTTGATCCTGAAGTGATTGTAGCAGAAGATACGGTGACACAGTGGTACTTGTCGGGGATGGCAGGTGTGGGGACTCGTCTGCTGCGCGGGAGTGATGCATTACCAGAAGGTTGGCGACCTGGACGTGGAGTCCTGGAATCAACAGCTAGACACGAATTGTCGCGGCGTCATGAATGCGACGGTCAAGCCGAAAACCCGTACCGCCACGTAGCGTGCAATCGTGCACGATGTTTGCGCGCCTAGTTGAAACTGTCTCGTTGGTCAAATAGGCCGCAGTTCTGCCTTCGATCAAGAGCCACGACAAGACGGGCCACATCGTGAATATCTCCTCAGGTGCATGACAACGCCAAACGTAATGGGGGGCGAGGCTACGAGAATCGGCGCTGCCTCGCGCCGCCAGCCGTTGCTCACGCGCGCATGCACTTGTGCGCAGATGCGGGCCGCAAGGCTTTCCCTGGTCTGTGTGTTTACTCTGCGACTAAGGTCGCGCCCGCTATGCAGCGTAAATAAGTTGAGCAACTCTGTCGCTTGTGCGCAAAGACTAACCTGTACAGACGGAGAACCGAGGGAAAAGTTCGGGCGAACGACCACCCTGTTTTGGAAGAAACAGACCCTAATCCGGCTGAACGGAAGTGTCTGTCTCATCAGGTTTTCGTAGAGTTTTGGGCCCAGGGCCTACGGGTAGAACTCGCCCCACTCGGCATCAAGGTCACAAACATTCAGCCTGGTAATGTATCGACCGAGCTGCTTCTGCACAACCGAGACGCTGCGGCGCTCGCCGAGTTCGGCTCGCCGCCCGAGAACCCGATGCTGGAGCCCAGCGACATCGCCGAGGCCATTGCCTATGCCATGACCCGCAAGTCCAACTGCGCCGTCAACGAGGTTACCGACCAGCACACCGATGTCATAGTGTGGTTTTTCTACCCCTTTACACCCCACATTTCCCGCTGTGCTCGCCTGCAGCCCCTTAGGCGCTGCGTTCGCAGATCCTCGTCGAGCCGACCGGAGAACCGTGTTGAAGTGTCGAGCAGACGTCGCCGCCGGTGCGCTGCCCTGTGAGCTCTGCTTGGTGTGCACGGCAGCTGGTCGCCTGCAAAGCTAATGCTGCCTCAGCGCGGCAACCCAGGCGCACGGCAATTCCGGCCGGACACTTTGTTTTTTCTTGAGGAGGATCCAGACAAAATCAAAGAGCCATACGCCCGTCATGAAGATGCGAAGCCTTTACGTGTCCGAGATGAATCCTTGCCATGAGACTTCGCTACCTGGCTTGTCTCGAGAGAGGGGGACGGCGGGGGAGCGGGCAAGGTTCTTGTAGGCACGAGGAACGGGCCCAAGTAAAACCCAGCTGGCATCTTGTAGCGACCCGACCCTAGTCCCCGTAGCTGGCCGCGTGCATATTGCACGGCCCTACTGCCAAAGTCAGTCGCGTCGATAGATCTCTCGCCGCGAGAGATCTTGCGGTCGAGGCGCGGGGACATTTTCCCCTCTCACGGGCCCGCCTCTGAGAGATCTGTCACTGAGTCCTGAGTAGTAAAATAGGGGCGGGTAAAATGACGGGAGATTTCCGGATGGCGTGCGGCGCTTGCCGTTGCGGCCAAGAAGAATGTTCGTTTTGTATGTTTCCGCCGGACATGGCGGCGGCACGTCCGCCCGGTACGCCCTCCTCCCCTAAGGCTTCGCCTTCGACGTGAGATCCACTCGAGAGCCTCCCAAAAGACTTGTTTTCGAAAGTCAACAACTGTTGTAACTCTGAAGTTTGCACGCGACAAACTTCGAGCCCAGAGATCTCATCCCTCGTGAAGGAGCGGATCGCCACGGCCCCGGACTGAGCGCCGGACCTCCGCGACCCAAACCGGAAACAAACGCGCGAGCGAGGTTCCCTAGTGGGGCTCTCTGCGGTTCGCGACGCTGGGTAGATCCACGCGGACCGGGCACTGCAGCCTGGCCCCCGCGACCCGTGCGTGGCCTCGAGTGTGTCAGCACGGGTCTTGGCTGAAGCGGTAGCAGCAATGCCGGGGACCGTGCGGTCCATCGTATCGAGCGACCCAACCGATGCTGGTCCATGGACGCCATTCCAGATGCCTTCTGGGATCGGAAGTCTGATCGAGCGGCGGAAGCAGAAAGCAATCACTCCGCTCAAGATGGACGGAATCGCGCCGTTCCGCCCCAAGAAGACAACAGAACTGGCGCTACTCTCGGCGCCTGCGACCCACGTACGCCTCTCTACGGTGCATTGTGCGCCCGGGTTGGTCTTACACCATTGTCTTGACATCCGCACTCGCGAGTTTTTCCTTCATCCAGAGAAGGCACCAGAGGCCGGGCTGCAACTGGACGCCCCGGTCGCTCACGCGCCGCTCTCCGCCGCCGAGCAGCACCAAATTCAGCCGGCACATCGCGCACCACACCCTGCCCCGGCAATTTCTGCTTCAGCCCCCATGGCCACGCCCTCTGTGCCGCGGGTCGTGGCGGTCGAGGCGCGGGGGAACGCAGATCTGGTCGGGGCGGTGGCCCAACAGTCGTCAGGCGAATCTACGCCGGAGGGCGCCAGCTCCTCGCATTCGCGTGCGTCTGATGTTTCCCATGCGTCAACATTGAATATCGATCGATGCGGTGACGCGCCAGGGAAAAAAGAAGTGGAGACGAGCCGGAAGCGCAAGCAGGCGGTGGCTCACGGCAGCGAGGAGGAGCACGTGTCAGACATTTCTTCGCCTGGCACACCATGCAACGTTGCAGACGGTGTGACAGCGACGCACCTCGTGCGTCCGCGGCAGCGAGCACTAGCCATTCGCCTGCCAGTAGCGGTTGAAGTGCTTCCGGTGCCCATGGCTGTGGCCGACAGCCCGCAAGCAACTCTCGCGGAGCCCCCCGCGGCCCCGGGAGTCACCGACAAGCGCCGGCGTGTCCGGAGCCAGATGCAAGAGTAAATTCAATCTCCAAGGCTCCCCGTTGCATCTTTGCGTAATCAGAAGCAGCCGACACCTTGGCAGCCACGGCCTTCAAAAGCATGCTCCACAAGGGTTGGTCGTGCAGCCAACTTGGTGCTATATGCCCCAAGCGGCGCGATGACTGTGAAGCGGCTGATAGACTAGAGCCGCACGATCACTCTGGGACAATCAAGCGCGCACGCGCACGCTCAAGTGCGCACGAATTCGCATGTGCGCACATGCGCACTCCGCGCACGCGAGCACAGCCGACTACTTGTGAGGTATGGATTCGCGATCGCGGCGGCGCGAGTCGGTGCCGCCCTTTCAAGTCGTCTACAGCAGAAGTGACGCAGCTGATGAAACTCCCTTGTGCACCCGCCCGTGGACGTGTCCAAGACCTATGCACCGTGAGAGAGCACCGTGCGTGACACTCCAAAAGTTGACAGTAACAACTTTCAGAATACTGCCTGGGGCGCAACCTTGCAAGTGGCTGGCGGCCCGCCAAGTGGCTGGCGGGTAGGCGACACCCGCGGGTGCAGAGTACTACGCTTCCACTGTGAAGGCGAGTTATTTGTGCCTTACGCTGCACCTTGGATACTCCCTCGCAAATCCGTGTCATCCAAGGACTCGAGCGAGAAAATCGAGAAGGTGAGCTTCAGGTCAGACCTAACCCCCTGAGTGCAACAGCAGAGTGTGGATACGCCCTGTTGACGCACCTGTCAAACCATGCAAGTTTCACAGCTGTGGACCGCATGATCCAGCTATGATCAAAATCTGTCGGCTCCGGTGTAAAACATTGGCAGCTGTCTGCTGGTCTCGGGGGTCTCCTCTGCGTATAGGGCGCGCGCTGAGACTCTGCTTGCATGTGTGCGAAGTAAGGTCTCTCACATAGGCCTTGTTAATCGGAACGTTCTTACCGATGGTGCGCTTAGGACTTCTACCCCCTTCTCGGACTCCGGGCTAGCTGAGTGCGCAAGGGGGTGGACCTCGCGCCGCTCTACCCATGCTTGCCGTCGTGGCAAGAGACGGCAGTGTCTTGCGTTGGGACTTTGAAGATCATTCGGTCCCTGTACAAGAAGAGGTCTTGCTCGAGCCCGCGTGCTGCGAGCCGTGACCATGCCTCCGCGAACCCCTCGGCACGCCTCATGGGTCTAACCATGTTTGGCGGGGTGGACCGTTGGAAGCTTGCGCGCGAGGCGGGTGCGGCGCATGAGTGTGTTGCTTGGGCGGCGGACGGACGAAGCCTTGCGACGGGCGGAGCGGACGGCATCGTTCGCCTCTTTGATCTTGAGGACCCTCAGTATCAACGAAGCCGTCGGCGTATGGATGCCGGACCCTCGACGACAGCCGTTGGGTCAGCGCGCGGTGCCCCGCATCCTCTACAGGTTGCTGTCCCTGCAAAGCCCATGAGACCAAAAACACCGCCTCATGTGCCTCCTGCATCTATGCCTCAACGTCATGTGATCGTCCGCCGCTTGGGATGAGCAGGCGCGGCGGCTGCGTGGGCACTCGAGGGAGGTTCGCTGCTTGGCATTCTCGCCGGGAGACTGCAGGCTCCTCGTCAGTGGCTCCCGTGACACGTGCTTACCCTGACTCCACGTGCACTGATCACTCCTCTATTCATTTTGGGGGGGAAAGGCTGCGGGAAATTGCGGAGCGGGGGACCCGTCTGCTGCTCCCCGAGGATGCACAAAGACTTGCATCTCACACAAATACTGCCACCATTTAACGTTCTCATTTTGCGCGGCCAACCCCCCGCCGATGACCCCGTCTTCATGCGCTCAAGACCGATTTTTGACATCTTTCAGGTACATAATCGTCTGGTGCCGCTACTCGGGCCAGCGGTTGGTCGACCCAAAGCCGAAGCGAGCTGCCTCATGGGCCCGATTATTTGCTGATTCGCACACTCACCTGCATGTTTATCTAAGTGCAACACGATTTAGTTTGGTTTATGATTGCACTCATGACATTTCTGCAAGCGAAAAAGTTTGTGTCTTTCTTCACATGTAATTGCCTCTTCTAAGATTTGATTGACTATTGACATCTGCAGCTTGCGTGGGCTCTTTGGGAATCGATTTACGCCGGATGTTTCGTTTGGTCATTTTCGAGAGGTTCGTGCTGCAGGATCAGCGGCAGCAGCAGCGGCGGCGGTGGCAGCAGCAGCAGCACTGGCAGTGGTAGTGGCAGTGGCAGTAGCAGTAGCATGAAGGATTGTTGAGCGCAATGACATTGCGTAACGTTGGATTGTGAAACCCTGCACACGATGAATTTCTTTCACAAGCAGGTTACTGGATTGGCGTTCTCCCCAAATGGTGCGTGCATGGTCTCAGTGGGTGAAGACCGTAAGATGGTGCTCTGGAGTACCACGAGTTGGCAGCCTCTGGTTTGAACTCTAAATTCGACCCAGATTTCCTTGATGAATACATTCTCTACGATGCTGGTCGCTGAATTCAGTGGTGATTGGCTGAGAATTTCAAAAGCGCTCTCCCGCTGCAATCAGATGACTGTGCATGGTCACGCTACGGAATCGAATTTCTCCTGTAGGACGCACGGACTTTGCACCTGTCAAGCTGATGACATTCCATTTCCCCGAAAGGACTGTTTGGCCGTGGGTCACCATGACATCATCACAGGTGAGCCAAGTCATGTTCACGGCCGTGTTCGACGGCAAGCAAGGCCGCATTGGGAGAAAGAAACCTGGGTCTGTCTGATTCAATCTACCTTTGCAGGTGTTGTCTTCTCTCCTGCTGGACAGATGGTCGCCTCTTCATCACAAGACGCCACTGTTCGCATATGGGATTATCAAGTTTCATGGAATCCTCGAACATTTACATGCGTGCGCACGCCTTCGATGCCTAAAAAGAGCCGCCTTGACCATATCATGTGTCCAATCTCGCGTTCCTTGTCTCAGTTTCATCTGAAAGGCTTTGCTCCCTTCTCCGCAAACACGGTTCCTTTCATTTTTCTCTCAAGCCCCTTCCTGACAGGACGATGAGCTCACTTTCAAGATGCTTCTCTCTTGCTACTCTCCAGCTATGAGCGTGGCGTTTTCTCCCGATTCTTCTCTGCTTGCCGCCGGGTTATCCTGAAATGCATGCACCGAATTTTGTAAACTAGATTGTTTCACTGATCCTCAGTCTCACTAAACTTTTTCTCCCTTCGCCCGTCAGATGTTGCGACGGAGAAATCAGAATATGGAACACGAGGACCGGAGTTGTCGCTCGCACACTCTCCTCAGCATCGCAGAAGATTGCAAGTTATCCAATATCTGCTTTGTGCAAATCTCAATCGCCGTCAGAAACACATCATGATTCGTCACATGTCAGCAGAGAGACATTCGGTGTCAAGACGAGTGCACAGGTCAATGATTCACACCAATGGCAAGATGTGTGGAATTCCTGGTAGATTCTTCTGAATGTCGACAGGATTTGTTCACAAGATGTGTCATCGCAGATTTTGGTCGTGGCATTCTCACCCTCTGGCCACCACTTAGCTGCAACGGGGGGGTTCTTCGAGGATGCAGTGCAGGTTTGAAGATTCTTTCAAATAGGATCACCTGGATTACGTAAACATTTTGGAAAATGGTTGATAATCGAAAAATTGATTACGTTGTTGCTCATGTACGCCATCAGCTCTGGGATGCAAAAAAATGGGAGTGGTCTTCGCTGTTGCAATGCGAGCGACACAGCCAATCTGCGACCGAGTTTTCCCCACGATTCTGTTTTCTCACCCACATGCTTGTTTCAAGAATTATGACAATTTGATCATTTCTCTGCATGTATGCTAGTCATCGCCAGTAATCACTATGACATGTGGACGCAGAGACCTGCCGACAAGTAACCGCGGTGTCGGCGTTAGTGGGATTGCCTTCGATCCCTTGGATCAAATCAACCGGAATTCAAGGTAACTTGAATTCCCATAACTTGAATTCCCATCGAATGCAAGCTACTCTTGCATCGTCGTTTGACTCAAGATTTTTTGCACTCTTTCAGACTTGCTTTTGCGATGGGTCAGCACGAGCGCTTGGGAGCTTCATCGAAAGTAGCTTCGCTTGAACCTGGCCTCGTCAATTTGATCCTTGATTATCTTCCTTAGTAGGCCTCAAAACGAAAATGTAAGTAAGGCAACAAGCGTGCGTGGTGCACGTTGCCCGTTACCGACACCGCGGCGCGCGTGAGCGCTGGTGCAGACATAGTGAGACGCTCGTCCGGACAGCAACTGCGTAAACGAAGATCCTTGCCATTCGCTATGGGTGACTCAGGAGCAGTCCAGGAGGCTAGTTGGCACAGACCGCTTTGAAAGAATACACTGCTGACAGAAGAAAAGGATTGTATCAACTGGGACTGATTGATGCAGTGGTGTTATTCGCGACAATCTTTTCGCAAAGGTTCGCCATCCCGACATTCATGAGATCTTAGACTCTCCAACCAGGACCGCACCCCGCAGTTGCGGGAGGCTCGCCCCCATGACGGCGCCCGCGTCGTCGACCTAGGAGGATTCTACTCCTAGGTCATATTCTGGTGGTTCTTGATGCGTTCTATCAAACCAGCCTGCAAACGGAATTGCTCACGCATCACGGGGGCAAGGCAGAGAGGGGAAATGCATGACGAGACAGATAAGCAGCAAGGGATTCGGGCGCGTGCCTTGTTGGACGGCTCGCCTCCGCCAGGGGGCGACACCCCGTCGCCTCCGCCACCTTCTCGCGAAGATCGAGGCCGCCGATGCGGGCCAGGAGGTCGGGCGCAGCAGGCGGCTGACACACCAGCTAGTGCGGCTCGCCTTCGCTGACAGCGACGCTTGGCCTCAACAGAACGAACCCGCGACGCGAAGCGAGGGATGGCGGCCGCCGCTGATACGTCGTCCGCGCGGGCGCGCGTAAAGGGACACCGTGGGCACCCCATGCGGTGCGTGGCCATCCCGTGCGTGACAACAAGTCGACCCTCTATGGGGGGCGGCTGACCGCCCTGTCCAAGGCCGCCGGAAGCCTGGCTGCCGCCCGATCGTGATCGGCTCCCATATAAATAGATCTGCTGAATAACAGCCTGAATATGTCTGTCAATGGCTCACAATGCATCGATCATGGCGCGCTCTCTGGTATTGCGTCAATCCACTCTTGCCATCGCAAGAGAGTCCTTGCCTGAATCGTAGACAGCATCGCAGTCACCTTCATCACAACCTCTAAGAGCTTCCTCCCGACACGGAGGAACCGGCGCCGTGACTTCACTCCGTCAAGTCACAGAGCGCATTCTAGACTGTATCGAAGTCGATTCCCCCCCTAAACCCTCATCGCAGCCACCATTGGGGAGCTCTAGAGAGGCCGTCACCTGATGCTTTCGAATGAAAGGTCGCGCAGCCTCGCGGGCTGCATGGCCACACTTATCTTCAGATAGCTTCTCAATCAGATCCTGTGCACGAAGCTCTGGTGGATCAATTTGTGGCGATCCAAATCAAGGATTAAAGGGCGCGATCTGCAAGAAGTCATGCTTCCCCCCCCAATAAATGTAGCACCTGTGGCGAGTCGAAGAAGATGACTCCCATGTCCGCATGATACATCTCGTACTCGAAGGCAAATTGGACCGTCTCGTTTGAAAGAGAAGAGGTCTAAAGGGTGTGATTCCTTCAGTGAGTTGGGACAAGTTCTTTCCCTCTGTCCAACAGCACTTGAGAACTACACAATGTGTGACAGAAAATATACATACCTCACGGGGACACGGCCAGTACTCGCCTCTCTGTGCCTCAAAGGCGAGGCGATGTTCCGTTACATTCAACACGTAACGAGACCACCTGCATGCAATTCAAGTTTGACAGCAAACAAACAGACAAACGGACAAACAGGACACGCAGGACAAACAGGACAAAAAAGGACGAACATGACAACACAGAGCAAGACAAACACGACAAACAACGCAAACATGACAAACAGGACAAACAGGACAAACAGGACAAACAAG
>Ga0209335_10004122_pt1 | contig 14048 bp, 12 predicted proteins | sample COG_09_FD_184753 | JGI IMG/M metagenome (GOLD analysis project Ga0209335, IMG submission 184753) | Pelagic Microbial community sample from North Sea - COGITO 998_met_09 (SPAdes) (version 2) | ecosystem: Environmental > Aquatic > Marine > Neritic zone/Coastal water | place: Helgoland, sampling...
TTTTCATTTATGTTAATTAGATATACAAATGGAGCAAATTTAAGACTAATATGATTTATGAACCTAATTAAGTCAACAGGCACATTTAGTTTTTTTACGATAATAAGCAGATTATTGGGCTATGTGAGAGACATACTGATAGCTATATTTCTTGGCGCAGGTCCATTAGCAGATGCTTTCTTTGTTGCATTTAGGATTCCAAATACATTCAGAAGACTTTTTTCAGAAGGAACATTTAATGCAGCATTTGTACCAAGTTATTCATCTCTTTTAGATAATAAAAAAACGTCACAAAAATTTGCAAATAATATTTTCAATTTACTTGTAATAGGATTATTTTTTTTAGTTCTTGTTATTGAGATAATGATGCCCCTATTTGTCTTTTTAATAGCACCAGGCTTTGAAGGTGACTATCAAAAAATGGAATTAGCTATAACTTTGACGAGAATTACTTTCCCTTTTTTAATATTTGTTAGTTTGGCATCTTTTTTTTCTGCCATTTTAAATTCACACAATAAATTTGCTATAGCTTCTGCAGCACCAATCATTTTAAATCTTCTTTTAATTACAGTATTAATCTTTGGAAAAATTTTAAATGATCAACTGGTGGTCTATCTTTCTTATGCGGTAACTATCTCAGGTATTTTACAATTTGTTTTTTTATATTTTTTTACAAAAAAATACTTTTCTCCAAAAATTAATTTGTCATTTAAAATTAACAATAAAGTTAAACTTTTTTTTAGAAAGTTGCTTCCTAGCATTTTTTCTTCAGGTGTTACTCAAATAAATATTTTAATAGGTACAATTATCGCATCTTTCCAAGCTAGCGCAGTGTCCTATCTTTATTACGCAGATAGAATTTATCAAATAAATCTGGCCATTGCCGGAATTGCTATTGGTACAGTAATACTTCCTCAACTTTCCAAACATGTTAAGGGTAACAGAAAAAAAAAAATAAACTTAATCCAAAATAAGGCTTTAGAGTTGAGTTTATTTTTAAGTATTCCAGCAGCAATAGCATTGCTCATTGCGTCTGAAGAAATTATATCTTCTTTATTTGGATATGGTTCTTTCGATGAATTAAGTGTTGCAAACTCAGCAAAAGCTTTGTTTTATTTTTCTATTGGATTACCAGCATTTTCACTTATTAAAGTTTTTTCAGCATTCTTTTTCGCGCGGCATAATACAAAAGTCCCTTTTTATATTTCTTTAATTTCTGTCTTATTAAATATGTTTATTAGTGTTGCTTTCTTTAAGGAAGTTGGATTTGTAATTATACCAATAGCAACCACAATATCATCTTGGTTTAATGCTATTGCGTTATTTATTTTTCTTAAACTAAAAAATTTATTCAACTTTAACTTAGTATTTATAAACAGGTTTATTAAAATTTTATTGGCTTCAGTATTAATGGGAATATTTTTCAACTATGTAATTCATTTTTTTAATGATAAGTTACTTTATGGGGCAAGCTTCAAAGCTTTCTATCTAGTTGGTGCGGTTGTAACAGGGCTAATATTTTATCTTTTGATTGCAATTTTAATCAAGGCTTTTAAAAGAAGTGATATTAATCTAAAATATTAAAATGCTTAAAAAAATTTTTTCAGGAGTTCAGCCAACAGGAAATCTACATTTGGGAAACTATCTTGGTGCAATCAAGAATTTTGTAGAACTTCAAAATGAAAAAGAAAATCAGTGTATTTTTTGTGTAGTAGATCTTCATGCAATAACAGTTAAACAAAATCCAAAAGAACTCAAAAAAAATATAAGAGAAACTGCGGCTACGTTTATTGCATGTGGAATTGATCCAGCTCAGAGTATAATTTTTAATCAATCAATGGTTTCAGCTCATTCTGAGGCAGCTTGGATTCTAAGTTGTGTTTCAAAGATAGGTTGGCTTAATAGGATGACACAATTTAAAGAAAAAGCTGGAAAGGATAAAGAAAAAGCCAGCATTGGTCTTTATTCTTACCCAGTTTTGATGGCTGCAGATATTTTACTTTATGATGCAACTCACGTCCCAGTTGGAGATGATCAGAAACAACATTTAGAGCTCTGTAGAGATATTGCACAAAAATTTAATAATGATTTTAACGCTCCTAATTTTTTAAGGGTACCAGAGCCCCTAATACAAAAACAATTTTCCAGAATAATGAGTCTCAAAGATGGAATAAAAAAAATGAGTAAATCAGACCCTTCAGATTTAAGTAGAATTAACCTTACTGATAATAAAGAAGATATCTTGAATAAGATAAAAAAAGCAAAAACAGACACTCTACCATTACCCGGAGAAGCAAAAGACCTTGCTAAAAGACCAGAGGCAGAAAATTTATTGGGTATTTATTCGAGCTTGAAAAACCAAAATTTAGAAAGTTCTTTAAGTGAATTTAATGGAAAAAATTTTTCTGAATTTAAGGAAAAATTATCAGAAGCTCTAATTGAAAGTATCGAACCAATATCAAGGAAAATTAAAATACTACTAGAAGATGAAAGATATTTAGATTCGATTTTATTAGAAGGATCTAGCAAAGCTCATAAAATAGCAGAAAAAAAAATCAAAGAAATTAAAGGATTAGTAGGTTTTTAACTAAATATATAAATTAGTTTAAATTTAAAAAATTACGCTTATATATAATCTTATGTTTATTCAAACCGAAGTAACACCTAACCCGAATTCACTTAAGTTTTTACCGGGAAAAAATGTATCCAATAGGGGTTCTTTTGAGGTAACGAAAAAAGAGGATACCGATAGTGAATTAGTAAGAAATCTTTTAAGTGTTAATGGGGTAACAGGAGTTTTTTTAGGTTCAGATTTTTTATCAATCAATAAAAAAGAGGATATAATCTGGGAAGATATTAAGCACATAGTGATTTCACTAATTAATGATTTTTATGCTACAGGAAAAGAATTTGTTATTGCAAATGAATTGTTTGAGGAAAGAAGTGAAGAGCATAATGAAATTGAAAAAAAAATTATAAGCATTCTAGAAACAAAAATTAGACCAGCAGTTGCTAAAGATGGTGGAGATATAAAATTTAAAGAGTTTAAAGATGGGGTTGTTAAAGTAGAACTACAAGGAAGCTGCTCTGGCTGTCCAAGCTCAACCATGACTCTTAAGCAAGGTGTTCAAAATCTTTTGTGCCATTATTTACCTGAAGTAAAAGAAGTAGTTGCAATATAATTATGAAAAATAAAATGACTTCTATTTTTGATAAAATTAAATATTTAAAAAAAAAAGGTTTTGTAGTTCTTAAAAAAAATAAAATTAAAAAAAACGAAATTAGCTTTGGTGCCCTACCAAGAACATTTTTATCTAGCTTAATTATAATATTAATCTTTTTTACTACTCCGTTAGCTATTAATATTACAAAAGAAAAAATGTTATTTTCTAAAGATTATGAAAACAATTCAAAAAATGATCTAAAAAAACTATTAGAAAATAATGATCTAAAACTAGATGAAGCTTTAGATAAAAAGTTTTTGTTTGATGATGTACTAACATTTGACGATCAACTAAATGATAAAGTTAGGCTGAGTGCTATAACGATTGAAGAATTATTTAAGTCGACTAATTATAACTTAAAGGATGTAAGAAAAAATAAATTAGTTAAACCAATTTCTTTAGAATTATTACCTAGTGAGATTACAAAAATAGAAAATACAAAAAAAAGAAAGAATCTTTTTATTCAAATTGTTTTGCCATTAATCATTAAAGAAAATAATAATATTAGACTAGATAGAAAAAAACTTTTTAGCATTTTAAATAAAAATAAGAACACGAAAGCCGAACAAGCTTGGTTAAATTTAAGATTCAAACAATATGGTGTTGTAAATAAAGACCTATTCACATTAAAAATTAGAATGGATGAAGTTCCAGTCTCCATGGCCATTGCACAAGCAGCAAAGGAAACTGGTTGGGGTACCTCAAGATTTGCCCAAGAAGGTAATGCTTTGTTTGGTCAATGGACTTGGTCAGGTGAGGGAATAAAACCATCAGATGCAGATAATGATAGTACTCATAAAGTCATGAAATTTAACATTTTACAAGCATCTGTCAGAGCATACCAAAGAAATTTAAATACCCATTCTTCCTATAAAGATTTTAGAAGTGCTAGAGCTGAATTAAGAGATGATGAAAAAAGATTAGATAGTATAGTTCTTACTGAATACCTAGATAAATATGCAGAAACAGGAAAAGAATATGTTAAAGTTTTACAACAAATTATAAAACAAAATAATTTAACAGATTTTGACGATGCAAAGTTGTTGCCTTCAAGCATAGACATGGAGAGTTTAATTTAGTTTTGTTTAACTGAAAATTGAACACCAAACCATCTCCATACACCATTATCATTAAGGGAACAATTAACTCTTCCCCTTCTAAAATTAAACTTTTCTCTAAATTTTAATTTTAAAGTTTTTTTATTAAAATTAATAATAGATTTATCCCACTTATCACCTTCATCAGAAAAACAATTAATATTATTTATATTTTTTTGTTCATTAAAAAAATCTACTGAAAATTTCGGTGGATTGTTGCTTATCAAATATTTATCAGATGGATATAAAGTTTTATATTGTAACGGATTAAGGTTGATTAAAAAATTAAACCTTTTTAAATCACCATACTTTTCATTAATCGGAAATCTTGGAAGTTCGTGACGATCTTTATTAACATCAATAACACCAGAGTGTTGGCCAAAAGAAAAATTAAAATTTTTTGAAATATATTTTTTGATAAGCGAACTATATTCTCCAAAGGGATAAGAAAAAAAAATAGGATTATAGCCAAGTTTCTCTTTGAAGATTGATGATGATGTTTCAATATCATTTATAAAGTCATCATTTTCTAGATCAACTAAATAACTATGGGAGTGAGAATGATTACCTATATAAGCGAATGTTTCATTTTCTAATTCATTTATTTGATCCCAAGTCATATATCCATTTTTTCCAACAGATTCAGTTGAAACAAAAAGAATAAATGGAATTTTTTCTTTTTTTAGATAAGGCCATGCAAAATTATAAAATGAGGAAAATGCATCATCTATAGTGATAAGTATTTTTTTTTCTATTTTGGCAAGATAGAAATTTTTTTCTAAGTCTTTAGGGTCATAAAAATTATACTCTAATCTTTTAATTTCTTGGATTTGTTGTGTGAAAACATCCATTTGGATATTAGTTGAAGGATATTTATACTCATTAAATCTATGATACATCAATGAAAGAATACCCTTATCGTTAGAATTATATTTGATATTCTTTTCTTCTGCTTTAGAGTCAGAAATAAATAATAATATAATAATGAATAACTTAATAGTAGATGCCGCTAGAGATAAAATTTTTTTAATATTCATTGCTAGTGAAAATATTTATACTTGCAGCCATGAAAATAGTAAAATTAATTTTGAAAGATTGATGCTATTAATTAATGCATTTTTGAAGAATAGCAAAAACTCTTTAGATAATGTTGATGCTATTTATGTTAATAGAGGCCCCGGTAGTTTTGCAGGTATCAGGAACTCATTATCAACAATTAAAGCTTTGTATTTAACAAAAAAAATTGACTATTATTGCTTTAGTTTTGCTGATTTTAGTGATTCATTATCTACTGAATACGTAGACGTGCCTCAATTATGTCAAAAATATAAAATTAAAAAGAATTTGATTAATCCTATTTATTTGAGTTAAAATTAAAAATGTCAGAAAATATTGAACAAAAATGCTTAGACAAAGGTGTAAAGCTCACTGAGCAAAGAAAAATTATTGTTAAAGTACTTTCAGAGTCCAAAGAGACCTATGGAGAGTCGGATCATCCCGATGTTGATGAACTATATAATAGAGTTTCTAAAGTAGATTCTAAAATTAGTATAGCTACCGTCTATCGAACAGTTAAAATTCTTGAAGAGGCAGGTATTTTAGTAAAACATGATTTTAAAGCAGGAAAAGCAAGATATGAGCAGATTAGAGAAAGTCATCATGATCATTTGATTGATGTAAAAACTGGAGAGATAATTGAATTTGTTGATGAAGAAATTGAAAAATTACAAAAAAAAGTGGCAGACAAATATGGTTATCAACTAGTAGATCATAAACTTGAGTTATACGGGATCAAGAAAAAATCATAAACCCATGCAGCAAAAAGTTTTTATTAAAACGTTTGGTTGTCAAATGAATGTTTATGATTCCAATAGAATATTTGATTCTGTAAAAAAAATTGGGTTCGAGAAAACAGAAAAATATGAAGATGCAAATTGTTATATTTTGAATACTTGTCATATAAGAGACAAAGCAAAAGAAAAAGTTTACCACGAAATAGGAAGAGTAAAAAAAATTTTCAGATCAAAAAAAAAACCTATAGTGATAATTGCAGGATGTGTTGCACAAGCCGAAAATAAGGAAATGTTAAATAGGGAGCCTTATATTGATATTGTTATAGGACCTCAATCATATCATAAAATTAATGATACAATCTTAAATCATATAAAAAGAAAAAAAAAAGATGAACAAACAGAATTTGAAACCACAGAAAAATTTAATTATTTAAGCAAATTTAAAAATAAGGATAGTAGTGTTTGTTCCTTTTTAACTATTCAAGAAGGCTGTGATAAATTTTGTAGTTTTTGTGTAGTTCCATATACAAGAGGTCCTGAATATTCTAGGCCATTTAAACAAATAATAAATGAAGCAAAAGAACTAATTGAAAATGGATGCAAGGAGATTATCCTTATAGGACAAAATGTTAATGCCTACAGATATGAGGAAAGTGAAAAAACTTTTAAACTATCAGATCTAATAATGGAGTTAGAAAGATTTTCAGAAATAAAAAGAATTCGATATACCACTTCTCACCCTAAAGATATGACTGATGACCTAATTGATTGCTACAAATATAGTAAAAAATTGATGCCACTTCTTCATCTACCTGTTCAATCAGGATCAAATAAAATTTTAAAAATCATGAATCGAAAACATAATATTGAGGATTATCTTTTAATTTACAAAAAATTAAAAAAAATTAATGAAAATATTGAATTTTCAAGTGATTTTATAATTGGATATCCAGGTGAGAGTAGTCAAGATTTTGAAAATACTTTGAAATTAGTTAATAAAATTAATTTTATTAACTCTTATTCATTTGTTTTTAGCCCACGTCCTGGAACAGCGGCAGAAAACTTGGATCTTATAAAAAAAGATATTACTAATAAAAGGCTATCTGTTATTCAAAATATTTTGTTTAATAATCAAATTTCTAGAAATAAATCATTTGAAAATAAAATAGTAGATGTTTTAGTTGAAAATCAGATGAAAGATAAAACTAAACTTTTTGGAAGAACTGAATTTATGACGCCAGTTATATTTAAGGGTGAAATTAAAAATATTGGTAATATAATAAAAGTGAAAGTTAATACTAGTAATCAAAATAGTTTGTTTGGCACAATGATAATAAAACAAAACAAAAAAGTAGCTTAAAATTGAAAAATTCATTTTTAGGAAAAATAAACTCAACACTTAAATTTGTTTATTCCGATAATAATTCTTTGAGTGTCATATTCCAAGACAATGATTTGTTGATGGGTGTGGTTGGTGAATTTAATAAAAATTTAAAAGAACTAGAAAAAATTACAAACACAAGTCTATATTCTAGAGGTAATTCTATTTTGATAAAATCAACACCAGAACAAAATGAAATCACAAAAAATGCCATTCAATTTCTAGCTAACCAGTTTATAAATAATGGTAGTATAGAAAAAAAAGATATAATTTCTTCAGTAGATAAATTTATGATTGAAGAAAAAGTAAAAAATAAAAATATTTCAGACATAATTAAAACTCCTAAAAAATCAGTTATTCCAAGATCAGAAAATCAAAAAGAATATGTCAGGGCTTTAAGACAGAATGATATTGTTATATCAGCAGGCCCAGCAGGAACAGGTAAAACATTTTTGGCTGTTGCAGTCGGTCTTACATTATTGCTTGATAAAAAAATTGAAAGAATTATTTTATCAAGGCCAGCAGTAGAGGCTGGTGAAAGATTAGGTTTTTTGCCTGGAGACATGAAAGAAAAAGTGGACCCTTATCTAAGGCCTCTATACGATTCTTTATATGACCTTTTTGACTTTGAAAAAATTCAAAGAATGATTGAGATTGGTGATATTGAAATAGCACCCCTAGCATTTATGAGGGGTAGAACTTTAAAAAACTCTTTTGCAATTTTAGATGAAGCACAAAATGCAACTGATACACAAATTAAAATGTTCCTAACGCGTATTGGAGAAAATTCTAAAATTGTTATAAATGGTGATCCTTCACAAATTGATTTACCCCATAAGAACATGTCTGGGTTGAATAGATCTAAAAAGTTATTAGGACATTTAAATGAAATTTCAGTAGTAGATTTTGATTATTCTGATGTTGTAAGACATCCTTTAGTTTCTAAAATCGTAAAAGCGTATTCAGATCAAGAAAATGATTAACGTAGATGTAGTTTCAGAGTACAAAGTTTGGAGTAAAAAGATTAAAAAAATTGATATTTTTTTTAACACTTTAGTTCAGGCTTTTCCTAAAAAATATAGATTTATTAAAAAAAAAGTAAGTTTAACAATTTTACTTTCAAATAATAAAAATATTAAGAAATTAAATAAAAACTTTAGAAATAAGAATAAAGCAACAGATATTTTATCTTTTCCTTCTGAAAAAAATTTTGATATCAAAAAATCACCTCATATTGGAGACATTGTGATTAGCTATGAGTTTATGAATAAACCAAAAGCTTTAAGTGCTCTTGAGTTTAAGCACAAAGTAGCCAAAATTTTTATTCACGGCTTTCTTCATTTGCTGGGTTATGACCATATTAAATTAAAAGATTTTAAAGAGATGTTAGTCGAAGAAGAAAAAATTTATAAAATGGTTGAAACAAAGATTGTAAAACTTGTTTAAAAGAAATTTTTATAATTATTTCTACATTACTTTTTTGGGAGCAATAAGCTCTTATAGTTTGCCACCATATAATTACTTTATAATTAACTTTATTACTTTCTCTTTATTTTTTATTTTTATTTTTAATAAAAAGAAAATTGCACTTAACGACAGATATTTCTTTAAATATGGGTGGTGTTTTGGATTTGGATATTTTTTATTCAGTTTATATTGGATAGCAATTTCATTGACTTTTGACCAGAGTTTTAAGTTTTTAATTCCAATTGCAATAGTCATATTGCCAGTTTTTTTAGCTATATTTTATGGTTTGATTACATACTTATTTTCAATTCTTTATTCAAAAAATGTAGTTAGTTCTTTTTTTCTATTTTCAATTTTGTTTGGTACAATTGAATTTGTCAGAGGCTTTGTACTTACAGGTTTTCCTTGGAATTTAATTTCACTTAGTTTTTCAAATAGTATTTATTTTATTCAAATTATTTCTATTATTGGCACTTATTCTTTCAATTTAATTTGTATTTCGTTATTTACGGTTCCTGCTTTATTTATTTTAAGACGTTCCATAATCGAAAGCATAGTTTGCTTCTCTTTTATTTTACTATCTATTATGTTTTTAATATTTGGTAATATAAAAAATAATAACTTTAACTCAATAGAAAGTGTAAAAAACCCTTATATAATAAAAGCAATTTCTTCAAATATTAGCCTAGATAGATTTTATTCAAAAAAAGATGAGTTAAAAATAATTAATGAACTTATAGATCTGAGTGCGCCAGAAAAAGAAGAACCTACAATTTATTTGTGGCCGGAGGGTATTATTCCAGACAGCTATCTAAGAGATATGAGCTTTTATAAAAGTATATTTTTAGATAATTTTGGAGAGGATGACTTAATAATTATAGGCTTAAACAGCGTAAAGATAAAAAATGAGAAAACTTTTTTCTTTAATTCAATGGCTATATTTAACAACAATCTAGATCTTGTCTCAAGTTATGACAAAGTTGATTTAGTACCATTTGGAGAGTTTATCCCCTTTGAAAGTGTTCTTAGCTTAATTGGTTTCAAAACTATAACTAATAGTTATCAATCTTTTTCCAAAGGAGAAACTAGAATGCCACTTAATGTAAAAAATAGTAAAATTGATTTAAATTTACTTCCTTTAATTTGTTATGAAATAATTTATTCTGGTAAATTATCTGAAGAAGATAATTTTGATTACATAATTAATATTTCAGAGGATGGCTGGTTTGGAAATTCTATAGGTCCTAAACAACATTTTGCACACAGCATATTTAGATCTATTGAGACTGGTAAATATATAATCAGATCTGCAAACAATGGAATCGCAGCTATCATTAATCCTACAGGACTGGTAGAAAAAAAAGTAGAGTTTGGGTCAACAGGAAATGTTGAGTTATCTGAAATTAAATTAGTTAAATCCACACCCTTTATATTATATGGGAATAAAGCCTTTTTAATATTAATTTTAATATATATTTTTTTAATTTTTTCATTTAATAAACTTAAACATGAGTAATTTAAAAAACTTTTTATTCACCAGTGAGTCAGTCTCAGAGGGACATCCCGACAAAGTATCAGATCGTATTTCAGATATGGTAGTAGACAGTTATCTTGCTGGAGACCCTTTTTCGAGAGTTGCATGTGAGACACTAACCACTACAAATAAGATTATTCTTGCCGGAGAAGTAAGAGGCCCAGAGATCAAAAAAGAAGATCTTGTTCAAAAGGTCAGAGATTGCATTAAAGATATTGGTTATGACCAAGATGGTTTTACATGGAGAGAAGCAACAAAGATAGAAAGCCACCTCCATTCGCAATCTGCAGATATAGCTATGGGTGTAGATTCAGCTGGTAATAAGGATGAAGGAGCTGGAGATCAAGGAATAATGTTTGGATATGCTTGTAATGAGACAGAGGAATTAATGCCAGCACCTATTCATTATTCACATAAAATTTTAAGACTGATGGCAGAAGATAGAAAGTCAGGCATACTAAAAAATATAGAACCAGATTCAAAAAGCCAAGTTACCTTTGAATATATTGATGGAAAACCAACTAAAGTTAAATCAGTTGTTATATCTTCTCAACACTCAGCGGATGTAGATCAGGCTAAAGTGAGAGAATTATTAACACCCTATATGTTGAAATCTATTCCAGAAAAATTTTTAGAAGGTTTTGATGAAAAAGAATTTTATGTAAATCCAACTGGAAATTTTGTGATTGGTGGACCAGATGGAGACTGTGGTTTAACAGGTAGAAAAATTATTGTTGATACTTATGGTGGAGCAGCACCTCATGGAGGTGGAGCTTTTTCTGGAAAGGATCCAACTAAGGTAGATAGATCTGCAGCTTATGCAGCAAGATATATTGCAAAAAATATTGTTGCTTCTAACATTTCTGAAAAATGTTTAATTCAATTGGCTTATGCAATTGGAGTTTCTAAACCCTTATCAATTTATGTGGATCTATTTGACAACGACTTGGAAAAAAATAAATTTGTATCAGAAAGAATTTCAAAAAATTTTGATTTAAGTCCCAGGGGAATAAGGGAGATGTTGGTTCTAAATAAACCAATTTATGAGAAAACAGCTGCTTATGGTCATTTTGGAAGAACGCCAGAGGCGGATGGCTCATTTTCATGGGAAAAGACTGATAAAAAAGGTGTTTTTTCTAAATAGTTACTATTGAATTAAAAAAAATTCTTTATATATTGCAACTACATTATTGAAATTACAGAATGGGCTTAAGCCCATTTTTTTTTGGAGCAAATAAAAAATGTTAAATAAAAGAGCTGACAAATTAGAACTACTACGAATTGCAGAAGCGGTCGCTTTAGAAAAATCTATTGATAAAGAATTAATTATCGACTCTATGGAAACAGGTATAGCAAAAGCTGCAAAATCTAAATTTGGACAAGACAATGAAATTAAAGTTTTAATTAATAGAGAAAGTGGAGATATTGGTATTTTTCGAAAATTGACAATTGTTGAAAAACCAGAAAACTCAAATACAGAAATTAACCTTCAGGATGCAATTATTTTAAACCAAGAAAATGAGGAGAAAAAAGTTGGAGATGAAATTCTTCAACCCCTACCTTCATTTGACTTTGGTAGGATTGCAGCCCAAACAGCAAAACAAGTAATTAGTTTTAATGTCAGAGAAGCAGAGAGAGAAAAACAGTATAATGATTTCGTAGATAAAAAAGATTCAATTTTAAGTGGTATTGTTAAGCGTCTAGAATTTGGAAATGTTATAATTGATTTAGGAAGAACAGAAGCGATCATTCAAAAAAATGAAGTTATTCCTAGAGAAAATATTAAAGCTGGTGATCGTATCAAGGCTTATTGTTATGATGTCAGAAGAGAAACAAGAGGACAACAAATATTTTTATCAAGAGCACATCCTAAATTCATGGAAAAATTATTTGTTCAAGAGGTTCCAGAAATTTATGATGGATTAATAGAAATTAAGTCTTCAGCAAGAGACCCAGGAAGCAGAGCAAAAATTTGTGTAAAAGCTGTTGATACTTCGTTAGACCCAGTAGGCGCATGTGTTGGTATGAGAGGGTCAAGAGTTCAAGCAGTAGTTAATGAGTTGCAAGGAGAAAAAATTGATATTGTTAATTGGTCTGAAGACCCAGCAATAGTAGTTTCAAATGCATTATCACCAGCAGAAGTTCAAAGAGTAAATGTTGATAGTGTTGCAAAAAAATTAGATGTAATTTTAACTGAAGAAAATTTAAGTAAGGCGATTGGTCGTAGAGGTCAAAATGTCAGACTAGCTACAAAGTTATTAAATTATGAAATTAATATAATGACTGATGCCGAAGATTCAGAAAGAAGACAGTCAGAGTTTAAAGAAAAAACTGAAAATTTTGTTAAAAATTTAGAATTAGATGAAACTTTGGGACAATTACTTGTGGCGGAAGGTTTTTCTTCGATTTCAGACATTAAGGATAGTACCCCAGAAGGTCTAATGAAAATTGAAGGGATAGAAGAAGATACAGCTAAAGCTTTAATAGAAAGAGCAAAAGATTTTTACTTAAAAGATCAAGAAGATATTACAAAAAGAATTAAAGATTTGGGACTACAAGATGATCTTATAAATCATAAAGGATTAACCCCAGGTATGTTAGTCACTCTTGGGGAACAAAAGATTTTAAAGCTAGAAGACTTTGCAGACCTTGCGTCTGACGAATTAACGGGTGGCTATGATATTGTAAAAGGTGAAAGGATTAAAATTCAAGGATATCTTGAGGATTTTGCTTTATCAAAAACTGAGGCAGACGAATTAATAATGTCTGCAAGAAATATAATTTATAAAGATTGAGTAATGAAATATGGACAACAAAAAAACAAAATTAACACTTTCTGGCATAGCCAAGAAATCAATAGAGAATATTGAGCTAGCAAAAACTCAAAGTAAAAACTCAGTTGTAATAGAAAAAAAACCTAACAAATTTACTGCTAGAGGTAATCTTACTAGACCTGCTAGTGTAAGATCAAAATCGGCTGCAAGCCCTGCAGGAAATTTTGCTCCAAGAACAACTGTAGCACCCAAACCATCTTCACCGATTACAAATGACTATGAAAAACGTAAATTGGCCGAACAAAGAGCAACCAGAAGACTCAAGGGTGATGCTAGTGAAAAAGGAAAGCCTGATACAAAAAAAAGAGAATTAAAGTTAACAGTTTCAAGAGCCCTAAGTGACGAGATTGAAGCAAGATCAAGAAGTATGGCTTCACTTAAAAGAGCCAAATTGAAGGAAAATAGAGAGCTTACTAAAGAAGAGCTTCAAGAAAGCTTAAAACCAATAAAAAGAGACATTAATATTCCTGAAGCAATAACAGTGAGAGAGCTATCTAATAGAATGGCCGAGCAATCAAACAATGTCATAAAACATTTGTTTGGAATGGGAGTAACAGTTACAATAAATCAAACACTAGCAGCAGATACTGCAGAGTATTTAGTAAAAGAATTTGGACACAATCCAATTAGAGAGGCAAAAGCAGAAGAAATTATTCAAAAAATAAAAGAGTCTAGATCTGAAAATTTAAAGAATAGACCACCGATCGTAACTGTGATG
>Ga0209335_10004127_pt1 | contig 14032 bp, 19 predicted proteins | sample COG_09_FD_184753 | JGI IMG/M metagenome (GOLD analysis project Ga0209335, IMG submission 184753) | Pelagic Microbial community sample from North Sea - COGITO 998_met_09 (SPAdes) (version 2) | ecosystem: Environmental > Aquatic > Marine > Neritic zone/Coastal water | place: Helgoland, sampling...
GCTTTTTCGTCTTTATAGTTAAGTTGAACTTCCCCAGCATGAATGTCTTTTTCATGTTTAGTTAATTCATGTGTATCAATATTATTTGAATTTAATAATTTGAACGCTTCACTATTTTTAATATCTTTAGCTTCTGATGCTGTAATATAAGCATCTAGCCAGTCAAAGTTTTCTTCTTCCATAATTATTTCGGTTTTGGTTTTTCATCTAATGCAACAGTTGCTTCGCCAAAGCCAAACACATCTGTTTCTCCTAGATCAGTTCTTAATTTTATTAATTGAGCAACACTATCAAGAGCAGCTAAATCATTAGAAAATGCTGTAATATTTATTGCTCCATCTTTATAAAGAGCCACTAATTCATTAGTTCTATTTTCAGTATATTTAGATGGATTTTTAACTTCTTCATCTGTTGGCTCATTTAATTGTATAGATGCTAAAGTTGTAAAATCTTTAATACTTGAAATATTACTACCTCTTAAAAATCTTTCAGTAGTTTGTAAATAAGCATCAGCTGGTGTTACTCCATCCTTAACTAAATTATCATAATGATCAATTGCTAATATAGTTTTTTTTGGATCTTTTGCTGCTGAAGCTGAAGCAGATAAAAAAGATAATATATCATCTGCATTAGTTTCAATTTTTCCAAGATCGGCATTTAATAATTTTTTATTAGTTTGATATTCTTGAAAAGCTGGAAAATCTTTTTGATACTTATTAAACAACGCTTCGTATTTACTAAAGTCAGTAATACCTAAACCTAAAACATAATCTCTATCCATTAAGACTTGTTCTTTTAGTGTATCAATATCTTCTACTCTATCAGCTATTAGTAAAGCACCTTCAATTATATCAATTACATTCTGATCGCTTAAGTCTGTTTCTTTAGTATAAATATTATATAAAGCGTCTCTTTGAGATGAGTTTAAAGCATCCTTTTTATAAAGATCATTAATATCATCTAATGTAACGCTGTCTGTATCGGATTGAAATTTAGAAATAACATAAGCAAAGTTATTCATCTTTTGATCTTTGTTAAATTTTATTTGTAGATCTTCAATTTTTCTTTCTTCTACTGCTTTTGAAATTAATGCCTTACCAGCATTATCATAAATTTGTTTTGCTAATCCTTCGTTTGCTACATCATTTTCTATATTTTCTTGTCCAAGCATTAAAACACTTAATGGATCATTCTTAGTATTAAGTTTATATCTTAAAGATAAAGTACGTAGTGTGCTTTCTTCCTTTAAAGCGTTAAGACCATTTTCACCAAATACACTTTTATTTTCTGGATTATTATAAAATGCAGTTTTTAATGTATTAGCTTTTTCTCTTTCTCTTGGATCATTAGCTGATGCCATTACATCATATTCAAATAATTCTTTTTTCTTATTACTAATTGTTAGCTTTCCATGTTCTTGCAAAACTGAACCAAAAAGTTGAGTACCAACTTTATTACTTTCTTTATAAAGACCAGTAATAAATAAATTTTGAACTTGTTTATTATATCCTTTTAATAAAGGTTTAAATTTATCTACATGAACAGCATCATAAAAATTATCTACTACTGAAACATCTGTACTTTTTTGATATTTATTAGCTTCTAACATTACTGTTTTTTTTGCTTCATTAAGTAATTCTCTAGCATCGTTAGTATCTTGAGTTTTTTTAGTTTTAGCTCTAGCATCATCAATAACTTTACCAACTTGAGCTATGGAATTTCCGTAATTTATCATTGCGTTTTGATCTAATGATAATGCTGAAAGATTAGGTGTTTGTGCTGGATTAACTCTAGCTTGTGATCTATTAATTTTAATTATTGCCATTATCCTAATAAGCTTCCAGTTTGATTATAGTTGCTACCCATTTTACCAGCAGCTTTTAACATTCCAGTTCTAAATGCCAGTTCACCTTTAAAAGCTTCACCTTCTCCTTTAGCTCTTAATAATGATGCGTTGTTAATTTGGTTTTGATAAGCAGTTGTTGAATTAAATTCTGCAATTTCTAAATCAAAGCCTTGTTCTATAGTTTCATCTAACATTACTAAAAAAGGACTTTCATCTATTCTACTAACATCAACACCACTTTTAATAAAATTAACAAGAGTGTTAGATCTATCTCTAGCGTGTTGTGCAATAATTCTTGGTTTATCTACTGTTAAAAAAGTTTGTTTATTTATTTCAGCATTTCTTGCTTCTAATGATGCTTGTTGATTAAGTAAACCTTGATTAAACTTTCCAACTTGTTTTGCAGCGTAACCACCAAAAATGTCTCCAATAAAACTCATATTAATATATTTTTCCTAATTGATAATAATCTGATCCATCTGGACCGTATTTTTTTTTTAATCCTTCGACTTCTAATCCGCACCATTCAGCTAATCTTAAACCTCTTTTGAAATCTGCCTTTACGGATGTTTGTAATCTTCGAATTTTGTTTTTCTTACAAAGCTTGTCTTGTAATTCTAATATTGTTCTTGCTGCTAAAAACTTCATGTCATAAATATTTTGTGATGCCATAACCCAACATTCAGCAACTCCATCCCAAAGAACTACTATTCCACAAGCAAAGACTGGATTGCCATCTACAAACATTGTGTAAGCATTGCCTGGTTGTGAATGATCACAAATTCTATTGTCAGTATAACTAGCGTCAATTTCCATAAGCTTATCGTTTAAGCCTATAGCAACTATTTTGTCTGCGTGTTCTGGTTTAAAAGGTTTTAATTCACTAGCCATCGTTTGTTACAATAGTTGGATATAAAGCTAATACAGTTAATGGTAATGCTTGATCTTGTTTCACAAAAATAAATCCGTCTGTATTGTAATCGTCTGAAAATTCTACTTCTTTATCTCCAGCTATAAATGTTGATACTGGTAAATCCATTGCACCTGATGTTGTTCTAAATGGTACAGTTTCTAGGTTATCCAATGAAGGACCAACTTTAGCACCTACGGTTTCAAATAATCTTAAAACTACTTTAGATATTCTTTTAATTTTTCCTTGAGCTGTTCCTTCTGTTTGTCCAGCTCCAGCTTCTATTCTCATTGTCTGTAATACAGAGTTATAAGGTAAACCAACTGTAACTTTTCTTGAAGATCTGTCTAAAGATATTGCTCCATCTGATACGGTTTTGTTGGCATGAGTAGCTCCATCTGCCAATATAAATACTGTTTCGCCTTCTAAATGATCTAATCCAGATAATGAACTAACAGCAACTCCAGAATAAGATAAATGACTATCTAAAAATTTAAAATCTTCTGGTGCAGTCTCATCAAAATCAAAATCAGAAAAACATTCAACATAACGTCTAACAGCTCCATTAACCCATCTTTGAGTTATTACCCAAAGCTCATCTTCGTTTAGATCTCCAGATATAGTTGCAACACTTTCTACTTTTGCATCTTGTAAAATATTATCTGTTTGTTCTGATGTATGAGCTGAAGTTAAAGATACAACATTAACTAGCTTACTATCTGTATAAAGTTTGAATTGATCATCATCAACTCTTGAAACATAATAAGAAACATTTTCACTTAAGCCACTAATTGCAGTTCCAGTATTATCATAAAATATTATATCTCCAGTTTTAAATCCATGAGATGTTGAATAAATAACATTAGATGAAATATTAACACCTTGATAAATATGTTGAGTAGTGTCTGAACTTGGTCCAGTTAAACCTATTGCTGTTCCAGCCGCAGAGTTAGCAGCAGTTGTAGCAAGTTGAATTGTATTACTGTCAGTTGCTATTACAAAATAAAGAGATCCACTTGATAAACCAGTTATCGGATTAGTAGAAGCATTATAATAAACTGGATCGTTAGTTGCTAATCCATGTGATGATAATGTAATTGTATTATTAGTTCCATTTACAACGGTTGTATTTGCAGTAAATGCTATTTTTTGTTGAATAATATTTTTAGTCGTATCGGATTTGCCACCTAGTATATGCTTATGCCAAGCAACAACATTATCTGTTCTTTGATAAGTTAAACCAGCTAAAATTCCATCGTCTCTTACACACCACAAAATACTATCTGGTGCTTGTTGATAAGCCATTTCATTAATTCCACTATCTGTAACAGTTTCGTTAAGGATAGTTAAATCAGGAGCAACATAACCATCACTATCATAGTTATAAGCTAGTTCTCTAATTTTTCTTTTTGCTCTTTGTAAAAACAATACAGCATTTCCAGATGGTTGAGCATCTACATTAGCTGCTCCATGTGATGATTGTCTTTTAATAGTTACATTTGTTGGTGTAACCGCTGCATCTGTTCCATCTGCTGATACAGAAAACTCTCCGCCAGTAGTACCTATCAATAAAGTTCTAACTGCTTTTAAATATCTAATTTTATTAACCTGATTACTGGCAATAGTATAAACCATAGCATCATCAGCATTTGTTCCAGTAGTCATGTTTTCATAATCTCCAGATTTAGAGAAATACAAAGTTTGTGGCTCATCTGTTGTTCCAGCAAAAACTAATCGTTGTTCAAAGAACGATACGCAAGAAGGATGACCAGTAGTGTCAGAAAATGCTCCAAGCTGAAAAGCCGCTGTCGCATCAGTATTAGCAAAAGCTGTAGTTATTGTTGCAACGACAACTGTAGTGTTTGTACGAGCTGTTATTTTAGCTTTACCAGAATTAAAAGATATTATTCTTCCAACATCTGTAGCTAACCATCCAACACCACCATTGATCCCAGTAATTGCTGAAGCTGTTATGTTTACTCCAGTTCCAGTTCCTGATGAGGCTGGTGTTAAAGTAGTTGCTGTAGAATTTGTAGATAAATAAGGTCCATCTGTAAAAGCAACTTCAGTCAATGTCCAGGATGTATGACCAGTTCTACTTAACTTCATCACTTCGTGATTTGGATGAGTTATATACATTACGTCGGCACTTTGTGCGAACTTCAATTCAAATAATTCTGCTGTTAAGTACGGACTTGATATTTCATAAATTCTATTAGCATCACCACCAGAAGAATAAGTAGTAAAAGCAGATGAGTTAATATCTGTTCCATCAACATCTTGTAATTCAAAAGTGTTGGTAGTTTTGTCTGCTACTTTAAATGTTTTACCATTAACTTCTGTCATACCTACAACTGAAGTTATAATTACAAAGTCTCCATTAGAAAAACCATGACTACTTGATGTTACTACTGCTGGATTAGCTTTAGTAATTGCAGATATAGTTTTATCACCTTCAGTAATCTGACCTTTATCCTTAAACATTCGGATATAAGTATTACCAAATTCTAAAATATAAGTTTGTGTTGTAGAAAATTCAAAAGGTATTAATCTTGTTTTAGCAGAGCTAGTTTTAACTTCTGATATAAATTGAGTACCTACTCTTCTTGCTGCTGCTCCTTGAGGATGCACCAACATATTTTGCAATGTCTTACATCCTGAGGAATATTTTTCAAAATCTGTTCTGCCATCTAACTTTGCAGAAAATTCTCCTGAGACAAAACTATTGATTGATGCTGTAGTTCTTGGCATTATAATCTCGCATCAGTAAACTCATTAGCCTCAACTGTTCCTAAACTATTTTCAGTAGCATCTATAAATCTTGCTTCTCTTAATCTTTCATCAGCTCTAGTCATATAATTATTTGCTAGAGTTGCATTGTTAGTTATTGCGTAACAAAGATCGGCTGCTAATTGATGTGAAATACTTTCTCTTAAATATGTATCGTAATTATTTGGATCAGTATCTAATGCAATATAGATTAAAAAAATAGTATCTATATCGGTTACGATATTTCTACCTTCTAATTTATAATCTAATGATGTTGCAATGCTATCAGTAGTACCATTATGTATCTTAAGTACACGCAAACAGTCAGAAGGTAATGCGTAAGCATGATCATATTCTACTACTGGAGCTGTACTATTTTGAGCTAATTGAACTCTTTTATGTAAACAGTTCCAAGCATGAGATCTAAATACTCTATTTCTTACTGGCTCATATCTTTGATTACATAGACGAGCATTTTTAGTATCATCTGTTAATGCTGATATTGTTGATGCACCCAGCAAATTTAATGCTGAATTACACATATTAACTACACTTGCCATTATAAAATTATACCAATTACAATAAGAACAATAGCAATAACAACATAAGATTTAATTGCTGTACTTCTACTATTCCAATATTTTTTTATTTTTTTCATTATATGTTCTCCAGTTTTATTTCTTGGCAATCAAATTTAATTGCTAATTTTTCATTGTTTACTTGTTCATCATCTAATGTGTCTAAAGCTGTATAAGCTTGTTTATAACCTTCAAGAATACAGTTGTTATAAGTATCGAATTGAATACCTAATACTCTACCTGGCATACATTGTGGTTCAGATGCTGAAAATGAACATAGATAAATAATTATTATATATTTCATTTTAACATTTCCATCTTCTTCTTGCTTGTCTGATCCTTGAGTTAGGATTGTTTCTAGTTTTTGCTGAACTTCTTTTCAGTTGACCAGCTGATCTAGCACAATATGATTTTCTTCGTTTAGCAGCAGCTGATCCTCTTTTAACTTTACCAGTTACTGCGGTTTTTAATTTTGATCCTGGATTAGCTCTTCTATAAGCTTTAACTCCACGTCTAGTCATTCCAGCTCCAGACTTTGTTGGTCTGTAGTTTCTTTTGTTTCTTGAAATTGATCTAGCCATTATAATTGCACTCTAGGCGGTTTCCACTCTCGCTTTCACCGCCTAAAATTATGTTTATTAATTAACTACGTAACTAATATTCCATGATAACGTACCAGCAGTACCACCAGTTGCATTAAACGTAACTGCAACGTAATAGTATCCTCCAGGATCTGAACTGTCTCCAGCTATTTCCCAGACTTTTTGACCAGTAGTTGTAAGATTAGCTGCTTCGTGTCTTACGTCTGCTAATGCTGCTGCATCAGCAACTGAAGTCGCAAAGCAATCTTCATCTTTAACTACACCAGCTGATGTATAAAGACCGACATTGAAAGTACACGAACCACCGAATGTGTCTGATCCCACAAATAATTGTGGAATAGCCGCATTAGTAGGAATAGGTGCTAACATAACAATATCATTATCTGTACTGTCTCCAGCAGCAAGTTCTACTGTTCCTTGAGCTACTCTTAAAACGCCATGTAATTCTGCTGCGTTGTTAAGAACTTGAGGACTAGCTTCGAAATTTGCTACAAGATCTGTATTAAGTGTTGTCATAATTATATACTCCTATTGATTATGCTTCGTGACATGGAATTTGAAAAATTGCTTTTTCTTCCATACGAACTGCGCCAAGATCCATACAGTAATAAACTTGTGTACTGTAAGATTTGTCAGCTCTTTCAGAAATGTTTGCTTTGATGTCTTTACCGATTGCTAATTTAATAGCATCTTCAGTGTAAGCAAAAACAAGTCTGTCGTCAGTGTTAGTTGCATCTAATGGTAATCTATTAGACATAATGAACTCAAAACCTAAGAAGGAATTTACTTCTCCAGTTGATAATGCACGAACTGTATTAAAGTCAGCACTTGTAACTGAAGTTGTACCTAATAGATCAGAGATCTGTTGAGGCCCACATACGATATAACGTTTTCTAGAACTATCTATATCGTTATCATCAAAGTTTTTCTTCGCAGCTAAAAGTTTAGCAACAGTTAAACCGTCTGACTGGTCTGAAGTTGCGAACTTTTGTGTTGAAGGTAAAGCTGTTGATGTTGCACCAGCTACGCCAGTTGAAGCAGAAGCATTCATAGCTGTAATGATTACATCATCCATAGCTCTATTCATTGCTGCCGCTGCATTTCTTGCATAAGCTGAAGTCGGATCTACCAACATTCTTATTTTATCGCTATCATCGATTAGGTCTCCCCACTCATACGATGCTAGAGATACTCTTCTTCTGCTATGCGGTGTATCGATTTGTGGTGTATCTCCGTGTCTTGAAGTACGAAGTACAGCCGCTGTAGAATCAATTTGTTCAAAGAACGCATTTTTTCCAATGATACTTTCCTCATCAACAGAAGATCTTAATTTACTGCCCATTTGTTGAGACAGTAAAGTTACATTCGAAGAATATTGTTCAACGAATGAAGTTGTTATTTGTGAACTCATAATAAGTTCCTCCTCTATTGTGTTAGTTTAACTTTAAATTAAACGGATGATTATCCTTGCGGATCTTCCTGAAATTTACATCTTCAGATGTTAGTCTTTCCTAACGTCAACAAAGGTCTTGCGGATTGTCTTTGATTTTATTTACCTAACCGAAGTTAAGCAAAACTGTTAAGCATCTACTTCGTTATTTTTCTTACGAATAAGAGCTGCTACTTCTTCAACAGCTACAGCATGAGCTGGATGTTTTTTATCCCAATATGCTGATCCTGGTTGTTGCAATGAAGCAATTTGTTTTGTTATATCATTAGCTGTCATATAGTCAGGAGTATCTCCTTTTACTATATCATCTTCAGATAATTTTTCTGACAAGTTTGCAAAAGCTTTTACTATTTGTGGATTATCTCCAAGCTTACTGCCATCTGCTAACATTGTGTTATTTAAAAAATCTGCACCTAGAGTAGCTGTAGCTAAATTTTTAGCTCCAGTTATTCTATTATCAAATGTAGATCCAAACTCTTGACGGAGTTCTTGTTCAGACACTTTTCTAGCTTCTTCTGCTTTTATGCTCTGATCATTAACACCTTGATTAATAACTTCGTTATAATATTTCATAATACCATCTGCTTGATTAGGAAGTAATCCTAACTTAACAGCTTCTTCAGAAAAACTTTTTAAAGTATCTTCTGGTACTGCATGACCTTCAGGTAATGAATATTTATAAGCTTCAGCAGTTTCTGGACTACCTAATTTTTTATAAACTTCTTTCCAATCTTCATCGGTTGCATGTTTGTTTGGTATTGCAATCTTATCTAAGCCTACTAATTTTTGTGAGTGTAGATATGATTTAACAAAGTCATCCATCTTATTAAAATTTTGTAATGACTTTTCTTCTCTATATTCTTCTGGAATAAGAGATTGAAAATCAACAGCTGGTGCTTCTGGTGTTGTAAGTGTTGCGGCTGTTGTTTCTGTTTTTGGTTGTTCTGCTGTAAGCGTTGTAGTTGTCTGCGTTACTTCAGGTTGAACTACTTGTTCAGTTGTCTGATCCATAGATTACTCCTCTTTATGATTGATCATGCTTTTTATAAATAACAGAACTGTTCTCTGTCCTTCAAAAAAAGCGGTTTCGTTAGGCTCTTTACTGTTATACGTTGACGTATTGTAAAAACACCTTTTCTCTAAATCATCCATGACCATCTTGCCATCGTCTGATTTAAAAACTTTTTTATAGTTTTGTATTAATTCTTTTATTTTATTCTTACTGTTGTTGTTCTCGTTCTGCATTAGATACCGCTTGTACTGCTGGTGCTACATTTCTAGCCATTTCACTTTGAGCCATCTGTTGTTGCATTTCAGCTTGTTGATTTTGTGCTTCAGCTTTCTCTTCTGCTATTTGTTGAACTTCAGCGTCTGATCTAATCATTGTTGCTGGTAGTCCAAGAATTTTAATTAAGTTTTTAATTAATCCCGGTGGATCTATATAATCTAAAGTTGATGGTGCTAATTGTGATATATTGCCAAATAACTCTAAACCTTTAACAATAGAATTTAATTCTTCACCTCTTTGTGCAAGAGCCATAGGTGAAACATATTCAACATCTACTTCTTGATTTAATAAAATTTCTGGAGCTTCTGGAAATAGATTATTTCTTAACATAATATTAAATATTCTAATAATCATTGGCTGTAATAATTCAGATTGTAATCTGCCTAATACTGGACCAAGTATTCTCATCTTCTCTTGATTACGTTGCACAACTTCTGTTGCAGTCATGTTACGGTTTTCAGTAATTAATAATTGATCAACATGAAAAGTTTGGGAGATAGCTTGTCGTCTCTGCTCTTCCATGTTTAATCCTAAAGGATTGTTTGCACCAATGTTTAATGTTTCAATTCGGTCTCTACTGCCACTCCTATAATAATTAATACTTCCCGGTGACATTCTAATTGGCATTAACATACTATCATCAGGTACTAATAAAGGTGGATCAACTTGTTTCTGTGCTGCCTTCATTCCAACTTCAACCATTTTGTTTAAAACTTTAACATCTGGTAAAGCATTCATTCCCGGAGATCTTCCATAAATCTCATTTGATGCTTTTAAATATCTTGGAACTACATAAGGAAATTCTTTAAAACCACCTTCTGAAATAATATGTCCAGTATCATATTCAAAGTAACAAGAGACAAAAGGCATATTTTGTTTATCCTCTTTTCTAGGATTATACATATCTCTAGGTTTAACAACATGACAAAGTTCTATATCTTCAAATTGAGATTTCTTAACTGTGTTTTGTGTTTTTGAACTTAAATTTTCTAAACCAAATTTTTCAGCAGTTGCTTTAGCAGTCATTTTAAATCTTCTGTAAATGCAATTCACCATTCCTTTAGCATCTTCTGAAATATATAATTCTTTTATGTGTCTTGATGAAAACCGAATGATGTCGTCTTTATCTTCTTCTATTTGTAAACAAGAAGTACCAAAGCAAATAAGATCAAAATAAGTTTCGAACACCTCTTGTTGAAAGTTAGATCTTGATATTGCTAAATACATTTTATCAGTTACATCTTCTAACCATTCTCTAGCTTCATCGTTTTGATTAACTAAAGTTTCTTTGTATCTTAAACCAAACCATCTATTAACCGATGACGTTAGCATTCCATGTAATGAACTAGCTAATAATTCTAAAGCATGAACAGCAGTTCCATCAAATATAAGTGTATGTCTTTTATCGCCTTTAGGTCTTTCAGTATTAATATCTGCTTTTCTGGGTAGCATATAATCAGCTACTTCTTGCCAATGGCTCTCCCAAGTGGCTCTTTTTTCCATCAATATAGATAGATTGTTTTTAAGTTCTGATGCTTTTTTTCTTTTATCTTGATCTTGCATTATCTTTTCTTGGCTGTTTTAGCTGATCGTCTAAATTGTTTAGCAGTTGGTCTGCCTTTAGCTCCACGCTTCCTCATCTTCTCTTTTGATCCAGCTTTAATTCTTTTTCTTTTTGCATGTATGTTTGCGTATAGTCCTCGTTTAGCCATAATTTATCCTAATAAAGTTTTCTTACTTAATGTGTAGTTGTTAGCTAATGTTTTTTTAGCTGTTATGTTTGTTGATCTTCTTCCTTTTCTTTTATTAGCTAATGTAATTTGATCAGCTGACATTTCTGTTGATGTAGGTCCTGATATATTGTTAGCAGCTTCTTTTTGTATTTCTGCTGGACCTAGTATTGTTGCACTTCCTGTTGAAGCTTTTGCAAGTTCTATTCCTTGTTTACTATCATCACCACCTGGAACGCTAAAATCTGCTTTTTTTACATCACCTTGATAATCTGAATTTCCAAGTAATTTATTGTTGGCTGATATTTCTTTATTTTTTGCTATACCAGATGTAATTATTTTGGAAGCACCTTTTACTATATTTGCAAAAATTGAAAATCTACTTAAATCAATTCCATTTCCTTTGTCTGATGTAGTTTTAGATTTAGATGTTGATGATCTAGCAGCTGCTGCTCCTCTTTCTCTGTTAGTGTTACCACTTCCTCCACTATCTCTTCCACCTCCAAATCCGCCCATGACTAACCTAATAAAGTTTTTTTACTAATCTCATCTTCATCACTTTCGTTAAGACCAGAGTTAGTTGTTAATATTGTTGAAGATCTGCCTTTACGATTTCTCATCGTATCTTTTAGATCTCTAGCTGCATCAATCTTTCTTTGTTCATCATCGTAATTTGGAACGTCTGCTACTTCTGGCATTTTGATCTCAGGCATCGGAGGCATTTTTGGTGTAAATAGTTTGGCAATAAATGACATTAGTTTTTCTTATTAATTACGAAATTGTGTTGTCTAACTACAGTCTCTTTTTGACCAGGACCAACATTTACAATTCTATATCCAATATTTTTTTCATTCTCTGGACTTAATTTAATAACTATTGGTTTTTTTCTTTTATTTTTATATTCCATTTTATCTCCTATATAATTTGGTAACTGCTATCAGCTACTCTTTGTAAGTTTTTGTTAGTTGTTTTATTTTCATCTAAACCAGTTGCAAGACATCGTAGAGCATCCATCATATGTGAACTCCAATCGTGAACGGGTTTTGGTTTAAAAATTCTTTCTTTGTCATTAAACTTTCTATGATAATGACGAAGAGCTATAAGTAGATCTGAACAGTTATCGCTATCAATTTGACATCTTGGTAACAACATTTTAACAGCATGCAGACCGTCTTCTAAATTTATTCGAGGTGCTAATCTAAATCTTACACCAAGAGCTGCTGCTACTTCTCTTCTTGTTTTACCATTACTAAACTCCGTCTGGTCCAAATCAAAAGGTCCATAGTGAGTATCGTAAATATAATCTTTATCTTGTAAAAATTTTATATAGTGAGGTAACGCTTCGTTATCATTCTCATATGTTTCAATGATATTAATCTGATGGTTTAGCAGTTGGAAAAAGATAATAGAGGTACTATCGTTATAGCCAATATCCCAAGCTGTAGAAACTGGTAAACTTGGATCATAAGGAACAGAACCTATCTGTCCTTTATCATCTATTTGTTGGACCAGTTCACCATAGATAGAACCTTCTATATTACCAATAAATGAGCATTCATATTCTTGGTCAAACTTAGCTTTACCCATTACGGACAAAGCAGCGTCTAGTTCTTCTTCGTCAACAATTTTTGTTTGAGAAGCTTTAGCTTTATATAAAAACCATTTATCATCCGCTTGAGCTTTATTATAATAGTCATAAAATATATTATTCATTCCTTTAGGTGTTCCAATTAGAAACATTTTTCCTCGTCTATCACTTAGAGCTGGAGTAATTACCTCATCAATCAATCCTTGCGAAACCTGAGCTAGCTCATCAATTGCTACCATGTCTAAATAAATTCCTCTTATGCTGTCAAAATTTTCTGATGACAATAAAGTTATCCTAGCGCCATTAATTAAATCGCAACGCAATTCACTTTCATTCCATTTAGTACCAGGAATATTTTTTGTATAATATTTTAGGTAATCCCAAGCGATGCTTTTTGCTTGTTTATAAGTAGGAGCAATGTAAGCCAGTCGTGGATTATGGTTTTTGTTTTGTAAAGCGCTGCGAATTAAATGGTTAAGAACCATGACGGTCTTACCAAATCTTCTATGACAGCAAAGCACAGCGTATCTATACTTGTCTAATTCTTGATGAATATAAGCCTGATGCTTACGTGGCGTGTACGGAATTTGAATTTTCATAAAATTTTTTCCCAGCGAACTTTTCTAATAGGTGTGTATTCTTGTCTATTAGATCTATTTTGCCATCCGCCTTTAAATAAACCAGTCTTAGCTGTAGCATCAAAACTAACTGCTTTTAATGAAGAGCCAGGCTCAGTTTCTAAAGTATAAGTAATAATCTTTTTACCACCTTGAGATTGCCAAACTTTCATTGCTCTTGAATATAAAAAACTACAAGTACCTTTTGGAGCAGTTTCTAAAACACAATTTCTTAAAACTTCTGCTGTAAATCTATTATCTAAATATCTATTTATAGCTCTACCAATTATAGCAACTCCAACTAACTCATCTTTATAAACAGCACCTAAACTAAATCTATGACCTCTACATTGTTTTGAGTGTCTATGATGTTCTTTTACAAAAGCATTAGCTTCCTTTAGTGTAAATGGAATGCAAATTAGATCTTTAGCCATATATTAGAATATGGCAGCACCTAATATAAATCCGATTGCGAAAGTGATTAGCAAAGGATGGTCTATGCAAAAGACTTCAATCTTAAATCTTAATTCGTTAATTAGGTTTAGCATGGTTAATGAATTGTCGGTGGTCTGTCGCCAAAATTAGATTTCATATGTATCTTGTTAAAGACAAACTCACAAAACTCATAAAGATCTTCCTCATCTTCAAAGCCAG
>Ga0209335_10004131_pt1 | contig 14022 bp, 10 predicted proteins | sample COG_09_FD_184753 | JGI IMG/M metagenome (GOLD analysis project Ga0209335, IMG submission 184753) | Pelagic Microbial community sample from North Sea - COGITO 998_met_09 (SPAdes) (version 2) | ecosystem: Environmental > Aquatic > Marine > Neritic zone/Coastal water | place: Helgoland, sampling...
CTCGCGCGGTGGACCTCGCGAGGCGGTACCAGACCTACTCGGAAGCCGCCGCGGAACGATACTCCACCGCGATGGACCCCGACGCCCTCGAGCAGTGGGTCGAGGACGCCAGGGCCGCCGCGCAAAAGATAGCCAGCCCCGAGGTTCGCAAAGCCATAAACGACATGTACAGGCCGATATTTTACCCAGAGGAACGATACGACCAGGACCCTTACGACGAGGACCAGTACTACGACGACACCTGGGCACAGGCCGATGAGTTCCAAAGAGATGAGTCCTACACAGAGCCTCCGGAGACGCTGGAAGACGCAGACGCTGGAAGACCGTTCCAGCGATGGGCCGAGTCGGCGCGGGACCGAGTCGGCGACCTCTGGCCCGGAGCTCCGTGGCGTCCCGACGGCGGCCGAGACCCGGTGATCGGCGAGGCGGTCCTCGACTCGATGCGCCTCGGACTCGCCGGCGCGAGGCTCGCGGCGCCCTCCGCGGCGAGCGCCTCCGCCAGCTCGTGCCCCGCCGCCTCTCGCGCGGCCGACGCCGCGCCCCCCGCGAGCAGCGCCGCCACCTCGCGCGGGCGCGTCTCGGGCGACAGCACGCCCGTCGCAACGCTGCAGTACTGCAGCACGTCGCCCACTCGGATCCCAGCCCCGTGCGCTGGGCCGCCCGTCACCACGCCCGCCACGGGCAGACCCCCGCCCGCTGGCTTCTTGAACTTGACACCGAGCCCCGCGGCGCCTCCGGCCTCCTCGCGCGGCGCAGCGGGCGGCGCGGGCGGCGCGGCGCGCTCCACGGCTCGCTCCGCGTCGCGCTCCGCGTCGCGCTCCGCGGCCGCGTTTGCGAAGGCGAGCGTGTGGAGGCGACGCGGGGTCGCACGGCGCCCGGGCGTCACCGGGCGGTGCTTGCCGGGCGGCGAGGAGCGTCGGGGCGTCGGCGAGCCCTTGGAGCCGTTGCGCGAGAGCTCGCAGGTGTCCTGCCCGCAGTCGGAGACGTCTGAGACCGTCACGTTGATGGCGCCGTCGTCGACCGAGAGCTGCTCGGGCGCTGCGCTCTGGTCGCACATCACCCGCGCATGCTCGGCGCCCTGGGAATGGCTCCAAGGGCCCGGCGCCGCCGCCGCCGCGTCGCACAGAAGCCCCCCCGAGCGCCGCGCCTTGGGCGGACGTGCGCTGCCCGGCGGCGACGGCTCGCGCGCGTCCGCGAACAACAGCGAGTCTTCCTCGCGGGAGGAGGCGGAGGCGCCCGGGGCCCCCAGCTCGAGGCCAAGGCTCCGCGCCGCGGACGCATCCAGCACGCTCACGCTCTCCGACAGGTCGCACGTCGTGCAGCCTGCCGGCGAGCGCGCAGGCGGCGCGCGGGGGGGCGCGGGTGGCTTGTTCGCGCTCCCTGAAAGATCGGGCACCACGCGGTCCAGGCGCGCCTCTTCGATCTGGATGCACGGCGGCAGCGGGGACTCATCGCCGCCCAGCTCCGCCGCCTCGCGCAGCACCGCCGTGAGCCCCGCCAGCGCCGCCTGCACCGCGGGAGTCGACGGACCACCGCGCGCCCCGCTGCCGCCCTCAGGCGCGCGCTGCGGGCTGTGCGCCGCGGCCGCGCCACGCCCTGCGCCGCTTTCCGACGGAGAGAGGCCGCAGCCGGGAGCTGACTGGTCGGCCGCGTCCGCCGCCGCCGGGGCTGCGGGCGCTGCGTCCCCGCCGGCCCCGATACCCGAGGAGACGCTGCCGCCGTGCTTTCGGATCGGCGGGTCGGCCGCCGCGTTGCTGCCCGCCTGGTGCGAGCGGAACGCTGAGGGGATTTCAAGCGACGTGCGCGGGGCAGCGGACGTCTTGCCGCTGGCGGCCTCGGGCTCGGTGTAGTAGCGCGGCGGCGACTGCCGCGTCGGGTCCGCGCCCGTGTAGAAGCTCTGCGCGCGGTCCCGGTCGCGCCCTTTGTCGTCCTTCCCGGGCGCAATCGGGCTCTCCTGTAGCAGCGCCGCAAGCTCCGCCATGGACTCGCTGATCTCCGCCAGGGCATCGTTGACCTCTGGCTTTGCACCAGGGACGCGGCGAGGCTGCAGCGCTGAGGCCCGCCTGATGGTAGCCTCGATGCTCTCGCTGCCTCTGCTCTCGGTACGCTGCGGCGCCTAGGATAAGGAATGTCCAGGTCAGGCACTGCCGGCTGCGTTTCAGGTTCTGCAGCAACCAGGCTTGCTAGGACAAGCAAGAACAGAAAACGCCGGGGCGAGCGCGCCGCAGCACCTGCGCGTCGGTCGTTCGAGAGGATTGTCGTGATTCAGGTACCGCTGCAGTCCACTCCCCGTCCTTGCCCTTGGTCAAGAACCCCGCCTTGCCCCCCAGCGCTGTGTCCCGCAGCTGCACAAAGCCATCTGAGCTGCCCCGCCTCCCGACGTTTGTGTTTGCCGAAACATCTGCAAACGGGACCCGCGGCGTGTCTCCAAGCTTGCACAGTACAGGAACAGGAACGCCGTCGGCCGCGTTGTCCGACGCCGTGACTTGTGTGCCGAGGTTGCGCACCATCCTGTGCTGGACCTCCGTGAGAGCAACAGCGTTCAAAAAGCGATTCGTGTTTTTTTTTGAAACGGAACTTGCGGATGAGCCCGCCTCAGTGAGTTTTTACTAACCCTCTTGTGTGTGTGAGTGAGGCTGACACACAGTCGTAACCTGAGAGAGGGCGACCTCCAAATTGAGTCCTCGACCCGGAGGGTGTTGAAGGGGGGACGCGCGCGCCCCCGGCAGACAGTGCCACGGTGCCGCACACAAGAGATTCACTTAGCGGGGTCCGCGAGGCCCGCGTGGTTGCGGGGGGCTGGGTTCTGGTGGCCCGCGGAGTGTACGGAGACCTCGAGGAGTGGTGGATGAGTCCGTCAGGGGTTTTCGTCAATTCCGTTGCGCAGATCGCAACCTACCTCAACCTGCGAGGCCTCCGCGAGTACATCTTCGATATAGCAGCAGAGCAGGTATGTGTAGGCTGCCGATGTCACGCCGTGCCCGCGCGGCCCCGCAGCAGGCGCACGGTGGTGCCTTGCTGCGCGTTGTTGCAGCGTTGCGCACTAGATGGGCGGGTCACTAATGCCGCACCCTCCCGATGCGCGCGGCCGCAGGACCCACGGATGAAGGACGACAAGCTTCCGCGCTCGGTATGGATGCTCGGGGTCGAGTATAAGCTCGGCGGGGCGCCGGGCAGCGCGGGCGGTGAATCGGGTTTGCGCCCGAGCCCAGCTTTTCGGCCCTAAAGGCCGCGCGCGCTGACGGCGTGCCCGCGTGGCGCGCAGACACGGACGCGATGAAGCGGGACGTCCGCTCGCGGATCTGCTTCACGTACCGTAACAACCTCCGGCCGATCGGTAACACGCAGCTGACGACTGACACGGGGTGGGGCTGCATGCTGCGTTCGGGGCAGATGATCATTGCGCAGGCGCTGCTGACGCACTACCTCGGCCGTGACTGGAGGCTCCCGAAGCACACAGGCTACCGCGACATGCCGCCCGAGTATCGGCGCGTGCTGGAGCTGTTTGCAGACCACCCGCGCGCGCCGCTGTCGGTGCATGCGATCGCGACCGCCGGCGAGGAGGTGGGAAAGCGCGCGGGGCAGTGGCTCGGGCCCAACACGGTCTGCTCGGCCTTCAAGAAGCTGCACGAGCGGGGCGGCTTCGGCGCGGAGTGCACGCTGCAGCTCATGCTGTACGACTCGCACGACTCGGACAACACCATCTACCTCGCGCCCGCGCGGCGCAAGCTCGAGGCGGGGCCGTGCCTCCTCCTCCTCCCCGTCCGCCTCGGCCTCCACTCCATTGACGCCTCCTACGTCCCCAAGGCGCGCCCCGCGCCCCGCCGCCCATGCCCTGCTCTGCTCTGAACTGCCCTGCCGCGCGCCGACGCGCGTGCACTCCAGCCAGCTGAGGCGCGGCGGCGGCGGCGGCGCAGGTGTCGGCGGTCTTTTCGTTTCCGCAGAGCGTGGGCTTCATCGGGGGGCACCCCAACTCCGCGCACTACTTCATCGCGGGGCAGGGCGACGTGGTGTACTTCCTCGACCCACACACGCCGCAGCCGCGCGTGCCGCTCGACCCGGCGTCGCCCGACCCACTGCACGCCTCGTGGCACCTCGGCGCCCACCGCCGCATGGTGCTGCACGACCTCGACCCCTCCATCACCTTTGGTGCCTCCTCCGCCCCCCCCGCGTGCCCGTGCCCCCGCGCGGCCGGGCGCACGGCGTGCGCGGGGGCGTGAGCGCGGGGGGGCGGCAGGCTTCCTGTGCAAGGACGCGGGGGATCTGGAGGACCTGGCGCAGCGCATCCGCGCGGTGAACGCGGCCCACAAGGGCTACCCGGCGATCTCGGTTGCCGAGGACGCGGCGCGCGCGGGCGGCGAGGACTCCGACTGGGACCACCTTTCCGACGAGGACTTCTGAGGACGCGGCGCGTGCGGGCGGCGAGGACTCCGACTGGGACCACCTTTCCGACGAGGACGTGTGAGCCGTCCGAAAGTCGGTGGCGCGGCCGTGAGGGGTCCACGCGGGGAGCTGCGGGGGGACGTGTCGCCTGGGAGGAGGCGGAGGGCGCGGCAGGTCGCGGGGGCCGAGGCTTTTTCGGGCGGGAAAATGACTTGGCGAGGCATTTGTAACGACCAGACGGTCGGGTCTGTGATGTGCGCGGTGTACTCACACACAAGAAGACAAGGAGACACGATTTAGCTGAGAAGGCATGACTTATGGGAAGTGACTTATGTGTGCTAGCCATGACTTACGTGTGCTAGTCGGTCACATCCTCTGAGCATTGCAAGAGTCAGACTCAGACTCTGACTGTCAGAGAGCGCGTGCGTGTGGTTGTGTGCAGTACATCACAGCACACCGCTCCCTCAATGAAGGGTCGGGCTCCCACGGACCCACAGCGCACGAATATATTTTTTTCCCGAACACTGGAGACAATCTGTCGAGAAGTTGTCGGCGTGGTGCATGCTGCTCGTCGTTGAGCGGCACGGCGGGCTCTTTTCTGTTTTGCTTGACAAGAAAACGCGCGGGGCAAAAAGTTTGCACGCTGAAAGTATCAGAAAAGGCTTTCATGTTGCTCCTGTTTTCATCGCGTTTCTCTTCTGTACGCGATGAAAATAAAAACGCGATGAAAATAAATGCAAATGCGCGTAGGGCTCTAATCTGAGACGACCAGTCGGTCGGGTTTGGGACACGTGCTGTAGTGACACGTAAAGAGAGACGAGAGTAAAGGAGATTGGGGAGATCTACTTCATAGGGAATGTGACTTATGTGTGCTAGTCAGAGACAGCCAAGAGGCTGGGCGACACACAAGCCTGCGCTTGTATTGAGTCACAAAGGAAGAGGATAGATCCAAGCGCCCGCGAAGGGACACACGTGGGACCACTTCCACGAAAGTGGAGAGGGTGCCCATGAAGCTCATGATCTAATGTGGAGCTCATGTGACTTAGCTGCACTAATACATTAGATGCTTCTCAGCTAGCCGGCCACATCCTCTGAATCGCGTGCAGCCCCGCGGACATGTTAAAAACTAATTCGCACATTCTCCTCTTTGTGGTTGCTGTTCAAAAAATGCAGAAGAGCACCAGTCACTGCTTCTCAAGAGACGGGGCAGCGTGATACTGTCACGGAAGTAATACTACCTTGCTCCGCCCAGATACAACCTAGTTGCCATTTCCCCGCCGACTAGTCTACTTCCACACTCGTCGCGAACATTTACTGCGGTGAGCCTATTGGGCCATTCCGAGAGAAATGGCCGGGGCTAAGCGCGCCTCGCGCGGCCGCGGCACTCTAGGGCCGCAGCCTGTGCGCGGCAGAAGCGCGCGCAGCAAGGTCCTTAGGCCTGCGCAGCACGCCCAGCGCGGGCGTCTGAGACGAGCTGCTGCAGATCGCGGACGGTGCCCGAGAGCTGGGCCTCGACGGCGTCAATGAATTCCTGCGACGCGCGGAGATGGTACTCGACGCGCGAGAGCGAGAAGACCAGGTCCGACTCCTGCGCACGCTCCGCCTGGTAAAGCTCGCGCTGCTTCTGCCGGAATGTCTGGAGCGCGAGGTGCCAATGCTCCTCCGCAACGATCACCCCTAACGGAAGCTGCTCGCCGTATACGACCGCCTCCCTCGGACGCCCTCGCCCCCCCCCGCCAAGCACCGACGGTTCGACATGGAAGCGGCCCGCCACTTGCTCTGGGGTCACGGCGCACGTGACAATCTCTGTGGAGCCGTCCTCCTGCAGCATCGCCACGTTCCCATCCAGGTTCGGCTTGTCTAGATCCGCTTCCTGCGCCGCCGAGAGCAGCCCCTTGGGCAGTGGCTTCCCCCTCGACTGGTAATTCATAGGCACCGCGTCCTTGGTCATGCCCGGGAATGCCGGAATCGTCTTGCTCGGCGACGCCTCGCTTGGAGGGCGCTTGCTCCTAACCTCGTCCCCTGAGAGGACGCGTTTTTGAGGGCGATTCCGCTCCCCACGCCTCCGCTCCGCGTTTGTCCTCAACGTCGTGTAGATGAGCTCCGCTGCAAGCGCCCTCTTTTCCACAAAGAGCGTCTGCCGCTCATGGAGACTGACCACCTTCTCCTCGGCGCGCGACAGCGCAAGGTGCTTCTGCACGAGGTTGATGGAGATCGCGATCATCACCATGGCAGAGTACGAGGCCGCGATCGCAACCACTCGCCCCATACGCGTTGTGGGGTATATATCACCATACCCAACTGTGGTCATGGTCACGATAGTGAGCCACACCGAGTTCGTGTAGGACTGCAAGGGCCCTTCGGTCGTTGGGCGCTCGAACATCATCATGAGGTACGAGTAAGCAACAATTTGCACGGAGAAGACGAAGAGAACCGCAGGCAGAGAAGCCATCAGCGTCATCTTGAGAAGGAAGGCGTCGTCAAGGACAACATCATTCATGGCGAAGAAGACATCGTGCTCATCCGTGTGCAGGTTGGCGATGCAGAAACCGTAGAACCGAGGAAGAAAGAATATGCGCATGAACATTAGAGAAAGCAGCACCACATTCACGGGGTAGACTGAGTCACGGTCTAGTCCCGAGTCGTGGATCGTGAAGGTTGCCATAAGAAGGGGGAGTGGCTGTGGAATAATGATGAGGATATCGCGGATAAATTGCCACCACAGGTCTGCACTCTTGAGCGACCGCGACGTGAAGCCTGGCGGAAGCTTCCACCCACGAATGCGCAGCAAACACATCTCTGCGTGGTAAAACCACACGAGATGATACAGGCAGATGCCCGAGGACACAAGAGCCGTGAATAGCAGCGCAAGCGATTGCACAGACCCGTGCAGCTTGGCGTGCTCTGACTTCTTGTAGTTGATCTCATTGGCCCAGATTGCGCACATGAGACCCCCGAGAGCTGCGCCCGTGAACCAAAGGCAGCTATTCTGGCGCAACCACTTGTAGTAGTCTGCCCCTCGTCCCAGATGGTCCACTTTGCGGTGCCGCCCGACAGCAGGGCCCTCTGTCGCGACCTCTGCACGCTGTGCTTGAAGCCACTTGCCCGGGACCTCATGACTCGACGCAGTGAAAAGATCCTCGTTCATGTGCTTGTCGCGCCACTTTTTGCGAATCGCCTCAGCAGAAAACTGTTTCGACGTCGTAATTCGCGGCGTCAGGGCGCCGCGAGGTCGCGAGATGGTGAGACTCGCCGCCTGCTCCAACGTGGAGGCAATCTTGACGCGCTTGGGCTTCTGAAGTTCTCGCACCATGCTCCTGCGCCAACCTTGCACCAAGGGCTTCGTGGGCTTCGTCTCAGCCTCTCCTTCTACTTCGTTTACCATGGCCTGCTCCCCGTCGGCCTTTTCCCCGTCGGTTAACCCAACTTTGCGAGCCAGCAGGGGGAGCAGCGCCTCGCCGGACGGCCGCCCGATTCGCTCCATAGCCAGCTTTCGGGAGGCATCCTTGACGCTCTGCCGCCAGCCAGCGGCCTTTGTCTGGCCAGATTGGGCACCCGTAGTCGCCGGCTCCTTCAGAGAGCTCAGTAAGGCCTCGCGCCATTCCTCCAACGATCGCCCGTCCAAGTCCACCTCCTCCGCTCGCACAGCGCTGACCGCCACAGCATCCGCTTTCTCTCGCACGGAAGTTTGCGGGGCCGCCTCACTCTTGCGGGGCGATGGTTCCGGCGTGCGTGCGGCGGCTACCCGTGCAGCCCAGCCGCTGGCGGCGCCTTGCAGCTCAGGCTCATCGCCCCCATCGGCCACCTCAGGGTCTGGGTTGCTTCTCCTCTCGGCATCATCCTCTGTTCTGACCGCCTCTGCCGGGCCGCCGTCGCTGCGATCATTCCTAGCGGCCTGAGCACCCGTCGACGCCTTGCTCTGCTTTTTCTTCCCGCCCATTGCGCCTCACCCCCCCCGGGTTCCGCGCTGAACGAAGCGCTCGGCTGTCTCCTAATTCGGGGTTGCTCTCACTCTTGTCAACTTTTGAGTTCCTTCCACCAAAAAATTTCTCCAAAGTTGCGGTCCCAGACCCGAAAAGGGGCTTAAAATGTCGAGAATGCAGAGAAGAGCTCAGTGCGGCAGAGACGGTCGTCCATGGCATTATCTCCTTCCCAGCCTGTTGAATACGACTTTCCTCATCATATCCTAGACGCGATTTCTATTGTCGCATGGGTATCGCGCAAATGTAATGGTGCTCCTGTTGCTCAACTTCGGTATCTGTGACCCCAAGAGCAGCTTCGTCTGCACCCCTCGCATCGCGATGACGGCACACTCCTCAGGGCACCATCGGACTCCTTGGGCACGCTGGTGAGGGCGCATACAGACACAATTAAACCATGTATTTTAGTACCGGATTGCCACACTCGCTGACCTTAAACGCGGCCGAGGCCGACACTCTCTCTGCCGGTCAGTGGCCGCGGGGCATGCGTCAGGCGCCAAGCGAGAACATCGAGGCCTCGCACGCGCCGGCGCCAGCAAGGGCGAGGACTCCTCCCGGAGGGTGCTCGTCCAGGTCGTGCTCCTGCAACTGCCACGCCAAAAGTCACTTTCACGTCAACAGTCACTTACCCGGCGCGCGTGCAGGCGCGGCGGCGCTGGGCCTCTCAGACCGCTGGCGGGTGGCGCGGCAGCGTACCCGCATGGCGCAGTGGCTGCGCTCCGAGGCGGCGGAGAGGGTGGGCGAGGGCGCGAGCGTCGGGGGGTGCGACGAGGCATCGTCGCGCTGCGGCGTGGCGCCGCCCAGCGCGCTGCCGCCCAGCGCCTGCATCACCCCGAGCCCGCCGAGGTCGTCCTTGTGCGGCGTGCCCCCCGCCAGGCCGTGCGCCGGCGACCACTCGCCGCCGAGCAAGCCCGCAAGCCCGAGGCCCTTGCCGCCCGACCCGAGCCCCCCGCTCCAGCCGCCCAGTGGCTCCATCTGGGAGCCGGCACGTCCTGACGGGGAGGGCGTGCTTCCGGCCATGAACCCGGCTGCAAGGCGCAGGGGCTGCGACGGCGACGGCGACATGCCCGCCACGCCGCCCGCCGGCGCCTGCGGGGGAGCTGCAGGCGATCGCGCCTGCTGCGACGAGACGTGCTGCGCCCTCTGCCCGGCGGCCGCGTGCGGCCTCGGCGCCGGCGGGCGGATCGGCCGCACGCCTGAAAGCCGGACGCCCTGCTGGAGGAGCAGGCGCGCGAGGATGGCGGCGGTGGCGACGCGCGCGGCGGGCTCGGAGCAGAAGGAGAGGCGGTGGGCGACGAGGAAGGCGCAGAGGTCCTTGCGCGACGACCCGAACGGCGCGCCCCCCGCGGGTGGCGCGAGCTTGGGCTGGCGCACGGAGGGGGGCGCGGCCGAACCGCCGGCGGACGGGGACTGGAGCCGCGCGACGAAGAGGCGCTCGCGGAGCAGGATGGCGTGCTGGGGCGCCAGGCGCTGCGTCAGCACGCCCTCCGACGACGCGAAGATGCACTCGGTCGTGAGATGCGCGGGCGCGAGGAGCGTGGGCGGGAAGTTGAGGATGGCGCCGTGGGCGCCGGCGTGGAAGGAGTCGACGACCTGCTGGCGGAGTGCCTCGCCGAGGAGGTGAGCGAGCCACTCCGAGGTGCGCATAGAGTGTGTCACGCGCAGCGGCTTGGGGCAGCGCGAGAAGATCTGGCACTCCTGGTCGTTGGGCGACGGCGCGCGGAAGTGCACAAACACAAAGCCGCGCTCGCGAAGGTGCTCCATGTACCCGAAGAGCACCGCGCGGATCATGTTGTCGCGCTGCTTGCCAGACTCGTCAGTCCGCAGGGGCAGCCCGTCGATACACTCCACGTACACCCGCCGGGCGTTTGGCGCCTCCGCCTCCGCGCCGTACTCGTTCGCATAGACAGCAAGCACGGCGACATCGCCGACGCCGCTGCCTGTGTCGAACAGCATGATGGCCTTGGCGCGGTGCGCGTACCCGCCAGCCGAGGACTGACGCTCCGCCACCACCTTGACCACCAACGACTCCGCCACCGGCCCGCACGCTCGCAATCGCTGCTGTATATGCCGCTGCACGCACCACACCCAGAGCGTCACGTCAGATCAGCGGAGCCAGCCAAGCGCGCGTCCACCCGGGCGCAGCGTGAACATGTCGAGGGTGGGGGATGGCACAGCGCCTCGGGGTGAGTGCCCTCCCCACTGTGGGGTTACAATCGAGGGCTCTCTTGCAGGGGCACACCGAGAGATCACAGTCTTTCAAGGCGGATGCGCCGCCGGCAGCGCGCACGGCGGCCACCTCCGTGTCGTTCACAGCTGTCTGTCGCGCGAACCGCGCCTCCTCGCCTTCCTCCTTAGCTTTCCGTTTCCGCTTCCCGCCGCCGCCTGAACTCTCCGTCCCAAACCCATCGTCCACATCTGTAAGGACTCTGTGACCACTTCCTTCTCCACGATATGCAGCAGGCATCGCCGCTGCTCCCTCCTGCGTCGCCAGCACCGGAACGCGAGGCTTCCAGTGCTCAGCGGTGCGCTGCGGGCCATTTGGCGCACCGCCATGCGGCGGAGCTTGTGCAGCCACACCCCCAGGACCGGCAGCAGCTCCGGTAGAGCTCAATCCTATGCCCTGCTGTGCTGCATGCGCCGTTGCACAAGAGAAGGATGCATCCTCGCCCGGAGTCGCGGCCGGCGAGGGCGTCGTGATTTCAGTTGTTGAGGCTTCGGAGCATTCGTCGCCAAGCAGCCCAGCCTTACACCCAGGCATCACAGGATTAACGGGGGACACATCTCGAGCGATTGACACAGCTCCTTTCCCCCCCGCCCTGCCCACCAGCGACACGGGTTCAGAAACTGGGGCCGGCATGCTGGCACGTGGATAACTCCGTTGGGGTCCTTCTGCCTGCGCAATCGCATCGCCAAACGACCGGACCACTCGGAACCGCGACGGCATCTTACACTGTCCTAATTTCCCCGCCTTGCGCTCGCCGCTGGGCGAGACTTCGGGGTCCCCACCCAATCATCGGAGCGAGCACGAAGAGCCGATCAAACAAATTCGCACTTGCTGGCGCCTCAGCCGCAGGCCAGAAGCAATCTGGTCGCTTCCCCTGCCACCAATCACCCTAGTTATCCCTTGAATGTGCTACTCTCGGGCGTGCCACGCGCACACTTTCCCGGGCGCCTCCGTCTCTAGGCGCCGCGACCCGCTTTGAGCGCCATCGCGAAACGGGGGTCGACAATAAGTGCGGGCGCCTCGAGCCACTTTTTCGAAAAAGGTTTTTAATACAACTCAGTGGGTCCAGGAAGGGTCAGGCCAGGGAGCAGTGTGCGCCCGCCGAACCGCTGCACTCTGTCCGGTCTGGTACGCTTCAAATGGGGCAATTTCTTTTCGCACAGCATTCTTGGTAGTACATAATGAAAACGTGCCATGTACTGGGCACACAAGATATCTAAGTACACTAGAGAAAGGGTCGCTTCTTCTGGTACTCAATGTTTCTCCAAAACGGCTCTATAGTTTGCCCGGTTTGCTACTACCGGTGGACAATAGACCCAATTAAAGGGCGCATTCCTCTTTATACAGTTATTAAAAATCTGTCATGTCCAAACGAAAGGATCAGTGGATGTTTATAATGGCAAGGTGCCCTGCCTACAATGGTTTAACAATCACCGTGCTTTGCATGTTGCCAAGCCGCTTGGAGCCGTTCCCAGCGCTCCACACACAAAAGGTTTGGCGTCTAGAAAGTTTGGTCACCATTGCCGCACGGCACACGCCAGGATGGGCAAGTGTCTCGTCACTGTCCTTCTCGCGGGCGCGATCTTCGGCGCCGACGCGTTCAACTTCATGCACACGGCTGATATTTCGTCGAGGCACACTGCCGGGCATGCGCCCGCGTCGTGCAGGGTCCAGCACGGAACGGTGAGCGGGCGGACCCCGATCCGGACAGCGGGGACTGCTCGGCAGGCGCCTGTGCTGGGGCTTCGCGGCGCTACCGCGCAGGAGGCGGCCGAGAAGACGAAGAAGTCCCCTTGGTTGATCGTGGAGCGCAAGACCGCGCGGACAGCGTTCCTGTGCAACAACTGGAAGAACGAGGCGGAAAACGCTCGCAACCTTGGGTGGACGTCCTCGTCGGTAGAGACGATGATTCGCATGCAGCGCGAGGCAGCGACGGCCGATATCATGAAGATTGTCATGCCGATGCTGATGGCCAAGGCCGCTGACGAGAAGATGCTCCAGGATAACCCGGCGGCTACGCCAAACCCCAAGGTGGCAAACATGGACGTGATCGCTGCTGTCTCCGTCGGGAGCGGAAGTGCTGCAGGCGAGTTCCTGTCTCAGCTTCCCATTGCTACTGTATGCGCGCGCGCGTGCGCGTAGGGTTCTGAATGGCGGCCTGTCGCTTTCTCGACCGCAGGCATCTTCTTCAAGGGGGAGACCTTCATGTCGATCGATTTCCTATTTTGCAACACTCAGATGGAGGGCCAGCTCGAATCGCAGTGCGAAGTCGTCAAGGTGTCTGTCGGCCCAACACATGCTGTACCCCTGCTGCGCAATGTGCGGCAAGATGCGTGAGCGGCGCGAGCTCACGACCAGCTGTGCCGCGCAGCAAATCGTCGAACGGGCGGCCGACGAAGGGATATCGGAGGTGCGCCTCTCAGCCAACACCTTCGATTGCATCTTCGGTGACGTCGCAGACCTGGGATTCAAAGAGGTCCCGCCCCACTCTCTCGTCTGCGTTTTGCCACCCTCCCCCTGATGGCTGCGCTGTGGGGTCATCCCGCACGCCGCGCCGTGTGGCGCTTGCCTTGGCCGACTTGCACTTACTTGAGCCGGCGCGCCGACCGGACAGGGAGAGGCAGGAGTCCCGTGGGCAGTCTACGAGCTTTCGTAGTGAGTCGTGGGGAGGATGCTCATGTCACTGTGATTTGTGCCCCGCGTGCGCTGAGGTAGAGCACAACAAGACAAGCCTCCTTTTGAGTGAGACTCGTTGCATGCCTCCGCAGCTCTTTCACGCGAGTATCTTATGTCTTGAACTTTTGGCCATCTTTTCGCCCCGTGCGCTCGCCGGGGCTGCGCTGACTACGAAAGCGGCTCTCAATCATCTCACTCCCCTAGACTGCTGAGCACTTGCCCTCTCACCCCAGGCCCCTTCCGGCGCCACCGCACCACGCTCCACGCGCGCCTAGTCGTCGACCTTGGCGTAGATGACAGCAATCATAACCCAGACGGAGCAGACACGCTCCGGGTACGCGGAGACGAGGGCGCGGAGGGCGAAGCGGACAGAGTCGACGCCGCCCTGGATGTCGATCATCTCCGCGGCCACGCGCGCGCGGAGGAGGTCGCCCATCATGCGCGCGGGCGCGAGGTGGGCGAACTGGATCGGGAAGCCCTTGAAGGAGTAGCCCTCGGGCACCGAATTGCGGATGCTCTGCTGGAAGTCCGTCGCGCCCGCCGTCGAGCCGGTGATGCGCCCCGTCTCGTACGAAAGCAGCGCCGGGCTGAGCAGGAAGGAGAGGTTCGGGTCCCAGTGCGTCGCGAGGCCGTTGGCGGAGCGGTGCGAGGTGATGAGCTGCGCACCGGGCCACGCGGGATATATCGAACCGTCAGTGCCGCTGGCCGCCGGCCGCGGTGGCAGCAGGCGCGGCAGGGGCAGGAGCGGGCGGGGGC
>Ga0209335_10004132_pt1 | contig 14022 bp, 10 predicted proteins | sample COG_09_FD_184753 | JGI IMG/M metagenome (GOLD analysis project Ga0209335, IMG submission 184753) | Pelagic Microbial community sample from North Sea - COGITO 998_met_09 (SPAdes) (version 2) | ecosystem: Environmental > Aquatic > Marine > Neritic zone/Coastal water | place: Helgoland, sampling...
TGATCACCCAGCCATCTATTTATATTAAGCATTAAATTAAGCATTAAAAGGAAAAGAGATGTCAGAGCAGAAGCCCACAATTATCTATACCGAGACTGACGAGGCGCCTGCCCTCGCGACTTACTCATTCCTGCCGATCGTGAGCGCTTTTACTAAAGCTGCGGATGTTGAGGTTGAGATCCGTGACATCTCCCTTGCCGGACGTATTATTGCCAACTTTGCTGAATTTCTAAAACCGGAACAACAGCAAGCCGACGCGCTCGCAGAATTGGGCGAGCTGACGCAAGACCCCTTTGCCAACATCATTAAACTGCCGAATATTTCAGCGTCGCTGCCACAGATTCAGGCGACGATCGCAGAGCTGCAGGCCAAAGGCTATGCGCTACCAGAATACCCCGAAGAGCCGGCTAATGAGCAAGAGAAAGACATTAAGGCACGCTATGATCGCGTAAAGGGCAGTGCCGTAAATCCTGTGCTGCGTGAAGGCAATTCGGATCGCCGCGCGCCGGCGTCGGTAAAAGCCTACGCACGCAAGCATCCGCATTCGATGGGCGCGTGGAGCGCAGACAGTAAATCGCATGTGGCGTCGATGACACAGGGCGATTTCTACGGCTCCGAGCAAGCAGCCACTGTGCCGGCTGCGACGAGCGTGTCGATTGTGCATAAAGAGGCCAGCGGTGCCGAGACAGTCTTAAAGGCGGGAATCGCACTGCAAGCGGGCGAGATAATCGACTCGTCGGTGATGAGCAAAAACGCACTGCGCACGTTCTTGGCCGAACAGATCGACGACGCGCGTGCACAAGACGTGCTGTTTTCGCTACACATGAAGGCAACGATGATGAAGGTCTCGGACCCCATCATTTTTGGCCACGCGGTTACCGTTTTCTACGCCGATGCGTTTGCGAAACACGGCGCAACGTTTGAGAAATTAGGCGTCGATGTGAATAACGGCATTGGCGATGTTTATGCCAAGATCAAAAGCTTGCCCGATGCAGAGCGCGAGGCGATAGAAGCCGACCTTCTTGCGTGTTATGCAGCACGTCCGGAGATGGCAATGGTCGACTCGGACCGTGGCATCACGAACTTACACGTGCCTAGCGATATCATTATCGACGCATCAATGCCCGCCGCGCTGCGCACCTCCGGTCAGATGTGGGGGCCAGACGGCAACCTCAAAGACATGAAAGCGGTGATCCCCGATCGCTGCTATGCAGGCGTTTACCAAGAGGTTATCGACTTCTGTAAAGCTAACGGCGCACTTGATCCGTCGACAATGGGGACCGTACCGAACGTTGGCCTCATGGCGCAGAAAGCCGAAGAGTATGGCTCGCACGACAAGACTTTCGAGATTCCTGCCGCCGGCTCTGTGTCGGTTATCGATGCCGAAGGCACAGTGCTACTGAGCCACGAAGTAGAAGCAGGCGACATCTGGCGCATGTGCCAAGTCAAAGACGCGCCTATTCAAGACTGGGTTAAGCTCGCGGTTAGCCGCGCGCGACTCTCAGTAACCCCCGCGGTTTTTTGGCTCAATGAAGAGCGCGCACACGACCGCGAGCTGATCAAGAAAGTTGAGAAGTATCTTCCCGATCACGACACCGCGGGATTAGAACTTCACACGATGGCGCCCAACGCGGCAACGCGTTTTTCGCTCGAGCGTATCCAAAAGGGCCAAGACACAATCTCGGTGACCGGCAACGTGCTCCGCGACTATCTGACCGACCTCTTCCCAATTCTAGAACTCGGCACTAGTGCAAAAATGCTGTCGATCGTGCCTCTCATGGCAGGCGGCGGCTTGTTCGAAACCGGCGCCGGCGGCTCGGCGCCCAAGCACGTGCAGCAGTTCGAAAAAGAGAATCACCTGCGTTGGGATTCACTCGGTGAGTTTTTAGCGCTTGCGGCATCTTTAGAGCATCTTGCTCAGGTAACCGACAATGCCCGCGCTCAGGTACTGGCCGACGCGCTGGATGCCGCCACCGGTGAGTTCCTCGACACTAACAAGTCACCTTCGCGCAGGGTAGGCGAGCTCGACAACCGCGGCAGCCATTTTTACTTGGCCATGTACTGGGCCAAAGCACTAGCTGGCCAGGACAAAGACGCCGCCCTTAAAGCCCAGTTCGCAAGCGTTGCCGAGGCGATGCAAAGCAATGAAGCGACAATCGTGGAAGAACTTAATTCTGTGCAGGGCCCTGCGATGGATATCGGCGGTTACTACAAGCCGGATGCCGCGAAAGCGTCTGCCGCGATGCGCCCAAGCGCCACGCTCAACGCGATAGTCGATGGGATTTAGAATCAATTATATTAAAAGAAATAAAAAAAGGGGCTAAGCCCCTTTTTTATGAAAGAGACTAAATGTCATTTAGTCAAAACTGTGTTGCCTTCTCGCCTCATCCTACCGCCTGCTATTCAGCCCGTTTATTTTTTCAATTTCTAGATTAATCATAATTTTTGAACTAGGATTACTGAAAGAAGAAAAATCGCCTATTTTCTTGGCACAAAGTTGCTTTAAACCTAAAAAAGGAATCACAGCCATGAAGGAAAAAATAATCGGTGTGTTTGGGGTTATGGCTTTTATTGCCACCGCGCAAGTCGCTGGCCAAGAAGACGGCGAAGTCATTCAGATCGCGGATCTGTCTCGCGCCGAATTAACCAACTACATTGAAGAGGCTGAAGACCAGCTATTCGCGACGTATAACAAACACAACATCAGCGATGCGTTCGATATCATCTGCAGAAAAGAGAGACCAACGGGCTCTAATATTCCTGTTCGCGCTTGCGAGCCCAATTTCGTAACTCGCGTTAACCTCGATAAGAACAGAACTGACGACAAGGATCTGCAAAACTTGCAGGGCGGTTTTGCGATTCAGTCACTACTCTCGGAGGATTACGAAGCTTTAGATGCAGACATGAAGCGGGTGACGAGCGAGGTTCCTGCGATGCAAGAAATTTACCAGATTCTCTCGCAACTTATAGCGCGTCGCGAGCAGCTTGGCGGTTAGGCGATTAGCAGATTAATAGGCAGGCGAAAAAGGGAAGGGGCCGATGCCCCTTCCCAGCCAAATTACTTCACGCCTCGTGTATAGCGCTTAATGCCACCAACCGGCCCAACCTCGGCGCCAAAGATATTGCCATGCCTGTCGGCAACGACGCCTTCTGCTGTGCAAGTGCCGCGGCAATCGGGATCGGGGTCAGGAATCAAAAACTCGACCTCGCCCGTGATGGCACTACCAACGCGGATGCCGCGCAGCCAGTCGCCGTGGTCGGGGTTAATCGAGCCAGACTCAGAGTCTGCAGAATAAAGCACATCGTGCTTGTCTATATAGATGCCGCTCGGCCGCCCAAATTGATACCACGTGTCGAGATGGTTACCCTCTTGGTCGAAGATCTGAACGCGATTATTGCTGCGATCGCCAATAAATAGCCTTCCTTTTGAGTCCATCGCAAGCGCATGGGGCTGCATAAACTGACCGTCGTCGGAGCCCATTTCGCCAAAGCTCATTAAAAACTCACCATCGGCGTTAAATTTGAGTACGCGAGCTGTCGTGCCTGCCGTGTTGGAGTGTCCCTCGGCAACGAAAATGTCGCCGTTGGGGGCAACGTGCATGTCGTTAGGTGTGAAGAAATACTCTTCGTTGCGACCGCCGGCTTTTTGACCCAGCGCCATGAGGTGAATACCGGTGGGGCTAAATTTGTGAATCTGATGGCCATAGGCTTCGGTCGGCGGATTGTCGCCACCCTGATTGTCGCGACCGTCGGCTATCCACACGTTGCCGTCGTGGTCTACATGGATACCGTGTGGCCAGGTGATATAGCCTGCGCCAAAGCTGCGCACCATCGTGCCGTCTTTATCGAACAGCATCACAAGATTAGTGTCTGGGCTGTTAACGCAGGCATTTACGTTGCCGCCACAGCGCTCTGCGATCCAGACACTCTCCCCGTCGATATCGATATCAACCGTGCTGCTCGAGCCCCAGTTGCGACCCGCGGGCATCTTAAAGTAGCCGGCTTGCGTTGTGTAAGGATTGGGGAGATCGTTGACCGGCGGCATATCGGCTTGAGCGATCGACAGCGCAGGCATTGCTAAACAGCCGGCTAAAAGCGCTGCTGTAAGGGTTGGCATTGAAGTGTTTGTTTTCATTATTACTCCTAGTTAATACAGTGTTTTATTCGTCGGTAGCGACAGCGCCCTGTGTCTCGGACAACGGCGAGCCGTCGCCATTCATGCCCATCGACTCGTAGCGGCGCCAGCCGGCTAAAATTCCGATAAGGCCGTGATTTCCCTCGTGACAGGCGTATTCGTAAACGGGATCGGCGGAGCGGCGCAGCGGGACGCGTGCCGACCAGGATGAGTCCCAGCTCTTTGGGTCGTTTACGGTGAAGTCGTATTCGAGCAAGCCGTCGGCGACATAGGTGAAGCGTTCGATAATCGTTGCTTGCTCTGACATCCCGCGCAGGTTGTAGTCGTGGTAGAAGTTGTTGGTTTCGACAACGAGGACGTCACCTTCCCAATGACCGACCGACTCACCTTCCCATTTGGGCTGAAGGCCGCTGGGTTTGGCATTGAGCTTGATGATGCGCGCCGAGTGCACCATTTCATTTAAGATCATGATGTGGTCTTCGGTCTGCACCAGCTGCATGTTGTTGTTGTAAGAGCCGGGAATCATCGGTGGTCCGCCGATAAAGCCGGTAAGGCAGCGATCGACGGTTGTGCGGCCTTCGGGGCCTGCGCTGTTAAAAATCATGTTGCGGTAGTCTTCACGGCGCTGTTTGCCGGTCTGGTTGAGCTCGGGAATGCGTCCATTAGGTGGGTCGTAGATGAGCGAGGTACGTCGGCTCGCAATAGTCTCGCTGCCGCGCTCATACCAAAACTCGTTATAGGAGATGACGCCAGGTGGATAGCCGGCTCCGCCGACGCTGTCGACGATGAGGTCGCGGTTCTGGCGTTGATTCTCGAATTCTTCCCATTCTGCCGCTTCTTCGGGCGTTAGCACTGCCTTGTCGGCGAGTTCCGGTGGGCGATTAAGCGGAGTGATAGTTCTGAAGGTGTAAAAACCCTGAAAGTCGGGGTGTCCGTGCTCGGTGCGAGGAATGTCCACGTCTTGTGCGAGCGCTAACTGGCAGCTTAGCGCTGCGACAATGACCGAACAACCGAGTCCTTGCGCATAGCGTACACGTTTGCGTGATGGCGCTGTTAACTCGGAGAAGCGGGGTGGGTTATAGGCATCGCTATTCATACAAACCTCTCGGGATCGCTTTGTTTTTGTTGCGTTAGTTAGCGGTGAGTCGGGCGGTAATCAGATTGTAAGTAAAACGTCTAGCCTACTGAAATTACGCTTCTGTAGAGCAGATTTCAAGCCTTTGCGACGGCAGCTAAATTGAACACAGCGTACCCCATGGTTTATGCTAGCTAGCAGGTTGCAAGTGACCGAGATGCAACAGACAAGACAGACGAGACACGATCAATGAATTCGACTCAGGTAGACACGAGCCCTGCGCTGCGCCTTTCGCAGGTAGTGGGCAGTTTTAAACTTCCGATGGCGCTGACGCTCGCGATATTCGTGCTCTCGTTTGCCCCACGCATAGCCAGCAACTCGACGCTCATGTATTCGTTTTGGGGCGCATCATTGGTGCTTCTTCTGTGGCAAGGTTTCATGCTCATTCACCTTGCTCGTCGTCCTGCGCTCAAAGATTTCAGCCGCGCCGTTTATTCTCAGCATTATGTTCAAGCGATGGTGCAGTTCAGTGTCTACCTTTATTGGGGCTATTACTGGCGACCGGTCTACGATCACCTCTGGCTGCTTGCCGGGCAAGTGATGTTTGCTTATACCTTCGGCATGTTGCTCGCGTGGTCGCGGCGTCGTAGCTACATGCTCGGATTTGGACCCATTCCTATCATTTTTAGCACCAATCTTTTTCTGTGGTTTCACGACGACTGGTTCTACATGCAGTTCGTTATGATTGCCGTGGGCTTTCTAGGCAAAGAGTTTGTGCGCTGGAATCGCGATGGTCGCAGCGTGCATATCTTTAATCCGTCTGCCTTTAGTCTCGGATTCTTTTCGTTGATCCTTATCACGACCGGCACCACCGACCTGACGTGGGCGCCCGAGATTTCATCGACGCTGACGCTCGCGCCGGGAATCTACACCTATCTGTTTGCGGTCGGTTTAGTCGTCATGTACTTTTTCTCGATCACGCTTGTGTCGGGCGCTGCAGCGATCACCCTGTTTGGCTTTAGCGCGCTGTACGCGGCTATTGCCGGCGTGCCTTACTTTCTTGATTCAGACATTCCCGCGGCGGTGTTTCTCGGGCTGCATCTCCTAATTACAGACCCGTCGACGTCGCCTCGTACCCCTCTCGGAAAAACGCTTTTTGGCGTGCTTTATGGCATCGGCGTGTTTGCGCTGTATACGATTCTCGGTTGGTTTGGTGAGCCTACGCTTTACGACAAATTACTTTGTGTGCCGTTGCTCAATCTCAGCGTGATTGGCATCGACCGCTTAGTGCGCCGCATTAATTCTGACGCGGTGTTAAACCTTTGGAATCCTTCTTGGTTTAGTGGACGCGCTAATGTCGCACACATGATGATTTGGATTTCGGTGTTTGGTCTTATGTCGCTGCTTGGTCGGACTGATGCGCAGCATCCCGGCGACAGTGTGCCGTTTTGGGAGCAGTCTTGTTCGGCGCAGCTGCCCAATGCGTGCGACCGACTCGTAAGCGTTGAGTCGACCTACTGTGGTGACAATGCCGCGTGGGCGTGCAATGAGCTCGGCGCACACTATCGGGAGGGAGCAATAGTTGATCGCGATACAGATCTTGCTTACAGCTATTTCGCCCGCGCCTGTGAGCTCAAGTTTCAGGCAGGTTGTGCAAATTTGCTTCAAGAGCAAACGGCGCTGAGAGCCGAGCCGCTTGAGTTAGATTTACGGCTTATGCTGCGCCAAGGCGGTAAAAATTTGATGGACACGCCGGTGTTCGAACTTTACGCGCGGGCGTGTGTCCATGATTGGGCATTCGCCTGCGAACGTTCTGCCGCGGCAGGGGAATAACAACGTATGGCATCGGGAAAGGGTAAAAAAGGCGCAGTAAACGAGCCCCAAAAAACAGATCCCTTTCTTGCGCAGAACCTCGACTACCAAGCACCGGGCCGCGCCGTTGGCCTTACGGTAATGCTCTCCTTGGTGGCCTTCACCGCGGCCTTCATGAGCTACCAGAGCTTGCAGCTTGATCAGGCAACGAGTCCTTCATCAAAGACATCAGAGGCATCAGAGGCATCAGAGTCATCAGAGTCATCAGAGTCATCAGAAAATTTTGCATTGCCCGGCGATCCACTCTGGGGGTTCGTTTCTATTCCCGCCGGCGAATTCATCATGGGCAGCAATCCTCAGCGCGATCGGATGGCCTATGAGAATGAGCGCTGGTCGTCGACGCAGCGTCAGGGCAGGGTAGCTTTGCCCGAGTATTTCATTGGCCGTTTCGAAGTCACCAACGCACAATTCGCCCATTATCTTTCGGCGATCGGGTCATCGAGTGCCGAGGCGTTCGCAGAGTTAGACCCAGCGTTGCCAGTAACCTCAGTCTCATTGCCACAGACGTTGAGCTATGCGCGCTGGCTCGATTCGCAGCTTCGTAGCACGGCAGCAACGCCGGTCGCGCTGAGTGAGGCGCTCGATGCGGGCGCCAAAGTGACGCTGCCTAGCGAAGCTGAGTGGGAAAAGGCAGCGCGTGGCACCGACGGACGGATTTTCCCTTGGGGCATGGAGCCTAACGGCGCCTTTGCAAATGTTGCCAGTGCCGCTCTATTGCCAGTCGGCTCGCGTGGTTGTGAGTCATGCAGTTATGGAATCGCCGACATGGCGGGCAACGCCTGGGAGCTCACCCGCAGTCCGCTTATCGATTACCCATTCGTTATGCCCAGCGCCGAGGCATTGCTGCGCGCCGATTCGCTTTGGGTTATGCGAGGCGGCTCTTTTCAAGACACAATCAATAATGTGCGAAGCGCGGTGCGTGGGGCAGTTGATCCAAGCGTGCGCAATCCAACGATCGGCTTTAGGTTGGTTATTTCGTCGCTTTAATGATCATTCATTCACGCCGCGAATTAGCAATTGCAGTGCGACAAGGGTAGAATTCGCGCACTCAATCCCCCCTTCAGTCTTAAGAGAAGTAAATCATTAATGACCGATTCGTTTAAAGAAAGCGCCCTTCGTTACCACACCCATCCGCTACCGGGTAAGCTCGAAATACGACCAACAAAACCCCTCGCGAACAAGCGCGACCTGTCGCTCGCCTATTCGCCGGGCGTCGCACATGCCTGCGAGCTGATTGTCGAGAATCCAACAGAGGTTGCCTCAGTAACCTCGCGCGGCAATCTAGTGGCGGTGATCACAAACGGCACGGCGGTGCTTGGGCTCGGTAATATAGGCCCGTTGGCCTCAAAGCCGGTGATGGAAGGCAAGGCGGTTCTGTTTAAGAAGTTCGCCAACATAGACGTGTTCGATATAGAGATCGACGAGACCGATGTCGACAAATTGGTCGATATTATCGCGAGCCTCGAGCCAACGTTCGGCGGTATTAATCTCGAAGACATCAAGGCGCCCGAGTGCTTTATGATCGAGAACAAGCTGCGCGAGCGCATGAAAATACCCGTTTTTCACGACGACCAGCACGGCACGGCGATTGTCGCAGCGGCTGCAATCTACAACGGCCTGCGCATAGTCGAAAAAGAAATTGGCGATGTGAAGCTCGTGGTTTCAGGCGCAGGGGCTGCGAGTATTGCCTGTGTCGACCTTCTGGTGAGCATGGGTCTTAAAAAGCAAAATGTGCGCATGATCGATCGTAATGGGGTCATTTACGCCGGTCGAAAAGAAGGCATGAATCCGTGGAAAGAAGACTACGCGATTGAGACAAGCGATCGAACAATCGAAGACGCGATCGATGGCGCCGATCTTTTCATGGGACTCTCGGGACCGGGCGTCTTAAACGGCGAGCTCGTAAAGAAGATGGGGCCTAAGCCGATCATCCTTGCGATGTCGAATCCGATTCCCGAAATTATGCCCGAAGAGGCGATGGCGGCGCGTCCGGATGCCATTATAGCGACAGGTCGATCGGATTACCCTAATCAGGTTAATAACGTTCTTTGTTTCCCCTTTATCTTCCGTGGCGCGCTCGACTGCGGCGCGTCGACTATTAATGAAGAAATGAAGATGGCGGCGGTGAGAGCGATTGCTGACCTCGCTACAAAAGAGACGTCGGATGTCGTTGCAGCGGCTTATGCAGACGAGAAGCTGCGGTTTGGGCCAGAGTACTTAATTCCTAAGGCGTTCGATCCGCGCCTGATCGAAGACATTCCGCTTGCTGTTGTTAAGGCAGCGATGGAGAGTGGCGTTGCTACCCGACCCATCGAAGACCTCGAGGCATACAAGCAAAAGCTGCATGAATTTGTGAATCAGGCAGGGCTGTTTATGCAGCCGCTTATCGAGGTGGCGAAAAAATCCCCAGCGCGTATTGTTTATGCCGAAGGCGATAATGACGACGTGCTAATGGCAGTGCAGGCGGTGGTTGATGAGAATATCGCCACGCCTATTCTCATTGGTCATCGCAAGACTATGGAGCGAAAGATCGATAGACTCGGCCTACGCATCGATCTAGACAACGAAGTCGAAGTCTTCGATCCAATGCATTACGAGCAACACGACGACTTCGCATCGTTCTATCACGAAGCGGTTGGCCGCCATGGTGTGTCTGTCGATGCGGCGCGAAAAATAATGCGCAATGACAACACCGCCATTGCCGCAGTGATGGTTGCGCGCGGCGATGCCGACGGCTTGATCTGCGGCAAGGTTGGGCGCTTCGACTTCCACCTACGTGAAATTATGCATCTGCTCGGCCCTGCGAATAGGTCCGAGACTCGCGAGCAATTAGTGTCGTCTACCGCGGTTCTTCTGCTGCCAGATGGCCCTCTGTTCTTGGCAGACACGTCGATGAATGTCGATCCGACGTCGGATGAGCTGGTAAAAATTACCGAGGCGAGTATCGATCTCGTGAAGCGTTTTGGTATCGAGCCTAAGGTTGCATTGTTGTCGCATTCGAATTTCGGCACCGCGAATAATCCTTCGGCGCGTAAGGTAAGACTTGCCGGTGAGATTCTGCGTGAAACTTATCCTTCGCTACAGGTCGATGGCGAGATGCATGTGCTCAGCGCGCTTAACCCTAAGCTGCGCGAGACTATCTACTCGAAGGCAAATATCAAAGGCCGCGCGAATGTTTTAGTGATGCCAAACCTCGACGCGGCGAATATCGCGATGGGGCTGATACGCTCGATGACAGACGCGCTGTTGATAGGCCCGTTCATCAATGGCTTCCGCAAGCCTGCGCATATTGTGATTCCCTCGGTGACCTCGCGTGGCATATTTAATATGACAGCGGTCACGGTTGCGGATATTCACAGCGCAGGACTAGCTGCTGAGAAATAGGGTAAAGCGGGCGCTACGGCAACGCGAAGGTGAGAATTAAATCGCCTCCGCGTCTGCCGCGGCTGCCTCCGCCCGAGGCGACAGTAACGTATTCTTTACCGTCGATCACATACAGGGCAGGGGAGGCGAAAATGCCCGACCCTGTGTTGAATTTCCATAGCTCCTCGCCTGTTGCCGCATCATAGGCATAGAAGTAGCCGGCGGTATTACTCCCCGCGCCAACAAAGACCACCCCTCCTGCTGTCACCACCGCACCTGCTTGGCCATAGCCCTCGAATATTTGCCGCCACACCAGTTCTCCGGTTGTCGGGTCGTAGGCTGAAAAATAGCCCATCGGGTCGCGGCCCGAGCGAAACGGCTGGTCAATCGCATTCACATAAAGCAGTCCCGTGAGCGGGCTAAACGCGATGGGTGCATAGTTGGAGCCGCCGCCATAGCCCGGGGCAAAAATCTGATTAGGGCCGATAGGCGTGAACTGCTCGACTAAGTGATATTCCTCGAGCTGTTCGGCGGGAATATTAATAGGATAGACAGGCGACACGGGCTCCATACGCTCGCCGTTGGCCTTGTGTGGGATTGGCTGTGTAGGCCAAGGCTCTTCGCCTTCGGTCGCGGTCTCGGTCGACACGGCAATCTCCGGAATCGGATGAACGGGTTGTCCTGTCTCGCGGTCGAGTATATAGAGCCAGCCATTTTTGCTTGCCTGCGCCAGCGCCTTCACTTGATTGCCGTCGACTAACATATCAAACAGTACAGGCTGATTGCCGGAATCGTAATCCCACACGTCGTGATGCACTTGCTGGTAAAACCACTCGAGTTTTCCCGTATCGAGTGAAAGCGCGATAATCGCGTTAGTGAATAAATTAATGCCGTCGCGCTTGGTGCTATTTCCAAAAGGATTGCCGACCGCAAAATAGACGAGGCCGAGCTCAGGATCTATCGAGGGCGTCTCCCAAATGCCGCCGCCGTTGCGCTCGCCACCGACCCAGGTTGGACCGGCGATCTCCCAACCCTGATCGGTTTCGTCCTGCGGCACGGTATTAAAATGCCATTCGACTTCGCCAGTTTTCGCATTCACTGCCAGCACATAGCCGCCGGCGATGTGGCTTTCGCTGCGAGTAGTCCCGATATAGAGCATGCCATTGTGAATCTGCGGTGCTGTTGTAAACCAGTAGCCGACCGAGATCGCGGTGTCGATGCTGGGGTCTTTTAAATGCAACACGTCAAGGATCACCGGCGCCATGCCGCCATCGCCGAAGCCTTCGATTGGTTCGCCGGTTTTCGCATCGAGCGCAAAAATGAAAGAACCTGCGGCGGTATACACAATGCCGTCGTCGACGACGACACCGCGGTGCCTAAAAATATAGCCTTCGCGGCGGCCACCGCCGAGTTTGCCGCTGACATTGTATTCCCAAAGCAGATGGCCGTCGGTGGCATTGGTTGCGTAGACGCTGCCGCGCGCGTCGGTCACGTACATAATCCCGTCGACAATAATGGGCGTCGTTTGATTACTCACGCCATCGATAACCCCATGCTGGAAAAGCCACGCGGGCTTTAACGAGGCGACATTCTCGGGGGTGATCTGATCGCTCGGCGTGAAACGCGTGCCGGCTAAGTCGAAATTGTGCAGGGGCCATTCGAGAGTGCGGACAGTCGACGCTTTAGGCGGGCTATCTGTTTCGATGACAAGGCTCGCTGTGCAACCGCTGAGCGCGGTAAAAGCGATAAGAGTAAGTCGTGTGGCGAGAGTTTTAGCGACGCGTGCGTTCATTATTTGTGGCCCACGATGTTAAAGAAATCGACAAATTTCTGCATGTTGGCGGCGTCCTGCGAGATAAGCAGCGAATGGTCACCCCCTTCAATCTCGACATACAGGTGCTGCATACCGCGCGCGGCCATCCCAGCGACCCACGTACGCGTCGCAAAAACGGGTACTAGATCATCTTGATCGCCCTGCAAAATAAAGATCGGGAGATGCGCAATTTTGTCGAGTATTTCATCCATAGGTGCTGAGATTGCAGGGGCGGGTGCCGCGACGCCTAGTCCTGCGAATACGTCGGGGTGTTTTGCGGCTATATGATAGGTGCCGCCTCCTCCCATCGAGTGCCCCCAGAGAAAGATGCGGTCGCTGTCTATGCGCAGCTCGTCGCGCACCAGTTCCAGTACGTTCATTACATCTTGCTCGCTATAGACGCCGTCCTGAGGGTCTTCGGCCGGGCGCGATCCGAACCAGCCTTCGCGAATATAGCCAAGGGGTGTCACTACTGCGTAGCCGCTTTCTTCTGCTTGGTCGAGCAGGCCGTGATAGCCCATCAGCCAGTCGTAGCTGCGGCCAAGTCCGTGCAGAGAAACGAGAAGCGGGAGCGCTTCTGTCCCCTTGGGGTCATAAGAGGAGGGCACAAAAATAGCGTAAGGAATAGACTCGCCAGTAGGCTCGAAGGTGTAGCTGCGATGCTGAACGCGGGGGTCGTCGATGTGGCTTTCGTCGTCAGCTGCGGTGCGGTCAGCAAACGCTGCCGGCGCAAAACAGAGCATCGCGGTTGTCAGGGCTGCAGACACGAAGGCTGCAGGAGAAAGGGCTACGAACAATCGTGAATAAAACGACATAGGGTTGCTCCTTGATTAACGAACGCGTTAATTGACTAGCGCGGTAAACGAATTATTCTCTGCCATTACTCTAATCAGTTTAATCGCATCGGTGTCGAGCCGGACATAGGCTGCTTTCAGATGCTCGCCGACATCTACAGCGCGATGTTCGTCTGGCAATTCGCGGCGATAGCGAAAGCGCACAAACAGATAGCCTTCTTCAGGCTCCTCGATCGACGCTTCGCTTTCGGCGTGTATCTGCGGCTTATCGCGCTGGGTTTTAGTGAGCACGCGCGATTCGTGTTCGAGCGTCACGTCTTCGTAAAAGTGGGCATCGCCCGCGCTTATTTCGCGAACAAAACCAGCGCCGTTCTGAGGGTGCGAGAAGCAGTCGATGCCTTCGATAAATCGCTGAGGGCTTCGCGCCCGAAGCACCAGACCTTCCCAGAGATGTGCGCGGCTTATATCGGCGCTCGTTGGATTCGCCGGCTCATTTACTTGTACGATATGCTCGAATTCGAGAAAGCCTTGTTCAGGCATCTCGATTTCATTAGTTAAATCAGTCAATCGCTAATCCCCAGGTTTCGATTTCGCTCAGCATTTCATGGGCGGTCCAATCGAATTTAAGTGGAGTGATGGTGGCGTAACCGTTTTGATAGGCATAGGTATCGCTTGTGGAATCTAGCGCCCGATTGCCTACATACGAGGCCTCGAATTCACTGACCTCGCCGTCGGTGCGCGTGAGCTCGTAGGGAGAAAATTTGAGATAGGACTCGCCCATGGGCCTAACCGCAACGCCTTTTAACTCGCCGCCGGGGACATTAATCGAGATGACTATGCCCTCGGGGGCGCCATCGCGTTGATATTTCGCCACCAGCTGACGGGTAAGATTTACAGTGACCGAGGTATCGACATTGGCGGTGTCTTGCGACACGGCGATGGCTGGGATGCCCTGATAAATAGCCTCCAT
>Ga0209335_10004134_pt1 | contig 14021 bp, 13 predicted proteins | sample COG_09_FD_184753 | JGI IMG/M metagenome (GOLD analysis project Ga0209335, IMG submission 184753) | Pelagic Microbial community sample from North Sea - COGITO 998_met_09 (SPAdes) (version 2) | ecosystem: Environmental > Aquatic > Marine > Neritic zone/Coastal water | place: Helgoland, sampling...
GCAAATTTATCATATTTTAATATTTTTTTTGCTAACTGAAATTCTTCTAAGCAATTTAAAGTAGTATTGACTCCTTTATCGATACTTTTTTTTACCATTCTATCTATATATTTATTTGTATAACCAAGTGTTGCAGTTCCAACACCCATAAGGCTCATGTCTATAAATTTATTTTTATTTAAGTCCCAAATATTAATTTTTTCTGCTTTTGAAAAATAAATAGGCCATCCACCCATTGAAAATCTCTCAGGTCTTTTTGATAATAGTCCATTCCCACCTGGAATAACTTTTTTTGCTTGTGCCCAAATTTTTTTTTCTATTTTATTCATACAAATTATGTTTTCCAATTGTAGGGGTTAATTAATTTGTCAATATTTTTTTTATTATCAGTTAAAAATTTAGGAACAGTCAATTTATTCTTTGCTCTAATTTTTAGAAATTCAATAAATTCATCTATATTTGAAAAACCAACAACAATCTTTTTTATTTTTTTATTCCTCATAGCCAAATTTATAGTTGCCTCTAATTTACTAGTCTTATTTTTTTTACAATAAAGGTCCCATTTTTCAAATAGTTTTTTCCATTTACTAAATTTTAAATTCATATTTTTCATATCAATTAAAAGCAAACCTTGTAAAAAAACTGATCTTACATGTAATTCAATATTATATTTAAATATTTTATTCAAAATTTTACCTTGCATAAATCTAGTATCAAAAACGTTATGAGGTACCTGAATTAAGTCTGGAATAAAAAACTTAAACATAAAATTTAGATCTTTTGTGTTATAAACTGAAAGACCAATTTTTTTAGTTAATTTTTTATCTTTTAATTCAATTAAAGTATTCCTAATTAACTTAGCTTGTTTTGTGTTTAAATCCTGGCAATTATGAATGAGTATTGAATGAAATGATTTAATCTTAAGAATTCCCTTGGATTTCAAAATTTTTTTTAAAATTTTCTTTTTATAGAATTTTTCATTAGTTTTCGGTATAGGTATTTTTGTAATTATTTTAAATCTATCTAAATTAATTTTTGTTTTTTCTAGTTTTTTGTCTACATTTTTATAACTAAGGGCAGTATCAATAAATTCAATCTTATTTTTTTTTAATAATATTAAGAATTTTTTAATTTCTTTAACGTCTAGCTCATTTTTATTTCTATTAGTAATACCATAAATGTTACCAAATTGAGCTGTGCCCAAGCAAATTTTGTTTCCCCAGTTCATTAATTCTCTTTTTGTATCTAAATTTATAGAATTATAATTTATTTTTTTTAATATTTTGAGCCATTGTTTTTAACTCTGCTACTGACAAATATTTTTTATTATCTAAAGAATTGTACACAAAACCTTCTTTAACTTTATTTTTTATATTTTTGGAGTATTTTTTACGTGATTTTTCATTTCCACATATTACATAAAATGTTTTTAAATCAAACGTATGTATACTCTCAGCTTTAGATATTAGTTCCTCATGAATTTTTTCACCCTCTCTAATTCCAATTATTTTTAATTTGCACTTTGGCGAAATAGCTTTTGCCAAATCTGTAATTTTAAAAGATGGTGTCTTTGGTATAAAGATTTCTCCACCAATACCTTTTTTGATGGCTAAATAAACTAATTTTACAGCATCTTCTAATAATATATTGAATCTAGTCATATTCTTATCAGTGATAGGTAGAAAACCTTTTTTTTGATGTTCTAAAAAAAATGGAGCTACAGAACCCCTGCTACCAAAAACATTTCCATATCTTACAACTGAAAATATTGTTTTTCTACTTCCAGCTAAACTGTTTGCAGACAAAAATAATTTATCAGAACACAATTTTGTTGCTCCATAAAGATTTATTGGAGATGAGGCTTTATCAGTAGATAATGCAATAACCTTTTTAACTCCACATTCAATAGATGCTTCAATAATATTCTGTGCCCCTAAAATATTTGTTTTAATAAATTCAATTGGATTATATTCTGCTGCTGGAACCTGTTTTAAAGCTGCTGCATGAATAATATAATCTACTTCAAAAAATGCCATTTTTAAACGGTCTTTATCTCTAATATCTCCCAAGAAAAATCTTAAATTGGGGTATTTTTTTATAGGGTATTTCTTTTGTAAGTTAAATTGCTTTAATTCATCTCTACTAAAAATAATAATTTTTTTTGGTTTATCTTTTTTAATAGAGACTAATTTACTTATAAGTTTGTTACCAAATGATCCTGTTCCACCAGTTATTAAAATATTTTTATTTGCAAACATAATCATAGTTAAATACTCTCATTTATTAATAAATGAAAGTTTTAATTTTAGGTTCCAGTGGATTATTAGGTTACCGACTTTTTAAATTTTTAAAAACAAAAAAATTAATAGTTATTTCCAATGGCTTAGTTAAATCAAAATATGATTTAAGGACAAGAAAAAATATTTTTAGATTATTGAAAAAAAGGCCTGATTGGGTAATTAATTGTGCAGCAAAAACCGATATCTTTGAATGTGAAAAAAATAAAACAGAAGCTTTAAATATAAATTCAAAAATTTTAAGTGATTTATTCTTTTTAAAATCTAAATTTAATTTTAATTTTAAATTACTGCAAATTTCAACTGATCAGTTTTATAACCATCAATATGGATATGATAATAAAGAAAATTCAAATATATCAATTTTAAATCATTACACATACACTAAAAGAAAAGCAGAGGAAATCTGTAATAAAAATGACTCAATAGTATTAAGAACAAATTTTTTTGGAAAAAGTCATAATAAAAAAGACTCATTTAGTGATTGGGTGTACCAAAAATTTACATCAGGTAAGAAGTTTTATCTTTTTGATGATATTTTTTTCTCTCCTCTTAGAATAATATTTCTTTGCAAGATAATTTATAAAATTATTTTAGTAGGAAAAAAATATAATGGAACATATAATTTAGGATCAAGAAAAGGTTTTTCTAAAAAAAAATTTGCTATTTTATTTGCTAAAAGTTTGGGTATTTATAACTCTAATTATACAACAGTTAAATCTTCAAAAATATTTAAGATTAAACGGCCAAGGAATATGATTATGAATTGCAAAAAATTTGAAAAAAAATTTAAAATTTCTCTTCCTACATTAAGAAAACAAATATTAGATGAGGTTAAAATTAACTATAATATTAGATGATAAGCCCATAAAGATATCGATCAACTCTACCTTTTTTTGTTTGAATTTGTGATTTTAAAATACCTTCTAATTTAAATTTATTTTTTAATAGAACCTTTTTTGAGGCAATATTTTTTTCCCAATGACCAGCCTGCAACTTTTTTAATTTAAATTTTTTTTTGGCTAAATTAATTATCATTTTAATTGCTTTAGTAGTTATGCCTTGGCCCCAATAATTTTTTTCTCCGATGAAATAGGAAATATCTGCAGTTTTGTTTTCAAAATTTATGGGTCCTAATTTTATATTGCCCATATGTTTATTTTTTTTATTCTCATAAATCAATATTTTATAAAGAAATTCACTTTTTGATTTTTTTTTATTTAAAACAAATTCTTTAATTTGTCTTAAAGAATGTTTTTTGTTAGATTGTTTGCTAAATCTAAATATTTCACTATCATTCATCCATTTTTGATATGTTTTATTAACATCTGAAAGAGTTATTTCTTTTAATCTTATTTCTGTTTTGATTTTTGAAATCATCCTGTATAAATATTTTTTAGTGTTTATAATTTAAGAATTTAATAATCATTAATATTATATAATAAATCAATGAATATTTTTAAAAAAATATATTTTTTAATAAGTCTTAGAGATAAACGAAAAATAATTTTATTTTTTTTTCTTTTATTGGTAGCTACAATATTTGAATTATTGTCTATTGGAGTAATTTTTCCATTTATTTCTATTATATTGGGGTCAAATTTACCAGATAATCTAACTTTTATTGAAGATTTTTTATTAACGATTAGCAATACTTTATCTATAAGCTATTTATCAGCTGGATTAGCAGCCTTGTTGTCAATTTTTATAATTAAAAATATTTTTTTAGTCTACTATTCATGGTGGAAATTTGGTTATAGCAATCAAGTTCAAATAAATTTATCTCAAAGGTTATTTTCCTTTTATCTTTCAAGGTCTCTTATTTTTCATTTAGAGAAAAATTCTTCTAAAATAGTAAGAAACTTGATAACGGAAATAGGTCAACTCCAAAAAATTTTTGTGTCAATTTTAGAGCTAGTTTTTGAACTTATACTTTTGATTTCTGTTATTGTAATGTTGATAACAGTTGCACCTTTAGCAGCACTGTCAACTATAACTGTATTAGGAGGACTGAGTTTAATTATTTTTCTATCAACAAAAAACAAAATTTCAAAATGGGGAAAAATTCGGCTAAAGCAGTCTGGAAAATATTTGAAAAATATTAATCAATCAATTGGAAGTATTAAAGAGATATTAATCACAGGAAGAGCAAAATTGTTTTTACAATTTCATTACAATCAAAGAAAAACTTTAGCATCAACTACACAAAAATTTAGTATTATAAATGTGATTCCAAGATATTTATTTGAAATATTTTGCATAATAAGTCTTTGTGTTGTTATTATAGTTTTTTTAGATGCAGGAAAGTCAAACATAGAAATTGTACCTTTAATTGGACTTTTTGTTATGGCAGCTTATCGATTGATGCCTTCAGTTACAAAAATATTAGGAGCCATGCAAAGTATTATTTTAAGGACACCTACTGTGAATATTATTTATGACGAACTAAAAAATGAAAAAGAAGAAGCAAAAGATTTTAAATCTTTTTTAAGAAATGAAGAAAATATTCACGAAAAGTATTCTCTTTTAGATAAAATAACTGTCAAAAATTTGAGCTATTCTTACCCATCTTCAAAAGTTAAAAATCTTGATCGTGTTTCTTTTATAATCAAAAAAGGTGACACAGTAGGTATTATAGGACAAAGTGGTTCTGGAAAGAGTACATTAATAAATTTATTAATGGGTTTGCTAACAATAAACGAGCAATCTATATTTATAGATAATCATCCCATTAATAAAATATTAAATTTTTGGCAAAAAAATATTGGTTATGTAGCACAAAATCCATATTTGAGTGATGAGTCAATTAGAAATAATATTGGATTTGGAATTCCAGAAGATAAGATTGATGATAATAAAATTAATAAAGCTATAGAATTTTCTCAATTAAAAAATTTTATTTTAAGCAATCCCAAGGGCATTAATTCAAAAGTTGGTGAATTAGGATCTAGAATTTCAGGTGGGCAACTTCAAAGAATCGCTATCGCTAGAGCCGTCTATCATGACCCATCTATATTAATTTTTGATGAAGCAACAAGTGCCCTAGATTCAAATACTGAAACTGGAATAATTGAAGATTTAAAAAAAATGAAAGGAGACAAGACTATTATTTTAGTAAGTCATAAAAAATCTACTTTACAGTATTGTGATCAAATAATTGAGATAAAAAATGGTAAACTCACTGAAAATAAATGATAATTCGCTAAGATAATATGCAAAAAAAAATCAAGAAACTTCTTTTACCTAATTATAATGAAATAAAGTTTTTAAGAGAATTAAAAAAAAAAGAAATAGAGGAAATAGACAAAAAATATAACTTAAGTACTTTGTTTATTTTAAGAAGAATACTGAAAAATTTAGTAGTTCAAATTTTAAATAAATTCAACTTACTACCTTTGTTTAAATTTTCATTACCAAGATCATTGAAAACTGTGCATGCAAAATATGAAAAAATATCTGGTCTATACATAAAACTTCATAAAAATATCAATAAATTGAAATTTATAGCAATAAATGAAAAAAATAAAATTATTGAGTGTAAAGGTTTGATAACTCCATATTATGGAACATGCCTAAAAAGACTACATGAATTTTTTAATTTAGATTCAATTTTAGAAGTTGGAGCTGGAGAATTGACCACTTTAGATAATTTGTTAAAAAAAATAAAAAAAAAACCAAAAAAAGTAGGTGCAATAGATATTTCTTTCAAAAGACTTTTAAAAGGTCAAAATTTTTTTAATAAAAAAAATAAAAAAATAGATCTATTGGCAAGAGCTGATGCATCTCAATTACCATTTCCAGACAATTCATTTGATATGGTTTATACAGTGCATGTTGTAGAACAGGTTCCACAACTATTCATGAAAATTTTGAAAGAACTAGTGAGAGTTTCTTCAAATATAATTATTCTCATAGAACCATCTTATGAATTTGGATCAAATTCATCAAAAAAAAATATTTTTAAAAAGGGGTATACGAGAATTAAAGATAGCCACTTTAAGAGACTAGACTATAAACTTATTTATAGAGATATATTAGAATTTAGATATTATATTAACGGAACAGAAATAGTTGTTTTGAAAAAAAATAAAAATACAAAAAATAAAGACAAAACAGAATTTATATGTCCAATTACTCACGAAAACCTTTTTAAAAAAGGAAATTATTTAAGCAATAAGAATAAAACTATTAACTTTCAAATCAAAAACTCTATATATATGCTGTGCCCAGAGGATAAAATTTAGATCATGCAAGCTAATTTATTTATTTGTAAAAAAGTTATTTATTATCTAAATTGATTATTTTATATCTGATACTATAATCTTAAAAATTTAAAAAACTACAAATGTCGATTAAAAATATATTTAATAAAAATTGGGTCAAAGACAAGAGTTTTGTTATAGCTGAAATTGGACACAATCATAAAGGCTCAGTTGAGTTAGCAAAGAAACTTTTTTTAGCAGCTAAAAATTGTGGCGCTTCAGCAGTAAAACTTCAAAAAAGAAGCAACAAAGATTTATTCACAAGCTCATTCTTTAATCAGCCTTATGATAATAAAAATAGTTATGGTGCAACCTATGGCGAACATAGAGAGTTTTTAGAATTTTCAGAAGATCAGTATAAAGAGCTAATTTTATATTCAAAAGAAATTGATATTTCATTTTTATGCACTCCATTTGATGAAGAAAGTTTAATTTTTTTAGAAAAATTAGATATGCCAGCTTATAAAATAGCTTCAGCAGATCTAATAAACACACCTTTGCAAAAAAAAATTGCTGAGACAAATAAACCAATTTTTTTAAGCACAGGAGGAGGCTCTTTTGAAGATATAAAAAGAGCATATGAAAACATAATAAAGATTAATGAAAAATTGATAATTTTACACTGTACAGCTTCCTATCCAGCAGAAATAAAAGATATGAATTTAAATGTTATAACAGAATTAATAAAACGATATCCAGAACTTACTATTGGTTTGTCTGACCATGAAAATGGAATAGATGCAGCTTCAATAGCCTATATGTTGGGAGCCAGAGTTTTCGAAAAACACTTTACTCTAGATAGGGCATATAAAGGAACGGATCATGCATTTTCTTTAGAACCGCAAGGTTTAGAGAAATTAATAAGAAACTTAAATAGGATACCTTTAATGTTAGGCTCTAATGAGAAAAAATTATTACCTTCAGAAGAGGCACCTTTGAAAAAGATGCATAAATCAATAGTTTCAGCTGGAAATTTTAAAAAAGGTCACACTTTAGATTATAATAACCTTGCATTTAAATCTCCAGGAGGAGGACTTAAACCATATGAGTATGAAAAATTATTAAGTAAAAAATTAAAAAAAGACTTAAGCAAAGATGACCTCATAATGAATGAGGATGTTGAATAAACATAAGATTCTTTGATGAAAAAAAAAAAACAAAATATTTTTCCTTCTCCAAAAAATATGGGTAAACGTGAATGGGGATATGAAACCTTGTTAGCTTTAATACCAAAAAAAATTTCTCTGAAAATTTTAAAAATTAAAAAAGGAAAAAAAGGTGGATTACAATATCATAGAAAAAAAAATGAATGCGGTTATGTTTTGTCAGGAAAACTACTTATTAGATATGTAAATGAAAAAGGTATTTTAATAAATAAAATTTGCAAAGCAGGTGACGCTTTTCATTTTGCGCCAGGATTAATTCATCAAGAAGAGGCACTAACTAACTGTTCAATAATAGAAGCATCAACACCACACTTTAATGACAGAGTGAGAGTAGAAGCAAAATATGGACTTAAATCTTATGGTGGCCTTAAAAGTACAAAATTAAAAAATATAAAATTTAAGTAATGAATCTTAATATAAAAAAAAGAATTATTGGCTTAATACCAGCAAGACAGGGTTCAGAAAGAATTAAAAATAAAAATATTAAAAATTTTTTTTCACACCCACTTTTAGCTTACGCTATACAATCAGCAATAAAATCAAAATTATTTGAAAAAGTAGTAGTTTCTACAGACTCATTAAAATATGCAAAAATTGCAAAATATTATGGAGCAGAAGTATTAAGTTTGAGGCCAAAAAAAATTTCATCATCGAAATCACCAGATTATGACTGGATTAATTATACGATAGACTTATATAAAAAAAAAAAAATAAATTTTACACATTTTTTTATTTTGAGACCTACCAATCCATTTAGAAATTCAAATACTATAAAAGCTGCTTGGAAAAAATATAAAACATATAAAAATTGTGACTCACTGCGTGCAGTTTCTCTTGTTAAGGAACATCCAGGAAAAATGTGGAAAGAAAAACACAATTTTATATTTCCACTAATAAAAAAAAAGATTTCCAATCAACCAACTTATAATTCTCAATATAAATCTTTACCTACAATACTTGTTCAAAATGCAAGTCTAGAAATTTCCAAAACATCAGTTTTAGATAAATATAAAACAATAACTGGTAAAAAAATAATTCCTTATTTTAATGATAAATTTGAATCATACGATATTAATTATCCATTAGATTTAGAATTTGCAGAATACCTAGTAAGTAGAAAAAAAGTTAAATTAATGAAAATCAATAAAAAAAGTTTTTTTTTAAAATAGCAAATGAATAAAAGAATATACTTAATATTGGAAGTTAAAAAAAGAGAATTAGATTCAAGGTGCTATTTTGCAATTAAGGCCTGTTTAAATGATTATGAGGTAGTAATCTGCAAAAAAAACAATTTTTATCTAAATAAAAGATTTTTAAAAAGTGGAATGGTGATTCTTAAAAGTGCCGGAATAAACTATCACAAAGAAATAATTGAAATGAAGTCTATTGGTCACTCTCTGTCAGTAATGGATGAGGAAGGTCTAATGTATTTTAGTTCAGAAGATTTTATTCAGAGAAGAATTTATAAAGAAAATCTAGAGTATATAGACTATATTTTTACATGGGGACAAGACGATTATCAATTACTCTCAAATCATTTAACTGATAGTAAAAAAAAGATTTACAAAACTGGCAGTTCAAGAATAGATATACTTAAAGACCCTGTTAATCAAATATATCATGATGACGCGTTGAAAATAAAAAAAAAATATGGCGAATTTTATTTATTGAATACATTTTTTACTTTCACAAATCATTTTTACAAAAGTTGGGTAGAAAAGGAGTCAGAAATTTTACAGAGTGAGTCATTTAATTCTGATTCATTAGTTTATAGAAATGGACTTAAAATGAAAAAACTTCAATCAGAGACATTAAAAGAAACAATAAATTTTATAAAAAAATTTGCAGAAAAATATCCAGATGAAAAATTAGTTATTAGACCCCATATGTCTGAAAATCACAAGTTATGGCATAAATTGTCTAAAAAATATAAGAATGTACTCACAGTATATGATGATATTAATACTTGTAGTTGGATGATTGCTTCGAATTTTACTATTTCATCAAATTGCACTACTTCTGTAGAAGCATTTTTATTAAAAAAAATGAATTACAATTTTACACCTGTTATTGATAACGACGTAATGTTCAAGCTACCAAAAATCACTGGTATACAAGTGGGATCTTCTGATATTTTAATTGAAAAAATAGATAATTTTAGAAATAAAAACACTGACAAAAAAGTTTTTGAGATTCTTTTAAAAGAAAATTATGAAAAATTAAAAATAAATATGCTTAATTTAACAAATGGAAATTGTTCAGTAGAAAACATGATTAAATGCTTCTCAGAAAAATTAAATAAAAAAAGTAAAGTCACTAGAGATATAAGATTAAGTTATTTATATTTTTTATTTTTTAAGATCAAATCCAAAATATATTATTATTTTATTAAGATTAAATCACTATTTGATAAAAAAATTAGAGAAAATATTGAATTCGCAATACAAAAATTTCCCAATTTATTCGAGGATGAAATACAAAAAAAAATTATTACCATAACAGAAAAAATGAAAATAAATGAAAATTTTGATGTAAAAGAAATTTATCCAGGTGCATTTTTAATTAAAAAAATAAATAAATAATTTAAGCGATTAACTTATAAAAAAATTATTATAGTATGTGTGGAATATTTTTGGTCATTTCAAAAAAAAAAAAAATAGATAAAAAAAAATGCCGATCTGTCTTGCAAAATTTAAAAAAAAGAGGGCCTGATGATTTTAAATACAATTTTTATAATAATGGATCAATTTTTATTGCCAACACAATCTTAAATATAACTGGTAAGTTAAATAAAAAATCAAGGTCTCCCATACAATCACAAACTAGCCGTTATCATATAGCATTTAATGGTGAGATATATAACTACAAAAAGTTAGCAAAAAAATATTTAACAATTGAACCAAGCGACAAAGTATCAGATACTAAAATTTTAGCAGACTTACATGAAAAGATTCAACCAAAAAAAATACCAATATTACTTGATGGCATGTTTGCCTACATCATTTATGATAAACTTAGAAATGAATTTTTAATAGCTAATGATACGCAAGGTGAAAAAAATTTATATATATATCAATCAAAAAATGAAATTATTTTTTCATCAAATATAAGTTCTATTTTAAAATTTAATCCTAAAATTAAATTTAATAAAACAGCAATTAAAAATTATTTTGTTACAAGACATTTAACACCATTTAATGATACTTGTTATGAAAATATAAAAGTTTTAAACCCTGGTTCATTTTTAAAAGTTAATGCTTTAAATTTAAAAATAAAAAAAGAAATTTTTGAAAATCCAATAGATTGGATAGATATAAAAAAATATAAAGCAAACTTAAAACTTTCTGAACTTGGTGTTACTAATAAGATTGAAAGTTTATTGATTAAACAAGCCAAAAAGATGATTCCTAAAAGAAAATTCGCCTGTATATTTTCTGGAGGTATAGACTCATCACTTCAATCAGCAATAATAAATAAAATTAAAAAACCCAATATCTTAGCCACTCTTCATCATAATAGTAAAGATGAGATAACAAAATATATTAATAAATTTCAAAAATTTTTTAATACTAAAATTTATAAAATAAATATTACACCTATTAAATATTTTAATGATCTAATATCAATTTATAAAAATAGTATGTTGCCAGTTTATACACATAGTGTTGTTGGCATTCATCAAATATCTAGATTTTTTAAAAATAAAAAATGTAAAGTATATTTTGCTGCCGATGGTGCAGATGAGTTATTTGGTGGATACAAAATTTATGAAGATTTAGATTGGAAGTCAAACAATATGGGTTTATCTCCCTATTCCTCAATTAATAAAGATATTGAAAAAAAATTAAAAATTGAAGACAAAAAATATAATCAAAATATTAATGATTTTAGAAATAGAGTAAAACAGAAGTATAGTTTTCTAAAAGATAAAGAAGAAATAAATATTCAAACTAATTTATTTTGTGATTATTTTATTCAATCAGTTAAAGTAGGTAACGCCTGTAATGATATGATTGGATCTGATAACTCTATAGAAATAAGAAATATTTTTGTACAAAAAGATATAATCAAAGAAATTATAAACATCCCAGCAAAGTTTAAAATTAATTTGAATAATAAAAATAAATTTAAGACAAAAATTATTTTGAAAAAGTTATTTGTTAAATATTTTGATAAAGAATATGTTTTTAAAAAACAAGGATTCTCTGGGTTTCCAAATGAAATAAACAAAAAATCAATAATGAAATTTAATCATATAATCAAGATATTTAATAAAAGCATAGTTAAAAAATTTAAAATTTACAAAGATTTTGAATGGAAATTCATAAATATAGATCTATTCAAAGACACAATTTTAAACAAAACTCAATTTAGAATACAAAAAAAATAAATTAGTTGTTCTTAACTTTAAAAAAGGCTATCTACTTTTTATTATTAATTTAATTCATGGAAAAAATAATATATTTACATCCTGGACTGCCAAAAACAGGTACATCCTTTTTACAAAGAAATTTATTTGTACCTCATCCTGAAATTAACAATCTTGGAAAAAAAAATAGTCATTTACCAGACAAAGGAGACCTATTAAAGGTATTTTATAAGGTTATGCATTATGAGAAGCTAAGTGAAGATGATTACAGTAACTTTTTAAAAATCATAAATTCAATAGATTATAAAGAAAATTTTGTAAATTTAATAAGTTTTGAGGGGTTTATGCAGTTAAATTTTAAAAATAATCAAGAATTAATTTTTAAACGTCTAAAAAGGATATTTACAAACTCTAATTTTAAGTTAAAGGTTTTTATTACAATCAGAAATCAGCTATCGATAATCCCTTCTCATTATGCAAATACTCCATCAATTTATATTAGGGATGGTATTGAATTCTCTAAGAGTTTTAAAAGTTTTATAAATAATATTAATAAAATAGAAAAAACTTCTGAAAAAAATTATATTAATGCCTATGACCGATATAAATATTTCCAGACTTTACAATTATTGATTAAAATATTTTCAAAAGAAAATGTAAAAATTTTCCTTTTTGAAGATATGAAAAAAAATGTTAATGCTTATTTTGATCAAATTTGCTCTTTTATGGAAATTGAAAGCTATACTGGAGTTAATTCAGAGATTTCTGTTAATGTTACAAGGAAAAAAGGGAAAGAATTAAAAAGAATTAATAAATATTTTTATAGCCAAAATAGAATACTTTATTATTTTTCAAAACTACTACCAAAAACTTACAAAGAAATAATAGCAAATTTCTTTATAGATTTAAAAAACTTTAGGGATCCAATAATTCTTGATAAAGATCAACAAGATATAATCATTGATTATTATAGAGAAGACAATGAATTACTTGCAAAACAATTAAATAAAGATTTAAAATCTCTAGGGTATTAGAAAAACAATTAATATTAAAAAAATGAAAAAAGATGATTATTTAATAAAATTAGAAGAGTGCACTTTAAGCTATATAAATTCAAAAATTAAACCAGTGATACTAGAGTTTGGTGTAAGGCACGGAATTTCTACAGAATTTTTCTTAGATATATGTAAAAAAAATGATGGGTTTTTATATTCTGTGGATATGGATGATACATCAAAAAAATTTAATTCAGAAAAATGGAAGTTTATTCATGGAAGAGATGATAACTTTGAGTTAGTAGAAAGTTTTATACCAAAAAAAATTGATCTAATTTATATAGATAGTTTCCATGATGCAGAACACGTAGCAAAAATCTTTTTTCATTATTATCCATTTTTAAAAGATAATGGATATCTAATAATTGATGATGTAAGCTGGTTGCCATACTCAAAAAAAAATGAAAGAGATAATTTTAATAGTGAAATTAATAACCACGAAACATTTCATAAAATTTTAGACATATACAACAATAATACAAAGAATTTTGATTTAACTTTTAATTTTAAAAGTTCTGGAATGGCTAAAATTATAAAAAAAAATGATAATGATTTACTAGATTCTAAAAAAGTACTAATCAGAAAATTTACATTAAAGAATTTTATTAGAAAAATTGTAAGATCATTTAGTTAATAAATGCAATATTTAAAAGTCATCACAGCAAGTCCAGGCTTAAGTGGTGCTGGTTTAATTTCTGACTTTCTATTAAATAGAAATGATTTTACAAATCCTTTTAATTTAGAGGCTGAATTTAGACTATTACATGATCCGAGAGGTATTCATAATTTGTATAAAGGTTTATATGAAAATTTTAGTGTAAATAATTCAGCTTATTTTTTTAATGAGTTTGAAAAATATATTTTAAATTTAA
>Ga0209335_10004144_pt1 | contig 14005 bp, 9 predicted proteins | sample COG_09_FD_184753 | JGI IMG/M metagenome (GOLD analysis project Ga0209335, IMG submission 184753) | Pelagic Microbial community sample from North Sea - COGITO 998_met_09 (SPAdes) (version 2) | ecosystem: Environmental > Aquatic > Marine > Neritic zone/Coastal water | place: Helgoland, sampling...
CCACTTCTTCGCGCGTTGTTGTTGTTGTTGTTGTTGTTGTTGTTGTTGTTGTTGTTGTTATCGTCGTCGTCGTCTTCGACTTTCACTCCGCCGCGGTCGTCCTCGGGTCTCTCGGTATCCTCGTCCGTGGAGTCGTCTAACGTCGTCGCCGATTTCCCGCCTCGTTTTCTTTTCTCTAACTTCCGTTTGAGTCTTCGTTTCCTTGTTTTCTCCTCGGCGTCTCTGGCCGCTTTCGAGAGTCGAGTCAAATCCTTCCCGGCGGATTTCGCCTTCCCACTCGCGGTGGCCACTTTATCTTCGTCGTCCGAGGACGAGCGATATTCCTCTTCTTCTTCTTCTTCTTCTTCCTCGTCGTCGTCGTCAAACTCGTACCCTTCCATCTCGTCGTCTTCGGAGGAGGATTGATACTCGTCCTCTTCTTCCGCTTCCAACTCTTCCAGTTTGTTCAACCGGTCGCCAAAATTATCCTCCGCGGCTGCGGACTTCTTCTTCTTCTTCTTCTTGTCCTCGCTTTTACTCGCCGCGCCGGCGCCGCTCCCTTTCCTCTTCGCCGGTATTGTCGTCGTCGCTTTCTTACTATTCCCACCGCCGCCAGAGATCTTCTCTCCTTCCTTCTCCTCCAAATCCTCCTCCTCTCGCTCCTTTCTATTCATCCTCCGATTCATCGCCGGCGGTCGCAAACGCGCGAACTCCTCCATGATTTCCGCCGGGAACCCGTACTTCGGGTCGAACATCCAATCTTCCACCGTGTCCTCTAACGTCCATTTTTTCTCTTTTTCTTCCTTTTCCTCCTCTCGATTCGGTTGATTGCTCTTCTTCTTTTTACTTCCCTCTTTGCTCTTCTTCGTCTTCTTTTCCTCCTCCTCCTCCTCCTCCTCCTCCTCCGCAGCAAGAGGAGGATTCAAAGAAGGTTTCGTTTCCTTTTTCTTCTGTGATACATCCTTCCAACTCTTCGTCCACTCGTCGTCTAAATCTCTATTCGTCGTGTCTTTACTTTCGATGTAATACGGAGAGTTTCGGTAAAAGTGTCGGAATTCCGCCGCGAGCGCGGCGAGTTCCAGGTCGTCGTCGGTGACGTTCCGATGGAAGATTTTCGAGTAATCGAGAGGCGGATACAACGGATCACGATCTTCGTCCTCTTCCTCGTTTTGAGCCTTTTCGGGTTCCTCTTCGTTTTCTTCCTCGTCTGCTTGGTCTTCTTGGTCTTGGTCTTCTTTCTTTACCGCCGCCGCCGAGGCGGATGCGTGTTGCCGACGACTCATATTTGTGTGATTTTTTCCCAAAAAGAGAGAGAGAAAAAGTGAGGAAAATTTTCACGTCTTCGCGTTGATGACGATGACGATGATGATGACTGTGCGCACAGTAGTGTGTCTCTTTTCTTGTGTTTATCATCTTTAGTATTAAAAGGCTGTGTTTTTTACGTATGTTTTTTAGAAGAAGATGTCGTCGTCCTCTTTCGCCGCTCCGTCCTCCTCGAAACCACTTACGGTTTTGGCGGTATCGAGATCTTTCGCGTGTTTTTCAATGCGCGATATTATGCTCGCTTTATTCCCACTTTTCGGTAAATTGTGCGCGTCCAGGTACGTTTTCAGCACATCGACGGTTAATTCGCTCAGAGAGCCTTTCTTCGCTCTCTTGACGAAAGTTTCAAATCCGGGACGGATTTCTTGGACGACCGTTTTGAGAGCCTTTTCGCCGCCTTTCGACGGACCTCCGCGGGCTTTTCGTTTAAGACCAATGATGCCGTTCCCATCGTCGTCCTCGTCCGCGTCCTCGTCGTTTCCACCAACTCGGTCTTGTTGTTCGATGCCGTACGTCGTTTGACTGAAATTACGAATGTGCGCGATGACGCCGTGCTCTTTCCAAAGCTGTTCAATCGGCGGGGCGGTATCGTCCGAGATTTTCTCCACTTTGCGTTTGTTCAACGCGATCGCTTCTAAAGCTTTATAGTGCGCCTGTAACTCCGGGTTTGAAATTCTCGTCGGGTGGTACTCTTGGAGTTCCAGAGATTCTACCAAAGCTTCCGCGGCTTGGATTTGGTCTTCCGTCGCGCTCGTTTGCGGCGCAGATTTGCCAATTGCCTTTTCCGGTTGGCGCAAATCGTCTCGAAAAGGAACTTTAACCACGTGGAATCCCGCGGGAACGCCTAAATACGCGTCGTTTTCAACTTGTGGGATCAACGCGACGTACTTCACCTGAGACTTCGCGTTGTACACGTCCGCGCACAGCACCGATACGTGCCTTTCCGCGCACGCCGTTAACAACGCGCTAAACGCCTCTTTTCCGCCAAACACGGTTTCGTCCGCTCTCACAAATTTACCTTGTCCTTTCAACAGTCGATCTCGTTGCGTCACTTCACTCGTATCCACGAAACCTAAGCAGTGCATTCCAAGCTTACACGCGTTCGCGTGGAAATTCTTACTCGCCGCGTACGTCGCTTGCTTCTCCGCGTTCTTGACGATGACTTTTTGTTTCTCTGGTCCAATCTCTAAATACGACTTCTTCGGCGCGACGACTTCTCCGGATTCTTTATCTAAATACACCGTTTCCGTTCTTAAATCTTGATGATCCTCCGCGTCCACGTATTTCGGCGCCGGTTTAGTTGTCTTTTGTACCAAGTGTACCACAGTAAACGGCAACGCGAACGTGCCGTCGTTGAACCAAACTTTCGTTTTCCGAGGTCGGCGTCGGGTGACTTTGCGTCTGGAGACCACCTCCAAGTTTTCCACTCTCGTTTTCGACGAGAGCACGATATCTAAACACTCGTCTTCGTCCGACGCTCTTTCATCTTCGTTGTTGTTGTTCAAAGTATCTTTCACGACCGTTTTGTGCTGTTGCAACTCAATGCCCTTGTTCCGAATCTTCCGTCTCTCCATCCACGCCTCTTCTTCTTCTTTCAACATCCTCTGTACCTCCTCGTCGTCTCCGGCGTCTTTCAGCGTTTGCATCACAATCTTCCTTCGGCGAGTCATCTCCTTCTTCTCTCGTTTCTTCCTCGCATAACGGAACTTCCTCAGCGCCTCTCGCCAAAACGACCCTTCGGAGACGTCAAAATTTTGAAACGCGTACTCCTTCTTTCCGTCGCGTTCGACGAGTTTGCCGTCGTCGCCGATTTTCGGTCCCGGAAACAATTCTAACTTCACGCCCGCGTTGGCCATCTCTTCGCACCTCGCGATTGTCGCTTCTTTCGCCGTCTTCCTATTACTTTTGCTCTTCTTCTTCTCCTTCTTCGGCGTGCCCATCGAGGACGTCCCCTCGGCCTCTTTCTTCGACCTAAACACCGCATCGTCGTTCGTGAACACGTACGCGCTCCTCCGCGTCTTCGCGTTCCTACTCAACATGTGCGACGCCGTCCACAACGCGTGGTTCATCGCGTTCTCTTCTTCCTTCTCTTTGTCTTCTTCTTCACCGTAATTGCTGCTTCCAATTTGATCTTCGAATAACATCTCTCCAAACTCTCCGTTATCGATGAAGTTTGCAATCGCGCCGACTCTTTCCGCGGTAATCGGCGCCAACTCGTGGAAGACGAAAATGTTATCAAACTCCAACTCGCCGGAACGGTTTTTCGTGTTGTAAAACACTAATCCGATTTCATCGTCCGGAGTGCACACCACTCGGTCTCTGAGGACGTTTCGGTACGCGTTTAACGCGACTTGGACGTAATTACTCGATTTCTGCGTTTGTTCGCTTTCTCTGGTGTTTTCATCGTCTGCATCGTCGCCGTAATAGAAGTAGTTTTTCGAAATCGGCAGTCGATTCGTTTTCGCGCAATCGACGAGAAAAACGATCGATTCCTTTTCCGAAACCGATGTCTTGTCTTTTTGGGTTCCTCCGAACACGTTATCGTCCGCGGTGGCGTCGATGTCCGCGTATTCCGCGTCCGAGGAGTCCTCCTCTTCTCCTCCGTTGTCTTCAAAATCGTCGAACATTTAGTAGTATTATGTGTGGTAGATTTTGTGCGGTAAAGTGCACACAAATGCAACAACAACAACAACAACGAAAAGTAGTACATATATTAAATGACATCACGATGGACGAATATGTGATGTGAGTGCCTACAAATGCAACAACAACGAAAAGTAGTACATATATATTAAACGACAGCGTGATGACGATGGACGATGTGGCCTAAAATCAAATCGTTTCTCAACCCGCATTCGTCGTCGAGCTTTATCAATTCCACCGAACCCGGATAGCCTTTCTCTACGCACCTATAGAGTCGGTCGAGTTCGACCGCGCTTTTGGCTTCTCTTGGCAAAAGAGAGTGTTTGGACGCTTCGTAGGCGGAGACCTGGTCGTTCCCGGACCAGTCGGCGAGTTTTGCCACCTCCATGAACGTTTCTTCGTCGCAAATTGCGCGCATTAAGTTCGAGCGAGGATGTCGAATTTCTTTCTCGCTGTTGTTCTTTTCGTTGGCGATGTTGTTGTTATTATCATTGTTCTTCGAACCGACGACGTCCACGTTTATTAATTTTTTGCGCATTCCGCCAACCGAGCGATGTCCGTTCGCTTGTACTTTCCCCACGCAACACGGCACGCACGCGAAATCTTTCTGCTTCTCCACGCACGTCTGCAAAACGACGTCTGTGGCTTTACCGCACACGTGTAACGCCAACGCGACGTCAAAATCCTCGTCGAACGTTTCGATTAAAGATAATTTCGATCGCACGTTTGTTAACTTCGCGCTTTCTATGCGTTCGTCGAGCATACGAATGGACGTTTCGTTCAAATCGACGCCGATAAAGTCGTGTTCGGGAAAAAGGAAAGCCAGAGCTAAGAGAAGGTTCCCCGTCCCGCATCCGAAATCCACGATTGTCTTCTTTTTACTCCTCGTACTACCGCTACTACTACCGCAGCTATGCTCACTACTACTACTACCACTACTACTACCACTACTACTACCATCACTACCGCCTAACACGTTTCGCGAGCGCAACGCTTCGTAAATCTGTTCAATCTGTTTCCGTTTCCGAACGCCTCTCGCCGCCGACGTTTTCTTCGCCGTGCCTATAGCCCGCGCCGGATCGGCGCTCTTCGGAAACCGAGACCAATCTATTATTGTCGTCGTCGTCGTCATCGCCCAAGGATTAGGAGGAGGAGAGAAACTTTCCTCCTCCTCCTCGTTTCTTCTTTGTCTCGTATTATACATCGCTCGAAACGAAGAATCGAGTTGTTGGTGTTCTTTCGACGAACTTTCCTCCTTTTCCTTTTCCTCCTCGTACAACGGTTTCAACACCTGTAAAAACCGTTCCAAAACCTCTCGAACAACCTCGTCGTTTTTCTCTTTGTTCCGCGCGCGATTTCGTTTCCGATGGTCTCTCTGCCTCTGTTTGCTTTTTAGTACCGTCGTCGTCGTCGTCGTTACGCTCTGCTTTTCCTCCTCCTCCTTCTCGTACGCGTTCGGCGTGTCCTCCGCGTTGGCGGCAAAAACAACCCCGAGCTCTCCTCCTCTTCTCTGTCTTCTTCCTCCTCTTTGTCTTCTAGAATTCAAAGAAGCAAAGAACGACCTCCTCTCGCTTCTCACTCGAGACCACCCTCCCGCGCGAGAGGAAGAGGAAAAGGAAAAGGGTCTCGTCGTCATCATCTCCCGACCACCCAAGAGAACAAAGATGGATGTTTGGGGAAAAGTTCGAGATTTTTCCATTTTATCTAAAAGGAATTTGCTCCATTCTCAAAGCTTTTCCGGACGCACAGATACTACACGCGACGCAGGCATCACAAACAGAGTGAGAGAAATATCAGATGCGCACGTATAAAAACGTCCCTTTGGTGGCAAAGTTCCGACTCTTGCGGGCATCGACGGCGTACCGAGGCGGAGGATTAGGATTCGAAAATGCGAGACCAAAACCGAGAACGGTTTCAACCCCGAAGACGGCGATCGAGTGCAAAAAGAAATCCGGGTTCGCCTCGGAAATCCTCAACAAAACGCGAGAGAAAGTCCAAAACACAGTCAACGGACGCGAGGAAAACGGGTTTCAAAACAGGAAAGCGCTGAAACCAGGCACGGTGACCAAAATGAGGAAAGTGTACGAAGACACGTTGAAACCACATTACGCCGAGACCGGGGTTTTACCACCGTATAACGACGCGAAGTATCAATTCGCTCGAACGCCGGATGAAATCGAAGGGATGCGCAAAGCGGGTTTATTAGCCGCGGAAGTTTTAGATTACGCGGAGAGTTTATGTAAACCTGGAGTGACGACGGAGGAGATCGACGAAAAAGTACATCTGATGATCATCGACGCGGGAGCGTACCCGAGTCCTTTGAACTACGGCGAGTTTCCGAAATCCGTGTGCACATCCTTGAACGAGTGCATATGCCACGGGATACCCACGCCGGACGAGACGTTGTTGGATGGGGATATCATCAACGTTGACGTGACGGTGTATTTGAACGGATATCACGGGGATACCTCGAGAACGATTCGGGTTGGGAAGGTTTCCGAGCAAGTGGAGACGTTGTGCAGAGTGACCGAGGACGCGTTAGAAGCGGCGATAAAGATTGTGAAACCGGGCGTGCCTTTACGAAGAATCGGCGCGACGATTCACGAGATAGCTGATAAGTACAAATTCGGCGTCGTGGATAAATTCGTCGGTCACGGAGTTGGGAAAGAGTTCCATTCCGGGCCAACGATACGGCACCACCGAAACAACGATCCGGGGACGATCGAAGCCGGAATGACGTTTACGATTGAACCGATGTTGACCATCGGCGGGACGAGAGACATCATGTGGAAAGACGGGTGGACTTCCGTCACCGCGGACGGGAAGTGGACCGCGCAGTGCGAACACACGTTACTCGTCACCGATACCGGGTGCGAGATAATGACGTTATCGCCCGCGAAAAAAGCGCTCGGGGACCATTTAATCCGAGGCGCGCGATGAGAAAAAACAACGCTTTTGCGCGCGTCTTTTGAGGAACGCAATCATCGCGACGTGGAGGAAAATTTAATACTACCCGCACTTGTAAATCTAATTTGTAGACGACTTCAACAACAACAACTCTTCTTCTTCTTCTTTAATCAATTTCTCTAGTTTCTCTCTCGTTTCTTTCGCCTCCTCCTCGCTATATTTCTTCGCCTCGGAGGCTCCCCACACTGGATTTGGCCAGCACGTATCGTTCTCGAATCGTCCTAAAATATGGCAGTGTAATTGCCTGCACACGCACCCAATCATCCCGGTGTTCAGTTTTGCAATCTCAGGCCACCCTTTCAATAAAACTCTCGAGAGTGCGCTCATCTCTCGCATCAGTTGCATCTGCGCTTCGTTCGATAAATCGTGGTATTCAACCATATCGTTTTCCCGTGGAACGAGAACGACCCAGGGCCAAGTCGAGTCGTTGTTTAAATACACGTCGGATAACGGTAAGGAGCACACGAAGTGTTTGTCGCCTTTGAGTTGCGGCCAGATGTGGAACGCGTCGTCTGATTCTTCTTTCGTTCCGCTCATAGTAGACTCGTACGGGAAAGAATCCCTCGAGAGAGCTTTTCCCGTGGGGAAAAAGTGAAGCGCGAGAGCAAAAGTTCTTCATTCTCTCGACGCTCTCTGAAAGCTCCGTTTCGCGCGGGCGAGGACAGAGAACGCGCAAAAAAACGAGAAGATATACGAATTCATGGCTGTCGTCGAGGACGACGACGTGGAGGTGCGTTTTCTGACTCGTTCGCGATGATATCATCGTTTTTAGTCGCGCATGAACACATCTCGTCTCTCTGGATTGGATTTCTCATCTCTCTCGTAACGCGCGCGGTTTCTCTCTCTTCTTACCCTCATTGATCTTCTCAAAACTCCACAGGACGCACCACCTTCACACGTCTCCACCATCGACGATATCAGTTTCGGCGAACAAACGTTAACCGCTCGGCGTTTGTGCCGGAAATCCTACCACCTCGGGTACTTTTTCTTACCGCTCGTCTGGGCCGCGTGCGCGTATTACTTTTCCCCAAAGGCTTCTTCATCAATCAAAACGGATAAAGTGGTGGACGAATACGTCTCGAAAATGAAATTCGGAGTACAAATTTACGTCGGGGTTTGCGTTTTATGGTCTCTCGTGTGGTACAGCGGCGCGTTTGAATACGTTTTCGGAGCGAACGCGTGGGAGAATTTATCGGTCGTTCGAGGCGAATGGGTCGAACGGATTTTTCTCGCGCCGGCGTCGTGAATGATGAAAAGGATTCAGAAGAAGGGTCTCTTTTTTCACGAGGACGAGGACGAGAAGAGAAAAGCAGGCCGAGTCGCCTCAAAAGACGGGGAGATTTCGGAGGTATTCCTGAATCGAAACGAGGGGAGGAAAATGTACGCGGCGGACGCGAGAAATCATCCAGATGTTACGATCAAACAACCGTTCGACGTGAAGACGTACAAAAGGAAATCGGATGGATTCTTTCCTATCGATGATAATTGCGAGACTGAGAAACGTCTTGGGATTTGTAAAGTTCAAGTGTCATCAAATGATGACGACGACAAGAGAGAGCGCACGCGATGTAATATTACTTTTTGTTTGTTTGTGTAATCGCTCTCTTATTTTATATATATTCACTCTTAACTCTTACTCTTATTCTCTCACTCTCTCTCTCTCTCTCTCTCTTTCGCGTATTTATCATCTTTCGTTATGGTGGTAATGATAGTAATGATGATGGTGGTGATAGTAATGATGATGATAGTGATGATGATGATGACCCGGATTTTCTCTTTTCATTTATTGTTGCGCGCACTGCACTCTCTCGCCTCCTCTCTCGTCCTCGTCCTCTTCATCGTAGGCGTTCCCAGCCGCTCTCTTCTCCTCTTCTCTCCTTCTCGCTTCTACTTGCGGGTCGACGTCGTGCAAATCCGATTCCTCGCCGTGTTCCAAGTCTAATTCAACCGTCGGTCGTTTCGGTAAGATGTTCTCCAACGCTTGGATTTGATCGCCGGACATCTCGCCGTTCTTCGGGAACTCGATGGTAAACTTCACAAACATTTTCCCCTTGTTGAACGGGTTCCCTCGGATTGGCATGCCTTCGTTTTGGATGGATTTCAAATCTCCCGGGCGAATAATCTCTCCCGGCTCGCACCCGACGATTAATTTTCGTCCATCCAAGTGTTCGATTTGAAACTTGAACCCGCACAACGCCTCGGTCAACGTCAACTTCTTCTCAAAGAACAAATCGCTTCCTTTTCTCGTGAACGTCTTGTGTTCTTTTTGTTGAACAACAAAAACAATATCCCCGGGAACGGTATCCGGCGCCTCGTCCGCTTCGCCGTTAAACACAATCTTTTGGTTGTGCATCATACCTTTCTCGATGTGCACTTCCAAAACTTTCTTCTCTTGGACCACTTTTTGCGCTTTACATCCCGGACATTTGTCTTTTTCCGAAATCGTTTGACCGTTTCCGTGACAATCCGGACAGACGGTTTGCATTTGTTGCACCATGCCCGGAGCAATTTGTCGAACGACCAACTTCACGCCGGAACCGGAACACGTTCGACACGTACCCAAGGCGCCGGACTTGGACCCGGTCCCGGTACACTTCGGGCAAATAATATTCTTCGCCAGCGATAACTTCTTCGTCACGCCGTTGTATAAATCCTCTAACGATAACTTCAACCCGTGGACGACGTCTTCTCCTCTTCTCACTCTCGACCGCCCGCCTCCTCTCCCACCACCGCCGCCGCCAAACGGATTCCCGCCAAACATCTGCTCAAAAATATCAAACGGCGACCCTCCGCCTCCGCCGAAACCGCCCCCGCCATCTTTCAACGCCTCTTCGCCGTAGTTATCGTACAACTCTCTCTTCTCTGGGTCGGATAAAACCTCGTACGCGTGCGTGCACTCTTTAAACTTCGCCTCGTCGCCGCCTTTATCCGGATGATTCTTAATCGCCGCTTTTCTGTACGCTTTTTTAATCTCCGTCGCGTCCGCGGATTTCGAAATCCCGAGCACGTCGTACAGTTTCGTATCGTTGGACTATAATAAAGTATTATTTCATCGTCGCGTGAAGTAATAAAAGAGAGAGAGAGAGATGAGGTCAGTGTCACGCGGTGATACGAAAAATGTCTGTCTGCTTTTCAACTCGCTCCTCCCTCCGGGGAAGTCAGAGAAAGGAGAGAGAGAAAGGAGGAAAAATGTCTCTCTTTTCTCTTAAAAAACACTCTCTTTCTCTTCAAAAGCTCTTTCTCTTTCTTTCTTCGATATGTTATGTTTTGGCTGTCGATTCGTTTTTTTTTTCCTCTCTTTTCGTGCACTTCTTTTCGTATTGGGTGAGATCAAGCGTTGGTCTTCTCTCTCTCTTTTTTCCCTTCAAGGGGAGATCGGAAACCACATCATCCGTTTGTCTCTCTCTCTCTCTCTTACGAAGAGCGCGCGTTTTGGAAAACCCGATCTCCCTCTCGAATGCTCCGCAGGACACAAAAAGAGAGAGGGATGATCATCTCTGAGAAAGAAGAGATCGACTCCTCCGATACACTCGCGCGCGAAAGCAGGAAAAAAAAGATGGATTGGATTTCTCTTCTCATTGCGGCACGAGAACCGCAGCCACAAAGAGTAGTCGTCGCGTCAAAGACGAAAACGCATACGAACAAATCTGCGTGTTGTGTGTTACCTTCCGTCCGCCCCCGCGGGGCATGCCTCCAAAATTCATTCTCCCTCCGTTGCTTTAATATATATATATATATGTGTATATTCTATCAGATCTCTTTGACAAACGCGTTCGTACTATCTGCGCGTTGTTGTGTTCGAAGACGCACGAAGACAAGTTGTGACGCTTGAAAAAACTTTCCAAAAGCTTCCATCGGGATTCCTTCAAAGCAGCAACGCCGCATGAATAACACTAAAGAGAGAGTTTAATAAGTAGACGTCTCTCGTTTTTGAGAATGAGCTGATATCGTCGTCGTCGTCGAGAAAGGAGGAAGAGTTTGAGGAAAAGAGTACACTTCGTGCACGAAGAAAAGCTGCTTCGCGGAACAAAGAGAGAGCGAGCACGTCTCGTCGTAAAGAATGCGCGTCACATCATCATCATCATCATCTTCGTCATCGAGAAAGGAAGAGTGTGAGGAAAATAATGAGTTCTTTCTCGAGCGATTACGAGAAGCGCTCGCAGATGACGACGACGACGACGAAAACGATGCGGGGTCGTCGAGAGTGCACACGACGGGGGAGTTCTTTGAATCGTGCAAAAGAGATATGGGCAACGCACACGGAAACAAAGGAGGAGGAGAACTGATGGAGGCTGTGGTGCGAGTGAAAACAACGCGAGAGGTTGAAAATATCGTTCGCGCGTGCGCGGAGTTCAAGAAACCAGTGGTAACGAGAGGCGCCGGGACGGGATTGGAAGGCGGGTGCGTGGCGTACTTTGGTGGGGTTGTTTTGGACGTGTCGCTTTTGAAAACGATGTCGATGGATGAGATGCAACGCACCGCGACGGTCGGCGCGGGCGTGTTGAAGAACGAGTTGAATACGTTTTTAGAACCGTATGGGTTTATATTCGGCCCGGATCCGTCCTCGAATCCAAGCGTCGGCGGGATGGCGAGCACGGGGGGGAGCGGATTGTCAACGCTCAAGTACGGAACGTCGAAGGAAAATATCGTGAGCATGAAAGTCGTCACGCCGAAAGGCGAGTGCATCGAAACCAGACGAAACGTGAGGAAAAGCTCAACGGGGTACGAGTTAAACGCTCTGTTTTTAGGCGCGGAAGGCACTTTAGGCGTGATCACGGAACTGACCGTGAAATTGTTTCCGATTCCAAAAACGAGAGTCGGGGCGGTGGTGCAATTTGAAACGGTTCGCGACGCCGCGGAAACAGTCGTGTTGGCGCGAAACGCCAATTTGGAGACGCTGTTGAGGTGCGAAATGTTAAACTCGGAAGGCGTGCAAGTCTCAAACGTCGTGTTTAAGACGAAAATGATTGAAACGCCTACGTTATTTTTAGAGTTTGTGGATTCCAAGCTACCCGACGAAGGCGGATACGAGAGAGCGAAAGCAGATTACGACCGTTTCATCGAACTCGCGACCTCGAAAAACTGTCGAAAGAGCACGATACAGTTTGCGAAAAACGCCGACGAGTTGGATTCAATTTGGGAAGCGAGAAGAGGATGCTATCTTGGGGCGATGCGATATCGCGGCATACAGTTGGGCACGCACAAAAAAGAGAAAGTTTACGTCGGGGACGTGTGCGTACCGATTTCGAAACTCGCGGACTCGATCGCCAACGCAGAAAGGTTGTTTAAACGAGCGAGATTCCCGTGCGTGATGTGTTGCCACATCGCGGATGGCAATTACCACTGCTTAATTCCGTTCAACGACGACAACGAAAAAGAGTTACACAAATTAGAAGAGGAGTTAGTCAACGCCGCGTTAGACGTCGGAGGTGTCGCTTCGGGCGAACACGGCGTTGGCGTCGGGAAGATGAAACACATCGTCCGCGAACACGGCGAGGCGCACATTGATATCCAAAGGTCGATAAAGAAAGCGTTGGATCCTTTGAACATAATGAACCCGGGGAAGGTGATATCGTGGACGAGTCCTTCTTCTTCTTCTTCTTCTTCTTCTTTACGATCAAGGAGTAAGCTGTGATGAGAGATTAGATAGAGCTTTTTTACATACGTAGGTAGCATCATCAACATTAGATAATAGATATTTGTACAATAATGATAAATAAATCATCGACGCGAATACATATGCGATCCTCCTCCTCCTCCTTCGCTCGTCGTAATTTTTTCCTCTTCGCGTCGCGCCTCTACTTTCAAAGAGACTAATTCCCTTCTGTAGCAAGCGTTACACAACCGATCTCCGTGTTTAAACTTGCCTTTATTCTTCGGTATCGCCCAGTTCCCGCTCGTCCTTTCGTTCTGACACTGCGCGCACCTCACGTCGAGCGCCGTCGCTCGTTCCCGACAGTAACACGAATGACACAGCCGCCCAGTTTTCCCGCCGACGAACTTGTTTCGGTACCACTCGACCGAACTCGACGTTTGACACATTTCGCACGAGTGCGTTTGGAGATCATTCTTAATCCGAATTCGTCTCGCTCGGTTATAGCAGGCGTTGCATTGGGTCTTGTTCTTGTACCATCGAGAGGACGCGGTTCGGTCGCAATAGTGACACTGATTTTTACCAACACTTTTGGCGGTAAAATCGCCGTTCTCTGTGTTCTTCTCCTCTTTCTCCTCGTCTAAAACGCTTTTCGTGATCTTCGTCGCACCACTCCTCTTTTTACTCCTCCTACCACAGTTCGTTAAAAAACCACCACGAGAGCTTTTCTGTTCTTCTCCAATTATCCATTCTCGTCCAACAAATCCTTCTCCTCCTCCTTTCGCAACAAAAACCGCTTTAAAACGAAACGCGCGTTTTCCTCCACGAGCAGCTGATCCTCCTCCTCGAGGAGAACACCACGAAGCCGTCGTCGTCAAAGTCGTCGCGAACACAAAGGAAGAAGAAGCCTTCGACGACGAGGAAGAAAAAAAAGGAACACCCCCAGGGGAGGGTACCACAACCGCCACCATTTTTTTTCTACTCAACGTAAAAAGAACTTTAAATCATTCAAAGAGAACTTTAATAATAAAAAACGAATCTCACTGCTGGAGTAGTGTTGCGCTCTTCCGTGCGCACGACTTGGTTAAATAATGAGCGCGCGTGTCTATGTCTTAAATATGTGTGTTCTGTGATGCGATGAAATTCTTCTGCTTTTTGTGCATTCCCCACAACTTTTTAGAGAACTTTTTGTTTAGGGTTTGTTACCGTAGGTAGGGTTTAACAAGAACACAACAAGAACCAAAAGAGACTCCCCGTCAAAAATCACACACACGTATAGGAGAGAGAGGATAATGACGACGAACTCGCGGAGGACGACGAACGGACGAACGATGACGTTCTTCGCCGTCGTTTCGTCCTCGCTGTTGTTTCTTTTTATTCTCTTTGAGGCGACGAGTATAACAGGTGTGCACGCGCAGAAAGAGTTGGCATCGTTCGAAGCACAAAATCCATCCTCTTCTTTGGGGAAAACGACGACGAGAACAACGCCCGAGACCATCA
>Ga0209335_10004151_pt1 | contig 13991 bp, 16 predicted proteins | sample COG_09_FD_184753 | JGI IMG/M metagenome (GOLD analysis project Ga0209335, IMG submission 184753) | Pelagic Microbial community sample from North Sea - COGITO 998_met_09 (SPAdes) (version 2) | ecosystem: Environmental > Aquatic > Marine > Neritic zone/Coastal water | place: Helgoland, sampling...
ATAAATTAGAAACTTCGTTAAGAAAAGAGATGATTGAACTTGGTTATTTATAGGTTTGTTAAAGTATAAATTTAGATAAATCTGTATCCTTAACTAGGTTATCTAGGTTTTTATTAATATATTCTTTATTAATAGTTATTTTTTCACCAGAACGATCAGTTGCGGTAAAGCTTATATCATCTAAAATTTTTTCAATTATTGTATGAAGTCTTCTAGCACCGATATTTTCAACAGTTGCATTAACTTCCGAAGCAATATTTGCAATAGTATCAATTCCATCTTCTGAAAATTCTAGATCTACATTTTCAGTTTTTAATAAAGCCACATACTGTTTAATCAAACTAAAGTCTGGCTCTCTTAAAATTCGCTTAAAATCATCACTAGTTAATGCTTCTAGCTCTACTCTTATAGGCAGACGTCCTTGGAGTTCGGGAAGAAGATCTGATGGTTTTGCTAGTTGAAATGCACCAGAAGCAATAAATAGAATATGATCAGTTTTAATTGGACCATGTTTAGTATTAACTGTGGTACCTTCTATCAAAGGTAGCAAATCTCTCTGAACACCTTCACGAGAAACATCTCCTCCAATTCTATCTGTTCTTGCAGAAATTTTATCGATTTCATCTAAAAAAACTATGCCATTATTTTCTGTAGATAATTTTGCAGCTTTAACAATTTTATCTTGTTCAATTAATTTATCCGACTCATCATTAATTAAAATTTCGTGTGACTCTTTAACAGTCATTTTTCTCTTCTTTTCTTTGTTTCCCATTGATTTACCAATCATTTCACCAATGTTAATCATGCCAACATTTGCACCCGGCATTCCTGGAATCTCAAAAGAAGTATTATTTGATCCAGTATCACTTACTGCAATTTCTATTTCGTTATCATCTAGATCGCCATTTCTAAGTCTTTTTCTAAAGCTCTCTCTTGTTGCTAAACTTGCTTTTTTACCAACTAAAGCATCTAAAACTTTTTCTTCAGCAGATTTTTGTGCTTGAGCATGGACTTCTTTACGCATTTTTACTTTTTCCATACCAATTGCAATTTCAATCAAGTCCCTGACAATTTGTTCAACGTCTCTTCCAACGTATCCAACTTCAGTAAATCTTGTAGCTTCAACTTTAACAAATGGTGCTTCTGCTAATTTTGATAATCTTCTAGAAATTTCAGTTTTACCAACACCAGTTGGACCAATCATTAAAATATTTTTTGGCAAAACTTCATTTTTCATTTCACCCTTAAGCGCTTGTCTCCTCCATCTATTTCTCAATGCAACAGCAACAGCTTTTTTAGCTTTGTTTTGACCAACCACAAATCTATCTAATTCAGATACTATTTCTCTTGGAGATAAAGAGCTTACTAATGAACTTTCCTTTTTAGTATTTTTCTCTTTAGGAACCAAAGAAGTTACGTTAGAGTTTTCCATTATATTTTTAAAACCTTAATATTATCATTTGTAAAAACACAAATTTCAGAAGCAACTTTGATAGCCTTTTTTGCTATTTCCTCTGCACTTTTATCAGTTTCCATCAAAACTTTTCCAGCAGCTAGTGCAAAGTTTCCACCTGATCCAATTCCAATAACATCACCTTCAGGCTCTAAAACATCTCCAGTTCCAGATATAATATAGCTATTATCTTTGTCTCCAATAGCCATCAATGCTTCTAATCTTCTTAAATATTTATCTGTTCTCCAGTCTTTTGCTAATTCCACGGCTGCTCTTGATAAATTTCCAGCATGTTTTTCAATCTTAGCCTCTAATCTTTCAAACAATGTAAGTGCATCAGCAGTTGACCCTGCAAAACCTGCAACCACATCTCTTTTTTCAATTTTTCTAATTTTCGAAGCAGTACTTTTGACTACAGTATTACCCATACTTACCTGTCCATCGCCAGCCACTACTACTTCATTATTTTTTCTAACTAATACAATTGTTGTCATTCCTAATAAATGGTAACTATTTTTGATACTTCAAGTGTTTATACTAATATTGATATAGAAGGATTATGTATGTATACCTTTAAAATATATGGCTAGAAAAGGAAAAGTATCTAGAAAAACTAAAGAAACCAGCATCAGTGTCGAAGTTAATATTGATGGAAAGGGCAAATATCAAATTGACACCGGTATAGGTTTTTTAGATCATATGCTTGAGCAATTATCAAAACACTCTCTTATAGATTTAAAAGTAAAAGCAAAAGGTGATACACACATTGATCTTCATCATACAACTGAAGATACAGGGATAGCAATTGGTGAGGCTTTAAAAAAAGCAGCTAAAAAATTCGTTGGCATTAAAAGATATGCCCACAGAGTAATTCCAATGGATGAAACGTTAACTAGAGTTGCAATAGATGTTTCAAACAGACCTTATTTGATCTGGAAAGTAAAATTAAAAGTCGAGAAGCTTGGTGAGATGGACACAGAACTATTTAAAGAGTGGTTCCAAGCATTTTCTCAATCTGCTGGCATCACGATGCATGTTGAGAATATTTATGGAGATAATAGTCACCACATTATTGAGTCCTGCTATAAAGCATTAGCAAGATCATTGAGAGAAGCATTGGAGATGGACCCTAGAAGCAAAAAAAGTATACCGTCTACTAAAGGCTCACTATAAGTTTAATGAACGTCACGATTGTTGATTATAATTCGGGTAATATAAGCTCGGTAATAAACTCATTTAGTGAGGTTGCTAAAGATAAAGTAAATATTGAAGTTACCTCGGATTTAAATAAGATTAAATCTAGTGATAAAGTAGTATTACCAGGGCAGGGTTCTTTCAAGAGTTGTGTTGATGCACTAAATAATATCAAAGGTTTAGTTAATACATTAAATGAATTTGCAATTATTGATAAAAAACCAATTTTTGGAATTTGTGTTGGATTACAAATGTTCGCAGATATTGGATATGAGGAAACAGAAACCAAAGGCCTGGGCTGGATATCAGGCAAGGTATCAAAAATAGATAATCAAAATGGAAAATATAAACTTCCTCATATTGGCTGGAATCAAATAAATATTTTAAAAGATAGTAAAATTTTTAAAAATATAGAAAATAACTCCCATATGTATTTTGTTCATAGTTATGAATTTATACCTGAAGATAAAAGTGTTATTTCATCAACAACAGATTACTCATCAAATATCGTATGTTCTATTGAAAAAGAAAACATTTTTGGAACCCAGTTTCATCCAGAAAAAAGTGATAAACTTGGTTTAAAAATTATTAAAAATTTTATGAATCTATAATTTTTAAAAAATAGATTCAAATTAAATGATACAATATTTAGTAAAATTACCTATCTTCAAAAGATTAATACCCTCAATTGGAATGAGAGTTTTAAGATTATTAAAAATTAATAGAGGCTTCTTTAAAATTGGAGAAATAAATTTTTACTTAGACTTTCTAGACCCTATAGATAGACAGATTATAATTCACAAAAAGTATGAAGATGATCAAGTTTTGTTTTTTAAAAATCAAATGGATGAAATTTCTTTTGATTATTTTTTAGATATAGGTGCAAATTCTGGCTATTATTCATTTTATTTTGCAAATAAATTCAAAGACTTAAAAATCATGGCGTTTGAGCCCAATATAGAGGCGTTTAATAAATTCAAAAAAACTCTTAATAAAAATTCTTTTAATAATATTGAAGTTTTCAATTTTGGATTGTCAGATCAGGAAAAAAGAGTAACAATGAACTCAGTCATTTCTCATAATTATGTTCATTCTAATTCATACATACCAGAAAATTTAGATGATGGTAATAAAGTAAAAATTTTAGAATCATTTGTAAAAGTAGGTGATGATTTGTTTAATTTTTCTAAAAAAAAATTAGCATTTAAGATAGACGTAGAGGCACATGAAATTTATACTTTAAAAGGAATAATTAAAAACTTATTAAAAAATAAATGTTTAATTTTAATCGAAATTAATGTTGAAAAATTTACTGTTGTTAACGAATTTTTAATTAAAAATAGTTTTAAGCAAATTTTTAAATCAAAATACAGATCAGATTATGTTTACAAAAACTTTTAAATTTTATAACAATTAGACGCTTTATATGAAGATTTTCCCAGCAATAGATATTAAAGATAGAAAATGTGTAAGGTTAGTTAAAGGAGATTTTAATAACAAAATCGAGTATAAATTGTCACCAGTTGAACAAGCTTCAAAATATAGTGATTATGGTTTTAAAAATTTACATATCGTTGACTTGGATGGAGCTTTAATTGGAGAAACAATTAACTTGGATATTATTCAAGAAATAGTTGGCAAATATAATCTTAAAATTGAAATTGGTGGAGGTATTAGAAACTTTGAAAGTATTAAAAGATATGCTGATGTTGGCGTTGAAAAAGTAATTTTAGGAAGTGCTGCTATTAAAGATAAAAGTTTTTTAAAAGATGCTTGTGAAAAATTTCCAGATAAAATTGCTTTGGGTTTGGATGCTAAAGATGGTTATTTATCTGTTTCTGGTTGGAGAGAAAATTCTAATCAATTAACTTTAGACTATTTAAAAGAAGTGAATAATTATGGCGCGAGCAGATTGATTTATACAGATATCAATAGAGATGGAATGAAGCAAAGTCCTAATTTTGAAGAAACATCTAAAGTTGCAAATACATCAAATTGCCCTGTGATTATATCAGGTGGAGTATCATCTATTAATGATATTAAAAAAGCTAAGGAATTAAATAATAAAAACATTGAAGGCATTATAGTTGGAAAAGCTATTTATGATGGTGATATTAAATTGGATGAATTAGTGAAGGAATTAGATGCTTAAAAACAGAATAATACCTTGCCTGGATGTTAAAAATGGAAGGGTTGTAAAAGGTATTAACTTTATTGGTTTACAAGATGCGGGTGATCCTGTCGAACAAGCTAAAATTTATAGTGATGGCGGGGCAGATGAAATTTGTTTTTTAGATATTACTGCTTCAAATGAAAATAGAAATACAATTTACGATGTAGTTAAAAAAACTTCCAAGAAATGTTTTGTTCCGTTAACTGTTGGAGGAGGAGTTAGAAGTATTGATGACATTAATAAATTATTAAACTGTGGTGCAGATAAAGTATCAATTAATACTGCCGCAGTTCAAAATTCAGAAGTTGTTTTAGAAAGCTCAAAAAAATTTGGATCTCAATGTATAGTTGTTGCAATAGATGCAAAAAAAAATTCTGATAATTGGGAAATTTTTACTCATGGTGGAAGAAATAATACTGGGATTGATGCGATAGAATTTGCAGATAAAATGGAAAATAGTGGAGCAGGAGAATTATTAGTAACATCAATGGACAGAGATGGCACTCAAGTAGGTTATGATATTGAATTAATGTCCAAGATATCATCTAGAGTAAACATTCCTGTTATTGCATCTGGCGGAGTTGGTAATCTTGATCACTTAGTAGATGGAATTAAATTAGGAAATGCTAGTGCTGTTTTAGCAGCATCTATATTTCACTATGGAAAACACTCAGTAAAAGAAGCCAAGGAATATCTGGATTCAAAAGGAATACCTGTTAGAATTTAGAATGCTTAGTACATTAGAAAACTTAATAAAGCTTGCAAGAGAAAGAAAGTCATTACCTGTAGAAGGATCTTACACAAATAAGTTGCTTACAGATAAAGATCTAAGTAAAGCTAAAGTTTTAGAAGAAGTTGGTGAATTGATTGAAGCCATAGAAGAAGATACAAATCAAATACATGAAGCTGCAGATGTTTTTTATCATTTATTGATGTACTTAGAGGCTAATGATGTGAAAATTGAAGAAGTCATGCAAGAATTAGAAAAAAGAAAAAAATGAGTTATGATGAAAATAATATTTTTGCAAAAATATTAAGAGGAGAGAAGCCTTGTAACAAAATTTATGAAGATAATTTTGTTTTATCTTTTCATGATATTAATCCTCAAAAAAAAATTCATGCTTTAGTCATTCCAAAAGGCAAATATGTAGATCTGGATGATTTTAGCTTAAATGCCTCTTCAGAAGAAATAGTTGGCTTGATTAAAGGCATAAATATAGTAGCTAAAAAGCTAGGTATATCAACAGAAGTAGGTAAAGGCTATAGAGCACTTGCCAATATAAGTGATAATGGTGGTCAAGAGGTTCCACATTTACACTTTCATTTGTTTGGAGGTGAAAAAGTTGGAAAAATGGTCGAGTGATACTAGAAGTTCAAAGAAATTATTTGGAAATAAATTCAATTAAAGATCTGAATGATGCTATTGAACCTAATGATGATTTTTCTTTAAATTTACTAAAGCCAATAAATTTTCAACTGAACAAATTTTTTTATAAAAATATTGGAAAAAAACATAAATGGGTTGATCGATTAGTTTGGACAGAAGCTCAATGGATAGATTATGTTTCTAATAAAAATGTAAAAACATATGTATTTAAATTTAAAGATGATTTAGCTGGCTTCTTTGAATTAATATTGCATAGTGAAAAAAAAGAAGTTGAAATTGCTTACTTTGGATTACTAGAAGAATTTCAAAATAAAAAACTTGGATCATATCTTCTATCCCAAGCAATTAAGAAATCTTTTACAGAAAATATTAATAGAGTTTGGGTTCATACATGTACTCTGGATCATAAAAATGCTTTAAAAAATTATATTTCTAGAGGTATGAAAATATTTAAAACTGAAACTATAAAAATTTAGTTTTGCGCTGGTAGTTGAAATAAATTTTTATTAATTTGTTGATTTATTTGAATTGAGGATAAATAAGTAACATTAATATTTTGATAAATATCTTTTGTTTGCCATCCAATTAAGCTAAAAGTTTTCTTATCAAAAAAAATATTTATTTCACTGTCATTTTCCACTATTTCAAAGTTTATATAAGTTTTATTCGATTTTTCTTTTAGATTTTGAATTCTTTTTATTAAAAAATTTTTATCTAATATTAAGTTTAGAGGTGTTTTATTTAAAGGATATCTGTAAAAGCTGGTAATAGTTTTGATTACCAATGATTTACCATTGGAAACTAAGATTTTGTTATTTTTTTCATAATTACAATAAATTTTCTTTGGATATTCAATTGTACAATTTCCAATTTCTATTTTTCCATTAATATTTTGTTCAAAATCAAAATTAAAATTTTTAGTATTTTGCAAATTTTTTATTATTTTGTCTTTGTTACTTGCATTTGCATTTGAAATTAAAATAAGAAAAATATAAATAATGAAGTGTTTAAGCATTAAAGCACATCTCTTTTACCAACATGATTTGCTTTACTGACAATTCCATCCGATTCCATCATATCAATAATTCTTGCAGCTCTATTATAACCAATTTGAAGTTTTCTCTGTAAAAATGATGTGGAGGCTTTTCCTTCTGATCTAATAATTTCTAATGCTTGCTGGTACAGTTCGTCTTTATCACCTTGACTTTGATTGTCGCCAATCTCTTTTTCATCCGCAAAGTTTAATATTTCATCTACATAATCTGGTTCAGCTTGAGATCTTAAAGAGCTGTTAATTTTTTCAATTTCATTATCTGACACAAATGGTGCATGTATTCTTACTATTCTATTAGCAGATGACATAAACAACATATCACCTTTGCCTAGCAATTGTTCAGCTCCCTGTTCTCCAAGAATAGTTCTGCTATCTATTTTTGAAGTAACTTGGAAAGATATTCTAGTTGGGAAATTAGCTTTAATAGTTCCAGTAATAACGTCAACACTCGGTCTTTGAGTAGCCATTATTATATGAATTCCAGCAGCTCGAGCCATTTGAGATAACTTTTGAATGTAGTTTTCAATTTCTTTACCAGCAACTAACATTAAGTCTGACATTTCATCAACCACAACAACTATATAAGGCATTGGCAGTTTATGTTTGGCGTTATATCCATCAATGTTCCTAACACCTTCTTTAGTCATTAATCTATATCTACTCTCCATTTCTTTAACAACCCAACCAAGAACAGATGCTGCTTTTTTTGCTTCAGTAATGACCGGGCAAAGTAAATGTGGAATTCCTTCGTATGTTGAAAGTTCAAGCATTTTAGGATCAATTAAAATAAATTTACATTTATCTGGTGTGTGTCGATAAAGAAGTGATAAAATAATAGTGTTAATACAGACCGATTTTCCAGAACCTGTAGTTCCAGCAATTAGTAGATGAGGCATAGAAGCTAAGTCGCCAACAATAGGTTTTCCTGAAATATTTTTACCAAGTGCTATTGGTAATTTAATTTCTTTTTTCTTAAAATCTGAATTAGCTAAAATTTCACTTAAATATACATTTTCTCTTATATTATTTGGAAGTTCTATTCCAACAGTATTACTTCCAGGTATTGTAGCGATTCTCGCAGACTCAGAACTTGTATTTCTAGCTATATCATCTGATAAGTTGATTATTTTAGAAACTTTTACTCCAGCCGCTGGTTCAAACTCATTAAGAGTAACTACAGGACCATGACTAACTTTCTTTATATTTCCACTAACCCCAAAATCCATTAATATTTTTTCTAAAAATTCAGGATCATGAGTTTCATTTTTTTCAAAATTCTCCCTTTCTTTCTTTGTAGGTATTTTTAATAAATCAATATTAGGTAATTTAAATTTTATTTTTATTTCTGATTTATTATCACTTTTGATAAAGGGCAAATCCTCTTGAATAAGATTCTTAATTTCATCTTGAGGAATATATTCATTAATAATTTCGCTTTTATCTGTATAATTTTTGACATTTCTTTTATTGATAAAATTAAAGATTTTTTTGATAAAAATAAAAAACTTTTTTGGATTAAAATTGATACTAATAAGGAAAAAAAATATAGTTATTAAAATTAGAATATAAAAAAAAATACTTTTATTAATTGATACTAAAGACCCAAGAAAAGATTGATTAAGGTATTCACCAACAAATCCACTGTTACCATTTATGTACACGGCATAGGCATCAGAATAGAAGTGTCCAAAAAAAAGTGATCCAAATACTAAATATAAAATTGTAAAAAAATTATTTTCTATGAATAAAAAAAAGTCTTTTGATTTAAAAATATTAACTCCTGTGATTAAAAGTGTGAATGGAATTAAGTAGGCTATTAATCCAACTGACTGAAATAATAAATCAGATATAAAGCTACCATGGAAACCCATCAAATTTTCTATTTTTGTGTTTTGAGGGAAAATAAAATTTGGATCGTTTGGCGAATATGTTATTAGTGCTAAAAACAACATAACACCTGTTAAAGAAATTAAAAATCCAAATATTTCTGCCAATCTTTTAATAGCGAAATTAAGCAATAAATTAGCTGTTTTTTTAATATTCATATAATATTCGATTTAATCACTTTGTATCATCTAATTTTTATTGTTAAAATTAAAATATAATGACAATTTGTATATTAGGTAATGGTTTAACAGCTTTAACTTTGGCCAAAGCACTTGTTAATTGTAAGATTAATGTTGATGTACTTTTCAATAAAAAAAATTACAAAATAAACCGATCAAGAACAATTGGAATTACAAAAAATAATATTGATTTTTTTAACAATAATATAATTAATATAGAAAAAATTATTTGGAAAATAAAAAGAATTGAAATTTTCTCAGAAAACTTAAAGGAAGAAAAACTAATAAATTTTAAAACAAATAATACTCAACTTTTTTCAATTCTTAAAAATCACAAACTTTATAATTTATTAGAAAAAAATTTATCAAAAAATAAATTTTTTAAATCAAAATTTTATAATGAAAAAGATTTTTTTTTCTTAAATAAATATGAATTAATTATTAACTGTGACTCATCTAATTTAATTACTAATCGATATTTTAGTAAGAAAATTACGAAAGAATATAACAGTAATGCATACACGACCATCATTAAACATGATGAAATTTTAAATGACTCAGCTGTTCAAATTTTTACAAAAAAAGGACCTTTAGCTTTTTTACCAATTTCTAATAAAGAAACTTCGATTGTATATTCTTTATATAATTCAAATGATCAAAATAATAAAAAGATTGAGAAATTAATAAAAGATAAAAATTTTAAGTATAATATTAAAAATATAGAAAAAGTTGAGAGATTTAAGTTAAAGTCATTAAACTTAAGATCATACTATTATAAAAATATTTTAGCGTTTGGTGATTTGTTGCATAAAGTACATCCATTGGCTGGCCAAGGTTTTAATATGACTATTAGAGATATTAAAATCCTTTTAGAAATAGTAAAAAAAAAATTGGATGTTGGTTTGACAATAGATAGTTCTGTGAATATAGAATTTCAAAAAAAAATAAGACATAAAAACTTTATTTTTTCTAATGGTATTGATTTAATTCATGAATTCTTTAGCATTGAAAGTAAAATGAAAACTAGTTTAATTAGTAAATCAGTCAAACTTATTAACAATTATCCTCCTATTAATAAAATGTTTGCTAAAATAGCTGATAGAGGTGTTTTGTTTTAGTTTATTGTAACGTAGTGTTATCAAAAACATCATACGTGTAAGTGCTTAAAATCTCAGATATTTTATTTTTTCTAATATTAAGATTTTCTGCCTCTAATAAAAATTGCTTTTCTTCCAGGGAAAACGGAGAAGCCATAGCCAAAGCATTTATAGTTTCATCTAAGCTTTGTTTCTCAAGAGCTTTCCAATTTATAATAAATCCTTTTTTTTCAAATAAAGATTTTAAATCCTTAAATATTAATTCTAAATCTGAGAATTTTAAATTTTCTTTTTTATTATCCAAATCATGAACATAATTTTTATAGTTAACTTCACACTCACGATATTTTTTATTAGTGTTAATTTCTCTCAATTTTTCAAATCTAATCAGTCCTTTCAGTTCAATCAAATATCTGCCATCTTCAGTTTTCTCAAAAGTGTCTATCCTTCCAACACACCCAACTTTGTGTAATTCTGGCTCAATTTCTAAAGTACTATCTGAACTTAATGGTTGAATGATACCAATTAATTTGTTGGATTTCATTGCATCATTAACCATTTCTATATATCTAGGTTCAAAAATATTCAGTGGAACTGATGTTTTTGGAAAAATAATAAAATTACTTAATGGAAATACAGGGATTATTTTTGGAAAATCATTCATAAGATATTTAACAATAAAATAAATTATATAAACTAATTTATATATGAATAAAACATCTTTTAACACAAATTCACTATTTCTAAAATTTTCTAGGGCAATTAAAGAAAAAAAATATGTAGAAGCAAAGAATATATTAGAAAAAATTTTATCTATAAACCCAAATATATTTGAAGCAAATCACAATTTAGCAATATTAAGCTTACAGATAGGAGATATAGACAATTCAATTTTATACTTTGAAAAATCTAAAAAATTAAATCCTAAGTTTTCTCAAGTATATTTTAATTTAGCTTTAGCTTATGATAAAAAAGGAGAAGTTGATAAAGCACTAATTAACTTTAAAAAAGTAGTTGAACTTGATTCAAACAATTCGTTAGTATTATATAATATTGGTCATTTATATATAAAAAAAATAGATATAGATAATGCAGAAAATTATTTACAAAAATCTTTAGAATTGAATCCTAATTTTATATTAGCTTATCACGAGCTGTTTAGCTTGTATGATAGATCTAATCAGTTGGAAAAATATAAAGATCTTTTGAATAAAATAAAAAAATTATTAAAAGACAAAAAAGTAGTAAATGTTTATTTCGCTTTCTATGAATATCGTAAAAAAAATTATAAAGCCACTATTGAACTTTTAAAAGATTTAGATCTTGAAGAAAAATATTTTCATCAAACCATTACTAAACATGGAATTTTAGCAAAAAGTTATGATAAAATAAAACGATTTGATGAAGCTTATTATCATTATAAAATAAATAATGATTTGGTAAATAAATATTATGGTAAAGATATAAAAGAAAAAAATTTTATAAAATATGTTAATAATAGAATAAATTTTTTTAAAGACTTTAATTCAGAAAATTGGAGTATTTCAAAAGAAAAAAGTGAATTTCATGACCCAATTTTTTTGATAGGTTTTCCAAGATCTGGAACAACTCTATTAGATACAATTTTAAGAACAAATAAATTAGTAGAAGTTATCGAGGAAAAACCGATTCTAAAAAATTTTTTAATTAATTTGGAGAAAAAAACTAATAATGACCTAGGTCAACTTGGCAATTTAGATCAAGAATATATACAAAAGATGCAAAATTTTTATTTTGACGAAAGAAAAAAATATCAGCAAAATAAAAATTCCAAGATAGTAATTGATAAAATGCCTTTAAATATTATTCATATTGGTGAGATTTTGCGTTTTTTCCCTAATGCTAAATTCGTTTTTGCTTTAAGAAATCCTTATGATTGTGTTTTAAGTTGCTTTATGCAGCAGTTTCAACTGAATCCTGCCATGAAAAATTTTTTAAGCATAAATAGTTCGGCAATTTTATATGATTTAGTTATGCAATTGTGGACAATATATAGGAAAGTATTTTCAATAAATTGCCATTTTGTAAAATATGAAGAAACTGTTTTAAATTTTGAAAAAACTACCAAAGATATCTGTAAATTTTTAGATATTGTTTGGTCCGATGAAACAAAAAATTTCTATAAAACTGGCAAAGATAGACTAGATATTTCTACACCAAGTTATGATCAGGTGACCAGCCCATTATATTCAAAATCAGTAAACAGATGGAAAAATTATGAAAAAGAGTTTGAAGGAGTAAAAAACTTATTAGATAGATGGGCTAATGAATTTGATTATAAAATATAATTATTTTTGTAAAGATCGATGATTTTTTGGATAGCATCATATCCTAAAAGCGGCAATACATGGTTAAGAGCTTTATTATCCTCATATTACTTTTCAGAAGATGGTACGTTTAATCAAAAATATCTAAAAATGATAGATCAGTTTCCACAAAAAAGTTATTTTAAAAGTTTTAATTATAATCCCAAAATAGTTTCTGATACATCTCGATTTTGGATTAAAGCACAAGAAAAAATTAATGAAAATAATAAATTAAATTTTTTTAAAACTCATAACATTTTAGGATCAATTAATAAAACTAATTTCACAAATAAAAAAAATACACTTGCAGCAATCTATATTGTGAGAGATCCAAGAAATGTAATAACCTCAATTCAAAATCATTATGAATTATCCAAAGAAGAAGCTTTGAAATTTATGCTAAATGAAAAAAAATACATTCACGATTATAATACAAAAAATGATTTTAGTGATTTCCAATTTATAAGTTCTTGGGAGAAAAATTATCAGTCTTGGATAAATCAAAAGATTTTCTCGGTTAAATTAATTAGGTATGAAGATCTTGTAGTTAAACCTTTAGATATTTTTAGAGAAATTATAGAGTTTATTCAAAATACTATTCAAAAAAAAGAAGACTTTAATTTTTTTAAAGCTCAAAATGCTATTAAATCAGCTAATTTTGAAAAAATGAAAAATATGGAAAAAAACAATGGTTTTCTCGAGGCTGTCTTGTCAAAAAATGATCCTAAAAAAATTCCTTTTTTTCATTTAGGACCAAAAAATGATTGGAAAAATATATTTGATCTAACTTACCAAAAAAAAATTAATTTATTATTTAAGGCTAACTTAAAAGAGTTAAATTACTATTAGTTAATTAATTCTTCTTTGCGTTTTTTTGCAGCTGCATACACCTCTCTAGAGAATATTTTATAATGTTTAAATTCATTTAGATTTTGATCATTTATTCCTTTAGCATAATCAATCCAGTTCTGGATTACTAAGAAATCATGAAAGTTTAATCCATCAAGGGTTGGGTTTAAACTTTCATTATATTTTTTAGAATTTTTTGAGTCAAAATTTTCCTCAATAATTTTCCAATTTTTTTGGTAAATCATTTTTTGAGGACCTGATTTATTTATTAATTTGTATTCAGAAAACTTAACTCCATACTCTGAGCACCCTCTTTTCACAATTGCTTTTAAATTAGGCCTTATTTTTTTTTTTAATATTTTTTCAAGATCAT
>Ga0209335_10004156_pt1 | contig 13982 bp, 11 predicted proteins | sample COG_09_FD_184753 | JGI IMG/M metagenome (GOLD analysis project Ga0209335, IMG submission 184753) | Pelagic Microbial community sample from North Sea - COGITO 998_met_09 (SPAdes) (version 2) | ecosystem: Environmental > Aquatic > Marine > Neritic zone/Coastal water | place: Helgoland, sampling...
ACCACGTTGATAGGCTGGATGTGGAAGCGCAGTAATGCGTGTAGCTGACCAGTACTAATAGCTCAATTGGCTTGATTTATGCACTGAAAAAAATTTTAGAGTAATTAAATGATAATTGATATTTATTTTATAACCCCAGTCTAAAAACTGGGGTTTTTTTTTAGTAATAAAAAATTGTTATTTAAATAAATAATTCAATATATTGAAGTTATGAGTATTAAAAAAATAAAAAATAAGATTAAAGTTTCACAAAATTTAACAATTTCAAATCAACACAAATGTTTTATAGTTGCAGAAATTTCAGCAAACCATTCAGGAAGTTTAGATATATTAAAAAAAACAATACTTAAAGCCAAACAGGTTGGTGCGAATGCGGTTAAAATTCAAACTTACGAAGCACACACAATGACATTGAATGCAAACAATAAACATTTCTTAATTGACGATAAATCAATTTGGAGAGGCAAAAGATTGTATGAATTATATAAAAAAGCTGAAACACCATTTAAATGGCACAGAGAAATTTTTAAATTTGCAAAGAAAAATAAAATTATTTGTTTTTCAGCACCTTTTGACATCTCAGGAGTAGAACTATTAGAAAAAATTAATTGCCCAATTTACAAAGTGGCTTCTCCTGAAATAGAAGATTTAAGACTGATTGAAAAAATTGCTAAGACAAAAAAACCAGTTATCATTAGTACAGGAATTGCAGATATAAATAATATACGAAAAGCTATGAATATCTGTAAAAAATCTGGAAATTACAATATTATTTTACTTAATTGTATTTCCAGCTACCCAGCAAAAAATTTTGAACTAAATTTAAAATACATTAATGTATTAAAAAAATTTTGTCCAATCGTAGGATATTCTGATCATAGTAACTCAGATTTAGCTAGTATAATTTCAGTAGCTAAAGGAGCCAAAGTTATAGAAAAACATTTTATATTGAACAAAAAAATTAAAAGTCCAGATAAATCGTTTTCTTACGATCCATTACAGCTTAAGAATTTAATAAAAAATATTAGAGAAGTTGAGATTATGCTGGGAAGTGAAACAGTTGACAAAAAAAAAATTATAAAGAAAAAGTTAAAAACAGTTTCCAGATCAATTTTCTTTTCAAATGATATTACTAAAGGAGAAAAAATATCTTTAACAAATATACAGTCTGTTAGGCCAGGGACAGGTTTAAACTTGTCATATTTCAAAAAAATATTAGGAAAAAAAGTTAAAAAAAATTGTAAATTTGGCCAGCCAGTGAAATTAAAAGATATAGTATTTTAATTTATAATGAAAGATTATGAATTCTTAATCATAGGTTCAAGGGGATTGTTAGGCTCAAAGATTGTTAAAATCTTGAAAAAAAAAAAAATTGATCATTTAACTGTTGCAAGAAAAAATTCAAATTTCAATTTAAACCTTAAAAATTTTAAAAAATTAAATAAATTTTTTTTAAAAAATAGATTTAGAGTTGTTATAAATTGTGCAGCAATCATTGATATAAATTATTGTGAAAAAATGTTTGATGAAGCTTCAATTATTAACTGTAAGCTTGTGAAGTTTTTATCGGAAATGTCAAAAAAATTTGATTTTAAGTTTGTCCAAATATCTACTGACCACGTCTATAAAGGTAAAAAATTTAAACTTAATCATGAAAAAAGTGAAGTTTTTGCTATCAACAAATATGCTGAAACTAAGATTTTAGCTGAAAAATATTTAAAAAAATTAAAAAATTTTTTGATAATTAGAACAAACTTTACAGGAAAGAAAAAAGATACATTTATAGACTGGTTAATAAAAAGCATAAAAACAAAAAAAACTATTAATTTATTCAATGATATGTACACGTCAACGATGGATGTAAATACCTGTGCTGAAATAATTATAGATTTAGCTTCGTTAAAATCAAAAGGCATATATAACCTTGGAAGCAGAAATATGACATCAAAGAAAAATTTTGCAATCAGCGTGTCTAAAAATTTAAATAAAATGATAAAATATAAAAGCGTTAGTTGCGATATACAGAAAATATCTAGAGGTAAAAATTTAGGACTAAGTGTAAATAAAATTGAAAAAAAAATTGGTTATAAAATGCCCACTTTAAATCAATCTATAATTAACTTAGTTAAAGAATATCAATGAAAATTTTAGGTATAAATTATTTATCTGAGTCCTCAGTAGCTCTTATTGAAAACGGAAAATTGAAATATGCAATAAGTGAAGAAAGATTAAATAGAGTAAAAAATTGGTGGGGCAACCCATTTAATGCTATTGAGTTTGTTCTTAAGGAAACCAACAATAAAATAGAGGATATCGATTTATTTGCTACACATGGACTATCTTGTACTAAAAGTTTTACTCCTGACAAAGATGTTTATGATAATAAAATAAAAGAGATTTTAACATCTAAATTAAATTTAAAAAAAAAAAAAATTCAAATAAATTTTTTAAAAGACAAATTTAAGCATGAGTCAAAAGCTCGAAAGAGAAATTCACATAATGTCAACTCCTTAAAAAAAAAGTATAAAAAATTAGATTTATACGACCATCATGAAGCACACGCTGCTAGTGCTTTCTTTTATTCTGGATGGAAAAAATGTTATGTACTAACAGTCGATGGCTGGGGTGATGATTCTTCTTCAAAATTTTATAAAGCTAATAATGGTAAATTAACTGAAGTATCCAATACAAGTTCCTTAGACTCGTTGGGCTATTTTTATGGAAGTATAACAAAGCTTTTGGGATACAAGCCTCATCGTCATGAGGGTAAAATTCTTGGGCTTGCAGCCTTTGGGAATCACAAAAAAGCATATCCATATATTTCAAAAATGATTTCTTATGATAAATTTAATAAATGCTTTAAAGGAAATTTTGAAAGGGGATTATATCAAGCAAAATTTGACAATCCAAATATTAAATTTTTAATAAAAAAATATTCTCGTGAAGATATTGCAGCAGCCACCCAAAAAAGAATAGAAGAAGTCATAATTGAATTTATTAAAGACAACATTAAAGAAGACAGCAAAATTGCTTTAGCTGGAGGAGTTTTTTCTAATGTAAAAATTAATCAAAAAATATCGGACCTAAAAAATATTAAAGATATATTTATTTATCCTAATATGGGAGACGGAGGACTGGCAGTTGGATGTGCGATTTTATCTCACAATAAACACAAAAAATTTTTACCTAGAGAAATTGAAAGCATGTATTTAGGTCCAAAATTTTCAAATTCATTTGTATTAAAAGAGATTAAAAAAAATAAATTAAAATATATTAAAGTGTCGTCCCCACAAAAATTTATTGCAAAAAAACTACATGAAGGTTTTGTAGTTGCTTTCTTTCATGGCAGGATGGAATTTGGTCCTAGATCACTTGGAAATAGAAGTATTTTTGTGAATGCTTGTGATAAATCAGTCAATGATTGGTTAAACAAAAAATTAAAAAGAACAGAGTTTATGCCATTTGCACCCATCACACTTAAACGATATGCTAATAAAATGTATAGGAATTTAGATAAAAAAAAACTGGCGTCAAAATATATGACCATAACTACTGAATGTACTAAAAAGGCAATAAAAATTTCACCAGCAGCTGTACACGTAGATAATACTGCTCGACCTCAAATAATTACAAAAAAAGATAATATAAAAATATACAATGTCCTTGATGAATATTTTAAGATTTCTAAAATACCAAACTTAATTAACACAAGTTTCAATGTTCATGAAGAACCCATAGTATGCAGTCCTAATGATGCAATTAGAGCTTTTAAAACTAGCAAACTAGATTATCTATATATAGAGGATTATATTGTATACAAATAATGCTTGATAAATATAAAAATTTTTTAGTAGTTGCTGCACACCCTGATGATGATGTCTTAGGCTGTGGTGGAACGATTGCAAGTTTAATAAAACAAAAAAAAAAAGTAAAAGTAGTGTTTGTTGCTGAAGGCACATCCTGTAGATTTAAAAATAAAAAAATATTTAAAAAAAAAATTGATAATGAAATTGAGGTAAGAAATAATTGTGGAAAAAAAGCTCTTTCTGATTTAGGTATAAAAAAATTTAAATTCCATAATTTAAAATGTGGAAAATTAAATTCATACCCCATTACTGAAATCGCTAAAATCATAGAAAATGAGATAAGTGAATTTAAGCCAGATGTTGTAATTACCCACTCAGATAATGATGTTAACTTGGATCACAGAACAGTTTATCAAGCATCACTACAGTCAACAAGACCAACAAACAAAAATAAAATAAAATGTCTTTTGGCGTTTGAAATTTTAAGCTCTACTGAATGGAAATTTAAAAAAATATTTGAACCAAATTATTTTTATTGTATTGATAAAACAATTAATAAAAAAATAAAGGCACTAAAAAGATACAAATCAGAAATAAAAAAATTTCCCCATCCAAGAAGTGTGGAAGGAGTAAAGACTCTTGCTAAGTATAGAGGAGTTCAAAGCCATAATAAATTTTGTGAAGCTTTTAAAATAATAAGACTATTCTCCTAATGAAAATTTTATGTATAACTTATAGAGATTGGGCAAAAGATATTTACAATAAACTAAAGCAAAATAAAAAAAAGGACCAAAAATTTTATTTTCATTATGATAAAAAAGGATTAAATAAAAAAATTAAAAGTACTGACCCTGATTTTATTCTATTTTATGGATGGAGCTGGGTAATAAAAAAAAAAATTTTTTCAAAATATAATTGTCTTATGCTTCACCCTTCGCCATTACCAAAATTTAGAGGTGGAAGTCCTTTACAAAACCAAATCATCAGAAATATTAAAAAAAGTGCAGTCACAATTTTTAAGATTAATGAGGTTATAGATGGTGGGGATATTCTTTATCAATCAAAACTATCGTTGAAAGGATCATTAAATGATATATTTGAAAGAATGTCTAAGATAGGTCTTAAAGGTACACAAAAAATTTTGAATTCAAAAAAGACTAAACAAAAAAAACAAATTCATAACAAGGCCACATATTACAAGAGAAGAAAGCCAGAGGAGAGTGAAATAACAATCAAAGAGTTAAAAAAATCTGACCCAGTCTATATTTATAATAAATTGAGAATGTTAGATGATCCTTATCCAAATCCATTTATAAAAATAAAAAATAAAAAACTTATCATCAAAAGTTTTAAAATTGATTAATGAAAATTGGATTTTTTCTAAATTTTGAAAAATCATTGGGTGGCGGACATTTTTGGAGATGTTTGAATTTAGCAAAAAAAATGAAAAAGTCAGGTAGAAAATTTTATTTTTTTTCTAATATAAAAGATAAAAACTTTTTAGCCTTGTTGAAAAAAAACAATTTTGAATATATTGAAATTATTGAAAAAAAAAAAGAAAAATTTGTCAAGGAGCTCATCAAAAAAATTGAATATTTAAAAATCAAAAATTTGATAATAGATAGTTATAAAATCAATTATTTTGATGAAAAAAAAATTAAGACAGTTATTAAAAAGTTAATTGTTGTAGATGATCATATTAATAAAAAACATTTTTGCGATTTATTTATTAATAATAATTTTTTAAGTAGCGTGTCAAAGAAGAAAATTAAAAAGATAAATCCAAAGATAGAATTAGCCATTGGGCATAACTTTAATTTGGTAAATAACCTTAAAGACAAAAAAAAACTTTATTTAAAAAAATCTTTTAGTATGAAAAATATATTTGTTTTTTTTGGATCATCAGATAATACAGATGAAACGTCTAAAGTTTTAAAAATTGTTCGTTTTTTTCCTTCAATAAAATTTCATATTATCGTTGGAAATTTTAATAAGAATACTAAAAAATTTAAAAAGATAGAAAAAATAGAAAAGAACACAAAATTTTATTTCAGCCTAGAAAATGAAAAAATAATAAATTTGATAAAAAAAAATGATTTAGCGATAGGAGCTGGAGGAGTAAATATGATTGAGCGATTATATTTTAATCTTCCATCTCTTATTATTTGTGTTGCAGACAATCAAAAAAATGCTTCTGAATATTTAAAAAATAAAAAAATTATAATTTATTTAGGAAAAAGCAGCAATGTATCTGCTGAATTAATTAGAAATAATTTTAATAATTTAATTGAACATAAAAACCTTTTTAAAAATTTACAAAAGAATACCCGCAAAGTTTCTTTAAACCTTAATTCAAATAACCTAATAATTAAAAAGTTGAACTCAATTTTGATTAAGTGATAGAATTGGAGTTAAATAATTTATGAAAAAAAAAAAAATTGTAGCTATTATCCAAGCAAGACTTACATCATCAAGATTTCCTAAAAAAATTCTTCAAAAAATTGAAAATGAAACACTAATAGAATTGTTAATTAGGAGATTAAAAAAATCAAAATATTTAGATAAAATAGTCCTAGCCATCCCAAACAATGAAAAAAATAGATTACTAAGAAATAAAATTAGTAAAAATATAAAAATCTTTTCTGGAAGTGAAAATGATGTATTAGACAGATATTTCCAAGCGGCAAAAAGATTTAAAGCTAAAACAATTGTTAGAATTTGTGGAGATTGTCCCTTAATAGATCCTAAGGTAGTAGATAAAGTGGTAAATTTTTATGAAAAGAATAATTTTGATTATGTTTCAAATACAATTAAACCAACTTACCCAGATGGTTTGGATGTGGAGGTATTTAATTTTGAAACTTTAAAAACTGCATGGATGAAAGCAAAATCAAACGCAGATAGAGAACATGTAACGAAATTTATAATTAATAATAAAGAATTTAAAAAAAAAAACATATCTTATAAAGAAAATTTATCAAAATTAAGATTAACGGTAGATGAAAAAATAGACTTAGAACAAATTAAACAAATATATTATAAATTAAAAAAGATTAAAAACTTTGGTGTAGAAGAGATTAATAAATTGTATAAAAAAAATTCTAAAATTTTTAAAATCAATAGTAAAATTAAAAGAAATGAAGGCTCAGTATTAAGCACAGGTCAAAAGTTATGGAAAAGAGCAAAAAATATTATACCTGGTGGAAACATGCTTTTATCAAAAAGACCTGAGATGTACTTGCCAAATAAATGGCCAACTTATTATTCTAGGGCTAAAGGTTGTTACATTTGGGATATGGATAATGTTAAGTACACAGACTTATCATTAATGAGTGTTGGAACAAATATAATGGGGTATGCAAATTCCAAAATTGATAACGCTGTAATTAAATCAATTAAAAAAAGTAATATGTCAACTTTTAATTGCCCTGAAGAAATTTATCTAACAGAAAAATTACTAGACATGCACCCTCATTTTCATATGGCGAGATACGCTAGGACTGGTGGAGAGGCCAATTCTATTGCAATAAGAATAGCTAGAGCATCATCAGGAGAAGATAAAGTGGCTATATGTGGATATCATGGTTGGCATGACTGGTATTTATCAGCCAATCATAATTCAAAAGAAAAAAAAGGTATTCTAAAAGATCATTTATTACCTGGACTTTCAACAAATGGGGTTCCAAAAAATTTAAAAAACACAACATACCCTTTTATGTTTAACGACTACAAAACATTAGAGGCTATATGCAATAAAAATAAAATAGGGGTAATTAAAATGGAAATATTTAGAAATTTTCCTCCAAAAAATAATTTTTTAAAAAAAGTAAGAAATCTAGCAACCAAAAAAAATATAGTTTTAATCTTTGATGAATGTACGAGTGGGTTTAGAGAAACATTTGGTGGGCTGCATCTTAAATATAAGATTAATCCTGACATTTGTATATTGGGTAAAGCGTTAGGAAATGGTTTTCCAATTACAACAATCTTAGGAACAAAAAAAATTATGGAGTCAGCACAAAATACTTTCATAAGTAGCACATTTTGGACAGAGAGAAATGGCTATGTAGCTGGTTTAAAAACCTTAGAGGAAATGGAAAAGATTAAATCTTGGAATTTTATTACCAAACAAGGAAAAAAGCTAAAATTAAAATTATCAAAATTAGGAAAAAAACATAATTTGAAATTAAAGATAAGTGGCCTTTCATCATGCCCAAGCTTTATAATTAATTCAAATGACTGGGTAAAGTATAAAACTTATATTACGCAAGAATTACTTGACCAAAGAATATTAGGTGCGAACACAATTTATTTATCCATATGTCACAATGATAGAATAATTCAAAGATATATCAATTGTTTGGATAAAATTTTTTATAGGATAAAAGAATGTGAAAAAGGAAATTTAAAAATTAATGAAATTCTAAATACAGCTGATTGTCACATGGGATTTAAAAGACTTAATTAAAAAAAATGAAAAAAATAATAAATTTAATAAAGAGGCTTTCAAATCAAAATTTTTCACTCAAAACAGACGTTTATCCAAGGTTTAAACTATTATTCATTTGGGAATTATGTTTTTTGAGATTTCTCTACTACTTTTATATAAAAAAAGAATTTAAATATATTGAAGAAACCAAAGATGTTGCTGGATATGAATATTCCAAAAAATCTTTTTATGATGGTAGATTTCCTATTTACCGACCAAATGATAGAGTTTTATACTTATACTTTAATTTAATTTCTAACCCAAATTTAAATAGAGAAAATATTCTTATATTAGGCCCCAGGTATGAAAATGAGATATTCATCGCTAAGGCTTTTGGATTTAAAAATGTTTATGCACTAGACACATTTTCGTACTCACCTTTAGTCGAAATTGGAGATATTCATAACATGGATTTTCAGGATAAATTTTTTGACGTAGTAGTTTGTGGCTGGACAATAAGTTATTCAAAAAATCCATTAAAAGCATTTGATGAAATTAAAAGAGTATTAAAAAAAAATGGAACAGCAATTTTTGGATTATCAAAAGTTGTTTCAGAAGATATAATAATGAAAAGTAAAGAAAAAATATCTGGAATATTGACTGATCAGCAAAGATTTCAATCAAAAGAGCAATTCGACAAAATTTTTAAAGCATATAAACTCGTTACACACTTTGAAAATTTTGACAAAGTTAATGCAAGCCAACTCTTAATAGCTTATCAAAAAATAGATTAGATATAATTAGTTTTTATTTGAAAATATTGATTAAAAGATTTTAAATGTTATTATAATAATTTGATTAATTTAATAGTATTAATATTTTTAATGAAATGGCATACACTCTTATAGATAAATTAAGAAATAATATAACTAGAACTGGAAGGGTAATTAAAACTTTGCCCAGTAGGTTTGTCTTTGGAAATCTACAAACTTTAAGCAACAATTTAAAACCATTAATTAATAAAGATATAAATTTTAGAAAAAAAAATGAAATTATTACAAAAGGTTTTAAAAAAAATGAAAAAAAATGTGATTATGAAATTATTAAAAAAATTCAGAATAAATATAATTCACTTATTGATGATATGGATAAATCTATATTTGCACCGAATAAAAAAAAAAAATTTATAATTGATCCTCTAAAAAATATACCAGATATAAAATTAATTTTACCATTCATTAAAAACAATTTATCTGAATATTATAAAAGTGGATTTATTATTGATCAGGTCAAAGCTTGGAGAAATTTTGGAGATAAAATGTATTTTGAAAAAAAACATAACTATCTTTACTCAAATATTTGGCACCTTGACCAATATCAAACTGATAAATTAAATGTTTTTATACTTCTTAGTGATAATGTTAATGAAGAAACTGGAGCAACAAGAATTTTGGATATAAATACATCAAAAAAGTTTATTAGATCATTTCAGTTTATTGACACCTCAATAAGCACAAAAGCCATGGATGAAAATGTGAAAAAAAATAATAAAATGAATTTTTTAGGTGGAAATTTAGGTGATATATGGATTTTTAATGCCACTCAATGTTTACATGCTGCTTCAATACCAAAGCCAGGCTCAATTAGAGACGTCATTCAATTTGAAGTCTATCCCCATAATGCAAAATTACAACTCCAGAAAGATGAATTTAGCCATGCAGAGGATATGTATATCAAAAACTTAATAAATTAATTTTTTGATACAGTATGAAAAAATATAAAGCATTAATTTACGGATTTGAAACAGATTTTGGCTTAGATATATTAAATAAGTTTAAAAAGCATTTTACATTTAGCTATGTAATTAATTCACACAAAAAACTCTCAGATATGAATATGCAAAAGTTGATTGTGAACACAGAGAACTTAGAATACACGGCGAATAGAGATATTTTAAAAAATTATGATAAATTTTTTAATAAACATTTCATTAAATTTCATAGGATGATTGTATCTAGAGGAATTAATTTAAAAAACTTGCATGAAATCAAAAATGAATTCTCAATTTATTTACACTTTTTTTATAATATTATTTCAAAAAAAAAGATAAATACTATCATATTGCAAAGTTTACCACACCAAGGCCCAGATTATATAATTTATATTTTAGCAAAACATTTTAAAATAAAAATAATAATGTTTTATCAAACTCTTTTTCCAAACAAATATTTTATTATCAAAGACCTAAAAGATTTTGGGAAATTTAAATTAATTAATAAAAATAAAGACAAAGAAACTAAAAAATACTCTTTTGAAAAAATTATAAATTCTGAAATAGAAAGATATAAAGATATGAGGAATGCACTGTATATTTCTAATAATGAAAAAAGTATTAGAAAATTAAAATTAGGACATAAGATAAAAAAACCAATAAAAGATTTTCTAGTAAAAACAAAAGTTATTTATAGAAGAGATTATTATAAAGAATATCAAAAAAATTTGAGCGATGTTACATATAAAAAAGATATTAATAAGTTATTGAAGAAAAAATTTGTTTATTTTCCATTACATGATCAGCCAGAGTTGACCACCTCTACTCTTGGTGGGATTTATGAAGACCAAGTTTATGCTTTAGAGAAATTAAGAAATATTATTGATGAAAAATTAAATATAATAGTAAAGGATCACCAGTATCAAGGTTATTTTCAAAGAGATGATCTATTTTTTCAAAGAATAAAAAAAATTAGGAATCTTTACATATTGCCAACAATCTATCCAAGCCAAGATTTAATAAAAAAATGCTATTTTTGTTCAACCATAGTTGGTACCTCGGGTTGGGAGGCATTACTAAAAAAAAAGAAAAGTTTGATTTTCGGAAGTGCATGGTATGAAAAAATTGATGGGTGTATAAGTTTCGATGATCAACTAAATAAAAAAAGTTTTAATACTTTACTAAATAAAAAATTTAATAAAAAAGCTTTTGTAAAAAGCTTTTCAAATATGATAAATAATACATTTGAAGGAGTGATAGCTCAACATTATCTTTATTTAGTAGGTAATATTGATAAAGAAAAAAATGCTGAAAATATAACAAACCAAGTAATTAAAGAATTAAAAAATTATAATTTATGATATTTGACTAGTCACTATTTATATAGTGATGAATTTTCTTTGAAATCAAATTGTACCCAGCCTCATTGTAATGTGAATGTTTAGATTTAAAAGCGTAAAAATCTAAAGGATCTGAAAAGGAAGAAAATAATTCTTCAATATTAATTGTTTTAATATCATGTTTTTTTACTATTTTTATTACATCATTTTTCTTATGAAAATTATCACTTTCAGTTTTTTTGAGTTTGTACCTATACCAGTCGGGCAAATATACAAATATCATTTCACCATTCCAAGTATTAACTTCTTTTTTAGCTTGAATAATTATTTTTTCAAAATTCTTGTGCACTTCTTGTTCAATATTTTTTTCAATATTTTTATTAAAAACATTTTTAATATATGTACTTAAGTTATATCGCAAACTGGCAAGTTTAAATCTGGCTATTACCCATTTAATTTTTTTTTTAAGGAAATGATCATTTTCTAAATCTTGAATTTTATTTGCTTCATCATCAACCCATTTAATTAACAGTTTATTTATTTCATCTTGTTTACTCATCAAATTTTGTGAAAAATCAGGCTGCAGATAATTTTCATAATAAGTATTTTCCAAATAATAATCATCTTTTTGGTCATTTCCTTCATAGTAAAACCAAAGTACCGTTTTTGGTTTGAAAATAGCAGCATATTCTCTTAATATTGCTAACTCAACAAGAGGACCACTGCCGCTAAAACCTAAATTTAAAATATTTTTTTTATTATATTTTGCCAGTTGATTTGCAATATTATTATCATTGTCAACACAGGACCCTTGAGTGAATGAGTCTCCAATAAGAGCAATATCAATATCGTTATTCCAAATTGTATTTTTGTTATTAAATCCAAAATTATCACTTAAATAAAACCTTCTTTCTTTTTCATTGCAAAAAATAGTATTTGTATTCGAAATACTCGATAAAGGGTAAATATTATCCTGGTTTAGATCATCACTTATTACATAGCCTGGTCTAAAATATGGGTATGTTACTTTTCCAATTTTTTTAAACTCTTTATATATTTGAAATCCTGATTTTTGAGATTTATAGATATCATTAATGGAATAATAAATCTCAATCAAGCCCAAAGATAAAATAAAACTAAAATATACAACAATAAAATTTATTCTAAAATTTATTTTTGTAAAATAGACAATTATAAATAATAGTGCTTGTGAAGATATTAAAATTAAATATATTTTATGAGTAAAGCTAAAAATTTTTAAATTTGAATAATTATTTATTTTGAATAAATAAAAAATCATTAAAATATTTAATATACTTAAAAGTATTAATATTATATTAATTGGTCTTGAATACATGGGTTATAATTTTTTTAACATTAATTAAATAGAGATAATCTTTTCTTTAATTAAAATCTCAATTATTTTATAAGTATCCCAAATTGGTCTGTGAGATTTTTCAGCAATATCAATAAGTGAATTTTTACCATCAGCATAGGTCAAGATATTCATCATTAATCTCGTATTATGGTTTTGTTTTTTTGTTCCCAGGGTAGTATACAATCCTCGTTTGCCAAGTTGAGGCATGCACATAATTTTAGCTTTTGGATAGCAGTTTTTTTCTATAGCTTCGATAGCTAATTTTATTGCATTGTATCCACCCGCCAAACCTTTTGGTGAAACAACTTTTTTCAAATTATCGTCTGAAGTATGATATTCAGGATATCTTGCAAAAGCAGTTCTCATAATTGAGGCTATTGGTAAATCTATGCCAGGAGAGCAATATTGTCTCTCATCACTTCCCCTATTAAACCACGTAAGTCTGACAAACTTTTTATCTATATTGTTCAAAACATGTTTAGCAACTTTATCTGATAAAGTGTTTCCAGACCTTGAGGGTAAATAAGAATAAGCTCTGTTATCACCTACGCAAGTAATATTAAATCCACCAATTATATTTTTCTTTAATTCTTTAAAATGTTTACTTAAGTAGGCTATTGAACCGATTGTTTCAGGAATAAATATAATTCTATAAGAATATTTTCTATCTTTTAGTTCCTCAATCCACTTTGCAAGATATATTGTAGTCACGATACCAGATAAGTTGTCATTCGCTAAAGAGGGATGACACATATACGTTGATAGTAAAATTTCTTTTTTAATCTTTCCCTTAATTAAAATTTCACCATAATTTAAAACCCCAGGTTTTAACGAGGAATTTATAAAAACTTTATATTTTTGTTTTTTTAATTTTTTAAGTTGATTTAGAGACATAGAAAATCCCCATCTTTTTTTATAATAACTAGTGATGTATGGTATTGCATTTGGTCTTTCGTGATCAACAAATATATTTTTTTTTAACTCTTCGAATGTAAGATCACATTTTTTTGGTATTGAGTAACCCATCAAATGAACATTATTTTTTTTGAAATCAATTATTTTGTTACCTTTAGCATCTTTAATCCAGGCATCTTTTACATTCCATTCATCAGGCACAACCCAATCAAATACTTTTTTACCAGACTTAATACTTTTTATTTTAAGTTTTTTACTTATACCCTGTAAGTGTTTAAGTGTTTTTCTATTATCAATCCCTGTTATACTTCGGTTATAGTGCCAAAGTTTTTTTGCTAGATTG
>Ga0209335_10004163_pt1 | contig 13966 bp, 11 predicted proteins | sample COG_09_FD_184753 | JGI IMG/M metagenome (GOLD analysis project Ga0209335, IMG submission 184753) | Pelagic Microbial community sample from North Sea - COGITO 998_met_09 (SPAdes) (version 2) | ecosystem: Environmental > Aquatic > Marine > Neritic zone/Coastal water | place: Helgoland, sampling...
ATTACTGCTCCAGAAAATGTTGCTTGGATATTAAATATTAGAGGACATGATAACCCATCAAGCCCAATACCAAATTCACACTTGATTATAAGTAAAAATAAAAAAAAATTCATTATTTCAAGTAAAATTAAATTAAAAAAACTAGTTAGAGAAAAAAAAATAGATAAAAAAGAAATAATTGCACCTAAAGATCTTGAAAATTTTTTAAAAAAATTAGATGGAAAAAATATTTTAATAGATACTAAAACTTGTTCAATAAATTATGAAAAAATTTTAAGTGAAAAATTTAATATAATAAGAAAAAATGACCCCATTTACTTGCTTAAATCTATTAAGAATAAAGTGGAAATTAGTAATATGATTAATGCTCATATTTCAGATGGTGTTGCCTTAACTAAATTTATTTATTGGATAAAAAATGTAAATAAAAAAAAGATAACTGAAGTAGATGCACAAAATAAATTAGAAATATTTAGAAAAAAAAATGATAATTATTTGTTTCCAAGCTTTAATACTATTGCTGGAAGTGGAAAGAATGGTGCCATAGTTCACTATCGGGCAACAAATAAAAATACAAAATATATTAATAAAAATGAAATATTTTTATGTGACTCTGGTGGTCAATATAAATATGGAACCACTGATGTTACGAGAACTATATGTTTTTCAAAACAACACATTAGTAAAAAGAAAATTTTTACATATGTTTTAAAGGGCCACATTGCTGTGGCAATGTGTGATTTAGATAAAAATAAAACTGGTAAATTTATTGATATGAAAGCTAGAAAATATTTAAAAAGAAATAGACTAGATTACAACCATGGAACTGGTCATGGAGTTGGATATTTTTTAAATGTACATGAAGGACCTCAAGCAATTTCAAAATTGAATTCAATTAAAATACAAGAAGGAATGATCTTAAGCAATGAGCCTGGCTATTACAAAAAAGGTGAATTCGGAATTAGAATTGAAAATCTACTATATGTAAAGAGGATTAACAAAAAATTAGTGTTTAAAAATTTAACTTTGGCACCGATAGACAAAGATTTAATTGATTTTGATCTCTTAACTTTAAAAGAGAAAGATTATTTATTTAAATATCACCTTGAAGTTTATTCAAAAATTTCACCTTATTTAAATAAAAAAGAAAAAAATTGGTTAGCTAATTTTATTTAATAATTTTTGCCATTCTAATTGATTTAAAATTTTGATATTTAAATCCCTGGCCGCCTCTACTTTTCTTTTAGTTGGTTTTTCCCCAACAATTAAGTAATCAAGTTTTTTTGAAATATTGCTGCTTATTGAGCCTGCATTTTCTTCTATTAAATTTTTTGCTTCTGATCTACTCATATTTGTAAGTTTACCAGTAAACATAAATGTTTTGCTTGTTAATTTTCCATCTATTTTAAATTCTTTAATATCATCAATATTAAGAATTTTTTGAAGTTGAATAACAATTTGTTTATTTGTTTCATTAGAAAAAAATTTTTTTATTGATTTTATTTGAGTTTCACCGATTCCATCCATGTTTTCCAGATCTTTCAAATTTTTATCTTTGTCTAAATTTAAAAAATTGGTTGAAGATTTAATATTTTTTGAGATAAGTTTTGCACCTTCAAGACCAATATGCCTAATTCCTAAAGAAAAAATGAATCTCTCTAATGATATATTTTTTTTTTCTTCTATAGAGTATTTTAAATTATTTACAGATTGTGGCCCCCAACCCTCTAAATTTTTAATTTTTTCATAATTTAACTTAAAAATATCTTGAGGATATCTAATTAAATTTAATTCCCAAAAATTTTCTACAATTTTTTTACCCAAACCTACAATATTGAATGACTCTTTTGATACAAAATGTTTTATCTTTTCTATAGCAATTTTTTCACAATTGTAACCTTCACTTGTACATCTCCTTACGGCATCAATTTTTTTTGTAATATTATTATATTCTTTAACTGTTTTAGAACCACAAGAAGGGCATGTTTTTGGAAAATTATATTTTTTTGATTTTTTTTTTCTTTTTTTTAAATCCACTGAAAGAATATGTGGAATGACATCACCTGCTCTCTCTATTACAACTATATCATTAATTCTTATATCTTTTCTATTTATTTCGTCTTCATTATGAAGTGTTGCATTAGATACTACTACTCCACCGATGTTTACTGGTTTAATTTTAGCAACAGGTGTTAAAGCACCTGTTCTACCAATTTGAATTTCTATATCCAGTATCTCTGATGTAGCTTTATTGGGTGAAAATTTATGAGCTATTGCCCATCTAGGTGCGTTTGCAACATTTCCTAATCTTGTTTGAAGTTTAAAATCATTAACCTTATATACAATACCATCTATATCAAAGTCTATTTCACTTCTTAATTTTTCTAAATGATTATAGTTATTCATTAAATTTTTTGTTCCTTTAATAGTTTTATTTAATGGATTAATTTTAAAACCCCAGAATAATAGATTTTGAAGAAACTCATTTTGCTTGGTTATCTGCATGCCACTTTCATATCCATAAGTATAGGCAATAAATTTAAGAGGAATTTTACTTGTTTCATTTGGATTTTTTTGCCTCAAAGAACCTGATGCAGCATTTCTAGGATTTGCAAATTTATCTTTTAATTTTATAAAGTCGCTATTTTGAATAAAAACTTCTCCTCTAATATCTATTTCATCAGGAAAATTTTTTGCACTTATTTTGAGAGGGATATCATTAATTGTTTTTAAATTGTCCGTTATATCTTCGCCTTCTTTTCCGTCACCTCTAGATAATCCTTTTTGAAACTTACCTTTCTTGTAAATCAATGAAGCCGAAATACCGTCAATTTTGGGTTCTGCACTATATTCAATTTCGAATTTGTTATCTTTATTAAGATAATTAAGTATTTTTTTTTCAAAGTTTATAAGGTCAATTTCATTAAATGCGTTTCCAAGAGAAAGCATAGGTACTTTGTGTAAAGCTTTTTTAAAATGTTTAAGTGGTTTATGACCAACGGTAATTGATGGTGATTTTTGATCTTTTAGAAAATCATAATTTTTTTCTAATAAGATTATCTCTTTTTTTAATTCATCGTAATCAGAGTCAGTAACATCTGATGTATTCTCATTATAATACTTTTGATTATATCTATTGATTAGTTCTATTTTTTTTTTATATCTATTTCTGATTAATTTTTTATTCATTTTAATCAAAAAGTTTTTTAAATTTTTCTAATACGCCTTTCTTATTTTTTTTTATTGGATTATATACTTTGTCAGTATAATCCTGGTTAAAAACCTTAAATGACTTTTTATACCAATCGCTAGATAAATAATTATATCCTAATACATTTGCATATTTTTGCGACTCTTCTTTCAAACCTAATCTATAGTTTATTTCAACCAATCTATGAAGTGCTTCTTCAACAAATATTGTTTGATCATAATTATTAATCACATTCTTAAATCTATTTATTGCAGCTATCCATTTTTCTTTTTTTATATAATGTCTACCTAAATACATTTCTTTAGATGCCATAATATCTTCGATTAAACCTAGTTTAAATTTTGCATCTGATGCAAAATCTGTGCTTGGGTAATTTTCAACTATAAATGTAAATTTATCTTTAGCTTGTAAAAGTGGAGCGTGATCTCTTTTTTCATCTTCAATTGTTTCGTAATAACACATTGCAATTAAGTAATGAGCATAAGCTATATATTCATTAGTTGGATAAGTTTTTAAAAATCTTTCTAAATTTACTAATGTTTCTGCATAGTAATTTTGCAAATAATAAGAATAAGATGCCATTAACGCTGATCGTGGAGCCCACTCTGATTGGGGAAACAATAATTCTGCTTCCAAAAATTTCTTTGCTGCAAAATATGGATCTCCTTTGTCCAGAGCATTATAAGCTTCTTTATAAGCAGAAAAAATTTCCAAATCTTGTCTGCTTTCTTTAATTAAAGAAATTTCTTTTTCATCTTTTGAACAAGCATTTAAAAAAAATAAAAAAAATAATGTTATTAAGCTTAATTTTTTCATAACTTTTAAAATTTAATTAATTATAAAGATAAAAAAATATTATGCTATAGATCTTAATAGTCTTTTATTTATTAATGTATGGGGCAGATTTCTCTCTTGAATTTCAATTATTGAAAAGTTTTCATTGCTGCTAAACACTTTTCTCAATATTTGATTTGTAAGAAAATGACCTCCTTGAGAACACTTAATACTTCCAATCATTCTATATCCACTTGTAAACAAATCACCAATACAATCTAAAATTTTATGATTAACAAATTCTTTAGAGTTTCTTAGGCCACTCTTATTTAATAATTCATTTCCTTTTACAACTATAGCATTTTCTAAACTTCCACCTTTTGCAAGTCCAATTTTTTTAATTGCCTCTATATCTTCATATAAACAAAAAGTTCTTGAATCAAAAATTTCATTCAAGTCATCTTCATATACATTTATTTTATTTTTTTGATTTCCGATTAATTCATTTTCATATTTTAGCTCAAAATCTATATCTAAACTAAGTTTAGATGGTTCTATACTTATAGATCTTTTACCATCTTTAAATTCAATTTTTTTGTTTATCTTAATAATCTTAATTGGTTTGTTGCTAATTTTAAAACCAGCATTTAATATTTTTTCAATAAATTCTTTCGCTGATCCATCTAAAATTGGAACTTCTTCGTTGTCTATTTCAATTAAAACATTATCAATGCCAAGACCAAATAATGCTCCCATTAAATGTTCAATTGTTGATATTTTAACACCTTCATGATTTGAGATTGTGGTGTTTAAAGATGTGTTACTTACGTTAATAAAATTTGGATAAACTAAGTTGTTATTTTTTAAATCTGTTCTTTTAAAAATTATACCAGTGTCAGGCTCTGAACTTTTTAGACATAAATTTACAAGTTTTCCACTATGTAGACCTACTCCTTGAAAAGTAACTGAATTTTTAATTGTTTTTTGGTTTAATAATGACACGAGAAACTTCTATTCTGAGATTACAAAAAATAGAAAACAACAAATGTTACACTAAAATACAAATTTAACTAAAAAAGTTAAAGAATCTCTCAAAAAAACCCAACCTTTTGTGAGATTTATCAATCAGTAATATCTCTTTTTGATTGAGTCCATTTCTCAATTTATCTGATAGATCAAATATATTATCTGTATCTGAGTTTTTGAAATTTTTAACATATTCATAACATGAAATATTTTTTATGGAAATTTCATATTTGGAAAAAATTTTCTTCAAACTTTGAGATATATACTTTTTTAAGCACACAAATCTAATTTCAAGAAATATTTTATCATAATCATTTTTTTTAGGTATTGTGCTATGTTCTATTCCATCAATTATAAATTTATTAATTAACATATGTACTAAATCATAATCATGCATATTGTTAATAACATTATCTTTGATGTTTACGAAAAAATTCGAATTATTAATTAATTGATCATTAATATTAAAATTATGAATTGTTGACACGTTTAATGTAAGAAAGTCATCATAATTAATTATCAAATCAATTTCTTTTATGTAATTATTAATTTTTTTTTCTAAATCAAAAATATTTTGATGTAAAAATTCTTCTAAAGTTTTGAAATTTTGATTTACAGTAAAATCATTTACTAAACTTTTTTTTTCTAATAGAATTTTTCTATCCTCACTTAAAACAACAAAGTTAATTTGATCTAAACTAATTAATAAAAAAAATTTTTTTTTTTTAGAACTATCCATTTAAAATAACCTGATTATTTTGTCGTAGATCAATAGTTTTAAAAAAATTTAAATCCTTTTTTTCTTGTATTTTAATTATCAGCTCTAGGGATGTCTCTAATTTTTCAATAGGTAACTTAATAAGAAGATTGTCTTTAGTTTCTATATCCCATCTTCTAGATTTAAAATAATATAAGTTTTTTATTTCTTTAAAGCTAAAATTTGAATCATCTATAGTTTTTTTTAATTTTAAAAACTCTTTTATATCAATATTTCCAAATACAAAGGGTAAATCAACTTCATCATTTTTTGCTTCAATTAAATTTCCATTTGAACCTATAAAAAAATCTATGCCATTTTTTTTTGTTTGAGCTAAAAAATTAGTTTTTTCAATTACAATATTCAAATTTGAGGGGTAAATTTTAAAAACATAAAATTTTTCAATCATTTTGTGTGAACTAATAATTTTTGAAATTTCTTCTTTATTTAAAAAATATATATTTTTTTTTTGCAGTTCAGATAAGTCTTGATAAATTTGATTATTCTTAACTTCACTTAATCCAGTTATTTGATAACTTTCTATTTTGGGAAAACTTAAATTTAAAAATTTTTTATTAGTATAAGTTCCTAATAAAAAAAAAATAAATAAGTAAATTAAAATTTTCCTATTTATTTGTAGAAGCATCTTTTAATATTAATTTAATTAAATTTATAAAATTTATACCTTTATAAGCTGATATTTCAGGAACTAAAGAGAGTTTGGTCATACCAGGCTGGGTATTGATTTCCAAAAGATAAAATTTATTTTTATAATATTTAAAATCAGACCTCGTTACACCTCTACATCCTAATAGGTTATGAACTTTTATTGAAATGCTCATTAATTCATTATATTTTTTTTTTGACAAATTAACTGGAATTATATGTTCTGTTTTTGCTTTAGAATTATATTTAGCTTGATAATCGTAAAACTTTCTTTTTGGCTTTAATTCAATGGCTCCTAACTTGTTTTTTCCTATAATTGCTGCTTGGATTTCCCTTCCAGGTATAAATTCTTCTATTAAAATTTCTTTATAAATTTTAAGCATATTCAATTTTTTATTTATATTTGATAAATTACAAATAAACACATTTACACTAGAGCCCTCGTTAATTGGTTTGATAACTACTGGAAATCCAAGTTTATTTCTAATTAAGCTTCTTAGCTCTGACTTAGATTTGTCAAAAGAATATTTAATATATTTTGGGGTTAAAATTTTATTTTTAATAAACATTTTTTTAGAAATTTCTTTATCCATTGCTTGAGCTGATGAGATTGTTCCTGAATGTGTATATGGTATGCCAATATTTTCTAATATTGATTGGATATATCCATCCTCACCAAATTGACCGTGTAAAGCATTAAAAATAATTTCAGGCTTAAAAGCTTTAACAATTTTAAATAAATCAAAATTTGGTTCAGTAATCTTTATTTTGTAACCATTTTTTTTTAATTCATTGGCTACTTGTTTGCCTGTTTCAAGACTTATCTCACGTTCTTTAGATATTCCCCCAGAAATTATTAAGATTTTTTTTTTCAATTTTCTATTACCTTTATTTCCTTTTCTAAACTAATGCCTGTTTTTTTTTTCACACTTTTTATAACAAAATCTATTAACTGCTTCATTTCAGCAAATTTAGCATTACCTTTGTTAACAAAAAAATTTGAATGTTTTTCTGATATGCAAGCATCACCAAAACTAATATTTGCTGGAACAGACTCTCTAATCAATTCCCATACTTTTTTATCAGTTTGATTTATTGGATTTTTAAATGTACTGCCACTTGTTTTAATTTTAGTTGGTTGGTTTTTGTCTTTTTTAATTTTTAGTTGTAACATTTTATCTTTTATTTCATCTTGATTTTTTTTTTTTCCTTGAAATGACGCACTTAAAAATATCAAATTATCTGGTAAATTATTACTTCGATAATCAAAATTAATTTTTTTAGCTGGTATGGTTAAGACACTTCCATTTTTATCTATTGCCTGTACAGAGATTAAAATATCTTTTATTTCTTGACCAAAGCAACCAGCATTCATTTTAATACCTCCACCAATCGTTCCGGGAATACATGACAAAAATTCAAAACCACTTAAGCTATTATCTGCAGCATAATCTGCTAATTTTTTATCTAGAACAGCAGTACCTGAAATAATTATATCTGTTTTCAATAAAGACAATCTATTAAAATTTTTTCCAAGTTTAATCACGATACCGTCATAGACATCGTCGGTAATTAAAACATTTGAACCTGCGCCAATTATAGAAATTTTTTCTTTATTTTTTAAAATTTTTAAAAAGTCTACCAAATCTTTTAATTCGTTAGCTTTAAAAAAAACCTTTGCTTTTCCACCTATATTAAACCAATTTTTCTTTTTTAAATTTTCATTATAAACAATTTTAGAGTCAAATTTTTTAAATAATTCTTTTAATTGATTAATTTTCATCTCATTAAATCTGGTAATTCTTTTATCCAATTAGAAATCGATCCAGCCCCCATACCTACAACTATTTTTTTTCCATACATATTTTGTTTTAAAAATTTTGCTAATTGAATTTTATTTTCAACCATAAATAATTTTACATTTGAATTTTTTATGATTTTTTTTGCAAAACTATCATAATTAAAACCTAATTTAATTTTTTCTCCCGCTGAATAAATTGGACACAAAATTACAGTATCTGCATCCTTAAAGGCATAAGAAAATTCTTTTTTTAAATCCTTTAATCGTGAAATTCTATGTGGTTGAAAAATACATACTTTATCGTGTTTATTAAAAACCTTTTTAACACCCTCTAGAACAACCTTAATTTCTGTTGGGTGGTGAGCATAATCATCATAAAAATCAATGTTGTTATATGTAAATATTTTATTAAATCTTCTTTGAACTCCTTTAAAGTTCATTAATCCTTTTTTTATTTTTTGGATTGGAATACCAACAGATAGCGCCACACCTAAAGCTCCAACAGAATTTCTAATATTATGAATGCCAAGTAATGGTATTCTTATTTTTTTTATATTTAAAATTTTTTTGTTAGGTAGAGCTATTTCAACATTAAACTCTGAATACTTTTTATATTGTTTAATGTTTTTTATTTTAAAATTTGAATTATCTTTTGTTCCATAAGTATAAAAGTTTTTGTTTTTAATTTTTTTAATTAATTCGTTGTTTATTTTATCATCTATGCAAATAAATGATTTTCCAAATGATGGAACCTTGTTAACGAACTCAATAAAATATCTTTTTAAATCTTTCATGGATCTATAAAAATCCATATGTTCACGATCAATATTAGTTATTATAGAATATGTAGGAGCTATATGCACAAAACTTCCGTCTGATTCATCAGCTTCTAGGATGGACCAATCACTTTTTCCTAACCTTGCTGTATTTTTAATTGAATTTATTACACCACCATTAATGATAGTTGGGTCTAATTTTGTCTCATGAAAGACTGATGCTATCAAAGAAGTTGTTGTTGTTTTTCCGTGTGACCCTACAACAACAATGTTTTTCATTAAAGAAACGAGGTTAGCTAACATTTTTCCTCTTTTAATAATTGGAATTTTTTTTCTTTTTGCTTCAATTAATTCTGGATTATTTTTTTTAATTGCGGATGAGATAACAGCAATAGTTGCTTCTTTTAAATTTTTTTTTGCATGACCTAAAAAAATTTTAATTTTTTCTTTTTTTAATCTCTCTATATTTTTATTATATATGATATCACTCCCTTGAATATGAAATCCTTTTCCTTTCATAATTAAAGAAAGACCACTCATTCCTATTCCACCAATTCCAATAAAATGAATTATCTCTTTTTTTGCTAATTCAATTTTCATTTAATATTTTTTTAAGTTTTTGATTAACATCATTCCATGAATTTTTATAATTCAATTTTTTTAAATTTAATTTTTTACTAATAAAATCTGATTTATCATCTAAAATTTTAAATAAAACATCTAATAATTTTTCTTTGTTTAAGTATTTTTGATCCAATACCCAACAACATCCTTTATTTTTATAAAATTTTGCATTTTCCATTTGATGATCATCTTTAGATGTAGGCAAAGGTACAGCTATAAAAGGCTTGTTCATAATTGAAATCTCAGCTAATGAGGTGGCCCCAGCTCTAGTAATACATAAATCAGATTTATTAATTAGATTAACAAAATTTTTTTCAAAATTAAAAACCTCATTCTCAATGTTTTTAGAATTATAAAAGTTTTCTAGTTCTTTTATATTTTGAATATTTGTTTGTTGAATAATCTTTAATGGGTATGTTTTAGCTAAATCAACCATTACATCTTTGATTATTTCATCAAAAAAATTTGCTCCTTGACTACCTCCTGAAATAAGAAAGTGAAACTTTTTATTTGTTTCTTCTTTTTTGTTAACCTCATAAAAAACCTTAAAAACTAATGGATTAATAAGTTCAATTTTATCTGTAAATTTTTTTGGAAAATTAACTAATTTGTCAGAATAACAAATTATTTTTTTAGAAAAATTTAAAAAAAATCTGTTACTTCTTCCTAATGTTAAATTCGGTTCCAATAAGTAAATTTTTAATCCTAAAATTTTTGCACTAATAATTATGGGTATCGACATGTAGCCACCTATAGAAAATACTTTGTCAATTTTTTCTTTTTTTAAATAAAAAAATGATATTAATGTTAAATAGAATAATTTTACTAATCTAAATGGAAGAAAAAAACTTAAATTTAATTTTGGTGTATCAATAATTACAGTTTTGTTTTTATCTAATGATAAATATTTAAGTCCTCTTTTGTCTATTGAAAAATAAATTTCATAATCACTATTAAGATGTTCACTAATTATTTCGGCAGGTATTACATGTCCACCTGTTCCACCAGTAGAAATTATTATTTTTTTCACTATTTGATTAAACTCTTCTTTTTGTCAAATTTAAGATAATTCCAGATAAAATTGAAATACTTATTATAGATGAACCACCATAACTTAAAAATGGTAGTGTCATTCCTGTTGTTGGAAATAATCTAATATTCACACCAATATGTATCATTGCTTGTAATAAAATTAAACTAATTGAGCCTACTAAAATTAACTTTATTTTGTTATCAGTTTCTTTATTCACTTTCTTAAAAATTGAAAAAATAAAAATCAAAAACAAGATTAAAATTAATATTATTGCAATAACACCAAATTCTTCAGAAATAACTGAAATTATATAATCTGTATGAGCCTCTGGTACTTTATTCTTAAGTGTTCCCTCACCAATACCTTTGCCAAAAAAACCTCCACTGGTAATTGACTCTATTGCTTTATCAGATTGAAAATTATACGTTCCCTTTTCAGTGTCAAAAAAAGACGTCAATCTATTTTTTATATATTCAAATTTAGGTATATAAAACGCAACATATAATAATAAAACAACGCCAGCACCTAAAACTATAATTAAAATTAATAAATTAATTCCTGATATCAAGATAAGAATTGACCAACTAAATCCTATCAACAATGTTTGTCCAAGATCTGGTTGAACTACTAAAAGGGAAACAATTAATAATGTTAACAAAAAAGATAGAATAAATTTTAGGGTAAAATTTGACAATTTTTCATAAGAAATAATTAAGCTTAAGATTATAATAAAAAATGGTTTTACCAACTCAATTGGCTGCAATCTTGGTAAGAAAAATAAATCTAACCACCTTTTTGACCCTTTAACTTCTGTTCCTATAATTGGAACTAAAAGCAACAATAAAAAAGCAAAACAGAATATATAAATTGAAGATTTATAGAGAGTACTTTGATCTATATAAGAAAAAATAAAAATGAGTAGTAATCCAATTGAAACAAAAATTAGATGTTTAAAGAAAAAAAAATAACTATTAGTTTCTAGTTTATCTGATGCAACTAAAGAAGTTGAAACTAAAGAGAAAAACAAACCTATTAAAAAGAATGTAATAATTAAACCTAAAATAAATTTATCTAAATTTTTCCACCATTGATAGTAAGAGAAATAATTTAAAAATTTATTTAACATTTAAATACTTTTTAATAAGTTTATCAAAATATAAACCCCTATCCTCAAAATTTTTAAAATGATCAAACGATGCTGCTGCAGGGCTTAATAATATAGTTTTTTTTAAATAATTATCTTTTTCTATATCATTCAACACTTCAGTTAATGCTTCTTTTAAATTTGAAAACTCTCTAAATTTAATCTTGCTTTTCAAATCTTTTGAAAACTTCTTATTTTTTTTTCCAAAAATAAAACCTTTTATGTTTTTAAAATATTTTTTAGGTAAATTAAACTTGTCCCCTTTTTTAGGTATGCCTCCTAATAGCCAATATATATTTTTTGATTTTTTAAGCATTTCAATTGAAGATGAGTAGCTTGTTGACTTCGAGTCATTAATTACAGAAATATTTTTATTTTGATAAATTATTTGCTGACGATATTTAAGACCTTTAAAATTTTCAACTGTTTTAATCAAGCTATTTTTTTTAACTTTAAATTTTTTAGCTATTTCGATAATAAATGCCAAATTTTCTTTATTTGATTTTGATAGAAAATAATTATTTTGGAAGGTATTAATAATTCTATTATTTAAATTTGTTTCAACTTTTATAATTTTGCTTTTATATTTATTCTTTTTTATTTCATTTTGAATGTATTTATCGTGTTTATTTACAAATGTTATCGAGTTTTTTTTTTGATTTTTTATTAACTTAAATTTTGCAAAAATGTAGTTTTTTAATGTTTTGTGTCTCTCTAAGTGATCAGGTGATATATTCAATATAGCTGCATACTTCGCGGTAAATAACTGACTGTAGTCTAATTGATACGATGAGGCTTCTATCACAAAAATCGATTTTTTTTTGATATTCCTTGAGGATAAAATAGGATATCCAATATTTCCTGCAAGCTTAACATCAAATCCATCTTTTTTTAAAACTTCATACAATAATTGGCATGAAGTTGATTTACCATTTGTTCCTGTAATAGCGATACATTTATTTTTGTAAAAAGAATAGAATACATCTAAATCTGTATAAATAATTTTTAAATTTTTTTTTAAAAAATTTTTTAATTTACACCGATTAATGTCTATACCAGGACTTAAAATAATTAAGTCAAATTTTATTTTGTTGATTTGATCAAATGATATGAGTTTTTTTTTAGCAAATTTTTTTAATGGAACTTTTTTATTATCATCAAAAAGTGAAATTATATTGTTTCTTCTTAAAAAATTAAATGCAGAGGCTCCACTTTTACCAATTCCATAAATCAAAATTTTTTTATTTATAAATATATTAAAATTTTCATTCATTATCTTAATTTAAGTGTAGCTAAACCAATCATTGCTAAAATAATTGAGATTATCCAAAATCGAATTACTACCGTTGACTCAGCCCACCCTTTTTTTTCAAAATGATGGTGTATTGGTGCCATCTTGAAAATACGCTTGCCTGTTAACTTAAAAGAAAGTACTTGAACCATTACTGAAACTGCTTCAAGCACGAATAATCCTCCTGTTATTGCTAAAACTATTTCATGCTTTGTAATTATTGCTACTGACCCTAAGGATCCTCCTAAAGCTAACGAGCCAGTGTCACCCATAAAAATTTTTGCTGGAGGAGCATTAAACCATAAAAATCCCAAACATGATCCAATTATAGCACCACAAAAAATTGATACTTCTCCTGTTCCTTCAATATAAGGAATTTGTAAATAATCAGAGAAAACAATATTTCCAGTCACATAACTTATAAAAGCAAAACATCCAGCAACTAATATAACAGGCACTGTGGCTAAACCATCAAGACCATCCGTTAGATTTACTGCATTAGATGACCCAATGATTACAAATGCAGCAAAAGGTATAAAGAACCATCCTAGATTGATTATTAAATTTTTAAAAAAAGGAAAATATAAGTTGGTTATTTCCTGATAATCAGCAAAATAAACAAAACAACTAACACCTATAACAGCTAAAAAAATTTGTGATAATATTTTAAACCTAGATGAAATACCTGAAGAGTTGTTAAATTTAATTTTTTTATAATCATCTAGAGCTCCAATTAGACCAAACGAAACCGAAATATAAATACAAAAAAGAATACTAATGTTTGATAGATCTCCCCAACATAAAACAGAAACTAGCAATCCAAATAATATAATGACCCCACCCATAGTTGGGGTTACAATTTT
>Ga0209335_10004177_pt1 | contig 13939 bp, 16 predicted proteins | sample COG_09_FD_184753 | JGI IMG/M metagenome (GOLD analysis project Ga0209335, IMG submission 184753) | Pelagic Microbial community sample from North Sea - COGITO 998_met_09 (SPAdes) (version 2) | ecosystem: Environmental > Aquatic > Marine > Neritic zone/Coastal water | place: Helgoland, sampling...
AACCTTTTCTTAAAGGCTCTATCCAATCTTTAAAAATATCTTTAACAATTATCACACCATCATTTTGATAATCTTTAATTTGCTTTTCAGATAAATACATTTTTATTGTTGAAAGCTATATTTTTTCTCTAAATATTTAATTAAATTATGAATTAAAAAAGTCATAAATAAATAAATACCACCAGCAACAATAAATACCTCAATAGGCTTAAAAGTTGTTGAAATAATATATTTTGCAACACCCGTTAAATCCATTAAAGTTACAGTGCTTGCCAATGAGGTGCCTTTCATCATTAAAATCATTTCATTCCCATAAGCTGGAAGTGATTGTCTAATAGCAATTGGAATTTGAATTTTATAAAATATTATTTTATTTGAAATTCCTAAACTTTTTCCTGCCTCAATAATTCCAGTTTGGATTGTCTGAAAAGCTGATCTTAATATTTCAGATGTATAAGCACCTGTATTTAAAGCAAAAGCTATAATTGCACACCAATATGGTTCTTTGATAATTGACCATAAAAAAGTTGATCTTAAATATTCTATTTGAGCTAATCCAAAATAAATGATGAATATTTGAACTAACAGAGGTGTTCCTCTAAACACATAAGAGTATATGTATGCTACCTTACTAATTATAATATTTTGATTTAACCTCAAAATCGCAAACCCAAGTCCAATCAATAATCCAATTGCAAGTGAACTTATTAAAAGCTTTAAAGTAACTAGTGTTGCTGGCAATAATTTAGGTAAGCTAGTAATGATTATTTCTAAATCCATAATTAATAAGCCTTTTTATATTTTGCTTCTAATCTATTAATTAATTTCATGCTTAAGTAAGTAAGCAGCAAATACAAAACAGCTGCAAAAGAATAAAAGAATAACGGGTCTCTTGTTGAGCCCGCAGCAATATAAGATTGTCTCATAATCTCAACTAAGCCAGTTACAGAAATAAGAGAAGTATCCTTTAAAGTTATCTGCCAAACATTACTTAAATTTGGAATGGCAAGCCTTAACATTTGAGGTAAAATAATTTTATAAAACTGTGCAAATTTGCTTACACCCAAAACTTTTGCAGCTTCAAACTGACCTTTATCAATAGACTGAATAGCTCCACGAAATACTTCAGTTGAATATGCTCCAGAAATAATACCAATTGCCATAGAACCTGTAATAAATGCATTTATTTCAATATACTCAAAATATCCAAAAATAGAGGCTACATACATAATTGCACCACTTCCTCCAAAGAAAAATAAGTAAATTACTAGCAGTTCTGGAACACCTCTAATAATAGTAGTGTAGAGGTTTCCAATTAAATTTAATGATTTGTATTTAGATAATTTTAAAGGTGTAAATATTAATGCAAAAATAAAACCAACTAACATCGCTGTAACCGAGACAGCTATTGTCATTAGGGTTGCATAAAATAATTCATCACCCCAACCAGTTTTTCCAAATGCGAGAAGTTCCATATAGACTGGCGACTATATATTATAGTCGCCAAATCTGAAATTAATTACATAGATGCGTCGAAGCCAAAGTGTTTAATAGCAAGTTTGCTAATAATTCCTTTTTTTCTAGCAGTATTAATTGCTTTGTTGAAATCTCTTAAAAGTTTAGCGTCCCTTTTACCTACAGTATCAGTTCCACCTTGTCTAATTCCAACACCAACACCATTACCAAATGCACCACCTGAAAAAGTTGGTCCAACTAATACAACTGGTTTACCTGATTTGTCAGCATAATCTGTGAATGCAACAGCTGCAGCTAGTGCAACATCGCATCTTCCTGATGTTAGATCTAAATTAACCTCATCCTGAGTTTTATAAGTTCTAACATTAACACTTCCAACATCACCAGACTCTAAAAAGTTTTGGTGAATTGTTCCTGTTTGTGTACAAACAGTTTTTCCAGCAAGTGAACTTGTTAGAGTTTTAAGAGCTTTTTTAACATCGGATCCACCTAAAGTTAAATTAATACCTTCCGGAGTATCCATGCCTTCTAAGCTTGAACCTTTCATAACAGCGAGAGATGCTACTTCATCAGCATAACCTTGTGAAAATGTAATCGTTTTTTGTCTTTCGGCTGTAATTGACATTCCAGCCATAATTGCATCGAACTTACGCATTAATAAAGCTGGTATCATTCCATCCCAATCTTGCTCTACAATTGTACACTCATGTTTCATGATTGCACAAAGCTCTTGTGCTAGCTCAACCTCAAAACCTATAAGATTTCCAGATGCATCTTTAGAGTTCCAAGGAGGATAAGCCCCTTCAGTTCCAATTTTTATTTTATCAGCGTAAACATTTCCGATGATGAATAAAGAAGCTAGAACTGTTAAAATAGTTTTTTTGAATATATTCATTATTTTCTCCTTTAATTTAGATGAAGTATTTCACAATTTTATTAATTTAAAAAGAAAAATTAATGGTTTATTGACGACGAAAAATTCCAAGAACAATCAAAACTAGGTATGTAAACTCTAGCTAATTTTGTGTTTCCAAAATGATGATTAAAAACATTTAACCAATTTTCAACTTGTTTAGGTTTTTTATCTTGGCTTCCAACTTGAGCGGTAATTACACCTTTTGGTTTTAATATTCTAATCATTGAATCCATATTTTTTGCAGCAAGATCTATACAAAATTGATCATCATTAAGATCAACAAAGATATGATCATAGGTATCATCCTCAACTGATTTTATGCTTTTAAATGCATCACCCCAAACACATTTTACAGAATTTTTTTCAGTAGCTTTATTGCCTATGTCTCCTAAATGCTTATTACAAACATCTACAACTTCTGGATCAAGTTCATACCAATCTATAAAATTAAAACTTTTTGAAATACACTCTCTTGCAACACCACCATCACCACCACCAATAATTGCTGCTCTTTCATTATCTTTATTTAAATTTAAACCTGCTCCTACAAAAGTAGAACTGTATAAATGTTCATCAGTAGCTGCAACTTGAATTTCACCATCAATAAATAATGATTTACCAAATTGTTCTAATTCTAAGATTTCAATATGTTGTCCTACTTTAGATTTAAAATCTTCAAGAACATCATTTACAACATATGATTTTTGGAGACCTGGTGAGCTATAAATATCATGATAAAGAGATTTAGTGTCTCTATTAAATTCCTTTTTAACAATTCTCTTATGTTTAAATTCTCTTTTAATTATATCAATTGCAACAGAGGGGCTTATCTTTCCACAAGTAAAAAAATCAAAACTAATAATTCCTTTTTCTGGAAATGTGTGAAAACTAATATGGCTTTCAGCTAATAATGCTAAAATAGTAAATCCCTGAGGTTCAAATTTATATTTTGAAATATTTAAAATTGTAACATTAGCGGCTTTTGCAATATCAATAATGACTTTTTCAAACAAAGAAGGTTTGTATTCTTTAGTGGTTCCAATAATGTCTAGAGTTATATGCTCCCCAACTTTAGTCATTAATTATCCTCTCTTATAATTTTTTGCTTTGGCTAATACTTTTTTCATTTCATTTTTTGAAAGAATTTTAGGCTTACCCAATTTTAAGCTCGTTATATACTGAAGCGATATATTTTCAACCTCTTCAGCTAATTCAAAAGCTTTTGGTAAACTTTCTTCAAATGCAATCTGTCCGTGATTAGCTATTAAACAAGCTTTTCTGCCTTTTAATGATTTTAAAATATTCTCTGATAATTTTCTAGTACCATAAGTTGCATATTTTGCACATTTAATATCATCACCTCCTGCCATAGCAACCATGTAATGAAATGGAGGTATAGCTTTTTTGTGGGATGCAACAGCTGTAGCATTAATTGAGTGTGCATGAACAATCGCTTTAGCATCTTTTTTATTTAGATATATATCTTGATGAAATTTCCATTCAGATGAAGGAATTCCTTTTTTTTTATCAAATAAACCCTCTAAAGACACAAAAACTATATCTCTTTTTTTTAATGATGAATATTTTTTGCCTGATGGAGTGATTAGAAAACCATCTTTAAATCTTGCTGATATATTGCCAGATCTTAATGCTGATAAATTTCGACTATTTAGCATCTTTGAATATTTAATTATTTCTGATCTTAAATTTTTCATTTAAATAATTTTTTTAAACCTTCTGAAGATGCCTCACAAATTCCTTTTTCAGTAATTAATCCTTTAACATATTTTGCTGGTGTAACATCAAAAGCAAGATTCCTTGCTTTACTTTTTTTAGGGTAAATTAAAACTTTTTTTATTTCATTATTTTCATCCACACCCTCGACATGAGAGAGCTCTTCTGAATTTCTTTCTTCTATTGGGATATCTTTACCTTTTTTGATTTCCCAATCGATCGTTGAGCTTGGTAATGCCACATAAAAAGGAACATTATTATCATGAGCAGCTAGCGCTTTAAGATAAGTGCCTATCTTATTGCAAACATCTCCATTAGATAAAGTTCTGTCAGTCCCAACAATACACATATCCACCTCACCTCTTTGCATTAATATTCCACCAGTATTATCAGCAATTATAGTATTAGGTATTTCTTCCTCATTTAATTCATATGAAGTTAAATTTGCTCCTTGATTTCTTGGTCTTGTCTCATCTACCCATACATGAACTGGAATTCCTTTTTTGTGGGCATGATAAATAGGGGATGTTGCAGTACCCCAATTAATTGTTGCAAGCCATCCTGCATTACAATGAGTTAAAATATTTACTGTATCTTTCTTTTTATAGTAAATGTCTTCAATTATTTTTAATCCATTAATACCAATATTTTCACAGAACTTTTCATCCTCATCACATATTTTTTTAGCTTCTTTTAAAGCTATATCTAAAATTTGATCGCTATTAATCCCTGATAATTTTTTCATCATACGATCTACTGCCCATTTCAAATTTATTGCAGTAGGTCTAGATTGAATTAGTTCCTCTGCACTTTTTTTTATAAATTCAGGATCTTTGTTTTCTTGAACAGCTAGTGATATTCCATAAGCAGCGGTTCCACCAATTAAAGGTGCCCCTCTTACTTCCATTATCTTAATAGCATTAATTGCATCTTTGACTGTCTTTAGATCTTTTATAATAAATTGATGTGGGAGCTTAGTTTGATCAATTATCTTAACGACATTACCCTCATACCAAATTGTACGATACTCTTTATTATTTATTCTCATTTAATAAGAACTCTACCTGCTACTGTCTTAAGTTTTTCTATTGTTGTTTTGGTTCTTTTTTCAGGTGCTGTAATAATAGCAACATCTAAACAATTATTTGTTGGATCATTTGGGTCAATATAATCTTCAAAATTATCAATTAAATTTTTAATCATTATTTTGGCTTTTTCAGCGTTACCTAATAAAACTCTAACAACTTGTTGAACGTCAACATTTTCATGATCAGGATGCCAACAATCAAAATCAGTAACCATAGATACAGACGCATATCTAATCTCAGCTTCTCTTGCTAGTTTTGCTTCAGGCATATTGGTCATTCCAATAACATCTGCTTTCCAAGATCTGTACAAATTTGACTCCGCTAAAGTAGAAAACTGGGGACCTTCCATTACAACATAAGTACCATTTCGTTGATAATCTATATTTGATTTTTTGATTGCATCTTCACAAGCATTCATAAGTCCATTAGAAGTCGGATGAGCCATAGATACATGGGCCACGATCTCATTATCAAAAAAGGTTTTGGTTCTTGCAAATGTTCTATCAATAAACTGATCAATGATAACAAATTTTCCTGGAGGTAAATCTTCTTTAAGGGATCCTACAGCTGAGACTGAAACAATATCTGTTACACCTAGTTGTTTTAAAGCATCAATATTTGCTCTAAAATTTATATTAGAAGGAGAAATAAAATGACCTCTTCCATGTCTTGGTAAGAAGTATACTTCTTTATTTTTATAATTTGTTTTTAAAATTTGATCTGATGGTTTTCCCCATGGTGTATTTAAGTTAAGTAATTTTCGATCTTTAAGCTCTTCAACATCATAAAGACCACTGCCACCAATAATTGCTAATTTATTTGTTGTCATATTTAAAAATATATTTATTTATAGTTTTATAATTAACTATTATGAACTTAAAAGATTATATTAGATCTATCCCTGATTATCCAAAAAAAGGTATTTTATTCAGAGATATTACTACTTTAATTAAAGATGAAAAGGCTTTTGCAGAAACAATTAATCAAATAGTTGATCGATCAAAAAAATTTAATTTTAATAAAATCGCAGCAATTGAATCTCGAGGCTTTGTATTTGCATCTGCAGTTTCTTACATTCTGAAAAAACCATTTATAATGCTTAGAAAAAAAAATAAATTACCAGCTGATGTTTATTCAGTAGATTTCGAATTAGAGTACGGTACTGCCACAATTGAGGTCCACAAAGATTCTATAAATAAAAATGACTCTGTTTTAGTAATAGATGACTTAATTGCAACCGGTGGAACTGCTGAAGCTGCAGCAAAATTAATTGAAATATCTAAAGGAAAAGTTGCGTCATTTGTATTTGTTATTAATTTATTTGATCTCAATGGATCTGAAAATTTAATCAGCAAGGGTTATAGTGTAGAAAATCTTATTGATTTTCCTGGACATTAAAATTTTTTCAATTCTAAAAGATTATAACTTTATTATTTTATTTAGATAAAATATTTACTATGATTTATTCACCCAAGCTTGGTCTATACCAGGAAGGTTTACCAGTAAGTGCATTATAAAAACCAGAAGCTCTATTGAAATATATTTTTTGTTTTATTTTATTTCTTGTAATTTTATAAAATAAAAATTTTACTATAGAAAACATATATTGTGGCAAACCTTGACGTATAGCTTTTAGTGGACCATAATGTTTTTTATTAAAATAAAATTTCGACCATATCCAGTGCCAATTTCTTGAAAACTCAACTTCGTCTTCATATTTTTTACTAACTGCTTTTGCCCCTAAATGATGAATCTTAGCTTTTGGAACAATAAAAATTTTTTCTTTTTTATCTAAAATTCTTTTACATAAGTCGTCATTTTCTAGGTACATAAAGAAATTATCATCAAAATAATTATTCTTTTTATTATAAATTTCGTTTCTTAAAATCATATCTATCTTATTTAAATTAAAAAGCATTGCATACCCATCAACACTTTTGACCAAAAATGGAAAATTTTCATTTTTTTTTAATTTATCATTATCCATTAATTTATAATTTGGATATGAGGAATTGTCAGAGATTGGTGATAAAATTGAAAAACTTGAGTTTGATTTTGAGGCTAAGATAAGTTCATCTATTGTATTAGGTTGTAAAATAACATCTGGGTTAAGAATTAAAGCATATTCAGTTTTAACCAAATTTATACCAAAGTTATTACCTCTTCCCATCCCTAAATTTTCATTAGTCAGCACACATGTAACGTTTTGGTAATTTGCCTCTAAATTTTCTTTAAATTCTAAATTACTTGAATTTTCAACAACAAAAATTGGTATTTCTTTATCAATAGAATTCAAGCATTGATTTATAACCTCCTCACTCTTTAGTGTAACTATAACTATTGATAAATTTTGCCTAGATATTGACATACTAAAATGAATATTAAACTTAAACTAATCAACTATACTAATTGTTTTTACTAATGTAAAAAATAAAATATGAAAAAAATTATTGTCACTGGTGGATTAGGGTTTATTGGTAGTAATTTAATTGATCTGCTCCTTAAGAAAAATTTCTATGTAATCAATATAGATAAAGCTACATATTCATCCAATTTTTATAATACTAAAAGTTTTGCTAAAAGTAAGAAATATAAATTTATTAATTGTGATATTAACAGTAAGAAAATAGAAAGTATCTTTTTTCGATACAAACCTTCTTGTATTTTTAACCTTGCAGCAGAAACACACGTAGATCGATCAATTGATAGTCCTAAAGATTTTATACTAAGTAATATCGTTGGTGTTTATAACTTATTAGAAAATTTTAAAAAATTTTCTAATAAAAACAAAAAGACTTGTTTTATTCATATTTCAACTGATGAAGTTTATGGTGATATTCTTAAAGGTAGGTCTAGCGAAGAATACCCATATAAACCAAGTTCTCCGTATGCTGCAAGCAAAGCATCTTCAGATCATCTTGTGCACTCATACATTAGAACATATAAAATACCAGCGATGATTACTAATTGTTCAAATAATTATGGACCTAAACAACATCCTGAAAAACTGATCCCAAAATTAATATACAATATCTTGAACAATAAAAAGCTGCCCATTTATGGAAATGGTAAAAATTCAAGAGAATGGATATATGTTAAAGATCATTGTGAAGCTTTAATTAAAGTTTATCAAAAAGGTAAAATGGGTGAGTTTTACAATATTGGATCAAATATTAATTTTAATAATATTGAAATAAGCAAAACCTTGCTAAATATTTCAAAAAAAAAGATTAAACTTGGAAATAATGTTAAAATAAAATTTGTTAAAGATAGACCTGGGCATGATGTGAGATATGCTCTTAATAGCAATAAAATTAAAAATAAACTAAAGTGGAAACCAAAAGTCAATTTTGAAAAAGGTATCAAACTTACATTTGATTGGTATTTAAAAAATAAAATTTATTTTAAAACTTTATCTAAAAAAGATATTGAAAATAGGTTGGGAAAAAAATGATTAAAAAAGGTATTATTCTTGCTGGCGGAATTGGAAGCAGAATGAGTCCATTAACTAAAGCGGTAAATAAACAACTTTTACCAATTTACGATAAACCTTTAATTTTTTATCCCCTCTCTATCTTAATGCTTGCTAAAATTAGAGATATTCTGATCATAGTAAATAAAGGACAGCTTGATCAGTATAAAAAACTAATCCCTCATGGTGATAATTTAGGTGTTAAAATTTCATTCAAAGAACAAGAAAAACCAAGAGGATTGCCTGATGCATTTGTGTTAGGAGAAAAATTTATTGGTAGAGAAAATGTTGCAATGATCTTGGGAGATAATTTTTTTTATGGACAAAATTTAACAAATAAACTTCTTAATTGTGCAAAGATTAAAAATGGAGCAAAAGTTTTGCTCCATAGCGTTCAAAACCCAGAACTTTTTGGTGTAGCAAAAATAGATTCTAATAATAAGATTATACAAATCAAAGAAAAGCCTAAAAAATTTTTTTCAAATTATGCGATTACAGGGTTATATTTTTTTGACAATAATGTTGTGCGTTATGCAAAAAAACTTAAGCTATCTAAAAGAGGAGAAATAGAAATTGTAGATCTTCTAATGAAATACAAAAAAAAAAATAAATTATCAGCAGATTTTATTGGACGTGGTGGTGCGTGGTTAGATACAGGATCTATCGAAGATTACTATAAAACATCAGCTTTTGTTCAAGCTGTAGAAAATAGGCAGGGATTAAAAATTGCATGTCTAGAAGAAATTGCATTTTTAAATAAGTGGATAAAAAAAAAAGAAATAATTAAGCAAATAAAATTTTATGGCAACTGTGAATACTCAAATTATCTTAAAAAAATTATAAAATAGATTAGATGAAAAGTATTTTAATCACAGGCTCAACTGGTTTTATTGGTTTAAATATTTTAAAAAACTTAATCAACAAACATAAAATTTTTGTTATTTTAAGAAGTAATTCGATAAATAAAAAAAAAATAGATACTTTTAAAAAAGTTAAAATAATTCGGTATGAGCACTTTGATCAACTAAATAAAAAATTACAAAAAATAAAAGTGGATGTTGTGTTGCACTGTGCAACACATTATACAAAACAACATGTCTATAAAGATATTCCAAAATTAGCTGAATCAAATATTGTTTTTGGAAATATAATTTTAGAAAATTTAATAAAAATGAAAACTAAAAAATTTATTAATTTTTCTACAGTTTGGGAAGATTATAACTCACAAAAAGATAATGATTTTAACTTATACTCTGTTTATAAAAAATCATTTACCAAACTTGTAAATTTTTATGAAAAAAAATTCAATAAAATTGCTTTTTATAATATTATGATTAACAATACATACGGCGAAAATGACAACAGGTTAAAAATCATAAATGTTCTCAGGGAAAATTACAAAAAAGATAGAACAACAAGTATAATGTCTAAAAATTTATCCATTAATTTACTTAATGTTTTAGATATAATTGATGCAATCAACTTAATTATTAATAGAAATATAAAGCCTAATACTTACTTATTAAAAAATTTAATAAGTTTTAAATTAGTGAATATAATAAATTTTTTTAATAAAAATAATAATAAAAAAATTAAAGTAAAATGGTTGTCCAATAAACTCATCAATGAAAAAATATACCCTTATAATCAACTTAAAAATTGGAAACCTAAAAAAAGCAAGTTAATTGACGTTATCAAAATAATTAAGGGTGCGTAATGTATTGTTTTTTAAAAAGATTATATTAAAAGAAAAAAATGAAAAAAATTTATTATGGTAGAGCTGTATATAACTACAAAGAAATTAATGCTGTAATTAAAGTCTTAAAGAATGAAAGTCTTACCCTTATTGATGGTCATAAAGTAAAATTATTAGAAAAAACAGTTTCAAAAATTTTTGGTAAAAAATATGGTCTAATGGTTAACTCTGGCTCTTCAGCAAATCTTTTAGCGTTATCTTCTTTTAATTTTAAAAAAGGTTCAGAAATTATTACACCCAATTTAACTTTTTCTACTACTGTAGCTCCTATATATCAATTAGGTCTTGTTCCACATTTTGTAGGAGTTGAGAAAAATAAGTTTGTTGCAAACCCAGAACATATTGAAAAATGTATTAATAAAAAAACTGTTGCATTAATGATACCGAATTTGCTTGGAAATATCGCAGATTGGAAAAAAATAAATAAAATTGCAAAAAAATATAAATTAAAAGTTATAGAAGATTCAGCCGATACAATTGGTTATAGTGTTAACAATAAAAATTCAGGCCCCTTGTCTGACATTGCAACAAATAGTTTTTACGCATCTCATATTATTAATGGAGCTGGAACTGGAGGCATTGCTTGTTTTAATGATTACAAGCTCTATAAAAAAGCAAAATTACTTAGAGGATGGGGAAGATCATCTGCCACCTTTAATGAATCAGAAAGTGTAAATAAAAGATTTAATATTAAGATTTCAGGAATTGATTATGACGCTAAATATATATTTTCTGACTTTGGTTATAATTTTTTACCGTCAGAAATATCTGCAGCTTTTGCATTAGAGCAAATAAAAAAACTAAAAAACAATATATCGATTAGAAATAAAAATTTTGAATATTTAAAAAAATTTTTTAAGAATTATGAAAATTATTTTCACCTTCCTGAACAATATCCAGGAGTAAAAACTCCATGGCTAGCATTTCCCTTGGTAATTAAAGAAAATAAAGTTTTTAATAGGAAAAAATTACAAATATTTTTTGAGAAAAACAATATTCAAACAAGAACTATTTTTACAGGAAATATTTTAAAACAACCAGTAATGAAAAATAAAAACTATAAAAAACATAGTCAGTGTAATAACGTAGCAAATGATGTTATGAAAAATGGTATCTTATTAGGATGTCACCAAGGTATGATTAAAAAAGATCTGGATTTCATTTGCAATAAATTCAAAAAATTTATTGGATAATGAAAATAGTCAAAACTAAATTCAAAGACCTTTTTTTATATAAAAAAGATACTTATAAAGATAATAGAGGTTACTTTAGAGAGTTATTTATTGAGAAAAATTTTAAAAATAAGTTCCCTTTTGACATTATGTCTCTTTCAAAAAAGAATGTATTAAGAGGTCTACATTTGCAAATGACCAATCCCCAAGGAAAATTATTAACAGTTATAAGAGGCAAAATGTTAGATGTTGCAGTTGATTGTAGAAAAAAATCCAAAACCTATGGAAAACATTTTTCTATAATACTCTCTGATAAAGATAATATGTCACTTTTTGTCCCAAAAGGATTTGCTCATGGTTTTTGTTCTTTAGAAGATAATACTATTTTACATTATAAATGTACCAAATATAGAAACGCAAAATCTGAAGTTGGAATTTTATGGAATGATCCTGAGTTAAAAATTAAATGGCCTACAAAAAAAGTAATTGTTTCTACGAAAGATAAAAATAATTTAAGTTTTTTAGAATTTGAAAAAAAATTTATTTCATAATTTTAAGATCACATACCTAAAAGTTTTAAATTAGTTAAAAAAATTTTTAAGAAATATTGGGTCTATATGATGATTTTTTAAGTAATAAGGCATTTAAAATACCTGAAATATTAGCTTTATTTAATCTTGCATTTTTTGAGTCTAACGTAATTTTTGATTTAAAATAAGCAATCAATGATTTTAATAAATTTGGTGATAATTTTCTTAATGCATAAAGATAACTATAATTTTTTTTAAAAAAATAAAACTTTGACCAACAATAATGCCAATTTCTATTTACAAGAATCTCAAATGCATATTTCTCTTCTGAAGAAGCTAAACCAATATGCATAAATTCTAAATCCTCAACAATATACATTTTTTTCTTTTTAAGTTTTAATCTATGGCATAGATCTGTTGACTCAAAGTATAAAAAAAAATTATCGTCGAGTATCTCATGATCCTTAAACTCATTTTTATTTACTAAAAAGCAAGCACCATCAATTTCATCTACCTCAGTAAGTTTAAAATTTTTTACCTGGATTTTATTTATTATTGATTTATCAAAAATTTTAAAATTTTTATGAATTGTTGGATTTTCATATACAGGCGCAACCAACGCAAATTGATTAAAATTTTTAACACATTTCTCCATATTAAGAAGCATTTTTAAAGATACATCCACATCTGCTACAAGGACTAAAGTAAAATTATACTTACTTTTTTTTATTCCAAGATTTACTCCACCTGCGTAACCAAGGTTTGTTTCAGGTATAATGACTTTAGTATTAGAAAATTTATTTTCTAAATCATTTTTTGTTTTTGTGTTTAAGGAGTTTTCAATAATTATTATTTCAAAATGATTTGGAATAGAAGTAATAATATTTTGTAAAAGATGATCACTTTTAAATGAAATTATTACTACAGAAATACTCATCTTATCTTTTCAATAATAAAATAACCATTCCAAAAAGTAGGATGTTTATTATATTTAGTTCTTACATCTAATAAAAGTTTATAATCATTTGGATTATCCTTTAAAAATTTTTTTGTTGCTTCAATTGGATCATTCGAATAGTTCCAGCAAATATCATCAATCATAATTAAAGCACCTTTATTTAAAAGTGGTGTTGCCAAACTTAATGCTTCGTATTGATATTCATATGTGTGAAGTGCGTCATAAAAATAAAAATCAAACTTTTTATTACATGTTTTTAAGTATTCTAAAGCATCAAGTTTAAGATAATGATGGTTATCTTTTTTAATTTTGTTGAATTTTTTCTTAAATAGTTGCTCTGAATTGTTGCCATCAAATTCTGAGAAGTTATCCACCCCCACAACTTCACATTGTGTATCAAGCATTCCACTAAACAGAGAGAAACCATTCCAAAATCCTATGTTTAAATATGAACCTCTATTTATATTTTTGCAGATCGAATTAATTAAATAAAAAGTTGAATAGGTTGCCATTCTATTAACCTCAATTAATTTTAGAAAATTTTTTTTTACATTGTCATCATTAATTTTAGTGTTGAGAAAATCTCTGTAGTTTTTTGGAATTACTCTATTAAAAGTTCTATATAAAATGCTATCTTCTCTACTCATTGAGTTATTAATAAATCTAAAATTTATATTATTTATCAAGTTTTCAATAAGTATTGAATTTTCAAGATTTTTTTCTAAATGATATTCAGTTTTCATAGTTTTGGTAGCGGGAAGTGGGATCGAACCACTGACCTCAGGCTTATGAGTCCTGCGCTCTAACCAACTGAGCTACCCCGCCATTATATTATTT